>WNFM01204148.1_pt2 | contig 12575 bp, 13 predicted proteins | sample 5400271 | NCBI WGS metagenome assembly WNFM01 (sample SAMN13153352, study PRJNA577476) | soil metagenome | isolation source: 60 cm saprolite on Douglas fir-dominated hillslope | place: USA:California | collected 2013-09-17 | reverse complement strand
TATGGAAACTACCAGGTCGATCCCGCCAGCGCCTGCGGCGCCCTCGTGGCCTGGAGTCCCCCGCCGCGCGTGCTCACTGGGTTCTATCCGAATCAACCCAGCTTCGTTGTCGTGCGCTATCGCAGCTCACACCCGCAAGCCCTGCGGCTGACCCTGAGCATTCCTCACTTCACGCAAGAGCAAAGCTTCGACGTGCAGGGGACCGCGACGTTTCAAGCGCAGGCGTTCAAGCCGCCCTTGGTGGACGCGAATATCCTGGATACGCTCGTCGGGCCGCATGCCCGGGACGGACAGATCGTCTTGCGCGTGCAGAACGGCGCCGGCAAGGTGTGCGATACGTCGTCGCCGGTGCGGTTGGAGTCGCGCCAGCTGATGCAGTGGCAGGACGATGCGGGGCATGATCAGGCGGGCTATCTGGCGGGCTGGGTGACCCCCCAGGCGAGCGCCGTGAGCGCTCTGGTGAGCGCCTCCACAGACTGGCTCGGCAAGGCGTCAGGGCGCGCCGTCATCGATCAGGTGAATGCGCTATTCGACACACTGCAGTTCCAGAGCCACGTGCACTATGTGGATAGCAACGTCCCCTACCAGCAGGGTGGCAGCCAGCTCATCCAGTTGCCCAAGGACGTGCTGAGCACCACACCGCCAACAGGTATGTGCGTGGAAACGACTGTGCTCATGGCCTCGGCGGTCGAGCGCATCGGCCTGCGTCCATTCATCATCATTGTGCCCCAGCACGCCTTCCTCGGCGTCGCGCTTGGCGTCGCGCCTGATGCTCCGCTGGCGTACTGGGAGACGTCAGACCTCAATGGTGGGGTGCGTGGCGATCAGGCCAACGTGCATGGCGAAAGCGAGTATAATCAGTTCCATAGTAAGGACCAAATCTTACGGGTGGTTGATGTCGAGCAGGAGCGCCAGCTAGGGATCGAGCCCATCGAGTAATCGGCGGTTGGGCTGCGGGGCAGAGGGTGGGCGAAATGGACTTCCCAACGTGGTTCAGCGCGGGCAGCTACGGGGGCCTGGCCGTCTGCCTGCTCACGGCTGCCGCCATCGCCAGCTACACGCTGCGCCTGCACCGCGGTACGCGCCGCCAGCTTGCCAGGGCCACGCTGGTGTGTCTCTTGTGCTGCTGCCTCATGTTCGCGCCCATCGCGTGGGGACAGACGCGCTTCGATCTGCTCGGCCCGACGCTGCCCTCAGGCGAGATCGCCTTCTGGCTCGCCTGGACGGCGCTGATTGGGTGGAGTGTGCCGCTCGGTCTGGCGCTCGGGTACCTCGCGCTGGCCGTGCCGCAGCCCGCGACGGGAGCTGTGCCGGTCCCACCGGGCGTGCGTGGTCCAGTGATCGTCTCGCACCCGGCGGCGCTGGATGACCCCGGGCGCCTGATCGAGCCGTTTGGGACTGGCCAGGCGTGGGGCTACTTGGTACCCACTGGCGGCCTCTTTGCGGACCGCTCGCTGGCGCTGACGCAGCAGGTGACGATCCTTGGGCGCGAGCCGGATTGCGACATCGTCGTGCCCGATCAACAGGCGTCGCGCCATCACGCGGAGCTGCGCTGGGACCATGGCCACATCGCCCTAGTGGACCGCGGCAGCCTGAACGGCACGCGCCTGAACGGGCAACGCGTCTGGGGCCAGGTGCCGCTGCGGGAGGGCGACGTCATCCAGATCGGCGCGCACCATTATCGCGTGGACCTAGCGGCTTCCACCGGGAACGGGCAGACAACCGCGGCGGCGGCGGACGCTGATAGTGAGGACACCCGCAAGGTGCCCAACGCCGCGAAAGGCTCGACGAGCTCGCCAGTTTTAGGGCGTGCCATCGTGCTCGTCGCGGAGGACGGGCCCAAGGCGGGAACGCGCTGGGAGCTTGGCGGCCCCATCAGCAGCATCGGGCGCGATGCCAGCTGTGATGTGTCGGTGCCTGATTCCTCGGTCTCGCGGCGCCACGCGCAGGTGATTCGCCAGGCCAGCGGCATCTATGTGCAGGACCTCGACAGCCAGAACGGCACGCGCTTGAACGGCGAAGTCTTGTCGGCGCCAGCGCCGCTGCACGAGGGCGATGTGCTGCAGGTGGGCGAGGTGAATCTGCGCTGTGTCTTCGCGACCACGCCGCGCCCGACAAGCGCATCGGCGGATGCAGTAGCGACCGCCGATTCCGGCGCGCCCACAACCTCCGCAGCGCCGGTGAGACGCGCGGTGCTGAACACGCATACGCTCATGGCGCCGCTGACGCGTCCCGCCGACCGCCCACATCTGGCCCCGCCGCGTTTGTTGCCCTCGCCCGATCTCACGACGCCCCCCGATCCAGCGTGATGCCCATCTTCAGACGCATCTGCCTACGATGGCGCATTGACGTGTGAGGCCACTTTTGACCACACCGCTCTCTGAAGCAACCGCCGCACTTGTCGCGGACCTCTGTGGACCCGCGGGCGATGCGCTGATCGCCACATTGGACCGCTTGCCAGTCGCGCTGGCAACCTCTGCCGCGCACTATCTCGCACGCAGCCAACATGCTGCCGCGCGCGAGGTTGCCGGTCAGATGCTGGAGAAGCTGCTTCCACTGATCGGCAAGATGGTGAGCTTGGATGATGATATCGCGCGGTTGGCGCTGAGCCTCGGGCGTCCCGCTGACGCGGCGGCGCTGCTGGAGCCCCTGTTCACCGGTCGCGAGTCGCTCAGCGCTGGCCAATTGCTCGTCCGCGCGTACCTCGGCCTGCAACAGCTCGACCGCGCCCAGGCGTTGGCGAAACAGCTGCAGCAAACTCAGGGCGATCGAGTCACCGTCTGGCTCATCCACGGCGAGATAGCGCTCGCCGTTGACGATGCGGCCGCCGCGCTGGCCGCCTATCGCCGCGCGCTCGATCTGGCGCAATCGGGTCTCACCAGCATGCTCGGGATGGCAAAGTGCTACGCCCGGCTGGGAGACGCGCAAGAGGCGCGCGGATTGGTTGCGCGTGCTTTCGCGGCGTATCAGGATGCGCCCTCGTCGTCTGTGCTCGGTGAGGCGGTCGCCGTCGCGACCATCATCGGCGACACCGCATGGGCCGAGGCGCTCCAGGCACGGCGCGATGCGGTGGACGTCCAGTTTGTGGACACCCTACGCGACAAGATCGCCGCCGCCACGCGCCCATCCGGTGTCGGCGGTGAGCCGACCAGCGACCTGCGCACGCGCACGAAGCTCGGCGCGCTCCCCCTCGACGCCGCGCGGGCATGGACACCCGAGCGCAGACGACAGCGCGCTGACGACTCTGCTGCCCATTCGCCGTATGACGATGACGACCCTCCCAATACTCCGAGCGTTGCAATGCAGCAGGACGATGTGGACCCAGAATCGGTCCCATCCGAGATGCTGGATGCGCTGCGCGATCACTTCGGCTTCGAGAGCTTCCTCCCGGGGCAGGTCGCGGTGATCCAGGCGGTGCTGCGCGGCGAGGATCTGCTCGCGTTGATGCCTACCGGCGCGGGCAAATCACTGTGCTATCAGTTGCCTGCGCTGCTCCTGCCAGGCACGACCGTGCTCATCTCGCCGCTCATCGCGTTGATGAAGGACCAGCTGGAGGGCCTGCCTTCCGCCCTGCGCCAGCACGCCACCGTGATCAATAGCGCGGTGAGCCGTGATGAAATGGACCGCCGATTGATCGGCATCGGCGAGGGGCGTTACAAGCTCGTTTACGCCGCGCCCGAGCGCCTGCGCCAGCAATCCTTCGTCCATGCCTTGCGCCGGGCGGCGGTCGCGCGCTTTGTCGTGGATGAGGCGCACTGTGTCAGCCTCTGGGGGCACGACTTTCGCCCCGACTATCTCTTCATTGCGAAGGCGTTGGAACAGCTCGGCCAGGTGGGGCAGCCAACTCCACTGCTGACGCTCACGGCCACCGCCACGCCCGAAGTGCAAGAGAGCATCGCCGCAGCGCTTGGGCGCAAGCTCCGGGTGCTGAATCGAGGCGTGTTTCGCCCCAACTTGCGCTACGAGGTCGTCGCAGTGGCCAACAACGACGATCGCCTACGTGCGCTCGCTCGCATGATCCAAGAGACTTCGGGGTCTGGCATCGTCTATGTGCGCTCGCGCGACGGCTGCGAGGAGGTCGCCGACTTCTTGCGCCGGCGCTGCCATATCAGCGCACAGCACTATCACGCCGGAATGGAGCGGGCCGAGCGCGACGCCGCACAAGACGCCTTCATCTCGGGACGGGCGCGTGTCGTGGTCGCGACGATCGCCTTTGGCATGGGCATCGACAAGCCCGACGTGCGCTTCATTGCCCATTACCAGCTCCCCAGCTCACTGGAGGCCTACGTGCAGGAGTCTGGGCGGGCCGGTCGCGACGGCCAACCCTCGCGCTGTGTGCTCTTCGCTTCCTCGGCCGACGCTGGTCAGCTCCGGCGGCATCTACGACAAGACGAGCTTCCAATCGAAACTCTGCGGGCGGTGTACGCGGCGACGCGCGATCTGGTGCGCGCGAGCGCGCCGCCCGGTCTTCTAGCCGGGCGTGTGGTCGCCGCCGATTTGGAGCGAGCGGTGAGTGCCACGATCGCGGCAAGCGGCCGCACAGTGGATGAGACCACCGCGCGTGTCGCGCTCAGCCTGCTGGAGCGCAGCGGCTTCCTGCGCCGCCATCCCGACGTTCCGCGGGCGCCGGGCGTGCGGATCGGCGTCGACCTCCCACCCGATCCCACTGCGTCCGCCGCGTTTCGGTCCTTCAGCGCTGCGGCCGCGCTGCGCCCGTACCAATTTCAGACGCTCGATCTCGTGGCGCTGGGCGCGCAGCTCGGCCTCACCCCTGGGGCGCTCGAAGAGCGCCTGCTGGAGTGGGCGGACGCCGGCTATCTCGAATATCGGGACAGCGGGCGCGACTTTCTCGTGGAGATGATCACGCCTCCCGCCGACGGCAAGACGGCTTTGCCCGAGCTGCTCGACGAGCTCGCCGTCCGACGTGAGCGGCAGGTGGATCAGCTGGTCGCGTATGCGCAGACGACGCAGTGCCGCCAGCGTGCTATCGCGCGCCACTTTGGCGAGCGCTTGCCGGGTGACCGCTGCGGCGTGTGCGATCGCTGCCTTGCGCATCCTACGAGTACGGCGCCGACGCGATCCCGAGAACGCCCAGCGCGCACGACTGCCGCACCTGATGTGGCGACGATTCGGGCGACGGCGCTGGCGTGCCTGCGCGCGCTGCCCTACGCGGTCGGCGTCACCGGACTGGTGCGCGTTCTCCTGGGCTCCCCCGATACGGCGCGGACCGCGCAGCGTCTCCCCCAATATGGTGCGCTGGCAACGGTTGGCACGACGAAGCTGACCCGCGAGATTCAGGCGATGGTCGTCGAGGGCATCCTCGCGCGCAGCGAGGAAGCCGAGTATCCGACGCTGCGCATACAGAATGAGTGATGCGGGTCGCGTGGCGGCTCGCAGGCCACCCATGAACCTAGCGTCGCTGGTGAACGTCTGGCTCTGGAGAGGCAGCGTGGTCGGTGAGACCTCACGACCATCACCGCGAGGAGGCAGAGGCTCTGCCGGATGATTGGCTCTAGGCTGGCGCTCCGGGCCTTTCCGGCGGGGCCTCGCTCGGCGCGGACGTGGCCGGGCGCAGGCGGCTGGTCTCCAAGGCCGAGTACGTGGAGACCAGGAACGGGACCAGGTAGGTCAGCACGATCTTCAGCGCCACCAGCGGGGTCACCTTGCCGCTCAGCACGACATCCAGCTGGTTAATGATGAACAGGAATGTGCCGACGACGAGCGCGACCTGGAGCGCGCGCTGGACGACCGGCCCGTAGAACGCCGCGTGCCGCCAGCAGCGCAGGGCTGGTGTAGACCCCGCGCTGGCGAAGCGAAAGCGTGCGGGGCGTCCGCAGAGAGCACACACGGGCGTCTGGGTGTTCATGAGGTGTCCCCCGCGTTCTCAGGGCCCAAGACCACGACCGCACTCGTTCGCGAGCCGCCCCGTCGCTTGACACTCAGACTAGCATAGCCGGCGATGGCTACAAGACCGTGTCGCCCGCTCACACTCGGACGACAGCTTTGGGAAGAGGCGCCCGCGGGATGACGTCCAGTGCGGCAAAAAGCCTCACCTCAACGCGTCAGTGACCACCTCTTAGCCGACAGCGGCGCGGGTGCCGGGCTACGGCTCCACCCAGTGGAGTATCGGCTGCGTCCTTCCATCGGGGTCAAGGTGGATGAACACCCCAGGGACACCGCCGCTACTGGTGTACCAGAACAGACACCCGAATTGTGTTAGGGTGGCGACCTCAACGGGCAGGCCCCAGCGCGCGAAGCGGACGGCATATTGCGTCACCGTCTTGGGATCGAACAGCGGGCAGTGGAACGTCGCGCCCGGCGGTACTACGCGAAGGCTATTGATCCGGGCGTAGAAGTCCGCGACGGTGCGCGCGTCGGTGATCTCCCGTGAAGCGAGCGTGTGTCCGGTCGCGACAGAGGATTGGCTTATCTGCACCGCATCCGGCGAAACGTGGCGGACGCCGACCTCAAAGCCGACGAGCAGCAGAAGAACGAGGAGCCAGGAGAGCATCGCCTTTCCATAGAGGATGAGCCAGTAGCTACGAACCTGCTTTCGTGAGATGCCTTTGGGGGCTGGAGCCTGCGTGAGAGCACCTTCGTGGGCACTGCGGGCGGACATCGGCGCTGCTCCTCTCGCGCCCGGCGCATGTGCCGTGCGCCGTGTCGCAGTTGAGAATATAGCCGCTTGGTTAACTCGTGTCAACCTGCATCGCCTGCCACCAACGCTGGCGCCGAACTAGACCAGCACCACTATGCATTGATACTGCTGACGGGAGCGAGTAGTCACAACAGGGAGGCCGTCAGCGATGCGCTACGGGATCGCTCGCAAGCCCGCGCGCAGCGAACGCGCCCGCTTCCTGGCAGAAGAGCTCGATCTGGAGGCCGCGACCGACATGGCCGGAGCAGAGTAGGCGCCATTTTAGCTCATGCCCCTCAAAGACGATGGGCGGTTCGGCGTTGAATGGCAGGTGCCCGGTGGGCCGCCGGGGGCCATGGGGTACACTGGTATCGACGGGCACGCGATGCGATGGGCCGCGATATGGCGGATTGGCCCGCATACGTGCTCACACCTGCCGCATGGATTGGGGGGGCGCGATGTCTGCGGAGCCACGGGCGTGGGAAACGTGCTGTATGAGCCGTTCGCTCCGGCGAGCCGGAGCGCCTGAGCGCGGTCGGAGTCTACAGCTGAAAGGAGCGCGGCGCGGAGCCCACGCCGGAAGGCTGGGGCCTCCGCGCCGGAGAGAGTGAAATACTTCGTCACCGGCGCGACCGGCTTCCTCGGGGGCCGCGTCGCGCGCCAGCTCCTTGCGGCGGGGCACCAGGTCATCACGGTCGCGCGCACCCCAGAAAAGGCGCAGGATCTCGCCGCGCGCGGCGTCGCGGTGTACCGCGGCGACATCACTGAGAAGGAGAGCTTGTGCACGCCGATGATCGACGTGGACGGCGTGTTCCATATCGCCGGCTGGTACAAGGTTGATGCGCGCGACAAGCGCCCCGCGATCCCCATCAACGTGGACGGCACCCGCTACGTGCTGGAGCTGATGCGCGAGCTGGAAATCCCCAAGGGCGTCTATACGAGCACCCTCGCCGTCTTCTCGGACACGCACGGACGCGTCCCCGACGAGACGTACCGCGACGATGGCCCCTGGCTGACCGAATACGACTATAGCAAGTGGCTGGCACACGATCAGGTGGCCCTGCCTATGATCGAGGCCGGTCTGCCGCTGGTGATCGTGCAGCCGGGCGTGATCTACGGGCCGGGCGACACCAGTCTCATCCACCAGACGTGGGTCAGCTACCTGCGACGCCGCTTGCCCGTCGCGGCGCAACGCACCGCGTTCTCCTGGGGACACGTGGATGACACCGCGCGCGGCCACCTCCTGGCGATGGAGCGTGGCGTGTCCGGTCAGACGTACATCATCGCGGGGCCCGTGCACACGCTGATCGAGGCGTTGGGCATCGCCGAATGGATCACCGGCATCCCGGCGCCACGCATCCACCCGTCACCGGGGTTGATCAGAGTCATGGCCGCGCGCATGAGGCCGATCGAGGCGCTGATTGCGCTGCCGGAGAGCTACACCCCCGAAGGGTTGCGCACCATCGCGGGCGTGACGTATCTGGGATCGAACGCGAAAGCCAAGCGCGCGCTTGGCTTCACGGTGCGGTCGCTGGAGGAGGGCTTGCGCGAGACGCTGGCGTCTGAGATGCTTGACACTCCGCTGGGGCCGAGGCCCCGCGGATTCTCGCACTAACCGTCTGAAAGGATGATTCCGGCATGGCATTCATCCCTGCGGCTTCCGGTACGAAGGGCCTGCCCGGCCCTACTGGACGGTTCATCCATCGCCAGGCGAGCGAAGCTCAATAAACTCTGGCTCAAGCGGATGGCACCTCGTCCAAAAGGCGTTCGTACTTTTACCCAAGCGAACGAGTTAGCTTGGAACGCCCAAATACGATTCGGTTGGCAAGGTGCAAGGTGTCCACAGAAGGATTCTCGCGCAGAGGAGGGGAATCGGCAATCGCCCCGGACCTCTGGCTAAAGCCACGCAAGCCCGCCTCACCACTGCCAGTGCAACGGCATGGCTTGCGGCGGGCTCTTTCTGTCAGTTGGGCATGCGGACGAGAGCTTGAGGCGGCCATCACGAGCATCGTCGCGCACTTGCGTGCGGGAACCGCCGCGCGATCCGGCAGGGAGAGAGCAACATGCCGAAACTGCGCAATCATCCGCACCCCCGTAGTCGTCGCGCCGCTCGCGAGCGGACGTCCGGGCTGGGCCTGCCATGGCCGTCTCCAATCTACTCGCGCGATCCGTATGACCCACGACGATTCGGGCCACCAGGCTGGGTCTACAAGCCGTGGTGGGAGTCGCGCAGCGTTGCTGCGCGCATCTTCATGCGCATCTGGATGGTGCTGATAGCAGTGGGCATGCTGATTGCGCTGCTGAGCCGCCTCACGCAGCTCTTTGGTCACTGAGTCTGCTACAGCCTCAGGCCCCTTCATCGCGCAGCAGCTCCCACGCTCGCCAGAGCGCCATCACGCTGGGCGCGTCGCGGATCTCGTTGCGCAGGCACATCCTGTGCGCCTCGGCCAGCGGGACGCTGCGGAGCGTCAGACGCTCGGTGCCCTCGGGGCGCGCCGGGACGGAGCGCAGCCCCCGCGCCAGATAGGCGTAGCTCGTCTGCGTGGAAATGCCCGAGCTGAGGTAGTAGGCGCCGAGCGGTGCCCACTCGTCCGCCTCCAGCCCCGTCTCCTCGGCCAGCTCGCGTCGCGCGGCCAATAGTGGATCCTCGCCGCGCTCGACGAAGCCGCTGGGGATCATCCAGGCGTAGACCTGCAACGGGTAGAGGAACTCGCCCACCAGCGTCACGCGCTGCTGTGCGTCGAGCGCTACAATCGCCGCGTTGTCGCCGGGGTCGACGACGCCGTAGATGCCCGGCTGGCCGTCCGGGCGCACCACCTGATACTCCGTGACGCTGATCCACGGGTTGCGATAGACCTCACGCGCCGCGAGCGTGCGCCAGGGGCTCTGGGGGTCGTCGTGCCGACCCACCGCCGCACGTGGCGCTGCGTCTGTGCGATCGCCCGTCGCGCCGGTAGTGGGGTCGCGCTCGTCGGCTGCCACAGGTGCACCTTTCATCTGTCAATGCCGCCGCCAGACCGCGTCATGCTACAATGCAGCGGAGGTCGGCGCGGGCGCCGGCCATCACGCTGCCGGATGCAGGAGCACTATGGCACATCGCGATCAGTCTGCGCCCAAGGCCGTCACGCACTCCTCCGAGTGCGCAGATCTCGGGCGCCGCAGCGTGGCCCACCAACTTCTGCTTGCCTGGTACACCCAGCAGGGACGCGATCTCCCCTGGCGATCCACTCGCGATCCCTACGCCATCCTCGTCTCCGAAGTCATGCTGCAGCAGACCCAGGTGGACCGCGTCCTGCCGAAGTATCGCGAGTTTCTCAGCCGCTTCCCCACCCTGGCCGCACTTGCCGCGGCACCCCTCGCCGAGGTCATTCGCGCCTGGGCACCGCTGGGCTACAACGTGCGCGCGGTGCGGCTGCACCAGATCGCGCGCCAGGCCGTGGCTGAGTTTGGCGGGACGCTGCCGGGCACACTGGAGGGGTTGCTCGCCCTCAAGGGCATCGGGCGCTACACCGCGGGAGCCATCGCTTGCTTCGCGTTCGGTCTGCCCGTGGCGACGGTGGACACCAATATCCGGCGCGCGCTATGGCGCCTCTTTCGCGGCATCGAGCCCGCCGAGTGGCCTACCGGACAGCCAGCCGTGCGCGCAGCCCTGGCGCTGGCAGAATGGGCGCTGCCCGCTGACGCAGCGTACGACTGGCAGCAGGCGCTGATGGACCTGGGCGCCACCATCTGTCTCAGCCGCCGTCCCGCGTGCGAGCGCTGCCCCGTCGCCTCGGCCTGCGCGGCGTATGCGGAGGTCGGCGCCGTCGCCCTCTTCCCCTCTGGTGAAACGCTCGCCCAGCTGCGCGCGGCGCGGAGATCGGGCGCCGCGCCGGCCCCGTGGTCAGTCGCCTCGCCGCCGCGCCTGGTGGCTGAGGAGCGTGCGGTGTACGGCGGGGAGGGCGCGCCACTCGCCGCGGATGAGACGGCGCGCGGGAGCCGCCGCGGCCGCCCCGTCGTCCCGTTCACCAGCACCTCGCGCTACTTCCGTGGACGCGTGCTGGCGGCCCTGCGTGAGCTGGATCCTGGCGCAACGCTCTTGCTGACTGACCTGGGACCGCGCGTGAAGCCGGACTGGACGGCCAACGATGCCCCCTGGCTACGTGATATCGTGTCCGGGTTGGCGCGCGACGGGCTGGTCCAGTTGGTACTAGCGGCCGGTGACACTGGCGCTGTGGAGCCCTTCGCGGTGGCGCTGCCGGAGTAACTCGGCGCGTTGGTTCTGGATGAGAATGGAGCGGCGTAGATGGCGGGCTACTCCGGAACGCCGCTGCTGCGGAAGCTAGGGGTCCGCGAGGGATCACGCGTCGCGCTGCTGCACGCCCCACCAGACTTCGCCAGCTCGTGGGGCGCGCTCCCCGTTGGGGCGCAGCTCGTGCCAGCGGCGCGGGCGGCGACTGACGTCATCGTGCTCTTCGCGACCACCCATGCGCAGCTGAGCGCGGACCTCGCTTGTGCTGTGGCGGCGTTGGCGCCGACGGGCGGACTGTGGCTCGCGTGGCCCAAGCGCAGCGCGCGGGTGCCCACAGACCTCACGGAAGCGACGCTCCGCGCCGTGGGCCTGGGGACGGGGTTGGTCGATAACAAGGTTTGTGCGCTGGACGATATCTGGTCCGGCCTGCGCTTCGTCGTGCGGCTGCAGGATCGTCCGCGGTGGCCGCGCAGGGAGGAGCACGCGCATGACGGATGACCTGGAAGAGGGAGCGCCCTCGCTGCAGCGCGCCCAGCGCGAAGTGGACGAGTCCATCGTCGCGCTGGGCGGGTACTGGGCTCCCTTGGCGAACCTGGCGCGTCTCTTCGAAGAGTGCGGCGAGCTGGCACGCGCGCTCAACCAGACCTACGGCCCCAAGCTGATCAAGAGCGGTGAGCCGCCCCAGGCGGTGGCCGAGGAGCTTGGCGACGTGCTCTACGTGCTGCTCGTCCTGGCAAACAGCCTGCACCTCGACGCCGAGGCGGCGCTTTCCGGCGCCCTGCTCAAGGCGCGCCGTCGCGCCGCGGACGCCGAAGGGCGCCAGGACACTGAGCAAGGAGGTGGCAATGCGCCAGCTTGAAGAGCTGACCTGGCCCGACCTGGCGGGGCTCGATCGGGCACGCGCCGTGGTCTTTTTGCCGATCAGTCCGATGGAAGAGCATGGTCCACATCTGCCCGTCGGCACGGACTTTCTGATCGCGCGGGCCCTGTGTGAGCGCACTGCGGCCGAGTTGGTGCGCCGCCGCCCCGACCGCCCCAGCGTGCTGGCGCCGCCTGTGCCGATTGGCTCTGGCGTGGTGCCCATGCTCGGGTCGCTGGGTGTCCGGCGCCGCGCTGTGCATGATGTGGTCCTCGCAGCGGGCCGATCGCTGGCGCGCGACGGCTTCCGGACGGTTGTGGCGGTGAGCGGCCACATGGGGCTCACGCATCTGATCGCGTTGGAGAGCGCTGCTCGGCATGTCAGCCGGCGCTTCGGCATCGCGATGTTGGCGCCCTCGGCCGCCATTGGCCGGTCTGTCATACGCAACCCAGCGTTCGCGCGACTCTTCACGGCGCTCGATCCGGGACTCAGCGAAGACGATCTGGCGGCCCTCGCCACCTATCATCACGGTGGCATGCTGGAGACGTCGGTGATGCTGTATCTCTATCCACAGCTCGTGCGCCCCATCTATTCCAGCTTGCCACCCACCCGCCGCACCGCTTATCTGGGCTGGCGTGGCCGAGCCCCGAGCCAGTTTCAAGGGTATGTTGGTGAGCCGGCGCGCGCCCGCGCGGACATTGGCGCAGTGGTGGTCGCGGCGCTGGCGCAGGCAGGCGCCGACACGATAGAGCGTGCGCTCGACGCGCGTTCAACCGATGCGGAGCCGGTGCCAGACGATGGCGAGACGGCTGAGATCACGCCAGCCGCCGCGCGACGGCCCGGCGAGG
>WNFM01013991.1_pt2 | contig 12575 bp, 15 predicted proteins | sample 5400271 | NCBI WGS metagenome assembly WNFM01 (sample SAMN13153352, study PRJNA577476) | soil metagenome | isolation source: 60 cm saprolite on Douglas fir-dominated hillslope | place: USA:California | collected 2013-09-17 | reverse complement strand
CCCGCAACTGGCCTATCGTATCGCCATGGGGGTTCGCCCGACAGATCAGAATTGGAAGCGGCTGCTCAATCGCCTGATCGCTGAGAATCGGGCCGAGATTGACAGGCTGCTGATCGGATTCGGCGTGCCTTTGCTTGACGAACAGGATCGCCCGATCACCGGCGACCCGCCGGTGAAATGACAAGATTCCACGTTGTCGCGGGCCTGATCTTGGGACTGACGGCGCTTGCTTGCGTCGGCGTTCGCGGCGAGGACGCGGCGCCCGAACCCTCCGGCTATCGCACCCATGATTATCGTGCACCCACTCCGGCAGGACTTTCCGGTGCGCGCGTCGTCACGACACCTCAGGCGGAAGCGCTTTGGCGGGATAAGGCCGCCATTTTTGTCGATGTGATGCCGCGCGCACCGCAGCCGCCCAATCTGCCCCCGGGGACGATTTGGCGCGACCGGCCAAGATTGAATATTCCGGGAAGCATATGGCTCCCCGATACCGGATACGGCGAACTCGCGCCCGCCACCGAGGATTACCTTTGTCTCAAGGATTGCTGGATGTCGTGGAACGCGGCCAAGCGTATCCTGGCCATGGGATACGCCAACGTCGCCTGGTACCCCGAGGGCACCGACGGCTGGGCCGACGCGCTATTGCCTGTGGTCGATGCGCAGCCGGCGCCGGCGGTCGGCGACTAAACTTCACTCCGCCTCCTGCTGGATCGTGCGGCCGAGCGCAAACAGCCTGCGTTCGATGATGACCGGCACTTCGCAAGCATACCTGACCGATTTCCGCCGGTCCTCGAAAATGCGCATGCTCCATTCGATCCGACTGCCAAGCTCGTCGAGCTTGACTTGATCCGGCCGAGATTTGTCCTGCAGTTCGTGCAGCGCCGCAGTATCCGATTTGATGCGGTCCGCAAGCTCCCTCTGGCTGCGTTGCAATCTTTCAAGACCGTCCATGACCTCGGTGCGTTGGCGGTTGAGCGTTTCGAACAGTCCTGCGAACAACTGCGCGCCCTTCTCGGCCTTCGCGGCACCGGTGCCGGCAAGGAATTCCGCGACGCTCTTTTGCGCGTCCTCAATGGGGATACGTCGCGCCGCCAAACGCGTGACGAGGCTCTTTATGGTCGGATCATTCTGCCAGGCATTCTGGGCCTGTTCGATCGACGGGCCGTCCCACACGGCGGCGACTGAAATGTCCGGCACCTTGGCTTGCACGCACGGCCAGTCGGGATAGCGCGGATCCGCGGCGTAGGACGCGGACCATCCGATGCCCAGCACAACGGTTGCGGAAAACACAAATCCAATAGGTTTCATCGGTGTACTTTCCGGCATTGCGCGCGGCGGCAATCGGGCGCGTCAGCGCTGCGAGATGGCGACGCCCCACGGCAATTCGCCGACCTGGATCGTATCGATGACTTTGAGCGCCGCAACATCGATGATCGACACGTCGTTCGATACCCCATTGGTGGTCAGAAGATATTTTTCGTCCGGCGTAAAGGCCATGTGCCACACGCGCTGGCCGACCAGCAGGAATTTTTGAACCTGGTGGGTAGTCGCGTCGATCACGGCAATGCGATTGGCCGGACCGAGTGCGACGAAACCCGTCTTGCCGTCGCGCGTGATGGCGATGCCGACCGGCTGGATGGCTTCCTGACGCATGCCGGGGACCATGAAATTGATCTTGTGCTTCACCACATGCTTGACCGGATCGATGACGCTCACGGTACCGCCGATCTCCGATGACACCCACAATTCCGAGCCGTCGTCCTTGAATTGCGCGAAGCGTGGCCGCGCATCGACCAGGACATTGGCAACGATCTGGCGCGTAGCGGTGTCGATGAAATGTGCCATGTTGGTGGTTTCGGACGTACCCCGACCTCCACGTCACCAATCCGCGCCCGCCGTTCGATATCGATGATCGTCACCGTGTTGTCGTTTTCATTCGCCACGTAGAGGATCCTGCCGGCCGGGTCGTCGGTGAACAACTCCGGGTCCGGTCCGGACGGCAGTGTATCGACAATCTTGTTGCTGCCGGTGTCAATCATCTGGATGGTGTCGTCGTCGCCCACCGCCACCAACACGTACTTTTGGTCCTTGGTGACAGCGATGCCACGCGGTCGCTGGCCGACCTTGATGGTACCGACCACCTTCCGTTCGGCGGTATCGATGATGGAGACCGTATTGCTTTTCTCGTTCGAGACGTAGGCTTTGTAGGCCTTTGCCTCGCCGGCAAGCACGAAAGGAATGCAAATCCCGATAATGACGCATCGCCGCATCGTTGTGCCCATTTCGATCGCTATTTGAGTCGACATTTCGTTTCGGGACGATCGATGCCCAGGGTATCGAGTTCGGAGAACTGATGTAAGAACCCTTCCTGCGGCGACACCGAGACGATGGTGCGGCCGTCGGCGAGAAGGATAGGTTGCCGGAGCTGCAGGTTCCAGTCGCGTAGCGTGAGCTTTTGGCCCTTGAAAGCGGCGAGGCCAAATTCCGGTCCTTTGAGATACGCGAGTATGGTCTGCGGATCGCCCGACGCGACCCGCGCGGCGGCCTCGCCGATCATCCGGGCTGCCGACCACGCCTGCATGTCGAGCGCGGTCATTCGCCGCGAAAACAATTGCATGAAACGGTTCTGAAGCTGGTTCGCGCCCCACTGGTCGTGGGCGGCGTCCCAACTCTTGGGAACCAGGCCGGCCGATCCGGCAACCGGCCGCGGATCGCGCGTTCGATACGGCAGGTAAGCGGCGAACACCTCGCTCTCGTCGGCCGCCACCAGCACGTCATAGGCGGAAGCCCCTTGCGTGAACAACGGGATTTGGCGTTGAATTTGCACGAGGCCGCTGTCGGTGCGACGCGCGCCGCCGGTGTCCTCGAAGACGCGCTCCTCCACGATCTTGGCGCCAAACCGCCCGGCCGCGCGGCGCAGCGTACCGGCGAAAAGCTTGTCCGGCTCGTGGGAGCCGACCACCAGCAGCCATCGCAGCCATCGCTTGAACACCAGATATTGGGCAAGACCGTCGGCCAGCATGGATCGCGTCGGCGCCGTATGGATCACGTCGGCACGGCAATCTTCCTCGCGCAGCCGGTCGTCGATCGCCCCCGCATTGAAGAACACGAGACCGAGCCCGGCCTCGGCGGCTTTGAGCAGCCTATCGGCCTGAAGATCGACAATGAAAAACGAAATGCCGTGACCGGCGAGTTGCTGAACGATGTCGGTCGGATCGGTTTCCTCCTTGACGCGCACCTCCTCAAGCAAAAAATGCTGGTTGAGAAATTTGCCGGTCGTATTGTTGTCTTCGAGCGCAAGGCGCGCACCGGCGATGCCGTCATTGTCAGGTGGAACGTCGACGAGCGATATCGTTGCCTTCTTCTCGGCGCGGCCCACATATCCGATCTTGATGGTGAGGGGCTCCGCGCTCGCAAACATCGCTGTCAGGATCAAAACCAGCGCTCCGGGGATGACTGCCCTGATCAAGGCTCTGCTCCACGTCTTTGCCCCCGGCATTTCCAACAGCATTGTATTCCTTGCGGCACATATGGTCATACTATGGGAAAATCCAACTTGAAAGACAGCTTGTCTGAAGTACTCTGACGGCGTGAATTTGACTGCCATCAACCTGATCAAAAGAGGTCCAAAAAGCCGTGATGCGTAGTACGGCAGTTGTTATCGCGCTGGCCGCTGCCCTATGGTGTGATCCGTCGGCGCAGGCTGCCGAACGCACGGTTGCGGTGTTCGACTTCGAGCTGGTCGATACAAGCCTCCAAGGTGCGACCTTTGGTCCAAGCGGGGAAGAGCAGGAACGCCTCGCCTCCGTGGGCGAAGAACTGCGTAAGCGCCTGACGCAAACTGGACGGTTCGAGGTCGTGGATATTGCGCCGGTCGCCGCTAAGGCACATGCCGCCAACCTGCAAAGCTGCGGCGGCTGCGATGCGCAATTGGCCCGTGAGCTCGGGGCGAAGCTCGCGATCACCGGTTGGGTGCAAAAAGTCTCGAACTTAATTCTAAACATGAACATCGCCGTGCGTGACGCCGACACCGGCAATCTCGTTACCGTCATGAGCGTGGACATGCGCGGCAATACTCAGGAATCCTGGTCGCGCGCGCTCAATTACCTGGTGGTCAACCGTCTGCTCGGTCCGGGGGGCCTGGGATGACTCTCATGCTGGCCAGCGTCACCGGCCCGGAAGAGGCCGAAGTCGCGGTGCTGCAAGGCGCCGATATCGTCGACCTGAAGGACGTCGGAGTGGGGTTCGGCACGGTCGCGACCGAAGTCGTGCGGGCAACGGTCGCGGCGGTTGCGCGTCGACGGCCCGTCAGTGCTGTCGTCGGGGAGACGACGGCCCCTGAGCGGATCGGCGGCATTGCGGCGGACCTGACGCAGGCCGGCGCGAATTACGTGAAGGTCGGCTTGTCGTTGTCGGCGTCATGTTTGCCGATCACGGGGCCGACAATTCGCTCATAGCACAGATGGCAGAGAGCAGTTTTGCAGGAGTCATGCTCGATACAGCGCACAAGACCGGCAAGCGCCTTCTCGATCACATGGATGTCACCGAACTCTCCCACTTCGTCGATGCGGCTCACGCTCACGGTCTGATCGCCGGGCTAGCGGGCTCGCTCGAGACACCCGACATTCCACGTCTCTTGTTGCTGGCACCGGACGTGCTCGGGTTTCGGCGCGCGCTCTGCGTCGATCACGATCGCAACGCGCGAATCGATCCCGATGCGGTTGCGGCGGTGCGTTGTCTCATACCGGCAGACTCGCTCAAACTGCATCACGGCGGCGAGGCGGCCCCGAAGGTCGATTACCGCGTGCTGGCGGCGCGCGGATACTCGGTCGACTCGAATAAGGGAGAGGCCGCGACCGACCGCATTTTCGTACGCGATTTCGATCTGCCGGTCAGCGTCGGCGCGTATCTCCACGAACGCACCAAGCCGCAGAAAGTGCGCTTCAACATCAAGGCGAGAATTTATCGCGCCGATCGCGTGGCCGAAGATATGCGCGACGTGTTCTCATACGACCTGATTACCGATTCGGTCAGGATGGTTGTGGCGCAGGAGCACATCGCGCTGATGGAAACGTTGGCCGAACGGATTGCCGCGCTGATCCTGACCTATCCGCGGGTCGCAAGCATTACGGTAAAGGTCGAAAAGCTCGACGTGGGCCCGGGCGCCGGCGGGGTCGAAATTATGCGCGAACGCCCCGTCGAGGTGGCGAAGGTGCATCATCTCTATCCCGCCGCAGGACTTGGCAATCCGAAAGCCGCAACCTAGATGCGCGGCGGACCGACAATCGTCAAGCTGGGCGGGAGTTTCGCGTTCTCGCCCCACCTAAGGGATTGGGTTGCCGCAATCGCTGGCTGCGCAGGCGGTGCCGTTATCGTACCCGGCGGCGGCCCGTTCGCGGACGCGGTCCGCGCGGCACAGGCGCAAATGGGCTTCGACGACTACGCCGCACACCGCATGGGGCTGCTCGCCATGGAGCAATACGGTTGCGCGATCAAAAGCCTGCATGAGAAGCTGTCGCTTGCGGAGACGCTTGATTCGATCCGTTGCGGCCTCGTCACTGGCCAGATTCCGGTTTGGCTGTCATCACGCATGGTATTGGGTGCTAGCGATATTCCGCAGTCCTGGGACGTCACGTCGGATAGTCTTGCAGCATGGCTCGCGGGCGAAATCGGTGCCGAGCGGCTGCTGCTTGTCAAGCATGTCGAGCCGACGCATGGAACCATGCGCGTAGCGGACTTGGCGGCGTGCGAAATCGTGGACAAGGCCTTTGCGAATTTTCTGGCGGCGAGCGGCGCCACCGCATTCATTCTTGGTCCCAACGATCATGGTGCGGTTGCCCGCTCCCTGCTTGGAGAGCCGGTGGGCATCCGGATCATTGCGTAGGGGCCGTGAGAATGATTTAGACTTGTGCGATGGCTGAACTGATAACTCCACGCTGGGGTTGGGCGCTGACCGGATCGGGGCATTTCTTCAAGGAATGCTTGGCGATCATCTCTGGACTGGAAGACGTCGATCTGTTCGTGAGCAAGGCTGCGGCCGAGGTCGTGCGCATGTACCACCAGGAGTTCAACTTGCCGAAATCCGCCCGCATCATCCGCGACACGACCGCAAGCGCGGTGCCGGTCGGCTCGTTCTACTATGGCGTCTACCACACCCTCGTGGTCGCGCCGGCGACGTCGAACACGGTTGCAAAATGCGTATTTGGGATATCCGACACGCTCGTCACCAACGTCTTTGCCCAGGCGGGCAAATGCCGCGTTCCCACGATCGTGTTTGCCTGCGATACCGCACCCGAGTTGGAGACGGAAGCGCCCAAGGGTGTCGTCAAGGTCTATCCGCGCCACATCGATCTGGAGAATACCGCGCGGCTGAAATCGTTCGAAGCGACCCGCGTCGTCGAAACACTGGACGAATTGAGGGACGATCTCGCCAGGCGCAAGCGTGAACTCGTGACGGATGGCTGACCGTATCCTATTTCTGACCGGGCATCTCGCGCACGCGAGGCTGGAAAAGGTCCTCGCGGGCGCGGACGACCTTGGATTCGAATGGTCGATCTTCGACATCGGCGTGAAGGTGGCAGCTCTTATGACCGAGACCATCATCGCGCGGCGTCTGAAGCGGCCGGTCGATGCCGACCGCGTCATAGTGCCAGGCCGCTGCCGCGCCGATCTGGAGCGCCTCGCCCAATCGTTCGGCGTCCCATTCGAGCGCGGTCCTGACGAGTTGAAGGACCTGCCCGCCTATTTCGGCAAACGCGGCCGCGATCTCGACCTCTCGCGCTACGACATGCGCATTTTCGCGGAGATCGTCGATGCCTGCGTCCTGACGGTCGACCAAATCCTCGACCGTGCCACGACGATGCGCGCGGCCGGCGCCGACGTGATCGACCTCGGTTGCCTGCCGGACACGCCATTCCGGCATCTTGAGGACGCGGTTCGGGCGCTGCGGGCGAGCGGCTTCGCAGTCAGCATCGATTCGGCGGCGCCCGATGAATTCAGTCTGTCGGAGAACACGCTCGACATTGCGGTCGAGACGGGAACCGCCGCCGTCCTCATTCCGGCAACCCATGGGGATATGGCGTCATTGCTGCGCGCCGCGGAGGCGGCCGAACGGCGCGGGATCGCCACCATCTTGGATCCCGTTATCGACCCTATTCATTTCGGGTTCACGGCCTCGCTCACCCGCTATGCCGAGCTGCGGCAAGCGCTTCCTCAGGCGGAAATCCTCATGGGCACGGGCAATCTGACAGAGCTCACCGACGCGGATTCCGCGGGGATAACCGCGATGCTGCTCGGCATCTGCTCGGAACTGCACGTTCGCAATCTCCTCGTCGTTCAGGTCAGCCCGCATACCCGTCGCACCATCCAGGAACACGACGCGGCGCGGCGCATGATGTTCGCGGCGCGCGCAGACGCGAGCTTGCCGAAGGATTACGGCGACGCACTCCTCCAGCTTCACGACCGCAGGCCATTTCCCGATACGCCACGCGAGATCGCCGAACTCGCCGGACAGGTCAAGGACGACAATTTTCGCATCGAGGTCGCCGATGACGGCATCCATGTCTACAACCGTCACGGTCATCACGTCGCGCTGGACGCGATGTCGCTCTACCCGAAGCTCGACGTTAAGGCGGATGGCGCCCACGCCTTCTATCTCGGCACCGAATTGATGAAGGCGGAAATCGCGTGGCGGCTAGGCAAGCGCTACGTGCAAGATGTGCCCCTGCTCTGGGGGTGCGCCGCCAACCGGATAAATGACGATCCAACCAAGCTGTCCGAAATCGGCCCCACGCTACAATCCTCGGTATCAGAGCGCTGAACCGATGCCGATGATCCGCGAAACAATTCTTACGACCACCGGTCCGGCGGGCGCCGTCCACCTGGCGCCGGTCGGACTTATTGCGGACGGCGAGGAATGGATCATCGCGCCGTTTCGTCCGTCAACGACGCTGGACAATTTGCGCGGTGTTCCGTACGCGGTGGCCAATTATACCGATGACGTGCGCATTTTCGCCGGCTGCCTCACCGGGCGCCACCAATGGCCGACGGTCGCGTCCGACCGGATACCGGTGCAACGCCTTGCCGGCGCGCTCGCCCATGCCGAGCTCGCGGTCGATCGCGTCACCGAGGACAAAGAGCGCCCGCGTTTTCATTGCCGCGTGCTGCACGTTGCGACGCACGCGCCATTTCAAGGATTTAATCGCGCGCAGGCCGCCGTGATCGAGGCGGCAATCCTGGTGAGCCGCCTCGAGATGCTGCCGCGCGAGAAGATCGAAAAGGAGATCGCCTATCTCCAGATTGCCGTCGGCAAGACCGCGGGCGCCGCGGAACAGCAGGCCTGGCAGTGGCTGATGGAAAGTATAGAGGCACGACACGCACGCCAAAGTCGGCCATAAAAATGCGACCCAGGGACTGCCGCGACGGCGGCCACATTATCATCGAGACCTTCGCGCGGGCCTCCTGGTGCTGTACTCAGGCCCGCTGCCCCTCGCCCGCATCGATGAGCCTTTTCTTCGCCTCGTCGGCCAGTCGCACCGAATGCTCTCCGACCCGGCTGGCATAACCTAGAAAGCCCTCGATGTTGTCGCGCATGAGCTCGCTTTGGAGGGCAACAAAGTCCTGGGGCGTGTGGCACCTCATGAGTGCGTTGATCCGATCGAAATTGCGCTCCATACGTTCCCGGGCGAAATCGACCCATTCACCGTATAGCCGCTGTGTGATCTCAGTCACGACGGTACCGGACTGCACAATGGCTTCAATATTGCCGGTCGATCTATGCGCAGCCTTTTGTGCTTCCTCTCCTGAAAAACCCATCGCGCGGCCAAATTGGTCAGCCGATCGTTCGGTAATCTGTGCTGCCAATTTAGCGCCGGACTGTATCGTCTGTTGAAGGGTTTCGGCGTTGCGCTGAATGATCTCGGCACCCGCCTGCACCGCGCGGTCGCCCGCTCCTGCGGCGGCTTCGGCCATACCGGCGGTCTCGTCAACCGTCGTGCGAGCCGCCTTGTGGGAGGCCTCCGTCGTTTGTTGAATTGATTCAGCCGGATTCCAATCTTCGTTGGCGTCCCCAAAGCGAGACATCGTCATGTTACATGCTCCCATCTTACATGCTCCCATCGCCGAATTTTGTTTTGGCAGGTTAAAGGCAGATTGTGCCGTCAACTCCATGTAGACTAACGGCTACACCGGTAACTCCATTTGGGCTGAGAAGTTCCGACTGAGGTCGAGAACGTACGCGGATCATTCGGCTGGCGATCGCACGCTGATGGCCACGAGAGGGCTCTCGACGGTGCTCGGCGAGATCCGTCAAATTTCGAAAATGATGCGATGCGTATCAACGCGCGGCAGTTTTGTTTTCTAGTCCGCGCGCTCCCATTCACGTCCCCGGCGCTTTGTAAACGTCTTTCGATCTCAGCCGGGCAACATATGGAAAATATGCATTTTGGAGCCCTTTATTGAAAAAAGAGCCCGGCGGTGGGCCGGGCTCGATGGTGCGTCCAGGCGGTGCGTTCAGGCGCAAACCGTCCTCACCACTTTTGAGCGCTGTACCAGTCGTCAATATCCTTACGAACTTGATCTTTCGCGAATCCATACCGCTGCTGAATCTTGCCTTCGAGCTGATCCCGACGGCCACTGATGACATCGAGATCGTCGTCGGTAAGCTTGCCCCACCTCTCCTTGACCTGGCCTTTGATCTGCTTCCAATTTCCTTCAACACGGTTCCAGTCCATTTGAACTCTCCTTTGATAAATTTGAACTCTCCTTTGATAAAGGTGCCTGGGCAACACCTCCGGCCACGCAAAGTTCCATGCGGGGCGGAGTCACGTAGATGCGATCGTCCAGCGATCGAGTGGGCGGAACTTCGCAAGCGGGCCCGGCGTTTGACGATTGCTGCCACACGCACGAGCGGCAGCGTCGGTAGGCGCCGAGGTAGGGTGACGCCCACCCGATCGCGTAATGCAGCGGCAGCCACGTGCGGTGCAAATGCGCGGCCGAATGGAGAGCATCATGGGTCAATGGATAATTGCATCAAAGCCCGCTATCCGGAGGAATGGCCGCGGCGCATTACTTTTCTGCTGGATTGGCGTCGCAACAGCGGGCCTCCTCACGAGCGCGCAATTGATTGCAGATGGAGGCCAAATCCATTTCCATCGCGTCGCCGGCATCGAGCGAACCCCACCGAATCTTGCTGGCTTTGCCGAACTCGCACAGGTGGTCAGACCCGCCGTGATCGCAATCACGGTCCGTACAATCGAGGACGATTTGGTTTCGCTTTCGCAGCGAATCCCGCATGGAGCCCCTGATGGGTACAGGTCACGATTTGGTATGTCGCAAGGCTCCGGCTTCTTTATCACCGCGGACGGTTACGCAGTCACCAATAACCACGTCGTGAAGGGAAGCACGAGCGTTGAGGTTCGCACCGACGACGGCGAGACCTATAAAGCAAGGGTGGTCGGGACCGACGCTGTGAGCGACCTCGCGGTGCTCAAGGTGGATGGACGTCGGGATTTTGCCTATGTGCAGTTTGCCAATTCGCCGCCGCATGTCGGCGACTGGACTATCGCGGTCGGAAATCCGTTTGGTCTCGGCGGAACGGTTACCGCCGGGATAGTTTCTGCGCGGGGCCGCGACATTCCGAAGGATTCAGTAACGAAGGATTCGTATGAAGACCTTCTTCAGATCGACGCAGCCGTGAATAAAGGAAATTCGGGTGGGCCGGCCTTCGACACCGCAGGCAACGTGATCGGGGTGAATACCGTCATACTCTCGCCAACCGGCGGCTCCATTGGCATTGCTTTTGCGATTCCATCGGACAAGGCGAAGCCTGTCGTCGAGCAACTCAAGGACAAGGGTTCGGTAACGCGCGGCTGGTTGGGGATTCAAGTCCAGTCCGTTTTGCCGGAAATCGCGGATAGTCTCGGATTAGCAAAATCGTCAGGCATTCTCGTTGCCGACATTGAGCCCGCTGGACCTGCGGCCAAAGCGGGTATCGCGGTGGGCGACGTGGTCAATTCCATCAACGGCGAAGTGATAAGGGACGCCCACGAGTTCAGTCGAACACTGAATAACACGCCGCCTGATTCCACCGTCGTACTTGGTGTCCGCCAAAAAGGACAGGAAAAATCGATCGCCGCTACGGTCGGTCGGCTCCCGTCACAGACCGATGTTCAGCGGTCGGCTGCGGTTGCGGTCAAATACGACAACGATGGCGCAGATCGCCCGCGGCTTGGACTGAAGCTCATTCCGACGGATGCGATCGGCTCCGAAGGACACGGAGTCGTGGTTGCCGGCGTCGAACCCGGCGGGCTTGCGGCAGGTCGGGGGATCGACCTTGGCGATGTCATTCTCGATGTGGCCAACCAAACGATCGGGGCGCCGGAGGATGTATATAGATTAGTAGACAACGCACAAAGAGCTGGGAAGCGTTCGATTCTGGTACGGATCAAGTCGGGCGATACGGCCAAATTCATCGCATTGCCAATTGCCTGAGGCCTCGTCTCGAAGGGTTCGGACACGTGATCTCGCTATGCATGCCTTTGATAAGCCTAGCTGTGAATTCGTTCTTCAGCACGCGAAGGCTTGCCAATTTGAGAGTCATAAACACACGTTGTGGATATTATCGTTGACTTTATCGCCGGTCCAAAACCGAGCCTGATTCCAGATCAGGAAGTTGTCAGGCAATTATCTTCTCCACTTCTGCCGACGCTCAACGGCCCCACGTGCGAACACGCGGTAAGCTTATCCGGCGTAAACAAGTGGCCGCTAAAATAATATCGTCTGCGTATCTACTGGTTGTGGACTGCGTTTTTTTGTTCGCCTTGCGACGGAACCTGCGATTGCGCCGCGCGTTTGTCTAAGGGCTGCCCGAGGCGGGCAGGATTGTCCACGTGGCAAATCAAACCTGCAAATCAACAAGGAGAATAAAATGAATATAGCCAAGATGTTGGCGGCGACCGCAACCATTGCGCTCATTACCGGGATGGGCGCCGCCGTAGCTCAACAGGAGCCTTCACGCGGTGCGCCAGCCGAGAAAGCGGCACCAGGCGCGAAACAGCCTTCCGCCATGCAACATCAAAATGGAGGAACGTCGAACGGACCCGGCATCCGCAACGAAGGGCAAAATAACCGCAGCGGCGAGGCGTCGCAAAACCGGGGCCGCAGCGAGACCACCGGTCAAGCGCCCAAAGAGGGTCGACAGAACGAGACAACGCAGCACAACAAGTCCGAACAGGACCGGGCGAAGAGTGAGAAGAGTGAGAAGAGCGAACGGACCGAGCAGAATCGCACGACCGGCCAAGCACCGCGCGAGGATCGGAAGAATCGGTCATCCGAGCAGAAAGCATCCGAGCAGAACAAGTCCGAACAGAACAAATCCGAACAGAACAAGTCCGAACAGAACAAATCCGAACAGAACCGAGCGAAGAGTGAAAGGACCGAACAGAACCGTACGACCGGCCAAGCGCCGCGCGAGGATCGGACAAATCGGGCATCCGAGCAGAACAAGTCCGAACAGGACCGAGCGAAGACTGAACGAAACGAGGAGAACCGTGTGACCACGGGTCAGGGCGCGGCGG
>WNFM01278248.1_pt3 | contig 12577 bp, 8 predicted proteins | sample 5400271 | NCBI WGS metagenome assembly WNFM01 (sample SAMN13153352, study PRJNA577476) | soil metagenome | isolation source: 60 cm saprolite on Douglas fir-dominated hillslope | place: USA:California | collected 2013-09-17 | reverse complement strand
GGTACGTTTCAAATGAGACGGCCTTAATCCATTCTCCTTTCAAGATGAATTGACAGTTGCGCCTGCAGAGTCGCAATCTCGGTCGAAATGACCGAAGGCCAGACAACGCCTGCGCCCCAAGCCGGAAGGGCCGCAACTCCAGCGGCGCCAGGCTTGCACCGTTCTTTGCGGTTTGGGAATTCAATGGTCCTTGCGTCCTTGCAAATCGGTCATTGCCCCTGCTCATGGCCAACATGCTAGAGAGCTCCGCTCCTCCAGCTTTGCCCCGCCGCTTTGGCCTGCTTCAGGCGACCGCGCTGAACATGTCGAACATGATCGGCATCGGGCCGTTCATCACCATCCCGGTGCTCATGTCCGCGATTGGCGGTGGTGGCCCGCAAGCGATGCTGGGCTGGTTCGTGGCGCTGCTCATCGCGCTCCCCGATGGCCTCATCTGGAGCGAACTCGGCGCCGCCATGCCCGGGTCAGGCGGTTCGTATCTCTATCTTCGGGAAGCCTTCGGGCGCGAAACGGTTGGCCGGCTGATGGCGTTTCTTTTCATCTGGCAGTTCATCCTCAGTGGTCCGCTGGAAATCGCGTCCGGTTGCATTGGCTTCGCCCAGTATCTGGCTTATCTTTGGCCGGGCATCACCACGCGGCAATCGCAGTTTGTCGCGGCGGGCGTGAGTGCCGTGACCGTAATTCTCCTCTACCGCCAGATCACCTCCGTAGGGAAGATCACCATCATCCTGTGCTTGGGAACTCTGCTCACTGTGGCCGTGGTCATCGCCACGGGCGCCATGCGCTTCAATCCCCGCATCGCTTTCGACTTCCCGCCCCATGCCTTCGATTTCTCGATTGGCTTCGTGTTTGGATTGGGCGCAGCCTCGCGAATCGGCCTGTACGATTACCTGGGTTACTATGATGTCTGCTACATCGGCGATGAAGTGAAGGACCCCGGACGGGTCATCCCACGCTCGATTTTGATCAGCCTGATCGTCGTCGCTTTCATTTACTTTGCCATCAACCTCTCGCTGATCGGCGTGGTCCCCTGGCGCGAGTTTGTCCCCGCCAGGGATCCTCCCGCTCCGGTTGCCTCGATGTTCATGCAGAAAATCTACGGCTTCAAAACCGCCGCCGTCTTTACCATCATGGTGCTCTGGACCGCGATGGGCTCGGTCTTCGCCCTCATGCTCGGCTACTCCCGCATCCCTTACGCGGCGGCGAGAAACGGCGACTTCTTCAAGATCTTTGGCCGCCTTCATCCGACTAAGGCCTTCCCGCACGTTTCCCTGCTGGTCATCGGCGCGGTTTCCCTCATTTGCAGTTTCCTGCCGCTCATGACCGTGATTGATGCCTTGCTCATCACGCGCATTGTCGTGCAATTCATCGGCCAGGCTGCCGCCGTCATCCTTTTGCGCAAGCGGGATCCGCAACTCCAACGGCCCTATCGAATCTGGCTTTATCCCTTGCCGGTGCTGGTTGCGCTGGCTGGCTGGCTCTTTGTCTTTGCCACCGCTGGCGGGAGCTTGATCGTATTCGGCCTCGCCACCCTGCTGGCCGGAGCCTCTTTGTTCCTTTTCTGGTCCTGGAGATCAGCCCAATGGCCGTTTGCACACCCATGAGTTCCCTCTCCGCATGAACGACGAATCGAAAAACGAGCGTCAGCCTCGCCGCCGGTGGCCGTGGTTTGTCCTGGCCGCTTTATTGTTAGGAATCGTCCTATTCGCCATCTGGGTCTGGTTCGCGGCCCAGGGAGTCAAACGCATGAAACGCATGAACCATCCCGTGCTGGTCGGTTGAGGCCGGGCGCGCGGCGTGAACGCGCGTTTACGCCGTTTCACTGACCAACATTGAAACGATGCTCGGAAACGCGCGAATCCTATGTCTTTCGCAACCATGAGACGGCGTTTACGCCGCGCTCCGCGACCACAAGGCGCTCGCTGAGTTTCAGTTCATTCACCAAAAGCAGCGTCGGATCAAGAACATCAAGAGGACGGCGCTGGCCGTCCCCAAGATCAAAACGAAATCAGGCCCTACTTGGCCGGAGCGGCAGGAGCAGGTGTTGCCGGCCTGGGGGCCTGGCGGTTATCCATCTTCTGTTGCTGCTCGGGGGTGAGAAGAGTCCTAATTCTGGCCTGGCTGGCGGCGCGAACTTCTCGGAAGCTCTTCATTCTGTCGGCGGCGGCAAGGGCTTTATCTTGCTGCATTTCCTCGAACTTTTTGACTTCCTCCTCCAAAATGGGCTTGATTTTTGCCTTCTGATCCTCAGTCAAGCTTAGGGTTTGAGTCAGCGCCTTTAAACGGGCCTCAACCCGGGTGGTCCTCAAGTCCGGTTTCGCCGCTGGCAGGCCGGGAGCGCCCGGGGCCGCAGGCGCGTTCACCTTTGGGGTGGCCGGCGCAGGCTTCTCGTCCGGCTTTTTATCCTGAGCTCGCGCTACGGGGCCAATGGCGATCAAGCAACTCAATGTGATCGCGCCGACCGAACTTATCTTCATCAATCTCATATTATTCCGACTTTGTTTTTCATTTGATTATTCAAGGAGGCTTTCGCCCCGCTCTTCTTCCCGACTATGGAAAGCCCGGAGTATGCTTACCTCAGGCCAGCTTTCAACGCAAGCCCAGTCGCAAACGGAGCCGACTCATGCCAGATAGGGAATGGTCAGCGGTCCTTGTGGCAGCACGGCGACCCGAGAGCCAGAACCAACTCTGGCCGCCTCTGCTGTGACCGCAGCGCTGATGTCGTGACAAGGGGTGAGGTGGGCGCCGCGGACGATTTCGTCAGGCAGCGAACTGTAAACCAGAACGCGGGCCTTGCGCTGGATGAGGGCCTGGATTTGTGCCTGCCATTGCTCGGCACGGACAAATCCGGCCGTCGCCAGCATGGCGAGAATTTCCTCCGGACCCGCGGCGGCGCGGAGCAGTTTATCGAGTGGGCTGTTCGGAGGCACGCCTTCGCGGCATTCGCAGGCCAGGATGAGCAGGCCGCCCGGCTTGAGAATGCGCGCCCCAGCGCTCATCCCTTTAACACCTTGATACAGGTTGAGATCGAGCGGGTAGCCGCTGTTCGTTGTTACGACGATGTCGAAGGGGGCGGCGACCTTCTGCATGGCCGATTTTCGGACAAACTCAATTCCGACCTGGTGCGCCTTGAGCAGGTCCCCGGCAAAGACACCGGTGATTTGCCGTGCCTCATTCAGAGAAACGTTCAGCAGGAAACTCGGACCTACCCGCAGCGCGATCTCACGCATCTCCTCCCAGATCGGGTTGCCGGTGGTGACGCCGAAGACGGATTGCGGATGGCCGATGTTCGCGGCGCCGTGGTTGCTCATCACCGTTTGCAGCCCGGCGACGCCCGGCATGATGTTTTTGGGGCCGCCGCTGAATCCGGCGAAGAAATGAGGCTCGATAAAGCCGGTCGCGATACGGATATCCGCCTCAGCAAAGTGGCGGTTGATCAGGGCCGGCGTGCCGTCTTTGGTGACGCCAAACTGAACCAGCGCCGCCGTGTTTTCCGGCTCGTGATTGAGGACGCGGTATTCTTGCAACACGGCCGGAGTCAGCATGGTTTCGAGTTCCGCGCGGGTGTTCGGGCGATGCGTGCCGAGTTGGTTGAGCAGCGTAATCTGTTCGCGCGGGACATCGGCCAGATACTCCAGCAACCACGGGATGAGGCGATGATTGGGCGTGGCCCGGGTCAAGTCGGTGAAGCTGATGCAGATGTGGTCGTTCGGCTTGGTCCACTCACGCAAGGAACGAGCGCCAATCGGGTTCTCCAGAGCCTCCAGCACCGCGCCGCGCTCATCTGTCAGGCCGACTATGTGCGATGGCTCAATGACAGTTGTTCCGTCTGGCAAATCGACCCCCAGGCGGCCCTGGCCATAAGCGAGATTTACCTTCATAGTTCGTGCATGGAGACGGCCAGGTTGCGGCGAAGGTTTTCCCGATTCTTCGCGTCCTTGAACTCGACCGGATTGAAATCATCCGTCAGGACGATGCCGTGGTTCGGATCGGTCAAGCGCAACGTCTCAAAGGCATCGCGGACTTCGGACACGCAGTTGCCATGCACTTGGTCGAAATTCGCGGGGTGCAAGATGGCCAGGTTTGGATTGCTCGACGCCACGAAAAGCGTGTTACGGTCTTCCCGTTTGACACTATGGATGCGCACGCTCGGGAAAACGGCCTGCAAGGTTTTATGCAGTGAAGCAGCGAAGAAATCCTGCCCTGCCCGCAGGTCAGCGAAGGTGTTTATCACCAGCGTCCCCTCCGGCTTGAGATTGCGGCGCATGGCGGTGAACGCTTCTCGGGTCATCAGGTGGGAAGGGCAGGAATCACCCAGAAAGGCATCCAAAATAATCGCGTCGTATTGTTTGGCGGCGCGGTTTACAAAATAGCGGCCATCTCCAAATGAGATGTTGAGCCGTTTCGGCTCCAGATCGAAAAATCTTTCGCCCAGCGGTACGACCGCGGGGTTGATCTCGATGACATCGACCTTCGCGCCATCGCGCGCAAACTCCATTGGAACAACCCCGACCCCAAGGCCGATGCACAGGACATCGTCGATGCGGGGCGTATAGGCCCGTGCTAATAGGTGAAGCATGTAGGTAAACATGGAGATGCTCTGGTGCGCGTTGGTGTCATAGGTGTTCTGGGTAAGGTAGTCGTTCACGTACAATCGGCGCGGGCCGTCCTTTTCCTGGAGCACCTGCAGCATCCCGAAGTTGGAGTTCGCATGGTAAAGCTCGACCATCCGTGCTCCGCGCATGCCCTCGTTCCGGAGGTGCAGATACCCGGGCATCAAGCCAAGTGCCATGACCGTGACAGCTCTCGCAAGGACCGGCAGGGTTCTGCGCCAGACAAAGAAGTAAGCTCCGCTCACTGCCATTAACAACGCCGCTGTCAGAAACATCGTGACCGAGTTGCGCAGATAGGGGATCAGCAGGTAGCCAATCAAAATGGTCCCGATAAAACTTCCAAAAGTGCTGATGGCCGTGAGGCGTCCCACGTTCCCGCCTACGGTGTTGACGGATTGGGTCAATACCCGCACGAAAAATGGCCCAACCATCGCCAGCAGGGAAAGCGGTACGAAGAACAAAAAGGCCGAGGTGAGCAACGAACCTGTCGGCAACTTAAAGCTCAGGAAAAAGTAAGCCGCCCTCTCCGAGATCGCCACCGTCACCGCCAGATAAGCCCCGGCCACGAGTATCGCCCCGTACAAGCGCCCTAAGCGCACTGATTTATCGACGAGCAGGCCGCCGGCGTAATATCCGCAAGCCAAAGCGACGAGCGTGACCGCAATCTGCGCCGTCCAAACGAAATGGGACGTGCCGAGATACGGCGAGAGCATTTTAGCCCCCAGGATTTCGACGATCATGACGGCGCTGCCAGTCACGGCCGCCGTAAAATAGAGATACCGGCGCAGGCCACCGGAGAGAGTTGCTTCCGGCGTCGGCGGGTCCAGATGTTTTTTCACCCGCCTGTTTTACTTTGTGCGTGCGGCTGCGGCAAACGGAGAATTCTAAAACTTCCTGATCGACCCGTCGGGCATAGTGGTGTTGCCGAAGGTCGCGCCCGTGAAATCTGCGCCGTTGGTGATGGCGTTGCGGAGGTTGGCGCTGGTAAAATCGGCGGAACGAAACAGCGCCTGGCTCAGATTCGCGTTCGTCAAGATTGCGGCAAAAAAATCGCAATTGTTGCAGTTCGCTCGATTCAGTTTTGCGTTCCCGAAATTGGAATGTTCGAAAATGGCCGTCGTGCAGACCGAGTTTGACAAGTTGGCGCTTATGAGATTCGCGCCAACTAAAAACACCGAGCTGAGGTTTGTTCCGTGCAGATCGCGTCCGGCGCCGAAACCCTGGTTGGCGATCTGCCACACCAGCCGTGATTTGGAATCGATGATCGTGTTGGAATCCATCAGCGAACCCCGGAAATCGACGAACCGCAGGTTGCAGAGACTAAAATCTGCGCCCCGGAAGTCTGTGTCGCGCAGGATATCGGCACTCAGATCCGAACCGGTCAGTCTCAGACCGGTGAAATTGACGCCGGGAAACCGCGCGAAACTAAGGTCTTGATTGGTCAACACCACGCTCGTCGGGCCGTTGTTCACGACCTGCCAGACCAACCGATGGTTCGGATCCAACAAAGTGTTCGCATCCAGTTTCATGCCTTTGAACGTGGCAAAATCCAGGTTCGCGCCGGAAAGAATCGCGAAGCTGAAATCCGCCCCGGTCAGGTCGGCGTTGAATAGGCTGGCCGCCTCGAAATCACTGAAGCTGGCGTTAGCGCCGGCCAGGCTGGCGGCATTCAACGTCGCTAGCACCGCATTGGCGTTGAATAAGTCGGCGTTTCTCAAATCTGCCTGGCGCAGGTTGGCGGATTGCAAGTCGGCCCCGGCCAAATTCGCGTTGCTCAACGAGGCTTGGAGCAAGCTGGCGCCGAATAAGTCCGCACCAAAGAGATCAGCGCCCTGGAGTTCTCCCTGATCCAGTTTGGCATTGCTCAATGGGGCATACTCCATCTGAATGATCGAAGCCACGCGGTAGAAACCCAGGCCCGAGTTGGAATGAGGCCGGCAGCTCCGGACTGATGGCAGCCCATTGCTTCAGATCCTGGCTGCGTTCCACTTGAAATTGCGGCATGATGACCACATCCCCTGCCGGAGTGGCCGATTGGGCGAGCCAACTGATGGCCACACTGCTTTGGTTGGTTGGGGTCAACGTCAGATTGAATCCGCGTTGCGCATTGAGTGATAGAGGGATGCCCGCGAGCATGGCCAAGATCGACAGAAGCAAAATCAGGATGAATTTCATGGCAAGGCGACGATCCGATAGTATCTGCTCGCGTTCGTCTCACCGTTAGCATCGAGCTTGGTCCCAACGCTGTTCCTGGCCGTGAAATCTCCGGGCAGATCAATCCAGCCCGGGTCACTTAGTTCGTCCTTGTACTGGACTCGATAATTGAGCCCTGGAAGGGCGCCCCAATTGAGAATAAGTCCGTTGGTGCTGAACAGCGGCACGTCCGCCTTCAAGTCGGTGATGACCACCGTGAACGTCTTCGCGTCGCTTTTGTTCGGCTTGCCGTTGTCGGTCACGACCACGGTGATGGAATTAACCGCGGTTCCCGACGGGACCCAAGTGAAGACGCCATTGCTGGAATTGATGCTCGCTCCCGCTGGCGCATTGATTCCGAGCCTGAACGTCAGAACTTGCGCGGGGACGTCGCTATCGGTGGCCGTGAACTTGACCGTGAACAGCAGCCCTCTCAAGACCCTGAGGTTGCCGATCGTGCTCAACATAGGGGGCGTATTAGTCGCGCGCGAGAGCGGGTTGGCCGAATCGGACCCGAAATCAAGTTCATCGCGGTCCAGATAGCCGTCTCCGTCACGGTCGATGCCCATTCGCCTTCCTGTGCCAACCGGCACGACCGTGTAGGTCTGTTCATTGCCCTCCCCGGCCAGAGCGCGCAACGCATCCGGCGTATAACTTTCCAATTGGCGATCGGAAAGAAAGCTTCCGGAGGTTCGATCATAAAACCAGCCGCGCGCCAACCCATCTTTGAAACCTTTCACCACCAGATCCACGCGGCTGGTGCTGGAAGTTGCCAGGCCGACCATGCTGTCAATTAAAACGACTGGGGCCGGATTATTGATCGTGATCTGGCGTCCGACCGCGGCCGGGGTGTCGAGGCTGGGCAATCCGGGCGACCGGTTTCTGTCAGTCAAGGCGCCGGGCGCCAAATCCGACCCGGTGAAGGAAAACAAAAACGCCACCAGGTCCGCCGTCGTTTGATCGTCTGTAATGGCGAAGGCATCCTGAATGAAGCGAGGCAGCGTATCGACGCTGCCATCGTGCGAGAAACCGAATCCGGCGCGGCTCTTTGTGCGCGTGAGGTCCAGGCCGAATTTATCGAACAGGTTTCTCATTTGCGGAACCTTAAAGGGCAGATTCGAGGAGCGCTCCAGTTCCACCAGGGCCGCATGATGCGCGGAATCAGGCCCGAGCGCCACTTGTGCCCATTGAAGTCCGCCGAACCGCAGATCTGTGCCGAGGCCCGCGGGCAGCGTGTGACAGGTGATGCAACTGTTGGCGAGCTGGGTGGTTTGGCGGAATGCCGTCTGACCCGCCTGTGCGTTTCCATTGGGCAGCGGTGAGCCGGCAGGCGTTGCTCCGCGACCGAGGGTGAATTGTCCGGACAATGGCAGGTTGGTTGAAAGCGAATTATCGAATTGCCGGAATGGGTTCGGCGCGAAGCGCACGGTGGCCAGGAAATCCTTCAGTTCCTGCAGCTCGTTGGTGGTCAGTCCTTTCACTGCGCCCTGCAAATTCGTGAACGTGCTGGCGAATTGTTCGATCCCCTCTCGATCCCCGCGCCAATGAAACGGCTCGTGTCCGATGATGTCTTGGAGCGTCTGTGTCACCATTGGCCCTTTCAGCGGGTGATAGTGGTTGGTTAGGTCCGGAACGAAATTGGCAAAGTTGGCGTTAGTGATGAACTTGAGGGCGCCGGTGGGATTGCCCAGGTCCCACGCCAGGCGATCGAAGCGCGCGTCCACGTGGCAGGAGGCACAAGCCGCCTGGCCGAGACCGGAGGTCTGGTGAGTGTTGTACAAATGCGGGCGTCCCGCCTTGATGACCGCCGGGGTGGGATCAAACAGCGGGAGCGTATCCACCACTGTTTGGCTGACCGTGTCCACTGTGGAAATGCTCCCGCTGAATCGGTTGTAAACGTAAAGCCGATTCCGGCTCTCATCCAAGGCCAGGCCGCTCGGCCCCTGCCCCACGTTTATGGCCGGAGCCAAGCCAGCGCGGTTCCCGAGTGTGTCAAAGATAGCGACGTTGTCCGATCCCATCCCGCTGACATAGGCGCGGCTGCCGTCCGAACTCCACACCAGGCCGCGCGGATCGCCGATCGACTGATTGCGTTCCGCCTCCGAAACCTGCGCAATTCGATACGTCAAGTGAGGGTTCAAATCGGTAATAACGCTTGTCCAATTCCGCGGATCAACTTGGGCGAGATTCATTCGCACAAAAATGCCCTTCAACACCGGCTCAAACCGGACTTGGTTGAGAGCGTCCGAACCCGCCACCGCGATTTTGCCCGTGACGGGATTCACCGCCACAGCCATGCAGATATTCATCAAGCCGGTCGCGTGACGGATCGAAAAAGTTGCCGTGTCTATGATGGCAAGGTCATGGTCCGGCATATCCCAACCCGGCACCCGCCCGGTGAAGGCGGCGTTGGTCCCGCGGATGAATTCCGTCCAGTCACCTTCATTATCATCCATCCAACGGCCGGCGTTGTCCTTCTTGACGATCAGGCTGACACGCGGCGGAGGGTTGGTGATGAGCGGATTGATGGCCGGAGCGAAATTGGTCCCAGAGTTGGGCGGTGGGTTTTGACCGCTGGACGGCGCGTTGGGGAAGTTGAGCGGACTGGGACGCGGGAGGCCTTGCGAGACGCCGGAACCGATGATGGTGGAGGCATTGCCGGATTCGAAAATCGCAACATACACCTTCAAGCCGTCCGGACTCATGTCCATCGCCCGTGGCCGGTTCCCATCGATCGCCAGGTTTGTCACTACTTGGAAACTGAGCGGGTCATAGACCTGAACCAGGTTCGGCTGGCCGCAGGAAACATACGCCCGAGTTGGCGTGCCGGCGAAAACGATGTCGGACGGCTCATGGGCAGTGGTGATCGTGTGAACTAGGCGCATCGCCGGCAGGTCAACGATGCTGATGGAATCGGAAATATAATTCGCCACCCACAGTTCGGAAGCGGTTCGGAAACGCACGGTCACCGGATCCAGACCCACGGGGATGCTGCCGGCCGCGACGGGTTTGCCGGAGGTGACATCGAAAACCTCCAACCTGCCATCCGGCAAGTTGCAAACCGCCAGCCTCGTTCCATCCGGACTCAGAGCCACCGGATGAACCGGCGCGGTTTCCCAGTTGAAGAAATTCGTGGCCGTAATTTGGGCCTGTCCCGCGGCGGCGCTCAAAAGCAGCCCTGCCCCGATCAAAATAGTGGACTTCGCTTTCACTGAGTAATGTGCCAGTTATAGCTAGGCCCGTGCCGCTCGGAGTGATAGACCCATCCGGCCTGGCTTTCTTCTTGGTCCTAATCCAAATCTCAACCCCTGATGGGCTGCCGAGCACCGGATCCAGATGCAGAGCAGGGTTACGATTCAAAATGGGATCAAAGACTTGACATTGGCAGGCGTGATTCTGGCGCGTTAGGCGTGAATTTCACGCAATTGTCGAAAGGATGAGGTGGCCGCCGGGGAGCCCGCTGAACCACCGGACTCTCGTTTCCGCACGGAGTGAGGCTCGGTTACTGACTTGGCTGTCCTCAAAGTGGCGACTCGCGTTACAATCTATTTGCAGAAAGACCTTCACCAAGGGTCCGGGTTATGCTAACCACTTTTCGTGAGCCAATGGCCAGATGCCGGTGTTTAACGAGTGTGCGGCTATGAAAACTACGATGATACTCCGAATTTCCTCTCTTACCACTCAATCCGTAGGTTGGACTACAAAAGCTGCCAGAGCGCGAACTGGAGCTTGGCTTCTCCCTCTCCGCATGACGAAGGAATGGGGAGAGGGGGAACCTTGCCAACTTTGCACTCACATCTCGTCAGCACAAAAAGAACCCCTCTCCCTGGCCCTCTCCCCGCTCGTCCCTCGCGGGGAGAGGGGATTGACATTGTCGAGGCTCTCCTGCGATGTCCTCAATGCGTCAACAACAACGCCCTCCAGCCTCGGTCCTACTCCGGCGGGGTGGTTTAAAAGGGCCAGAACCATCGGCTCCCTCTCCTCGGTTTTCGCCTGTCTTTGTGTGGCCCCGTTGCTCCCCGCTCAGACCCTCTTGAACGTCGATTTTGGGGTGGGCAGCCGAAGCCTCAAAGCTGGCTTTGCGGCCACGGGCCAATCTACAAATGACTTTTGGAATCTCTACCGTCATTACGATCCGAAATTTGTGCCGGGCACCGCGTTGATCCCCGACGGCCTGCTCAAGAACCTGAAGCTGGCCGATGGCTCGGAAACCAAGATTTCAGTGGTAGTGAACAACGCGCCTGGAGTTTGGGGCAATTCCACGGGCGATGCCATGTACGACTCCTACGTTTTCGCGAACAATGGGAGCAATATTACCGTCACGGTCCGAGACCTCGAAGCGGGGCGCTATCACTTTTATCTTTACGGCCATGCAGACGCAGATGTGACGGGAGAGCAAAACACCAGCTTCACCCTCCATAGCGGCACGAACACTTTTGGTCCGCTCATGGCGCTTGGGACTCCCGGTTGGAAAGCCTCGTCGCCCTGGCAGGAGCGGTACCAGTATGTGGTCTTCCGCGATGTGCCCGTCTTGGCAGGCAAACCCGTCGTCATCGAGTCAGCCCCGGGCGCGAACGGCGTGGCGGTGCTGAACGGATTGCAGATTAGTTCACGGGGGACCAGTCCGCCCAAGCTGCTGCTCCCGACGGTGGTCTCGCCCCTATCGACGATGACCAACCTGATTTTTCACCAGGTCCGCTACGAAGGAAAAGTGAGCGAGAACGAGGCCCGCTTCAGCGTGGACGCTAACGTCGAGTCGATGACGACCAACGAAATCTCCGCGCCTTTGTTCGAAGGGGACGTGGCCGTAATCGTGCCTGAACTTCCCGAGGGCTGGCGCGTCACTAGTTCGGCAAAAGAGTACCGGCTGGTTGCGAGCACTCCGGGGGCGCACCGCCTAAAACTGGAACTCGTTGCGAAAATCACCAAAGCCGGACCTTGGAATCAAATCTCGTTCAAGGGACCCAATGCCGCCATCGCCTCGGTTTCGGTCCAAGCCACCGGGGCCGGGGTGGAGATGCAACTTCTGAGCGGCACTCAAATCGAAGGCAAGACGCCTGCGCTGGTGGGTTTCCTCGGGATGGATCGTACTCTCTCGATGCGCTGGCAAAGCAAGACCACCGAGGTCACGCGCAAGTCACTCGTGACGGTGGACACGCTGGCGTCGGCACAAATCACCCCCACCGTCATCAAATACACCACTCAACTCCGTTACGAGATATTGCAGGCGAGCGTGCCCCAACTGACGGTCGCGATCCCGCTGTCGCAAGCTCTCACCCGATTGCAGGGCGAGCAGATACGGGACTGGACGGTTAAGACCGAGGGCGACCGCCAGCTTCTGACCATCGATTTCATCAAACCGATTGAAAAATCCTACTCTCTGGCTCTTTTCTCGGAGCAGCCTGTGGAGGCCGCGCCCCTGGGCACGCAACTCGCACCGCCCCAGCCGTTGCAGATCCAACGCGAGTCCGGTTCGTTTGCCATTTCGGCTGATGACATGATCGTGGACATCGATGCCGCCAACGGCTTGCGGCAGGTGAATGCAAGTGCAGGCGTGCTCGCCGCCTATCGCTTTTATGGGCGGCCCATTGGGTTGGCGGTGAAACTAAAACGCATCGAGCCTCTCCTCAAGGTAGCCGACCGCGTCACGGCTCGGTTGGAGGAAACCCGCTTGCTGGTCTCGCACGGGCTGACCGTCAACGTCGAGAAGTCGGGCATCTACGCGCTGGACCTTTTGCCCCAGGCGGGGTTCACCGTCTCCGACGTGCGCG
>WNFM01206937.1_pt4 | contig 12577 bp, 10 predicted proteins | sample 5400271 | NCBI WGS metagenome assembly WNFM01 (sample SAMN13153352, study PRJNA577476) | soil metagenome | isolation source: 60 cm saprolite on Douglas fir-dominated hillslope | place: USA:California | collected 2013-09-17 | reverse complement strand
TCGATGCCGCGGGAGGCGATCTCCTCGACGGGCAGGCAGCCCTCGAAGTGGACGGCGTGCTCGAAGTCGTGGAGGGGATAGAGCTCGGCGCTCAGGAGCGCGGCGACGAAGGCCTCGTACTGCTCCCGGGTCATTGGCGCGTTCAGGTAGTCGCTGCCGTCACCCTTGCCGTAGCGCGACTTCCAATAGAGCGTTTCGTAGTCGAGCGAGTCCGCCGCGACGATGGGCGCGATGGCGTCATAGAAGTACAAACCGTCGCGGCCGAGGAAGTCGTTGATGGCCTCGAAGAGCGGGTGGGACGTGAGGGGGCCGGTGGCCACGACGAGGAAGTCGGCGTCGCCGCGGTCGAGCGAGGTTACCTCGTCGCGACGCAGGGTGATCTTCGGCTCTGCAGCGATCGCCGCGGTGACCTCGGCGGAGAACCGGTCGCGGTCGACGGCGAAGGCGTCACCTGCCGGCACGCGAGAGGCCTCACCGCAGCGGATGACGAGCGACTGCATCAGCGCCATCTCGGCCTTGAGGAGCCCGACGGCATTGGCCTGAGCATTCGAGCGGAAGGAGTTGGAGCAGACGAGCTCCGCGAGGTTGGAGGTCTGATGGGCGGCCGTGCTCTTCACGGGCCGCATCTCGTACAGCTCGACGCGATGTCCGCGCCGCGCCAGACCGAAGGCGCACTCCGAGCCGGCGAGGCCGGCGCCGATGATTTTGACCGTCGACATGTTCGTTTTTCAGGTGTGGGCAGTTGCTAGATGCTGGTTGCTAGTTGTGCTGCACGCAGGAGCAGCGGGCCTAACTTTGACTTAGTCTGGATCTGAACGCGGGCGCTGGTCGCTGGTCGCTCTGGTAGCCAGTCAACTCAGTCGCTCGGTATCAGTTGCAATTGCGGGCGACGCCCGTCCGCGAAGACAACTAGCATCTAGCAACTAGAAACTAGCCTCTAGTCTAGTTCGACGTCTCTCCGCTTGCCGGCGCCTGCTCTCCCGGATTGAGGCGAATCTCCCCGAACTTCTCCTCGAAGATGGCGATGTTATGGGCGAGCGCTTCCAGGAGCTGCTTGGCATGCAGGGGGGCCATGATCACGCGGCTGTAGATCTTGACGTCCGTTTGCCCGGGCACGATGCGGCCAAGGTCGATCACGAACTCGCTTGGCGAATGGATGATGTTCGCGAAGTTGATGTACTGCCCCTGGGCGATCTGGTCGTCGAGGACGATGCGGATGGTCGGTGTCTCTTCCATAGTTGTGTGCTCGGGCGGTGGAACTGGCTAGCCGGGAAGGAGAGCCGTATCGTCCGCCGCCTCTTTCTGTAAGTTACTGAAAAGGCTGAAGCCGCACAACCCCTGAGGCGGCTCAAAATTCCCTCGTCCGGAGCAGGCCGCCTCCGCCGCGCGAGGCCGCCCAGTTGCCGTGTTGAGGTCGACGTTGAACCTGTGCTGCGTTCAATCGGCGACGATCGAATCATTCCGATTCCCGTGCCTTCTGGGTGCTTCTTCTTGTCAAAGGGCCCCTCTCTCGAAGACGCAACGAAACGCTCCGCGCCCTCGACGCACTACATCCATAGATCGGGATGTGCATAGAAGCTCTGCTGGCCACGCCACTGGTGCTCGAACCACCTTCCCAGTGTGTTGAGGCACCGCCACAAATCATGATAGAATTCCTGACACAATCATCCAGAGTCCGTAATTCGACCCGACGTTGCAGCTCTGTAGAGCGCCGCGCGCGGTGACGAGGAGTGGCCTTATGCGCAAAGCCGGACTTGTGTTCATCGTCCTTCTGCTGGCGGATTTGGGGCTTGCCGTAGGACAGGTGATTCCTAAACCGCCGCCAGAGAGCATTGCGGACGCCAAAGAGCGCCTGGCCCTCGCCGACAGTCAGTATCCGTCGGCCAAGGTCTGTGGCCAGTGTCACCCCAACCAGTACAAGCAGTGGAGCATCTCGTCCCACGCGTATGCCGCGGTCTCCCCGATGTTCAACAAGTTTGAGCAGACGATCAGCAACATCTCGCGCGGCACAGTCAACTACTTCTGCGTCCGTTGTCACGCCAGTGTAGGCACGGCGCTGGGCGAGCAGCGCGCCATTGCCTGGTGGAATCGCAGCGGCGCTGCCAAGGAAGGCATTACCTGTGTCACCTGCCACCGCGTTGGGGAGGGCTACAGCAAGGTCAACGCCGCGCGAAGGATCACGCCAGGGCCGATCCACGAGCCCGTGTTCGGTCCCTTCGACAGCCTCGGTGGTCTCAAGGCCATCACGAACGCGAGGGAGAACGGGATCCTCGTCACGATCGATGAGCCCGACAGGCCGGCAGTTGGCGACAAGAAGTGGATCAGGATGCACCAAACCGCCATCCAGTCCGACCTGATCACGCAGTCGGAGTTCTGCGAGGCCTGCCACCAGGTGGCCGTCTATCCCGGCATCAAGCTCGAGACCGTCTGGGAAGAGTGGCGCGCCTCCCCCGCCGCGAAGGAGAAAATCACCTGCCAGAAGTGCCACATGAGCAAGAACCCCGGGCACGATGATGGGTATGAAACGGGATGGGTCGCGGAGGTCAACGGAAATCACTTCAATAACGACCGGCCGCGGACCGACCACACCTTCGTGGGCCCCGGCTACCCCATCAGCCATCCAGGTCTCTTCCCGTTTCGCATGGAAGACTCGCCGTTCACGCCTCAGCAATGGCTGACATTCGACTGGCGGTGCCGCTGGGGGAGCGAAGAGTTCGAGAACAAGTCTTCGGTTTCTCCGAATTGCGACCACCTCCCGGCCGAGTGGCAAAGCCAAACGGACCGCAAGAAGGCGTGGGTGATCGTTCAGGAAAACCTCGGCAGGTGGAAGGACCGGGAGGCGCAGCGGCTGAACCTCATGGAGGGCGCCTCTCAACTCGACGGGCCCTATTTCGACGGCCCGCCCACGGCCGGTAAGACATTCTCGTTCCACTACAAACTCACGAACAAGAACAAGGGGCACAACCTCCCCTCCGGTTCTCTGGGAGCGCAGCCGGAGTTGTGGCTCAACGTCGCGCTCATTGGCCCGGATAGCGACAAACCGATCTGGGAATCCGGTTACGTCGATAAGAACGGCGACGTGGCCGACCTCCAGTCTGAAGAGGTCGGTGACCGCACGATTGATCCCGACTACCAGCTCTTCAGCATGCAGAGCAAGTTCCTCACAACCAACCTGAAAGGAACGGATCGGGAGATGTACCTGCCGATCAATCTCGATTTCGACCAGGACCCGTTCATCCGGCCGGGTGGCGCACCAACCTCGATTCTCAATCACCCCCCTAACGCGCGCCTCGAGAAACGCAGCATTCCGCCCCTCGGCCATCGCGTCGCCCGGTACAAAGTTCCCGGGGTCCTTCTGAAAAAGGGCACGTACAAGCTCGTCGTGCGGCTTCGCGGCCGGACAGAGCCCATCTACTTCATGAATTTCGTCTCCTCCACGATCGAGATGAAGCGGACCGAGAACGAGTGGGTCACGGACACTCATGCCTACGCCGTCGAATTTGACGTCCACTGAGGGGCGAACATGAAGAGAAGAGTCTGGACTGCGAACCCTTTGCTTGTCGGACTGCTCGTGTTTGCCCTCAGCATCCCCTGCGCCTTTGCGGCCGACGACAGAAAGGACGACAGAAAGAGTGGTGACGTCTCACCAGAGGCGAAGCCGCGCTCCTCCTCGCCGGCTGAAGGCTTGGTGAACGACAGTCCCTGCACACCGAAGCCGCTCCCCGCCAATAACGACAAACACGATATCGATCCGCAAGCCAGGCTCCTTCCTGGTCCGCCCGACCCGAAATCGTTCGGGAAGGACCCCTGCGACCGGAAACCCTACGACTCCGGGGCTGAACTGAAGATCTACGAATGCGATAGCGTCTGCGAGCAGAGCTCAACCGCCAACTTCGGTAGCGCCGATTATCTGAAGGACAGGCACATGATCGCCAGGCCCAGGCCGCCCGTCGAGCTGGGCCGCCGCCTCTACGACCGGGGGGCCTACAACCCCAGCGCCACCTGGCTCGGCACGGAAGACCCGATCGGCTTTCACTTCATGTCCTTCGGCGACTTTCGGGTCGCCGGCGCCGTCAACGACAACGGCAAGGCTGCGCCGAACGGGAAGACCGAGCAATCGAGCATCGCCGCCCGTCTCAACCTCGACATGGATGCGCAATTCACCGCCACCGAGCGCATCCACATGTTTGTGCGTCCGTTGGACAAGAACAATGTGTTCACGAGCTATGACATCGACGGTGGGGTCAAAGACAAGTTCATCCACAAGCTCGACTTCAATGTCGACACGCTCTTCTTCGAAGGGGACCTCGGCGCGATACGCCAGGGGTGGAGCGGTCATACCAATTCGATGGACCTGCCGTTCGCCATTGGCAGGGTTCCGATCATCACGCAGAACGGCGTCTGGATCGAAGATGCCTTCGACGGCGCGGCCTTCAGCATCACCGCCAGGAACAGTCCGACGTTCGACATCAGCAACATGGACTTCACATTCTTCGCCGGCGTCCACAAGGTAGCCACTGCCGCCGATCCCACCGGCAAGGCCAAGCTCTTCGGCATGGCGGGATTCGCCGACCTTCGGAATGGCTACCTCGAGTACGGCTACGGCTATACCGAAGCCGACAACAGCGACCAGAGCTATCACAACCTCACCGTCGCGTTCTCGAAGCGCTATCACGACCACATCGCCAACAGCGTCCGGCTGATCGGCAACTTTGGTCAGAAAGGCGTGGCCGGCGTGAAGACGGCCGACGGCGTGCTGGTGCTGGTGGAGAACTCGCTCGTTCCGACGCGGCACTTCGCCTGGTCGACCGTCAACCCTTTGAATTTCGTCCCCTACTTCAACCTTTTTGCGGGCTTCAAGAACCCCCAGTCGCTGGCGCGCGGGGGCGATGCCGGCGGCGTGCTGAGGAACACCGGCATCACGTTCGAGTCCGACGGCCTGACCGGATATCCGACGCTCGATGCCACCGCGCAACGCTCCTACGGCGGTGCGTTGGGGTTGGAGTACCTGTTCAACCTCGATCGTCAGATCGTCGTCGAAGCAGCGACAGTCCAGCGCACCGGCAATAGCGCGCTCGGATCACAGCACTCCGTCGGAGCCCGCTATCAGCATCCGTTTGCGCCTGCCTGGATTCTGCGCCTCGACGCTATGAAGGCCTGGAGGGAAGGGCAAAAGAACATTTTCGGGGCACGAATCGAGATCCGCCGCAAGTTCTGATGCCGCGTTGAACTGACTCATAGGAGGAGTTCCCGATGCCCAGGTTTCAGCTCCATGTCAACGGCAAGACGCACTTTGTCGACATCGACGGCAACATGCCTCTGCTCTGGGCCATCCGCGACGTCCTTGGGCTGAAGGGCACCAAGTTCGGCTGCGGCGTTGCGCAGTGCGGTGCCTGCACCGTGCACCTCGACGGACGCGCCGTCCGCTCCTGCTCGATCGACGTCGGTGTGGCCTGCCTCTCCCAGATCACTACAATCGAAGGCCTGTCCTACGACGGCACCCTTCACCCCTGCCAGCAGGCCTGGCTCGACCTCGGCGTACCGCAGTGCGGCTTCTGCCAGCCTGGCCAGATCATGAGTGCGGCCGCCCTCATTGCCGCGAAGAAGGCTGAGAACAAACCGGTCACCGACGCGGATATCGACGACGCGATGCGCGGCAACATCTGCCGCTGCGGCACCTATCCTCGAATCCGGAAAGCGATCCACCAGGCAGCAGGGGATTAGGCATGAGCGCGTTCATCAAGATCACCCGAAGGGACTTCCTCCGCTATTCCGGTGTGGGTGCCGGCGCACTGGTGCTGGGCTGCCACATTTCACCGAATGGGCAACTCGCCGAGCTCGTTGAGGATCTCGAAAACGGCTTCCCACTGAACCATTTCGTTTCCATAAAGCTTGATGGCACCTTTGTCATCATGGCTCCTCGCTCAGAGATGGGCCAGGGTACCAAGTCAAGCCTTGCCGCCGTCCTTGCCGACGAGCTCGAGGCCGACTGGTCCCGTGTCAAGGTGCGCCAGGCTGACGCCGATGGCGCCAGGTACGCGTTGGAGAACCCCATTCCGGGCGGCACACCCAAACTGCTCATCTCTGATGAGGCCGCGCAGTTCGCTGACAGCTCGCGCAGCATGGCCCTGTTCTTCAAGCCTATGCGGCTCTTCGGCGCTGGCATCCGAACGGTGTTCGTTCGCGCGGGGGCCAGGCACTTTGGAGTCGACTCCAGCGAGTGCCGCGCACACCAACACAGGGTGCACCACGATGCCAGCGGTCGTTCCATCGACTATGCCCTCCTGCTGTTAGATGCCAAGAAGGTCGCAGTGCCCTCGCCGGCCGAGGCGGAGGCCGCGCTCAAGCCGAGCAAAGAATGGAACGTCATCGGCACCGACAAGATGCCATTCATCGACGCGAGGAACATGGTCACGGGCAAGGCGGTCTACGGTGCCGACGCCGGCCCCCAGGACCTCTTCTACCGGCCCGACATGTTGACAGCCATGATCGTCCGCTGCCCCGTGGCCAACGGTGAGGTGAAGAGCTTCGACGACACCGAAACGCGCAAGGTGCCCGGGGTCGTGAACGTCGTCCGTCTCCGGTTACCGCCCAAGATACTCGCAGGAGGAGTGGGCGCCGGTTTCATGCCGCACGCGGGCGTCGCCGTCGTGGCCAAGAACACTTGGGCGGCCTTGCAGGGGCGCCGCGTCCTCAAGGTGGAGTGGGATCTCTCGGGTCTGGCTGCGAAGAACGCCGATTACGATTCGAAGACCTACCGCACCAAGCTGGAAGAGCTGACCAGCAAACCTGGGAGGAAGTTACGAAGCAGGGGCGACGTCGATGCGGCCTTTGGTGTGGCCTCCAAGGTCGTCGAGAGGGATTACTACGTTCCCCACCTGGCCCAGACGCCGATGGAGCCCCCCGCTGCAGTCGCCCTCTTCGAGAGCGGGCACTGGGAGATCTGGTCTCCAACTCAGGGGCCGGAGCTCACGCAGCATTACGTGGGCTTGGCAATGCTGGAGCCCAATCCGGTGAATTGGCTGCTTTGGCAGGTGACTGAACTGACCGAAATACTGAAGGAGTGCGAGAGAGACGACCAACGCGAGTTCAACGAGCTTCTCGGAAAGGCGCTGGGAGGAAAGGATCTGCCCGAATTGCTCAAGCTTCGGGACGAGCTCAAACAGAAGGTCAGGGACAGCGTCAAGGTTCACGCGACGCTGCTTGGCGGCGGCTTCGGGCGCAAGTCCAAGCCAGATTATGCGATCGAGGCGGCCTTTCTCGCCAGAGAGCACCCTGGTGTCCCCGTCCGCGTGCAATGGACCCGCGAGGACGACATCCAGTTCAGCTACTTCCATGCGGTGAGCAACCAGCGAATGAAGGCGGCTCTCGATGGAGATGGGCACGCCACGGCTTGGCTGCAACGGAGCGCCTTCCCGTCGTTCTTCGCGACGCTCTTCCCTCCCCCCGACTATGTGCCGGAACAGGCTGCGCCTCTTTTCGCAAAGGCACGTGCGGGCTATCACGGAGGTGGCGACTACCCGTACGGAGCCGCGATCGAGCGAGCCCAGGGGCTCGAGGATATGCCGTTCGACGTGCCGAATCTGCGGATCGAAAACTGTCCTGTCCAGAACCACATTCGCGTCGGCTGGATGCGGTCGGTGTCCAACATCTTCCACGCCTTTTCCATCGGCTCCTTCGCGAACGAACTGGCGATCGAGGCGGGGCGCGACTCCAAAGACTACCTGCTCGAGCTGATCGGGAAAGGGCGCATCCTCGATCTGGAGGCCGAAGGGGTGACGTGCTTCGACAACAACGGTTTTCCGGTCTCGAAGGCGCTAGGGACGCCCCCTACCGTGCCCCCTTACCCACCCGACACCCGGCGCCTGCGTGCCGTTGCTGAACGCGTAGCCTCTGAGTCAGGCTGGGATGAGAAGGTCAGGAAGTACAGGGGGATGAAGGGGCGCGGCCTGGGCATCGCTGCGCACCGGAGCTTTCTGAGCTACGTGGCAATCGTGGTCGACGTTTCGCTCAACGACGCCAACGAACTGACGGTCAACGAGATCCATGGCGCGATCGACTGCGGCATGGCCGTCAACGTGGACCGGGTGAAAGCGCAGATGGAGGGAGGAATCCTCTACGGCCTCAGCTACGCGCTGCTCGGAGAGATCACGGTCAAGAACGGGGCTGTCGAGCAGCACAACTTCGACGACTACCCGGTGCTCCGCATCCACCAGACGCCGAGAATCATCTCTGTCTACATCATGCCGTCAACCGGAGAGTTAGTTACCGGCGTCGGCGAGCCCCCGACCCCCGCCGTGGCCCCTGCCCTTGCCAATGCGATCGTGGCCGCGGGCGGACCGCGCATCCGCGAGGTGCCGTTCTTCAGGAGTGTCAAAGTCCTCTAAGGCAGCGCTCCCGATCGGATCCCTGGGGGGAAGTGCCTCTCTAGGGAGCAAGGGAGGCGGGGTCAGATGGTCGACGCGTCAAGCCGCGCTCTGCCATCACCCTGCCCACGGATTGATCAACGCCGGTCCGAGCCCCTCGAAGTGGCGCAGGTTGCGCGTGGCGATGGCCGCCTTCCGCGCGATGGCGATTCCCGCAATCTGAACGTCGCGGATCTCGATGCTCCGGCCTGACCGTCGTCGCGCGGCAGCAATTTGGCCTGCAGCTTGGGCCGCATAATCATCGAAGGGGAGCACCCGCCCTTCAAAATCCTCCTCGATCATCTTGCTGAACGCGTCCTCCAATGAACGTCGTCTGCGTCCGGTGGCGAGGAGCTCCAGTCCAAAACGGACTTCAAAAAGTGTGACCGATGTCGTCCAGATCGACTCCGGCGGTTGGGTATCGAGCCAGGCCACGACGACCGGATCCACCTCCGCTTGCATGAGGGCGGAGAGCACATTGGTGTCGAGCAGAATCACGGCTCGAACTCGGCAGGATGAACCGATTGCCCTCGGAACTCCTCGATCTCACGACCAAGGCCTACACGCCGAAAACGAGCGGCGATCCGCGATCCCAACGGGGGAGGGGTTGCCCCCTCTTCCCTGACGGCGTTGCGCAGGATCTCGCGGACTTCTTCCTCGGTGCTCCGGCCGTGGCGCCGGGCGCGTCCCTGAAGTTTCTTCTTGACGTCGTCGTCGAGCTGACGCACCAGAAGTTGGGCCATATCGCGATGTATGATATCACGATAGCGTCACGTGCGCATGCGCGATGTCATCGCGGTCCGCGAGCCGAACAGCAGGAGTGCCTTTGTAGCCGCGTGGACGCTAGAATCCGCGGCATGTGCTCATTTCACAGAACCCTCGGCGCGCTGGTGTTCTTCATCGCGACGTTTCCGTTGGCCGCGCAGTGGACGGACCTCGGCGACATGCCGCAGCCGGCCCGGCAAGGAAGCTCGTTTCGCTTCGTGAACGCACGGGCGGTGGCGGTCGTGACAGTGCTTTCGCCTGATGTGATCCGCGTGCGAGTCTCGCCGGGACTCGAAGGGCGCGACCATTCCTACGCCGTGGTGAACCGCAATCTCGGGGATACGGGGGCGTCGCTCTCGAGCGACACCACGCACTCGTCGATCACAACGCCGACCTTGCGCGTCGACATCCGGCATGCCCCTTTCCGTATCGCCTTCGCCACGCGCGATGGCCAGTCGCTCGATCAAGACGATCCTCAGCGCGGCACGGCAATCTCCGGCTCTGAGGTTCGCGTGTGGAAGCGTCTCCGGGATGACGAGCATGTTTACGGCCTCGGCGAAAAGAGCGGCCCGCTCGACAAGCGCGGCTGGAAGCTCGGCGGCTACAGCGTTACTAACTGGAACAGCGATACGTTCGGCTACGACGCGAGCACTGATCCGATTTACGTCTCGGTCCCTTTCTACATGGACTTGCGCAAGGGCGTCGCCTACGGCGTCTTTCTCGACAACACCTGGCGTAGCAACTTCGATGTCGGCCACCAGACGCAGGGCATGCTTCCCCGAGCCGAAGAAGGTGATTGAGCGCTATACCGCGTTGACAGGCCGGATGCCGCTTCCGCCGCTCTGGTCGCTCGGCTACCACCAGTGCCGCTATAGCTATTATCCCGAGTCCCGCGTGCGCTTCATCGCGGAGAACTTCCGCGAGCGGCATATACCCGCGGACGTGATCTGGCTCGACATCCACTATCAGGACCGGTACCGGCCCTTCACCTGGAACCGCGAGCGCTTCCCCGATCCGGCGCGCATGATCAGCGATCTGCGCAAGGAGGGGTTCCGGCTGGTCACGATCGTCGACCCGCATCCACCGAAGGTGCCCGGGTACGCGCCGTACGACAGCGGCCTGGTAGGCGATCAGTTCGTGAAGAATGCTGACGGCTCGATCTACGAAGCGCCGGTCTGGCCGTCGAAGGCGGAGGATGGCGACTCACCCGACTGGTCGAGGAAGCCTGGGACGTCAAGTGTCTTTCCCGACTTCTCGAAACCGGCCGCCCGCGCGTGGTGGGGCGGCCTCTATGCCGATTTTACCAAGGCCGGCGTGGCTGGAATCTGGAACGATATGAACGAGCCGGCGGGGTTCGACACGCCAACAGGGACGATGCCGCTCGACGTACGCCATGACAATGAAGGCGCGCCGGCGGATCACCGCGAGATCCACAACGTCTACGGCATGCTCATGAGCCGGGCCACCTACGAGGGGCTGGTGAAGCTGCGACCGAACGTCCGCCCATTCTTGTTGTCACGTGCCTCGTTCGCGGGTGGCCAGCGCTATTCGGCGCTGTGGCCGGGCGACAACACGAGCAACTGGGCGCACCTGCGCCAGAGCGTGCAGACCCTCCTGGGGATGGGCCTGTCGGGCTTCCCGTTCGTCGGCAGCGATATCGGCGGATTCATCGGTGCTCCAAGCGCGGAGCTGTACACGCGCTGGCTTCAGGCCGGTGTGTTCTATCCGTTCATGCGCACGCACACGATGTTTGGCTCGCCCGATCAGGAGCCGTGGTCGTACGGTACGGCGCATGAGGCGTTGAACCGCCGCGCCATCGAGTTGCGTTACGAGCTCCTGCCGGAGATTTACAACGTCATGCAGGAAGCTTCGGAGAGAGGCGTCCCGGCTATGCGGCCACTCCTGCTCGAGTATCCAAAGGACGAAGGCACCTACGGCGCCGGCGACGAATTCCTCTTCGGCTCCGATCTGCTCGCCGCTCCGGTGCTGGAAGAGGGGGCGTCGGACCGCGGTGTCTATATGCCGGCCGGGGACTGGTATGACTACTGGAGCGGCGAGCATTACAGCGGGGAAAGGAGTATCGGCGTGCCGGTGACGATGGCGTCGATCCCGCTCTTCGTACGCGGCGGTGCGTTCGTCTTCACGCAACCGGTCGTCCAGCATACGGGAGAGATGGCGGGCCAACCGCTCGAGGTGATGTTCTTCCCTGCCGCCTCGTCGGAGCGCTCGCTTTACGAAGACGATGGCAACAGCTTCGACTACCAGCGCGGCGCGTTCCTGCGCAGGACGTTTGCGCAGCGTCGCGATTCATCGGCGATAACAGTCGACGTCAGCGCCCCCGAGGGTTCCTATCGTCCTAAAGGACGCCCGATCGTGTTGATCGCGCGTGGGCAAGGGGACGCCGCACAAGTGACGATTCAGAACGGTTCTGTCGCAGCCGTTTCGCTACCTCGCCTGAACGCGGCTGAGTTCGTTCACGCAGAGCGCGGCTGGAGCGTGAGCGAAGGCTCCCTGCGCGTCAGGTTCACCGACACGTTCGAGGCGACACACGTGCGGATCGAGAGTGCCGGCCATTGAGAGAACGACTGAGACCGATGAACAGTTGACGATGCCGCGCGCTCGTGTGGAGGACAGACAGTCGGGTCTGTCCCCCACACAGTCAGTATCAGAATGCGTAGCGCACGCCGAATTGAACCTGGCGCTCGGTATTGAGCTGGGTGCCGGTGATCTTGCCGAAGCCTGGGTTGCCATAGACCTGGCCGGGAAGGTTGTATTGCGCTCTGTTGAAGACGTTGAAGACTTCTAGACGCAGGTCGATTGAGCCGCGCCCTGGGACGGGAAATGTCTTGAAGACCGAGAGGTCGGTCAGATTCGTTCCCGGGCCGCGGAGCGAGTTGCGCGACTCGCTTCCCTGTACTCCGGTAGTGGGCTTGAATGCCGACGTGTTGAACCACATGTCGGTCGTGCGCGGACCAGTGGGAGTGGGATTGCCAATCAGGTCGAGGCGTTTGCCGCTGGAGTCGAACACGGTGAACGGCGTTCCACTCTGATACGTGAAGACGCCATTGAGCTTCCAACCGCCGAGGATGGAGTTGCCGGCGGCGAAGGGAATCGCCCACGTGGCTGCGGCCGTGAGGCGCTGCCGCGCGTCGTAGTCGGCCGGTCCTCTGTCGAGATTGATGTTGCAGCTCTTGCCGGGAGTGGCGCAGTTGGGATCGGACGTGAGCGCGTTGTTGTTCGACGGACCACCGGGGAAGTAACCAACGGCGTTGTTTGTGGCGTGCCCGAGCGTGGCCGAGATGAGGTAGGAGAGGCTTGTGCTGGAGCGGCGAAGGGTGGCCTGCAGGGCGCTGTAACTTGATGAGCCGATGTACTCAGTCGTGCTGAGGCGGCTCGCAATGTCTCCG
>WNFM01069810.1_pt6 | contig 12577 bp, 10 predicted proteins | sample 5400271 | NCBI WGS metagenome assembly WNFM01 (sample SAMN13153352, study PRJNA577476) | soil metagenome | isolation source: 60 cm saprolite on Douglas fir-dominated hillslope | place: USA:California | collected 2013-09-17 | reverse complement strand
AGGCGCGGCTTCCAGGTCGCCATTGCTCAAAGTCACCTGCGAGGGGTTCGCGGTGAAGCCGGTGCGCAGCACCTTCCATGAGCTTCCCTTCACGCGCAGATTATGCGCCTCCATCTGTCCATTGATCTGCGGGGCGCTCAGCGAACCGCTCACTGTCGCATTCATGTTGGCCGTGCCGTAGAGTCCAAGCTGTTGTGGCTGCTGTCCCGGGGTAGACTTCTGCAAGGCTGTTGCCAGCAGCTCAATTTCGTGCAGATCATTGGAGCGTAGCGCAACCTGCAACTGCGAGCGATCACTTGCTTTGCCGTTCAGATTGATTGTGGTTTGTGGCGTGCGAATGTAGCTGTTCGTCAGCCCAAGCTCTTTGTGTGCCGCCGCATAATCGGCGTGAATGGCTCCGTTCAGCGGCGTCGCCTTTCCTTGTCCCAGCATGGCATTGATCGTGGCATCACTATGGGCCACCAGATTGTCCAGGGTCTTCGCCCAGTGTGCATTCGCGTCCGCACTGACCTTGCCACTCAGGTGCGCTTGCCGCAGTGACGTGTTGCGCGTGGCCGCCTGCGCCTCGTCGAGTGACAAATCTTTCAGCGATGCCTGCAGCTGCGCCACCGACGCGCCCGCCACGTCCCTTATCGTCAGTTTGCCGATCAATGTGCCGCCCATGATACGGGCGCGAATATCGTTGACCTCGGCATCGCCGCGTGAAAGCTTGTAGCGCGCATAGAGGTCGCGGACCTCAGTTTGCAAACTTGGGGTCTTCACTGCCAGCCCGGAGCTGCTCACGTTGCCGGCCACGGAGACCGTCTCCAGCATCGGCCGGTGCGGATCGGCCTGGTATGTCACTTGCCCAGTCAACTTCACCGTCCCACCAGGAAGCGAGGGGTCCTTCAGGATTCTCTGGAAGTCGCTGGTCACCAGCGTGGCTTCATAGCTGCCCTGGGCCTGCATGTTGGGCGAGCTGTAATCATTGACCGTCGCGTTCAGCCCGACATGCGACTTGCCCGCGGCAAGATCCAGCTTGTCCAGGGTAAATTGCTGTTGCGTGAAGCCAAACTTGGCCTGCAAGTTGTGCTCTACCGGCGCATATGCGCCATAGACGATCTTTCCTGTTTTGTAGCCAATGTCACCGGAGTATTTTTTTCCGGCAAGCTCATAGTTTGCGTTGACAGTGAAGTCGTGCAAGTCCGCCTCCAGCGGCGTCTTTTGGTCGTTGTAATAAATCTCGCCGCGATTGAGGCGCAGCTCGCGAATCGCCAGGTCAAAGACATTTGTATTGCTGCTGCTCTGGCTCTTCTTTGGCGGCTTGGGTAAATTGTTCTCGCCCGCTTTGTTGACCGCCATGCGCGCAACCGGATGGTCCACGATGATGTCTCTTACGTGCCACTTGCGATTCAGCAGCGAATCAATGGTCAGCCCGACTTGCAAATGGTCCACTTGAAGCAGCGGCTGGTTGGGATCGGCTTCGGCGCCATGCACAACCACGTTGTAAAGGTCCAGGCTGAGGTTGGAAAGACGAAGGTTGAAATCGCGCACCTCAAGCCGCGCTCCAGTCGATTCCTGGATACTCTTCTCCACCTTGGCCAGAATGCTCCGGCGAAAACCTTCGCTGTGGTTGAGCAGCATCACCAGCGTGATCACGGCGCCGACAACCAGGACAACGATCCCTGCCAGGGCCCACAAAACAATTTTTTTCCACTTTTTCACTTTGTTCACCATTTCAAAATGCCTGTCCCAGGGTCACAAAGAACTGCAATGACTTCACGCCGGGCGGCGCGTTCAGCAGATGTCCTATATCAACGCGGACCGGTCCTACCGGCGTTTTGTAACGCAGTCCAAAGCCAACCGTGTGGCTAAAATCGGAAAATATGCTGCTGAGACGAACGTTGGTGTAAACATTGCCGCCATCGTAAAACGCGGCGCCTCCGAGCGGCCCGCCAACCAGCGGCATTGAAATCCCCAGCGGGAAACGCAACTCAGAGTTCAGAATCACCAGCTGCTTTCCGCCCACCGGCACGCTGATGGTTTCATTGCAGCCCGGATTGTCCGCAGGACATACCGAGACGAGCCGCTGCGGCCCCGCACCATTCAAGCTGAAACCGCGCAATGTGCTGCCGCCGCCGGAGAAAAAGCTCTCGCTGATAGGAATGTGGCGGCCGCCAAAGGCATGCTCCATGCCCAGGCGCAGGCTGTTGGCCCAGACCAGGGAGGAGTCGCTGGTAAGTGAACGATAGTACGCGGTCTGGCCCAGGAAGCGGCCAAAACTCGTGTTCGAGCCAAGGGAACTCGGGTCAATGTCGACTTCAAAGCTCTCGTAAAAGCCTTTGTGCGCGTCCAGCGAATTGTCGCGTGAGTCGCGACTGAAGGACGCGGAGAGCGCTGATAGCCGCACGTTCTGGTCCTCCGGTTGGACCAGGCCCGGTATGGCGATGTTGGACAAGTTCGTGCGCCGGAAGTCGTACCTGAAGATCACGGATTTCTGCCTGTTTTTGTCCAGGTAATGCTGGAACTGCATTCCCGCTCCGCCCAATCGCGCCGTGAAAATCGGATTTTCACTTGTCCGCTCCACGGAGAACGTCACCGTCTGGCTCCAGCCGGTGTTCCAGAGTGTTGGGTTCGCCCAACTCGCCGACCCGCGCTGATCGAGCCGCCCCCCAAGGACGGACAGCGTAACCGTCTCTGCGCGTCCGCGGAAATTCCTGCGTGTGTATTCGATCGATCCTTCCGGCCCCCAGAAGGTTTGCTGGCTGGTGGCAAACTTCTTGGGCAGGCCTACGGGCGGAAGTCCCGGCAGCGCGATGGTCCCGCTGGGAATGCTTCCGCCGCGATTGATTACCTGAAATCCAAATCCGTACGCGATGGAGTTTCGCTTGGATTCGTGCAGTTTTACCAGTACCTCGGCGTTTGGCTGGTCCGTGATGGGCCGCCGTGTATCCACGCTCGCCCAGTCAAATACGCCCAGCGTGTAAAGCTGGCTTTCACCCCGAAGCAGCGCCGTTTCGCTGAGCGGCTTATTCACTTTGATATTGGTATTGCGCTCCACAATTTCCGGACGCGTGTGCAGCCCGCCCACCGGGGCCACGCTGGCCGTATGCACCTGCGGGCCTTCATCGATCTGGTAAAAAACCTGGACGTGATGTGGGTCGTCCTTCGCGTGCTCGACTTTGGATTTGAACGTCATGGTCAGGTATCCCTTGTCGAGATAAGTCGCCATGATCTGGTCGCGGTCCTTGGTAAGCAACTGTGTGGAATAAGGCTTGCCCGGTTCCAGATTCATGCCTTTGGGCGCGAGCTCCTGCTGTGTGATGGACTTGTTGCCTTCCACCTGGAGCGTTTGCACCACATCGCGCACGCCTTCTTCCACCTGGAAGGCAAGTTGCAGTTCGTTGTCCTTCCTCACTACTTTGGGCGTGACTTTCACCTGGCTGTAGCCGGCGCCACGGTACAGCCCTTCAATATTCTTCACGCCTTTGCGCACGAGTTGTTCGCTGTATTTCCCGTGGGAAAGTGGCATCAACGGCACACGTTTGGTGACCGGTACGTGGGACTTCAGGTCCTTGTCGGAGAAGTGCCGATTTCCGTGGAACTCAATCGATTCCACCTTGCCGCGTTTGCCTTTGTCGATCTGGTACACAACCGTCACGCCGGACTCCTGCTTTTCAATCCGGCTCTGCACTTTTGTGTCGAAGTAGCCTTTGGACTGAAAGTACGAAGTCAGGTCTTGCGCGCCCTCGTTGACCAGGTCGGGATCCACCGCATTTTCCTGGTACATGGGAATAAGTTTTTTCTGGGTGCGTCCCCAGATATGCGCCCCGGCCACCTGAATGGCGATCTTCGGCCCCTGCGTGACGTTAAACGTTATGTCTGTGCGGTTGGTCTCCGGGTTGTAAATCGTGGAGACCAGCTTCACCCGCGCCGCCAGGTAGTGCTGTTTCCCCAGTTGCTGTTGCAGATAGGTTGTGGCCGCCCGTACCTTTTTGAGTGAATACGATTTCCCCGGTTTCATGTACGCGCCTTTGATTCGCGCCTTGATGGAATGCAGACTGCTGGATAAGTTCTTGCTTTGGGCTTCTTGAACGCCGGTAATCGTCAGGTTGCCGAACTTCGCGTGCCGCTTGAGGTTGATGTCATAGGTCACGTTCACCACGCCGTGCGCCTGGTCAATCTGCGATTTCGGCTCAACCGTGGCCATGAAGTACCCGGTGCGATGAAAAAACTCCAGCAGGTTTGACTCCGCTTCTTCAACGCTCTCCTGGGTGTAGGGCTGCTGCTTGGAATAGTTCGCCACCTGCAGCAGACGCGTGTACGTGAATACCTTCTCCGCCTTGGGAAAGCTAAAGACGCCGAAATAATAGGCTGGCTGCGGGACAAAAATCACGCGCAGACCTTCCGCTGACGGCTCCACCTGCACTTCCACTTTTTCAAAATTCCCGGCGGACTTGAGCGCGGCCACGCTCTGGTCGATCTTGGCCTGCTCATACGGCGCGTTGATGGGCTGCGCGATCAGCGCGCGGACCCTCTTCAGTCTTCCGTCTGGCTGTCCTGCCAGTTGCACTGACGCGACCTTTTGTCCTTCATATGAGACTGCCGCAGTTGTCGCCTGGATTTCTTGTGCATGGAGCGTTGCCGCCACGGAAGTAAACGCCGCTATCACCGCCACCACAATCGAAGTGCCGATCCAACACCCGAAGTTTTTCATTGCGTCTGAGAGTCTCTCGCTGGTTCTACCGGTCGCGTAAGGGGCCGCGCCGCGTTTTACGAACTACATAGGTTAGAGTTGCGAGAGGCCTCTCTTGTTGCTCTCAGACGAGAGCTGCTGCCCGGCCGGCATGAATTATGTCCACGATCTGAGCTGCTCGTGCTTTGCTGCTGCTGTCCCGCTTACAAAAGGTCAACTCGCCCCGCGGAGAATCGCATCCAACTCTTCAGCGGCCGGAGTTCCCCCCGGTCTGGAGAAAACTGCATGCTTTGGACAGTATTTGCCATTCTGCTGTTGCTGTGGCTGTTGGGATGGGGATTCCACGTTGCCGGCGGCCTGATTCACCTGATCCTGGTGATTGCGCTGATCGTGATGGTAATTGAATTGATCACAGGGCGTCGGGCAGCCGTCTGACCACGCCATTCCGCCATTACCGCGGCCTAAGCAGGTACTCTGGTCCGGCGTACGCTGTGTTTAGCGGACGCTTCCCAGTTGCTCGAGTTTTTGTTCGATCTCGCCCAGGGCCTTCCGCAGCGATTCGGTGTATCGTTCGTTGGTGGAGGATTCGATCTGATGCAGCACATAGGCGCGCGAAAGCTTCAGGCTATCTCGCTCGCGCTGCGCTCTCTTCTCGTCGTCAGTAAGCGGTTGCTTTGGTCCTGACCTATCGCCGTCATTCGCGTTTTCCATTTGGGCCTCAACCTGTTTGCTCTCCCAGCCTCTAGCCATGCCTTAATTATAGGGATATTGCTCCCAATCCGAGCTGTTTTTCCTTTGAAGAATTTATAATCCACGGACGATGAAAAAATGTCCTTTTCGGTTTTCATGCGCTTTCACGATTTTTCTTGCTATCGCCGCGGGCGCCCAGCAGCAAAACGACCTCACTCCGGAACACCAGATCGCACACGACATTTTTAAAGAACTTATTGAGATCAACACTACTGACACTCCTGCCGGCAACGTGACCACCGCGGCGGAGGCCATGGCTGCGCGCTTCCATGCCGCCGGCTTCCCGGCGGAGGATGTCCAGATCCTTGGGCCGCTTCCAAACAAGAAAAATCTGGTGGTTCGTCTGCACGGGCACGGACCGGGCAAGCCCATACTTTTCATCGGCCACCTTGACGTGGTTGAAGCGCTGCGCCAGGACTGGTCCATGGACCCGTTCAAGCTCAACGAGGTCGATGACTTCTTTTATGGCCGGGGCACCTCCGATATTAAGCAAGGTGACACGCTGCTGGTGGCCAATTTCCTGCGCCTCAAGAAAGAAGGATGGACACCCGCGCGCGATCTCATTCTCGCGTTGACCGCGGACGAAGAAGGCGGCCAGTCCAACGGCGTGCAGTGGCTCATCAAGAACCATCGCGAACTGATTGACGCCGAGTATTGCATCAATACTGATGCCGGCAACTTTGAAACCAAAAAAGGTAAGCGCCTTCTTTTGGGCATGCAGACCAGCGAAAAGAACTACGTCGACTTCCGCCTGGAGGTAAAAAGCAACGGCGGGCACAGTTCGCGTCCAGTGAAAGACAACGCCATCTACCATCTTTCCCAGGGGCTCTCGCGGCTGGCCGGATTTGATTTTCCCGTGAGCCTGAATGAGACCACGCGCGGTTATTTCGAGCGCACCGCCGCGCTGGAATCTCCCGCGACCGCCGCCGACTCTCGCGCGGTCATCGGTGCGGACCACACTAAAGCGGAGGCCGCCGCCAAGCGTCTTAGTCAGTCAGCTTATTTCAATGCGCTTCTGCGCACCACCTGCGTCGCCACGCGCCTGGAGGGCGGCCATGCCAACAACGCTCTGCCCCAGACCGCGGCGGCAAACGTGAATTGCCGCATGCTTCCCCAGGATTCCCTGCAGAACGTTCAGCAGACACTGAAGCGCGTGCTGGCCGATGATCGAATCTCGGTGAGCGTGGTCGGCGAGGCCGTGCCTGCGCCCGCGTCCGCCATCAATCCCGCGATCGTAAGCAAGCTGGAAGCGCTTGGCCGCAAACTTTACGGCGGTCTGCCAATCGTGCCGGTGATGGATACCGGAGCCAGTGACGGCAAGTACCTCCGCATTGGCGGCATTCCCACTTTTGGTGTTCCCGGCGTGTTTGAGGATGTTGACGATACCCGCGCTCACGGCAAAGATGAGCGCATCGGCGTAAAAGATTTTTATGATGGCGTGGATTTCTATTATGAGTTCATCAAGTCTCTCGGCGGACAATAGTTTGCCGTTTACGCTCGACGCAAATCGGAGGAGCCAATAATGCCAGAACTCCGGCGCGACGCGACGATCACACTTCGCCGCAGCGAGCTTGCGTGCCCGGCACATTCGCTCAAGATGATGGCCAAAGCCGCCGCCAGTCAGGCCGACGAAGTTGTCTTCGACCTGGAGGATGGCTGTGCTCCATCACAGAAGATCGCCGCGCGAAAGACGCTGGTTGAAGCCTTCAACACTCTCGATTTTCATGGCAAGGTGCGGGCCTTTCGTCCCAACGGAATCCAAACCAAATTTTTCTATCGCGACGTGATTGACGTGGTTGAGCCGGCAGGCAAAAAGATTGATGTCGTCGTTCTGCCCAAGATCCAGGACGCAGCCGACGTGCTTTTTGCCGATCGCTTGCTCACTCAGATCGAGCAGAACGTCGGACTACCTGTGGGGCAAATCCGGCTGGAAGCCTTGATTGAAGGCCCCAGGGCGGTGCTGCATGCTGAACAGATTGCTGCTTCCACTCCGCGGCTGGCCGGGCTGATTTTTGGCGTAGTGGATTATGCCGGCGCCATTGGCGCGCGCGAATCCGTGCGCGAGCAATTTGCACTCTATCACTATCCCAAGGCCAAAACAGTTGCCGCTGCGCGCGCTGCGGGCATTGACGTGGTGGATGGCGTCACGCTGCAGTTTCGCGACCTGCAGCAATGCGAGCACGATGCGCACTCTGCCGCGCAGATGGGTTTTGATGGCAAGTGGGCCATCCATCCGGACCAGGTTGAGGTCATCAATCGCGCCTTCACTCCTTCCGCGGAAGAAATCACGCGCGCGCGGGAGATCATTGAGTTGTACGAGAAAGCTGACATCAACTCAGGTGTGGGCGCTTTGGTTTATAAAGATGAGATGGTAGATGCCGCCAGCCTGCCTATCGAACGCAAGAAACTGGCCATCGCGAAGAAGGCCGGCTTGCTGTAGGCGAGAGCAGATACTATGGGAACAAAAACTCAGTCACTGCTGGAACTGCTCACCCACGCCAGTCTCTACGATCTGGCTCAACCCTATTTTGTCGGCATGCCGCACCATCCGACGCACCCGCCATTCCTGTTCAGCCTGACCAAGATGCACGGCGATTACGTTATGCCCAACGGCGGCAGCTCGGCTTCTGAGGCGCTGGCCCTCGGCGGGCATATGGGCACGCACATTGATGCGTTGTGCCATTTCTCCTGCGAAGGCAAGTTGCATGGCGGGCATGAAGTGGCGGCAGCACAGTCTTACAGCGGCGGCATGACGCAGTTTTCCGTAGACACGCTCTCGCCCATCGTGCGCCGGGGTGTTCTGCTGGATATTGCCGGACAACAAAAAGCTACCAGCCTGCCCGCCGCATTTGAGATCACGCCCGAACATCTGGAGACAGCCGCGCGCGTACAAGCCGTAGAGATCAAGCCCGGTGACGTCGTCTTGCTGCGTACCGGTTGGGGCGCATTCTTTGAAGACGTGGCACGGTTTGAATCGCAGATGCACGGTCCCGGGCCATCTGAACAAGGCGCACGCTGGCTGAGCAGCAAACGGGTTTTCGCGGCAGGATCAGACACCATCAACTTTGAGTTAGTGCCCTCGCGCACCATGCCGGTGCACGTGCATCTGCTGGTGGAAAGCGGCATTCACATTATCGAGTGCCTCAACTTGGAGCGACTGGCGGCTGACCGGGTCTACGAATTTACCTTCGTCGCGTCGCCCTTGAAGATTCGCGGTGGAACCGGCTCTCCTATCCGACCTTTCGCGCTGGCTTGAGCATTCGGTTGCCGCGTTCAGGAAGGGGAATTAGAATACGCGCTTCTGTAAGAAACCGGCTCGTTGCGCTGTCGTCCCATGCCACTCACCACCAACACTGACTTGCACAAGGAACTCAAACACGCGGTCGCCGAGCTGTGCAGCAACTTCCCCGATCCATACTGGCGCGAACTCGATGCCAGGCGCGCTTATCCGGAAGAATTTGTGCAGGCGCTCACCAAGGCGGGATATATGGCCACGCTCATTCCTGAAGCCTATGGGGGAGCGGGCCTGGGAATAACCGAAGCCGCCATCATCCTGGAAGAAATTCATCGTTCGGGCGGAAATGCCGCGGCCTGCCACGCCCAGATGTACATCATGGGCACGCTTCTGCGTCATGGTTCAGACGCGCAGAAGAAGAAATATCTGCCTGCGCTCGCGCGCGGAGAACTTCGTCTGCAGGCGTTCGGCGTGAGCGAACCTACTACCGGCTCAGATACAACGCAGATGAAGACCCTTGCTCGCCGCTCTGGTGACAAGTACGTGATAACAGGACAGAAGATCTGGATCTCGCGCGCCGAGCACTCTGACCTAATGCTTTTGGTCGCGCGCACAACCCCGATCGAACAGGTCAAGAAGCGCAGTGAAGGGCTTTCCGTTCTGCTGGTCGATTTGCGCAACGCGCCGGGACTCACCATTCGACCAATCCGCACCATGATGAACCATGCCACCACGGAAGTCTTCTTTGACGATGTGGAAGTCCGGGCGGAGAATCTCATTGGCGAGGAAGGCCAGGGTTTCCGCTACCTGCTGGACGGCCTGAACGCCGAGCGTATCCTGATCGCCGCCGAATGCATTGGAGATGGCCGCTGGTTCGTGGAGCGCGCCTGCAGTTACGCGAAAAGCCGCGTGGTTTTCGGCCGGCCGATTGGACAGAACCAGGGCATTCAGTTTCCGCTGGCCCGGGCTTACGCCAATGTTGAAGCCGCGTCGCTGATGGTGGTGCAGGCGGCAGCTTTGTTTGACGCGCACCAGCCTTGCGGGCCGCAAGCCAACATGGCCAAACTGCTGGCGGCTGATGCTTCCTGGGAATCGGCTAATGCTGCGGTGCAAACCCACGGCGGGTTCGGCTTTGCCGAGGAATACGATATTGAGCGCAAGTTTCGCGAGACCAGGCTCTACCAGGTTGCGCCGGTTTCCACCAACCTGATCCTTGCTTATATCGCCGAACACGTGCTTGGGCTGCCTCGTTCGTACTGACATGGTGGAGAAGAAATGACCATAAAACAAGGCTGGACGGGACGAGTCTACGAAGATTTTGCAGTGGGCGATATTTACCAGCATCCGCTGGGGCGCACCGTGATCGCCGCCGACAATATCTGGTTCACGCTGCTTACGCAGAATACAAACCCTATTCATTTTGATGCGGCCTACAGCGCGCAGACCGAGTACGGCAAGCCGCTGGTTGATTCAACTTTCACCCTGGCGCTGGTCACCGGTCAGTCAGTCTCGGACGTCTCCCAGAACGCCATGGCCAACCTGGGCTGGGACGAAGTGCGGCTCCCCAATCCCCTCTTTGAAGGCGACACGGTTTATTCGCGCAGCGAGGTCCTGGAAAAACGCGAATCAAAGTCCAGGCCCAACGTTGGCATCGTGAAGGTAAGGACCACGGGCTACAAACAGGATGGAAGTGTGGTGGTCGAATTCACGCGGACCATGATGATCTATAAGCGCGGGCACGTGCCGGCAATCCCACAACCAAAAATCATGCCTTCCGGGCGATAGGCCGTGCGCGGGCGCTCATGCGGCTTCGCGAGAGCTCTGCTGAAAGCCGCGAATGGAAAACTCCAGTTGTTCCTGCAGGCTTTCGCCCACCTGCATCATGTCTCCGATCACCGTGCTCAAGTCCATGCGGATCAAGTTGTGCTGCAGGATGGAAGAGAGAACGCGCTGCAATAAGCGCATTTCGATCACAATAAGGGGGATGGTATAGCCCTGGTGGGCCCGCTGTTTGCCGTGCTCGGCCGCCGCCATCTTGCCGCTCTGTGTGGTCTGGTCTGAGAGATTGTCCACCCGCTTGGCCAGTTCTGCAATCACGCGGGGAAGATGGTCAATGCGTTGTTTGTCCGGCAAGTGTATGGCCGTGAGCTCAGGGTGAGACTTCACCAGAACAAGCCACTCCCGGCAAATTTCAGCCTGGCTTTCCCGCATAAGTTCCGAAACACGTTTCAGTGGCCTGTCCGGCGGGACGGGATGCCGATGCTTCAGCCGGCGCTGAATAGTTTGGATCAGCGTCGGCACGTCAGTTGGCTTGAGCAGGTAATCGTCCACCTGGCTGCGGATCGCCTGTAGCGCGGTATCGAAATCAGGATAGCCCGTAAGGATAAACGTGGCCGCTTCCGGCTGCACCCGTCGCATGGCGCTTACCACGGTAAAACCATCTCCCGGCTGGCCGATGTTCAAGTCAGAAAGAAGCACATCAAAGGTTTGGTGGTTGATGTATTCCAGGGCATCAGGGACCGTTGATGACGTGGTCACCTCAAATCCGTGCTGTCGCAGAATCAGCTTCAGCGTCTCGCGTATCCCCGCCTCATCATCGACGAACAAAATCCGCGTCGCCATGAATCTACTCCACGGGTGTTAGATGTTTCCAAGCTGCTCACCGTTGGACAGCCCTGCACATAAAACATTGCGCTCAGCGGCAGTCATTGTCCTCCCGGCGGAGCGCCGAATGTACAAAAGGCCCATTCATCAAATGAGTGGGCCTTAGGGAATGATCCGAAATTGAGACCGGGAAAATTATTCCTGGTTCTTAAAGGAATAGCCGATGGAAACGCCAAAGCGCGTCGCCCGCGCCCCGGGAAATTCGAAGTTGTTGCGCACCACGTACAGGTGGGCTTCAGGACGGATGAAAACGCTGCGCGTGACATAAACCCGGAGGCCGCCGCCAAAGTGTCCCAGAAAATGGTTGCTGCTGACGAAATTTGTACATCCGGTGAAAGAGCAGGTGAACGTAGGCGTGTAAAAGCGGAGACTCTCCACGCCGATTCCCGCTGCAAGCTCGGCCTGGGCGCGCTTGCCCAGCGGCGGCGCATAGACCGCATCCACGTCATAAAAGAATGGGCGGAATGGTTGAAATCCCTGGTAAAGGTTTTGTTTGGCGCGAAAGGCCGCGTTAAAACCAACGCCCAGGTTATGAAAGAAAAGAAAATCTACTCCGAAACTTGGATAGGCCCCGCCGCCGATGGTTTGCAGATTGGCGGTCGAGGATGGCCCGGTCAGGCCGGAAACGCCAAAGGTCAAATCAAACTGCTGCGCTTGCGCCGCGCTCCCCAACAGAAAAAACAAACAAAAAGACGCAATCAACAACGATATTTTTTTCAAGTTACTCTCCAATCCATGAAGATTGAACAACTCCCAGTGTGCAGGTCTAACTCTCGATCTATAAGCAAACTAAACGGGATTATCCTACCCGCGAGCTGAGAATGTCCAGACACCGATGGTATCAAATTGGTTTCATTGCATGGACTAAGTCCTCCGACGCCCTGGCCGGCCAGCATGAGTGCCGACGCGCCCGGCGGGCGTCCGTAGCTGTTATTCTGGAAAATGATCTTCCAGGTAAAGGCAATTCTTTTTGACATGGATGGTGTTCTGATTGATTCAGCGCCGGCCGTGGCACGCGTCTGGCGAAAATGGGCCCTGAAATACGGTCTTGATCCCGACCTCGTAGTGGAGCAGGCCCATGGACGGCGCAGCGTTGAGACCATTCGCGCTGTCGCCCCTCACATGGACGCGGAACGTGAAAACGTCAAAGTCGAACAAATGGAAATTGACGACAAAGAAGGCGTAACGGCCCTTCCCGGCGCGGCGCATCTTCTAAGCATTCTGCCTTCTGAAAGATTTGCGATTGTCACTTC
>WNFM01009513.1_pt1 | contig 12577 bp, 12 predicted proteins | sample 5400271 | NCBI WGS metagenome assembly WNFM01 (sample SAMN13153352, study PRJNA577476) | soil metagenome | isolation source: 60 cm saprolite on Douglas fir-dominated hillslope | place: USA:California | collected 2013-09-17 | reverse complement strand
GGGTGGATGTCACGTTCGTGCCGGTCGCGTTTAGGGGCGCGTCGCTGACATTTGCCGCGCCGGTGGCAATGGCACTTGCAGTTCCCGGCGCATCGTCGGACAGCGTCACGGTTACGACGTAGCTACCTTGATCGGCATACGTGTGTGAACCTGAGACGGACCAACTGCCGCCTCCTCCCGAGACGGTGCCCGCGCTGATGGTTGCATCGCCCCAGTTGATGATGGCGACGAAGTCGCTGGCCACATTGCCGGTATAGGTGTCGGAGAAGTTCGCTACCGTTCCGTTGAACGGAACCCCTTCTACGGGAGTAATCGTGAGGGGGCTGGGCGTGAGGGAATCCGCCTCGGTCACGGTAAACGCAGCCGTCGCCGAGCCACTGGTCGAATCGGTGGTGTCCTGTACAGTGATGGACACCGTGAAGTTGCCTTCTTCGGCGTAGATGTGAGCCCCATTGACGTTGAAGCTGCCGGCACCGGCAGCGACTATCGATCCGGGCGTCGTCGTGGCGTCGCCCCAGTTGATGGTGGCGTTAAACGCACTATCCGCCGAGGTGAAAGTCGCGACGGTGCCGTTGAAGGCAACGCCCTCTTGGAGCGTATCCGGAATGCCGGTGAGGCCGTTCACCGTCGCTTGCGCTGCGGAAGCGAGTGCGAAGACCAGAACTCCTGCGACGATGTGCAATGACTTGGAAGTTGCCTGCATGAAATCTCCTAACCGCGCTTGTAATAACCGTTCGGAACGGTAACACGGTGAGCCCTACAATATGTGACATGAAGCACATCGCCCTTCTGCTCGTTCTGATCACACTCGTTCCCACGGATGCGTTCACGCAGACGTCCATGAAGGACAACGGGACCTTCTCCGTCGTCGAGGCCTCGATCCCGGACATGCAGGCCGCGCTGAAGACGGGGCGGGTCACTTCGCGGGAGCTCGTGCTGCAGTCACTGGTGCGCATCGCCACATACGAGGACAAGATCAACGCCGTCATCACCGTCAACCCCAATGCATTAAAGGAGGCGGACGAGCGTGACCGCGAGCGGGCGGCGGGGAAGATCCGCGGGCCGCTGCACGGCATCCCCATCGCCATCAAGGACAACATCCACACCACAGACATGCCGACCACGGGCGGCGCTCTGGCGTTCACGGGCCTCGTGCCGCCGTACGAGGCGACGGTGACGAAGAACCTGCGCGACGCCGGTGCCATCATCCTCGCCAAGACGCAGATGACCGAGCTGGCGAACTGGGTGGCCGGCAATCCGCCGATGCCCGCCAACTACAACTCACTGCATGGATACGGCTACAACCCCTACGATCCGCGGCGCGACCCGCGTGAAGCCACCGGCGACGGCCGGCCGGCCCTTTTCACCGGAGGCTCCAGCTCCGGCACAGGCACCACGGCGAGCTTCTGGGCGGCCAACGTCGGCACAGAGACCTCGGGCTCGATCCTCAGTCCCGCTAACCAGAACATGCTGGCGGCCGTGAAGCCTACGGTCGGCCGCGTCAGCCGCTACGGGGTCATCCCCATCGTTGCAGATCAGGACACGCCCGGCCCGATGGCGCGGTCGGTCACGGACGCGGCCATCCTCCTCGGTGTGCTCGAAGGCAACAATCCCGACGCGAGCGACCCGGCTACGACGAGGTGCACGCCGCCGCCGAATCACGACTACACGGCGTTCCTGAAGAAGGACGGGCTGAAGGGGGCGCGCATCGGCATCCCCCGCGTGGCGTACTACGACAAGACCACGCCGCCGGGTGCCGAGAAGCCGCGCTTCGGCCTGAATCCCGAGCAGACCAAGGTCATGGCTGAGGCCATCGACATGCTGAAGGCGCAGGGCGCGGTAGTGGTCGACCCCGCCGACATCCCGAGCGTTGTCGACAAGGACGCGAAAAACAATCTCCTCGCCTGGGGTGTCTGCACCGACATGGACGAAGTGAAGAAGAAGGAGTGCTCAGTCGTCCTGGCCTACGGGATGGAGCGCGACTTCAACAAGTGGCTGGCCTCCCTCGGCGACAAGGCACCCGTGAAGACGCTGGCGGAACTGCGCGAGTGGAATCGCAAGCACGAGAAGCTCGGCGCACTGAAGTATGGCCAGTCCCTCCTCGACATCTCGGACGCCATGGACCTGGAGCTGTTCAAGTCCCGCTACGAGTCGGACCGCGCCCGCGACGTGTTTCTCACCGCCACGCACGGGATCGACGAGGTGATGAAGGCGCAGAACCTCGATGCGCTCCTCTTTCCGGGCCCGGGCGGTGCCGGGATCGCCGCTCGCCCCGGTTACCCGACGGTGATCGTTCCCTTCGCCATGGTGCCGAACGCGCCGACGCCGGCGTTCCCCGACAAGTTCGACGCCAAGCCGGCGCCGTTCGGAGTGAGCTTCACCGGTATGGCATGCAGCGAGCCGACCCTGCTGCGTCTCGGATACGCCTTTGAGCAGGCGACGAAGAAGCGGGTGCCGCCACCGGGTTTGCCCTGACCATCGAGTGTTGCTACTCGATACAACTTCGGCGCGGCTCCTCGATCCGATGTCTCACGCGAAGACGCGAAGGCGCGAAGAGAAGCCCATGCTCCCGAACGGTCACAACTCATACGGCGGGGCGAAACATATGCAAAGACGCGAAGGGTGATAGAGGACAGACCATCATCCTCTTCTTGGCTTCTTTATTCGCGTCTGCGCGTCTTCGCGTGAGACGACTCATTCCAGCGTGTAATGGTGGAAGTCGGTTTCTGGATACTCACGACCTCACGGAGGCGCTCCGCACGGTCGCGCGCAATCGGTCCTCGGGCTCCGGGGGAGTCTTGGTGTAGTCGGCCTCGAAGCTCTGCGGTGGTAACTCCCAAGTGTAGCCGCGCAGGAGCACCGTGGCGAAGACCTCCATGAAGTAGGTCGCGTAGTCCAGGGCGGGGCAGCGATGACCGGTCACCAGGCCCGCTCCCTGCGGCGCGAAGGCGTGCTCGTGCCTCTCCTCCTCGGCGCGTTCCGCCGAGAAGCGATCTGGATCGAAGGCCTCGGCGTTGCTGTAGACGCCGTGGGCGACGTGACTCGGACGTATGGTCCAGAGGATCATCCAACCAGCGGGAACCGAGTGCCCGTCGAGCTCGAAGCCATCCTTCGCGATGCCAAAGACCGCGGGGATGATGGGCGTCAGTCGCTTCACCTCGTTCACGACCTGCAGCAGATAGGGCATCGTCATGAGCGTCTCGAGGTTGATGGCGCCCGAGGGGGACTTCGCCGCGATCTCCGCGGCGAGCTTCGTACGCACGTTGGGATGTGCGGTGAGCTGTGTGATCATCGCGCCCAGCTCGGCGAAGACGATGAATCCCGCGATGACGATGTGATGGAGCTCCAGGGCGATGTCCTCATCGCTTGCGCCGGCGCCGGGAAGCGCCGCCGCGGCGATGATGCGCGAAAGGCCGTCGTTGGCAGGCGGCGCACGACGCTCGCGAACGCGCTCACGAAGGAAGGCCACGATGCGGTCGCGCGCCTGCAGCGCCTTGCGGTAACGCGTACCGGGGATGTTGATTGGGAGCGTGGCGAAGCCGTTCGTCACGGTGCCGTAGTCACACCGCAGGGCGTCCATCGCCGCACCACGCTGCATGCCGATCACGTTCGAGCAGATCACCTCAATGGCCAGCTGCTTCATCTCGTCGAGCCAGCGGATCTCGCCTCGCCCGCTCCACTCCGTGAACGCACGCTCGATACTGGCCTGCATCTGCGGGAGGTAGGCCGTGAGCGCCGCGCGGGTGAAGGCCTGGTTGACGATGCTCTTGCGCGCGCGATGGGTGTCGCCGTCGAGCAGCGGCAGGCTGCGGCCGGCGAAGAGTTGCTGCACGTGTGGAGGCATCGAGTCATTGCGCACGACGTTCCGGGCGTCGATGAAGCGCCCGGCGGCCTCGGGGCCGGCAATGACGGCGGTGTTCCGTCCGAGGACATTCGTGCGGAAGATGCGCCCATGCTTCGCGAGGCGGTCGTCGATGAAGCGGAATGGATTCTTCGCAAACGCCAGCGTCTCGCCAAGCAACGGCAGACCACTGCTCCCGGGCGGGAGCGGCTTCCCCACAGTTGTACTCATGGTTGGACTACGTGTGCCGGAGGGGTTTGGATTGTCAGTGATTGGCGGGAGGAGACTGCACGGCGAGCATGAGTGGCAGGAGGGCGAGATGAAGGAAGGCCATCACTCTCTGAACGATGGTACATCCGTTGCCGATATTACCGCGGAGGGTCGCTGCCGCGCCGCGTCGGCGTCCACCTGAGAGCTACGCTCTCCACCCGCCGCCATGGGATCAAAAGCAACCAAAAGCGGAAGATATCGCGCCCTTGGTAGACGCTTACGTCAGTAACAACGTAAGTGTTACGGTCGTACGGCGAGTCTGGTTCTTTGGTTGCGGCTGGTGTAAAGAGTACGGAATTATAGAGAGGGATCAATGATGAAGAAGAGTTTGCTCACAATCGCGGCCCTACTGTTCACACACGCTCTGTTTGCTGACATCACCCTTACCGACAAGCAATCGACCCTTCGTATGATCAAGAGTCCGACGAAGGCAGACCGTGACGCGCTCCGGGCCGCGAACCTGGCCAAGAAGCTCGCCAAGAAGGCGCGCCACACGCATAGCGGCGGGCTGCAGGCGGAGTCGTACCGCATCGCGGAGAACGCGACGGGCTCGGTCCAGCTCATCGACGCCGCTGGTCTGAAGTACTTCATCAACACCAACATCACATTCACCACGAGCTCCTCCGACTCCGGTGCTGCGTCGGAAGCGTCCTACGTGGGACCCATCGCGGCCAGCACGATCGCGGGCGGAACGACGATGAGTACGCTCAACGACATGTTCGACGGCTACGGAGCGATCTGCGTGAGTCTGACGGGCGCCACCGGTCCCTGTGCCACGAGTAACGCGTCCTACAATCTCTACAACAAGAACGGCCCAGCACACTTCGATACGTCCGTGCCGGCCACTTTGGCGTGCACCAATCGCCAGGTCGTCTACACGGCGCAGACGATCGGTCCCCTGAGCGTTCAGCGGAAGGTCTTCGTTCCCAATAACGACCGGTTCATCCGGTGGATGAACATCTTCACGAACACGTCTGGTTCTTCTGCGACGTTCAACATGATCACGTCGAACAACCTGGGATCGGACTCCGAGACTCGGATCGTCACGACTTCGAGCGGCGACAACGTCGTCACCACCGCTGATACCTGGGTCACCTCGTTCCAGAACTTCAGCGGCAGCAGGTCGTCGGACCCGCGCATCGGACACGTGATGTGGGGCTCCGGCGCGGCGACACCGATTTCGAACGTCAACTTCGTCGACGGTGACGACAACCCGTTCTGGTCCTACAACCTCACCCTCGCGCCCGGGCAGTCGCAGATTATCGTCACCTACGCCACCGGCCAGGGCACGAAGGCCGCTGCCGCTGCGCAGGCTGCCGCCATCGACAACTATGGTCCCTCTGCCCAGCAGTGCATGTCAGCGACGGAGCTGTCGGAGGTCGTGAACTTCGCTGCTCCCGCGCCGCCTACCGATCTGGCGATCACGAAGATGTCGCTGCAGCGGAACGCCTTCGGTGGGTACCCAGTCAGCTACACGCTGCAGGTCGTCAACAACGGCCCCGCCCAGTGCCGTAGGCACAGGCTGGACGTGCGGCGCCGTCTCCAATGTCGTCACGTGCACGACGCCGACACTGGCCGTGGGAACTGCTCCGGCGATCACACTGACGTTCAATTGTCCGGTCGTGAAGAATGCCGGAACGCTGACGAATACGGCGACCGTCTCGGCCGCCAATGCCGATCCCGTACCGGGCAACAACAGCAGCACGTCGAGCATCCTGATCCACCCCGGCCACGAGCCCGGTCACTAGTCTCTGAAGCGGCCGACCGTCGCTCATCACTTGCCGATACCTGCCGAGGGCCGCTCAACAGCGGCCCTCGGCGCGTTGGTGAGGGCCTAGCCGGCGCGCACCGATAATCGACAGCGTCCATCGACCACGGCCTACCGTCACCGCTCGACGCAGGGGAGAATGTGCTCCAAATGAGCGTTTCGACCAACTGACGTGATCCGCGCTCACAGCAAGCTGAAACGATCTTCAGACGTGCGTCAACATCGCCGGGCGATCCGAAGCGAGTGTCAACGATCGCGGACACAACAATCCACTCGCCACTCGGGGCGAGCCTGGAAGTAACTCCCGGAGCGAACGATCACAAGGCGTTGGCTCCGATGACACCAGAGTGATGACGGTCAGTTCTACTATTGCGGCGCGTCTGGAATCGGAACCGTGGGCTCGGAGAGTATGTGAACGACGACACGTTTGATGTTCTTGATCATGCGGACGATGGGGCCGTCATTGCCCGCGCGGCCGGAGTTGGAATTGATCTGACGAGTCGCCGCGTAGCTGGCACCAGGGCTGAGAGACAGAACGAGTGTTAGAACAGTTGCAGCTTTGATCGAAGTACGCATTTTCTTCTCCGTATTGATGACCAGTCGTTGTCCGATGAGATTTCAGGACTCGATTCGAGCGTGCTAACCGTGGCTCGGAATAGGAACGGTTGGCTCCGAGGCGATCTTGAGAATGAGCTGTTTGATCTGTCTCAAAATGCGCGTGATGACAGCTGACGGGCCAGGGTCCTTCGACTCAGACGGTGAACCGAACGCCGGAACGGTCAGGGCTAGAGAAACAACGAAGACGATAGATGCCTTGGACATACGCATGAGACGCTCTCCTTTTCAGTGAACTGCTGAAAGTGTGGACTAAGTAACAGAACGCAACGACGCACGAAGCAGATGCTGCTTCGTGAACTCGGAACCAAGTTTTCCAGCGTAATGACGCCGTGCCCGATTGCGTCGGGGGTGAGGACCCCCGGGTCAGTCTTCGAGCCGCGCAACCAGCATTCCGCTGGTTCGGCTCGGAGTCGCGGGGAGTTTCCGCAAGTACTCGTGAACATGCCGGACCAACGTTGGGTGCGCCTGGCCAAGTGCCACGGCTTCGCGCAGGAACGCGAGCGCGGTAATTGCGCGCGAAGTCATTCCTGCACGTGTGAAGCGATCCAGGAGCGTGCGGCAGATCTCCGGAACGCGTTCTGGGCGATCCACGAGAAGAAGCGCTTCTGCGAACTCGAGACCGACCAGTGCCGCATCCGCCTCCATTCCGAGATCCTCGAACTCTTTCCATGTCTGCTCGAAGATCGGAAGTGCGTCAGGAATGCGCCCGGCAGCTACCAGCGTCATCGCCAGGGACCAGCGGTTCTTAGCTCGCTCGGTCGTGGCGCCGAGCATCTCGAACTCAGCCACCGCCCGCGAGAGATAATTCACCGCACGGTCGTAGTCACCGAGCTCGCGATAGCACATGCCGAGGTTGTTCGTGACCATGACCCTCGTCATGTCCTCGATCGCAGGATCATCGATGACCGATTCCCAGGCTTCCAGGGCTTCGCGGAGTGCACGCTTTTCGAAAAGCAGAGCCCCTGTGGTAACGGTCGCATTGACGTAACGTACGCGATCGCCGAATTCAAGGAACGTCTCGCTTGCTCGTTGGGAGAGAGCGACCGCTTCATCCAGCCGATCTAGCGACTTGAGTGTGCTGGCCCGGACGAGATCGACCCGCGCCAACTCGTACTCGCTCAACGCGGTCTGGCGGAAGAGGTTCTCCGCGCGGTCGACCGCGTCGAGCGCCTCGGAGAAGCGTCCCAGGAAGGAGAGTACATAGGCGTGATCGCGCCAGGCGGGAGCCCGTGTTGCGAAAACGAGGTCCGATGGGTAACCCGTGATCGGCAGATCGTTGGCCACCTCGACGGCGGTCGTGGTGATGTCCAGCGCTTGAAGCGGAGCCTTTGGAAGAGTGCTCCGCATCCGATCGAGCAACGCACGCACCACGCCGACGGTCTGGCCGCCTTCGCGCATCAGCTTCGTCCGCCACCACCGCGGCGGACTGGCGAGCATCTCGTCCACCATTGCCTCGGCCCCGGCGCCTTCATCGTCCAGGCGGCGCGCCACGGCTGACAACTCCCGCCCCTTTGCCATGACCGCTGCATCTACCGTCGTGGGACCGTCCCACACGTCGGCTGTCTTCAGCAATGCGGCCAGCTGCCGGTGGGCGGAGAGCATCTCCGCGCATTCCCCGCACCCGGACACGTGCGCCGTGATCTCTTCCCGGATCGGTGAGGACCCCTCGGCGTACATCAACAATGCTTCGTCGTCGTAATGGCTCATTGACAAGGGCGGAACAAAGTCAATCTAGCGGAAATGAAGTAAATCCGCAATAAGGAATTTCTAGGTGTCTGCTGGCCAATCCCGATTCCGGTAGACTGCCGCCGCGGGAATGCCAACCGCCGCCCCGGTGCTTGTTGCCCATCACCTGCCAAGCTCTGTTGGGGAGTCGCCAAGTGGTAAGGCAGCGGCCTTTGGAGCCGCCATTCGAAGGTTCGAATCCTTCCTCCCCAGCCAACGGGCACCCCCGGCGCACGGTGGGCCGCCCATCCAGCAGCCCACGGGTCGCAACATCCCGAAGAAAACGTAGGCGCCGCCCCTCATCCGCCCTTCGGGCACCTTCTCCCCCAGGGAGAAGGCACTTACCACTCCGTCCCTCTGCTACCGGAAGAGGGTGGCGCGAAGCGCCGGGTGAGGGGTCGTGACTTGTGCAGAGGTTCCCCAGCGGCCGGCCCTCCTCCCTTCCTGACAGATAACTCATCACCCTAGGAGTGACTGGCGAGGGCAGGTCCACACCCAAAAAGCGCGATTTTCCTGTTCAGACCTCCTTTCCCGAGCGATTGGCCCTCCCACGGCCCCGGTTGCGGCTCAGCTAGCCGGCGGGCGAAAGGACGAGCCGGGCGCCGCGCAACCCGGCCGAGACGGAGATCACGTCGAACAGCTGAAGTCTTTTTCCCTGAGGCATTTCCTCATACACTTCCGCGCACATCGCCACGAAAGGACCCTGCCCGTGCCCTATGCCGTTCAAGAGTGGCTGAATCTCGCCCTTCGCTGGACCCACGTCTTTGCCGCGATCATGTGGGTCGGACAGACCTATTTCTTCACCTGGCTCGACCATACGTTTCACCATGAGCGCCAGGTCTGGATGGTTCACAGCGGCGGGTTCTACATCGTCGACAAGCAGAAAGAGCCGCAGTTGCTCGACCGGCCGCTGCACTGGTTCAAGTGGGAAGCAGCCTTCACCTGGATGAGTGGCGTCCTGTTGCTGGCGCTCGTCTACTGGCACGGGGGGCTGATGTCGCAGGACGCGGTGATCCCGATGTCGAACGGCATGGCGGTCGCCCTCAGCGCCGGCATCATCGTCGTGGGGTGGTTCGTGTACGACCTGCTCTGGCAACGAGAAGGCTGGCGTCGTCATCTCCTACCTGATGGTGGCCGGAGCAATCTATGCCTTCACGCACATCTACGGCGGGCGTGCGGCCTACATGCAGGCAGGCGCCATGCTCGGGACGTTCATGGCCTGGAATGTCTGGGTGCGGATCCTGCCGGCTCAGCGGCAACTGATTGCGGCGACGAAGGCCGGCCTGCCCGCCGACATGCGGCTCGCCGACCGAGCCAAGTCGCGCTCGAAACACAACACGTTCATCGTCGTGCCCGTCGTCTTCATCATGATCAGCAGTCACTTCCCGGTCACCACCTACGGCAGCCAGTACAACTGGCTCGTCCTCGACGCGCTCGTGGTCGTCGGGTGGGCGGTGGCATCGGTCATTCGGAGACACTAGTCTCGATGAGAGTCTCTCTTTCAGAAGCTGATTTCGCTCGCGCGAGCGCACCGCTCGGCGATCCCCTCGCGTTGCTCGCGGCGCGGTATCCCGGCGATTCCGGTGCGCGGCAGCCAGTGCACACCGTTTACGGCGGCGCGCAGCTTTTCAAGTCCGACACCCCCGCGCGCCTCGGTGTCCTGGCGCTGCGTACATTGGAGGAGTTTGCCCCCCACGCGGCGACGTTTGGCCAGGCCATCGACCTTGGCTCCCGGGCCGAGACGGTATACGCGCGGGTGGTCGAGAAACTGAAGCGTGAGCCCGTCGAGGACTTCCGCATCGACTTCGAGGACGGTTACGGCAACCGGCCCGACGATGAGGAGGATGGTCACGCCGCCGCAGCGGCAATCGAAGTCGCCAAGGGGATGCGGGAAGGGACGCTGCCTCCGTTCATCGGGATCCGTATCAAGCCGTTCACCCAGGAATTGATGCGGCGCAGCACGCGAACGCTCGACATCTTCCTGACGACCCTTCTCGATGCAGCAGGCCGGCTGCCGCTGTGGTTTGTCGTCACCCTGCCGAAGATCCAGGTACCCGAGCAGGTGACGATGCTGGCCGACCTCTACGACGCGTTGGAGCCGAGACTCGGCCTGGCCGCCGGAACGCTGAAGCTGGAGTTCATGATCGAGACGACACAGTCGATTCTGAGTCCCGACGGAGGGTCTCCTCTCCCGCTCTTCCTCGATCGGGCCCGAGGCCGCTGCGTTGCAGCGCACTTCGGAACGTACGACTACACCGCGTGCGACTTTGCGCGCCACATGATGCAGGTGGCCTACGCGGGCACCGGCATCTGGCTCTCAGACGGCGCAACGAACATCATGCCAATCGCCCCTCACCGCGGCGAGCTGACTCCCGCTCAGGCCGACGAGAACCGTACTGTCGTGCATCGCGCCTGGCGCCTCCATGTCGACCACATCCGGCACTCGCTCGTGAATGCCTATTACCAGGGCTGGGATCTCAACCCTGCCCAACTCCCAACGCGGTACGCGGCCGTCTACTCGTTCTTCCTCGACTCGCTGGACGCCGCCACGGAGCGCCTGCGCAACTTCATCCAGAAGGCAGGGCAGGCCACACTCGTCGGCGACGTCTTCGACGACGCCGCCACCGGCCAGGGGCTGCTCAACTACTTCCTACGGGCCATGAACTGCGGCGCCATCACGGAGAAGGAAGCGATGGTCACGGGCCTGACGCTCGAAGAACTGAGAAGCCGGAGCTTCGTGAAGATCATGAAGGGAAGGCGAGCGGGAGTTGCTAGTTGCTAGATGCTAGATGAAGACCGGCGGCGCGCCACTGACAGCTAACAACTAACTAGAATCTAGCAACTAGAAACTAGCAACTAACAGACGCCACTACCGCCAGGCGCCGCGGCGGCAGCGGCCAGCCGCCGTCAAAGCGGACGTTGTCGAAGCCGGCACCTTCCAACCAAGAGGTGATCTCGTCGCGGGTGAAGGTCCATGCATGATGGACCTCCTTCGTTCGGCGGTAGTGTTCGCCCTCGGTCCGGTAGATCCATATGCTGCGGGTGATCGTGTGGGTCGCTGGAACCTCCGCCACGTCGACCGCGATCATCCAGTCGTCTCCCTCGGCAGACCAGTTGCGGTAATTCATTGCCTCTCCGTCGACGTGCTCGATGACGTCGAACAGCAGTAGCCCACCTGGTGAGAGCGCGCTGGCGCATTGCGCGAATAGCGCGCGAAGTGCCTCCTTGCGATCGCCGGCAGTCGCGTAGGTGAACGCCTCGCCGATGGCAGTGATGGCGGCGCACTTCGGAGTCTCAGGTGGACAAATGTCGCACCGGTGACCTGCTTCCGCGCGAGGGCCACCATCTCAGGCGAGATGTCCACGCCGGTGACGACATAGCCGCTCATCGAAAGCTCACCTGCCAGTACGCCGCTGCCGCATCCGAGGTCGACGACAGGGCTGCCAGGCTTCACATCTCCGTCGCGCAACAACTCCAGGACTACAGGGGCCGCCGCCCGTGCAAAGTCGCTGAAGCCTAGATGGTGGACGTAGGCAAGGTCGCGGTCGTACACGCTACGAACCGCGGTAGGTCGAGTAACCGAAGGGGCTGAGAAGGAGGGGCACGTGGTAATGGTCCTGCCCCTCGTCGACATTGAACGTGATCATCACGCTCGGAAAGAAGCCGGTGGGGAAGTACGCGCCGCTGTTGAACGTGATGCGGTACGTGCCTGCCTCCGGCGGCGTCGTCAGGAGCGTGCGCAGCCGTCCCTCGACATCGGTGGTACCCTGGCAGTGTCGAGGATGTGTGTTGAGATGCCGCTCATTCGTATCTCCAGATCATTCGACGAGCTTCAAGAGCCGGAGGCGTGTGATCTTCCGCTGCTCTTCCGCCGCGATTCGCAGCTCGTCTTCGGGGATGTTGGCCATTCGTCGTTTCGCGAGGGCCAGCATCTCATTAGCCGACTTGCCACTCGCGCAGACGATGTAGATGTAGCCGAATCGCTCCTCGTACTGTCGATTCACGGCGGCCAGCTCTGACAGGGTGTCGGACGACGCGCCGGCCGTGCCGGACTGCTCGCCGCCCGAGAAGCGGTCAGCCTTCTGCTCGCCGATGCGGGGATGGGCGGCGAAGGCCTCGCGCCAGTCTTCAGGACCCAGCGCATTCCAGATCGAGTCGGCATTGGCGAGTACATTCGTTAGCGGCCGGGCCTTCATCACTTCGTCAGCCCAACGTGAGGAACCGCAACATGCTGTCAACTCGCGTCGGGCCTCGTCATCCGTACGAGTGTTCAGCCGTTGCGCTACTGCAGCCGCGCGTCCATCCTCAGTGGCTGTCGCGTGCACGCGCAGGCGCGAGACGCCCCCGTCTGGATA
>WNFM01075468.1_pt5 | contig 12578 bp, 8 predicted proteins | sample 5400271 | NCBI WGS metagenome assembly WNFM01 (sample SAMN13153352, study PRJNA577476) | soil metagenome | isolation source: 60 cm saprolite on Douglas fir-dominated hillslope | place: USA:California | collected 2013-09-17 | reverse complement strand
CGACCCGAACCAGGCCGAGGCCCAGAACAACTATGCGTTCCTGCTGATGACGTCCGGCAAGCTGGAAGCCGCCGCGCAGCATTACCGGGCGGCCATCGAGATCAGGCCGGACTACCGGACGGCCTTGTTCAATCTCGGCCGCATCCTCGTCCAGCAAGGACGGATCCAGGAGGCCATCGAGCATCTGCGGAAGACGCTCACCCCGGAGGACGAAGAGACGCCCCGATGTACCTACGCCCTCGGTGCCGCCTACGCGCGCGCCGGACATCGTGACGAGGCCTTGAAGTACCTGCGGGAGGCCCGGCTAGAGGCCAGCGCTCGCGGCCAGACCGAACTGCTGGGCTCGATCGAGCGGGATCTGCGCGCGCTGGAGCAGGCAGCGGGCCCGCGATGAAGGCCGCGGCCGCCTTTCTCGCGACCTTCTTCGCCCTCCTGCTGGCCTCGAGCCAGGGTCCGCCCTCGCCTTCGCTTCCCACCTTCACGGACATCGCCTCATCGGCCGGGATCCAGTTCCAGCACACGAGCGGCAGCCCGGAGAAGAACTACATCTTCGAAGCTGAGGGAGGCGGGGTCTGCCTCCTGGATTACGACAACGACGGCCTCCGAACACCCTGGAGGACTTCCAGCGCGGGGTGAGCCACTCGAACGCTCTCTACCGGGCGAACGGCGACGGCACCTACACCGACGTCACGAAGGCGGCGGGCGTGGCCGGCCGGGGATGGGGGATGGGGTGTGCGGTCGGGGATTACGACAACGACGGATGGCCCGATCTCTACGTGCTCGGACTGAACGGCAACGTCCTGTACCGGAACGACCACGACGGGCGCTTCACCGACACCACCGTGAAGGCCGGCCTCGAAGGCGGACGGTGGAGCACCAGCGCGGCCTTCGTCGACTACGACCGCGACGGCGACCTGGACCTCTACGTCGCGAACAACATCCAGGTCGACATCAGGAGATCGCCCCTGTCCCTGCCGGGACCGGACTGCAACTATCGGGGGACGCGCGTCATGTGCGGCCCGCGCGGCCTGCCCGGCGCCCCCGACGCCCTCTATCGCAACAACGGTGACGGCACCTTCACCGACGTGACGGCGGCAGCGGGCGTCCTCGAAGCGCATCCCGCCTACGGGCTGGGAGTCGCGGTCGGGGATTTCAACGACGACGGCTGGCCCGACATCTACGTGGCCAACGACTCCATGCCCAGTTATCTCTACCTGAACAAGAAGAACGGGACCTTCCAGGAGGTGGCGCTCCTGGCCGGGGTGGCGGTGTCCGACGACGGCATGGAGCAGGCGGGCATGGGGACGGACTTCGGGGACTACGACAACGACGGCTGGCTGGACATCACGAAGAGCAACTTCGCGTTCGAGGGCAACAACGTCTACCACAACGAGCACGACGGCCATTTCGTGGACCGGGCTCCGGGAGCCGCCGGCACCACCGTTCCCACCTACCCCTTCGTGGGCTGGGGGACCAAGTTCCTGGACTACGACAACGACGGGTGGAAGGACATCGTGGTCGCCAACGGCCACGTCTATCCCTACCTGCGCAAGAGCCCCCCGGGCGGCGAGACCTACGAGCAGCGGCGGCTGCTTCTCCGCAACCTGGGCAACGGACGGTTCGCCGACGTGTCGAGCGAATCGGGACCGGGCATCCGGCAGGAGCGGTCGAGCCGCGGCCTGGCGGTCGGGGACCTCGACAACGACGGTGACCTCGACATCGTCATCGTGAACCTGGACGGGACGCCCTCGATCCTGCGGAACGACGGCGGGAACGCGCGCAATTGGCTGACCCTGAAACTCCGGGGAACCGCGAGCAACCGGTTCGGGCTGGGGGCCCGCATCCGGGCCCGGGCGGGGACGCTGACCCAGACGGCGGAAGCGAGCACGAGCGGAAGGGCGGATCTCGAGATCCGCTGGCCGAGCGGCAAGGTCCAGGCACTGAAGGGGGTCGCTGCCAACCAGATCATGGAAGTCGACGAGGATCCCGGCATCGTCGGGGGCCGTCCCTGAATGGAGAGCGTCGACCGTGGAGCACAGCCCCCAGACCCCCGATCACGACGTAGCGAACCCGATGGAGGTCGAGAGCGGCGATGATCTCCTCGGCGCGAAGAGTCAAGGGATTCGGGAAGCGCGAGCCTCGTCGACGAAGGTGAGGAACGACTGAAGAGCGCGCAGCCGCTCGTCCGGAGACCAGCAAAGCCGTTCTGCGATGAGGCTTCGATCGTGCTCCTCGGGGTCCTCGTGCTGGCGAAGGATCGCACGTACCGCTTCGTCGAGCTCACGGTCGGTGAAGCCCGGGTTGGCCCGGGTCAGGCCCTCACGCAGCGCGGCCAGCTCCGAGGCTCCGAGGGCTGACATCGGTTCATCGTATCGCAGAGAGGTCATCTATCGCACCCCGGACGGTCCGCAGCGAGGGGATCCGGTCGGGGCCGTACTGACGTAACACCCGAACGGGCCGGAGCGCCTTTCGGCGCCCCGGCCCGCTCTCACGCCGGCCGGCGGGTCGCTGGCAGGTCGTGAGCGACTGCAAAACGGCTAGAACTCGAGACGCAGGCCGATCTGGATGATACGCGGTCCGGGCGTGTTGGTGGAGCCGGAAGCGGTACCGCTACCGCTGTCGGCGGAGCCGGGCGTGAACTGCAGGAAGTTGTTCGCGGTGAAGGTCGTGACCGGAGCGCCCCAGTTGGGGTGGTTGAGCAGGTTCGCGGCCTCGATCCGGATCTCCGGGCGGACACGCCCGATCCGGAACGACTTGAACAGCGACATGTCGACGTTCCACACGTTCGGCCGGCGGAACTGGTTGCGCTTGCTGGTCCCGAACCCGTTGTAGTTGGCGCCGGTCGGCTGCGAGAACTGCGACTTGTCGTAGTAGGTCTCGGTCGAGGACCCGACGCCGCCGACCGGAGCGGGGGAGTCGCCCGCGAAGTTGATGAAGATCGAGCCGCAGCCCTGGCAGTTCAGCGCGTTGTTGGTGCCGTTGATCGAGTAGGGGGTGCCGGAGTACCAGGAGGCGATGCCGTTGACCTGCCAGCCGCCCAGGATCCGGCCGAGGACGGACTTGTTGTCCTTCAGGAACGGCAGCTCGTAGACGAACCCGAGCTGGGCGACGTGCGTCCGGTCGTAACCGGCGAGCGCGAAGTTGTCGTCGTACTTGATCGGGCTGTTCCAGGTGAGGCCGACCCAGCCGTCCTCGTCCGCCATGTCCTTCGCCTCGGAGAGCGTGTAGGAGCCCTTCAACATCAGGCCGTTCCTGAACGGGCGGTTGAGGGCTAGCTGGAGGCCCTTGTAGCGGGCCTTGGTGCGCGCCGCCCAGTCGTTGATCGCGGTCGTGCCGGCCACGGCGAAGTACTGCCGGGAGGCGTTGCCGCCGCCGGGCACGCCGTAGTTGATGTTGAGGTCGGCGTAGCCGCCGTCCGTCGCGGTGCCCACGTAGGCGATCTGGGCCGAGATGTCGCCCGGCAGCCGCTGCTCGAAGGCCACGTTCCACTGCTGGATGATCCCGCGGTCGACATCGTTGGGGTTGGGCGAGCGGAAGAAGACGCCCGGCGGCAGCGGCACCCTGCCCGAGCTGAGGTCGGGCAGGGTGACCACCGGGATGCCGGCGGCGAGAGTGGTGGCCGCTGTGTAGTTGTCGGCCGTCTTGTTCAGCAGGATGTCGTAGGGGTACGAGCCCCGCATCGGGCGGGACCAGGGCAGGGGGTTGATCGTGCGGCCGTACCCGGCCCGGATCACGCTGTTCTCGCTGAGCCGGTACATGGCGCCGAGGCGCGGCGCGAAGTACAGCTTCTTGATGTTGATGCCGACGTCCTCGGGCACGTCGCCGCGGCCGCCAAGGAGCACGGTGTAGGTGCTGTAGTCGAGCCGCTCGATCCCGCTGTCCTTGCGCTTCATCAGCGGGTAGTACTCGAGGCGCACGCCCAGGCTCAGGGTCAGCTTCCGGCTGACGTTCCAGCGGTCGCGGAGGAAGAGAGCAAACTGGTTCTCGCGGCCCGTCATCTGGATCTCCTGGAAGTCCTTCGAGTAGTAGCTCGGCATGCCCAGCAGGAAGTCGGCGAACTGGTTCCAGAGGAGCTGCGTGTAGCCGGGGGCCCCGGTGACGAGGCCGTCGAAACGGAAGCCACCCTTGAGGCCATAGTCCCCGAACTCGGCCTGGTAGTGGTTCAGCTCGTGGCGGACGAAGTCCACGCCGAAGCGCAGCTCGTGCCTGGGGAGGATCTTGGTCAAGTTGGTGGTGAACGTGTAGCTCCGCTCGTGGCGGAAGAGGGGCATCCAGTTCGGGGTGCCGCCGATCGTGTAGTTGTTTGGTTGAACGGAGCCGGACGCTCCGATGAAGAAGGTCGGCAGGCCGCTGTAGCGCTCCGAGCTCCCGTTCACGCCCCGGATCCCGAGGTCGAGGCCCAGGTTCTGGCCGTAGTCGGGGCCGGTCACCGTCTGGTTCATCTGCTCGACCCCGAAGTTGCCGTCCAACACCAGGGTGGGACTGAGCGTCCAGGTGTGGCCGATCGTACCCACGTAGATCCGGGTGTCGCCGATCGAGGGGTTGTCGAAGCCGAGGGTGAAGTTGTCGCCGGTGCCCTTGTTGTCGAGCATCCCGAACTTGGCCCAGATCGAGTGGGAGGCCGTGGGCTGGTAGGTCAGCTTCACGTCGTAGTTGTCGCGGTGCTGGTACTGGTTGCGGTTGTAGACGTAGTCGTCCGCGAGCTGGTTGGAGTTCAGGTCCTGGGTCGTGTTGGGCATCGGGTAGTGGCTCATGACCCCCTGGGCGATCGGGCTGATGAGGTTCCCCGGGATCCTGTAGCCCGCGAACGGAGCGCGGCCCGTGCCGCCGGGGCCGCCCGTGAGCGGGTTGTAGATCTGGAACTTGGAATAGGCCGCCGCCACCTCGCTGAAGTCGCCGGCCCGCATCTTCGCGGTGGGGACCCCGAAGGTCTGGACGAGCGTGTTGTCGCGCGAGTAGTGCTCCCAGGAGCCGAAGAAGAACAACTTGTTCTTGACGATCGGGCCGCCGAGGGTGGCGCCGTAGATGTTCTTCGTCACCTCGGGCTTCTTCAGACCGAACGCGTTGTTGAACAGCGAGTTCGCGTTCAGGCTCTCCTGGTTGCCGAACCAGAAGCCCGAGCCGTGCATCTCGTTGGTGCCGGACTTGGTGACGAGGGTCGTGGAGGCCCCGCCGGCCATGCCCTGGTCGGCGTCGAAGTTGTTGGACGAGACGGTGACGGTGTCAATCGCCTCCGCCGGGGTGACGTAACCCACATGGTGCGGCAGCCAGATGTTGACCGACACCGCGCCGTCGATGCGAGTCGCATTGCTGTTCGGCTGCACGCCGTTGACCCAGGTGCGCAGCGAGCGGCCGGGGGTGTCGATCTCGGCGTTCTGGAACTGCGAGGGCGTGGCGCCGGGGACGAGGTCGATCAGCTTCTGGTAGTTCCGGAACTGGTTGAGGGGGAGATTGACGATCGCCTTCGAGCTCAGCTCGCTCGACAGGTCGGCCTTCTCCGTCTGCAGCAGCGTCGTCTCGCTGACCACGTTGACGGTCTCCGCCAGCGCGCCGACGTTCAGCTTCAGCTCGACGCGGACAGGGTTGCCGGGGGAGACGCGCAGCCCGGTCTGCTTGAGCTCGCGGAAGCCCGGGAGCGACGCCCCGAGGTCGTAGGTTCCGGGAAGCAGGTTGCGGAACGCGTAGGTTCCGTCGCCGCTGGTGACGGTATCGACCTTCAAGCCGGTGCCCGTGTTGGTGGCGCTGACGGTCGCGCCGGGAATGCCGGCGCCCTGCTGGTCGCTGACGGTGCCGACGATCGATCCGTAGAGCGCTTGCGCGGCTACGGGTGGCGGTGCGAGCGCGAGGGCGAGGGCTAGCCCCGTGGTCGCCGACGCCACCGCTGCCTTCAGCCAGAAGCGTTTCAAGACTGACATGCTCCCATCTCCTTTCAGACTGGTCCTACCGCCCGCGGTCGGCCTGGTGCAAGCACCAGCGCCAGCGGGGTTCCACAGGGGTGCGCATGACGAAACGCGGAGCGAGGCTCATGGCGGACGCCCAGATCCTGTCAGGGTTGACTTTGTTGCGGCGACGCTACTCCGCTCGCCCGGCAGATGTCAAATGATCAAACGAAGATAATCTACGCAGCGAATGCCGCTCCTCATCCCCCGAGGCGCCGGGGTGTCGCGCCTGGCCCTCCTGTGCGCCAGCCTCGCCGCCGGATCGGCCCGCGCGGCGCCGTCGCCGGACCAGGCGCTCGTCCCGCCGGCCCACCGAGCGAGCACGCCGATCGTGGTGGACGGCCGCCTCGACGAGCCCGCGTGGCACGAGGCGACGGCGCTCGGGGACTTCCTCCAGCGGGACCCGAACCAGGGAGAGCCCGCGACGGAGCCGACCGATCTGCGCCTGCTCTTCGACGACCGCGCGCTCTACGTCGGGGCGCGCCTGCGCGACGACGCGGCCGACCGGATCGTGCGGCAGCTCTCGCGCCGCGACGCGGTCCCGGAAGCCGACAGCTTCACGCTCTTCCTCGACCCGCACCACGACGGGCGGACCGGGGTCGTCCTGCAGGTGAGCGCCGCGGGCGTCCAGAGGGACGCCGCCATCTACGACGACAACTTCGAGGACGACACCTGGGACGCTGTCTGGGAGTCGGCGGTGAAGGTGGACGGCGCCGGCTGGACGGTGGAGATGCGCATCCCCTTCTCGCAGCTCCGCTTTCCCACGGCGCCCGGGCACGCCTGGGGGGTCAACGCGCGGCGCATCGTGTACCGCAAGAACGAGAGCTCGTGGCTGGTGCTCGTGCCGAAGAACGAGAACGGGCTCGCCTCCCGCATGGCCCGCCTCCCAGGCATCGAGGGCATCGAGCCCGGGCGGCACCTGGAGCTGCTGCCCTACGTGTCGGGCCGCTCGGAGCACATCGCGCCGGCGCGGTCCGGGGATCCGTTCAACGACGGCGCCCGCGCCTTCGGCGGCGCCGGGCTCGATTTCAAGTGGGGTGTCGGCAGCGGAATGGCGCTGGTCGGCGCGGTCAACCCGGATTTCGGGCAGGTGGAGGTGGACCCGGCCGTGGTCAACCTCACCGCCTTCGAGACCTTCTTCGAGGAGAAGCGGCCCTTCTTCACCGAGGGCAGTCAGGTCTTCCTCCGCTTCGGCCGCAGCGGGGCGAGCGACTACACGACCTTCTTCTATCCGGAGCCGCAGCTCTTCTACTCGCGCCGGATCGGCCGGGCTCCGCAAGGGAGCGCCACCGGGGACTACGTGGATGCTCCGGAGTCCACCACCATCCTGGGGGCGGCCAAGCTCGTGGGACGCACGAAGGGGGGCTGGAACGTCGGCCTGCTGGATGCCGTGACCGGAAGCGAGTTCGCCCGGGTCTCGAACGGCCCGTCCCGCGACCGGTTCGAGGTCGAGCCGCTCACCAACTACTTCGTGGGCCGGGCGCAGCGGGGCTTGGGCTCCCGGGCGTCCATCGGCTTCCTGGGCACGGCCGTCCTCCGCAAGCTCGATACCCCGAGCCTCGACGGCCTGCTCGTCGATCAGGCTTTCGTCGGGGGCTTCGACGGCCACGTCTTCCTCGACTCGAAGCGCGACTGGGTCGTCTCCGGCGGGCTGTCCGGGAGCGCCATCTCGGGAAGCCAGGCGGCCGTGCTGCGGCTCCAGAGGGCCCCCCAGCGGTACTACCAGCGGCCCGACGCCCCGCACGTGAGGGTGGATCCCGGGGCGACGTCGCTCTCGGGCTGGAGCGGACGGGTGGGCCTCAACAAGAACAGCGGCAACCTCACGTTCAACGCGGGGCTCTGGGGAATCAGCCCGGGCTTCGAGCCGAACGACCTCGGCTTCGCCACCCAGACCGACCGCGCGGGGGGGCACGGCCTCGTCCAGCTCCGGAAGCTCACCCCGGACCGCTTCACGCGGAGCCGCAAGGTGTCGTTCGCGAAGTGGTGGACCTGGAACTACGGCCGCGAGGCCCAGGGCGACGGCGTGCAGGCGGCGGGCAGCGTCCAGCTCCTGAACTACTGGCAGCTCGATCTGACCCTGGGCCGGTCCTGGAACACGTGGGACGACAAGCTGACGCGGGGCGGGCCCACCACGATCCGCCCGGGCATCCGCAGCCTGCTGTTCGCGGTGACGAGCGACAGCCGGCAACGCTTCTGGCTCAACGCCTCGGCGAACCTGCAGGATCGCGAGTTCGGAAGCCGGAGCCGACAGTATGTCGGCACCCTGAACCTCCGGCCATTCGCAGCGGTCACCCTCTCGGCGGCGCCCTCGCTCCTGAAGGTGCACACCGTGGCCCAGTACCTCGCCACGGTGCCCGACGAGACCGCCGCCGCCACCTTCGGCTCGCGGTACGTTTTCGGCGGACTCGACCAGACCGAGGTCTCGATTCCGCTCCGCCTCAACCTCGTCCTCTCGCCCCGGCTCTCCCTGCAGCTCTACACGCAGGCGCTCCTCTCGGCGGGAGAGTACCCGGCCATCCGGGAGCTGGCCGCTCCGCGCTCGTACGATTTCCCGGTGTACGGGGTGGACGTGGGCACGATCGCGAGGGACCCCGACCTGCCCGCCTCCTACGTCATCGATCCCGACGGCGGGGGAGCGGCGCGGCCCTTCCGCCTGGCCGTTCCCGACTTCAACCTGAAGTCGCTCCGGGTGAACGCGGTCCTGCGCTGGGAGTTCCGCCCCGGCTCGGCCGCCTACGTCGTCTGGACCCAGCGGCGGCAGAACGGGGCCAATCCTGGCCACCATTCCTTCGGCCGCGACCTGGGCGACCTCTTCGGCGCCCCGCCCGACGACGTCGTCATGGTCAAGGTCGCGTGGTGGGTGGGGCGGTGAGCCCGAACGCGTACAGGTGCGTGAGCGTGCGCACGTAGAGCTTGCCGTCCACGATGGCGGGAGTGGCCATGATGGGCTCCGGCAAGGTGTTTCGAGCGAGGACCTGGAGTGTGTCCTTGGCCTCGAAAACCACGACCGTCCCCTGGTCGGAGGCCGCGTAGATCCGGCCGCCGGCGGCAACGGGGGACGCGTAGTAGCCGCCAGGCGCTCCGAGTCGGCCTTGGAACACGGTCTTTCCCGTGGCCGCCTCTCGGGAGATGACGATCCCTCCGTTCTTCACGAAGTAGAGACGGTCCTTGTAGAGCAGGGGGGAGGGGACCTCCGGGACTCCGCGTGATTCGATCCACGCCACGTGTGATTTCGTGACGTCGCCCTTGCCTCCGACGCGAACCGCCAGGACCCCGCTTTGCATGAAGGGCCCCTGCATGAACTCGGTCGATCCCTTGACGATGACGTCCCATTGGGCGCGATCGTAGCTCGTGGGCTTGGTCCCCCCCTCGGCGAAGTAGGCGAGCACGCCCCGAAGGGACATATTGCCGGCCCCTTTGCCGGCCTGACGATCCGTGACCAGCAGCTTCTCCCGATCATCTCTTCGAAAGGGGGCGGGAGGGTGACGTTGTCGCTCTCCCCCTGCACGCCGCTGGCACTCAGGAAAAGGACTCCATCGCCTACGACAGGGGTCGAGCAGGTCTGCCGGGGAAGGTCGCCGATCCACCACCGTTCGCTGCCGTCGCGGAGACTGTGGGCGGTGAACCGGCCCGGGTTCAGGACGCCGACCAGGGTTTCTTCTCCCTCCCTCCAGGTGACCGGGGTGGTCCAGCCGCCGTTGAACTCGGGTTTGGGAGCCTTCCAGACCGTCTCCCCGTTCTCGGTGCGAACGGCCAACAAGTAGGACTCTTTCTCGAGCAGCACGTCCAGGAGCAGCCGGTCGCCGACGAGGATCGGAGACGTGCCACTCCCCTCGCCCATGAACGTCTTGACCATGGGAAGCGCCTTGCTCCAGAGCTCCCGGCCCTCGAAGTCGTAGGCGACGAGGCCGTACGACCCGAAGTAGACGAAGACCGCCTTCCCGTCGGTCACGGGGGTCGAAGCGGCGGGATTGCTGAAGTCGTGGACCGGCTCGATGCTCGTCGTGGGCACCGGACGTCGCCAGACGATGCGCCCGCTGGCGCGATCGAGACACAGGGTCTCTAGCCGCTTCTCCACAGGGTGGAAGCCGGTGAGGAAAATCCGCTCGCCCCAGATGACGGGCGAGGAGTGGCCCACGGGTAGAGGCGTCTTCCAGAGCAGGCCGTTCTCGGGCCCGAACTCTACCGGGGCGTCTTGCTTGCCCTCGGCGATTCCCGCCCCGCCGGGTCCGTGGAACTGGGGCCAGCGCGGCTGCACGTCGTCGGCAGCGGCGGCCAGGGGAAGAGCAGCCACCAGCGCGGGCGCCAGACGAAGGAAGAACTGGATCACGGAATGACGCCTTTCTTGCGGCCGGGTGCTCGGAAGGGTAGGCCCCGGCAATCTCGTGTGTCAAGGGGGAAAGGCAAGGGGGTCGCGTGGTGGGTGGGGAGGTGAGATGCTACGGCGAGGCCTCGCCCCGGCCTCGCTTCCTGGAGGGCCCGATCATGATCCGCAGCCTTCTCGCCGTGCTGGTCCTGGAGTCGCTCCTGGCACCCCGTCTCGGGGCCCAATCCGAGATGTCGCCGATGGTGCTCGATCTCGTCGTACGCGACAAGAAGAACGTCCCGGTGGCCGACCTCCGCGCCGAGGAGGTCGAGGTCTACGAGGACGGGGTGAGGCAGACGTTCCAGGACTTCCGGCGTGTGGGGATGGCCCCCGCGGGGCCCGCCGGGGCGTCCGCGGCGGACGCTCCCGATGCGAGCCGGCTCGTCGTGTTGCTGTTCCCCAAGCTATCCGCGGCCGAGCGCGACCTCGCGCGAGACGCCGCCGAGGAGTTCCTCAAGAAGCAGCTGGCCCCGGGGGTTTCGGTGGCCGTGCTGCTGCTCGGGCCCGAGCTCCTGCCGATCCAGGGCTTCACCCAGGATGCGGCCCTGCTCAAGGAGGCCGTGCGGCGCGCCCTCGACCCGAATGCCAAGGCCGGCGATCCGGACGTCCAGGCCCTGTACTCGCTCGTCCAGTGGCTGAAGAGCCAGCCCGGACGCAAAGCCGCCATCCTGTTCTCCTCGGGCCTCGGCGTGCCCCCGGGCTTCGAGGAGGCCGTTGAGGACGTCGAGGGGCTGGCCAACCGCTACCGCGTCAGCTTCTACGGCGTCGACCCGCGCGGCCTCGAGATGGCGAAGGCAGGGATCAGGGCCGCCGACCAGGCGAGCGAGGGGCTCTCCACGGAGCTCTGGAACATGGGAGGAACGAGCAAGATCGGGGAAGACCTCCGCGGCTACGGAAGGAGCTTCGCGCCCTCCTTCCGCGGCTCGTCGCCCGAAGCCCTGGCGAGGCTGGCCCAGGGCACAGGCGGCTTCGTCCTCGAGCGGACGAACAGCTTCTCGAAGGGCATGCGGCAGATCGGCGAAGACACCGCCGGCTACTACGAGCTGGCCTACGCGCCGACCACCGCCAAGGCCGCGGGCGAGCACCGGAAGCTCGAGGTCAAGGTCGTGCGCGACGGAGTCAAGGTGCAAGCGCCCCAGCAGTACCTGGTGGGCGAGGTGGCGGCGGCGCTGGTGCCCGCGTTCGAGAAGCGGCTCGCGGGGGCCCTGGTCGCGGATCACCCGGCCGACGCCGTGGAGGTCTGGAGCCGCGCCCTCCACTATGCCTGGGACGGCAAGGAGCAGACCCAGGTCCTGTGGCTCTCGTTGCCGCTCGCGAAGGTGTCGTTGGCGGAGATGCCGCCGCCCGGCACGTTCGAGGGCGCGGTGTCGATCCTCTCCCGCGTGAAGGACGCCTCGGGCAGGGTCGTGGCCAGCTACAGCCAGCGCATCCCGCTCGTGGGCCCGGCCGACCAGCTCGGGCGCGCCCGCGGTCAGTCGGTGCCGTTCGTTCGTCGGGTCAAGCTCGGGCCCGGCGACTACACGCTGGAGACCGCGGTGCAGGACGAGCGGGCCGACGCGCTCACCGTCCGCCGCACGCCCCTCAAGGTGCAGGCGCCCCAGGGCCTCGCCATCAGCAGCCTCTCCCTCGGGGACCTTCTGCCCGCGGGCCCCGGCAGCGATCCCGACGACCCGCTGCGTCTCGGCAACCAGCGCCTCGTCCCGAACCTCGGCCAGCCCATCAAGGCCGGGCGGGCGGCCATGACCCTGCACTCGGTCGTCTACACGCCTTCCGGATCGAAGGAGCCGGCCAACATGACGATCACCCTCTCGCTCGACAACCAGGCGGTCAACCGCGCTTCCGCGGTTCTGCCCGCCCCCGATGCCGGCGGCCGAATCCCCTACGCCACCGCCCTGAAGATGGACGTGCTCCCCGCGGGCCGCTACCGCTTCGACGTGGCGGTCACCCAGGGCGCGAGCCGTGCCGAGGAGAGCCTGGCCTTCACGATCGTGCCCTGAGGGTCGGGAGCCTCTCTTCGTGAGAAAGGCAACCTTTGCGCCCATCCTGGCGTCCTAGAGGGCATGCTCTGGGCCGACGTTCGTTTCGCGTTCCGTAGCCTCCGAAAGGACCTTGCGTTCACGGGAGTCGCGATCCTCACCATCGCCCTCGGGCTCGGGGCCAACGCCGCCATATTCTGTTTTCTGGACGGAGTGCTGCTCAAGCCCCTCGCGTATCCCGAGCCGGAACGGCTCGTCCAGCTCTGGGAGAAGCCGCCCGGCGGGACGCGCAACGGA
>WNFM01258173.1_pt2 | contig 12584 bp, 6 predicted proteins | sample 5400271 | NCBI WGS metagenome assembly WNFM01 (sample SAMN13153352, study PRJNA577476) | soil metagenome | isolation source: 60 cm saprolite on Douglas fir-dominated hillslope | place: USA:California | collected 2013-09-17 | reverse complement strand
CCTCCTTGAGCGCGATGCGCAACAGGCGCAAGACGCCTTCGCGCGTCGACGCGTCCGCCGCGGCGCGCGTGTCGAGCATCACGAGCGAAACACTGTCGCCATCGTCGATCAACGCCGGATAGCCGGTCAGCCGCCGGCCACCGCGCGTAATGGCCAGCGTTTCCGGCAGGTCGCCAAAATCCCAGCGCGTCAGCCCTTTCTTTTCGATGCCTTCGCTGCCGGAGGCAAACGACAACTGCGCGGCCTCCCCCAGTTGCGCCCGCAATGCCGCAAGATCGCGGCCCATCGCCAATTCGCTCCCCGCCGCATCGACGACGCGCACATTGACGATGAGGTGCGCGGGCATCTCGATGGCGTCAAAGATTTCGTCGGGCAGCGCATCGCCCAGTCGCCGTTGCAGATAGCCGCGCAGCGCATCCGGCAATGGCGTCGCAGGGTCGTTTGCAGCCTCGAGGAATGCCGTCACCACTTCCGGCAGAGGGATCAGCCGGTTGCGAAAGGCCTTGGGCAGCGACTTCATGTAGTGCGTGACCTTGTCGCGGATCATGCCCGGCACGAGCCACGTGAGGCGTGCGTCGTCGAGCTGGTTCAAAAGCGACAACGGCGTGGTCAGCGTCAGCCCGTCGAGCGGATGGCCGGGCGCGAAGCGGTACTTAAGAGGCAATTTCGTACCCGCCATCGGAAGCTCGCCGGGAAAGAGCTCCACGGTGACCTGTGCTGCCGCGTGACGCATCAGGTATTCGCGCGTCAGGAACAAGATGTGCGGGTCTTTGCTTTCCGCCTGCGCGCGCCATCGTTCGAAGGCGACCAGCGAATGAACGTGTGCAGGCACGCGCTCCGCATAGAACGCCGCGATGGTTTCATCGTCGACGAGGACGTCCTGCCGCCTCGCCTTGTGCTCGAGTTCCGCGACGTCCGCAATGAGCTTGCGGTTGTGGCCGAGAAAGGCCCCCTTCGACGCCAGCGTGCCGGGCACGAGCGCCTCGCGGATGAACACGCCGTGCGCGCCCGTAGGATTGATGGCGCCGAACGAAACCGGCCTTCGCGCGACCAGCGTCAGGCCATACAGCGAGACACGCTCGCTCGCGATCACCTCGCCCCTTTTTTCCTCCCAGTGCGGCTCGAAATGATCTCGGGTCACGCGGTCGCCTGCGACTTCCTCGATCCACTCCGGCTCGACGCGCGCCGCGCAGCGCGCGAAAAGCCGCGAGGTCTCCGTGAGCTCGGCGGCCAGGATCCATTTGGCGGCGGCACTGCCGCCTTTGCGCGCCAAGCCGGAACCCGGATGGAGATAGAACTTGAGGCCGCGGGCGCCGAGGTAATGCTCGTCGGCGTCGGCCTTGGCGCCGATGTTGCCGAGGAGCCCCGCGAGCACCGCCTTGTGCAGAACGGCGTAGCGCGCTGCGTCGATCGTCGGCGGCAGTTGCGGCGACCACTTCCAGCCCGCTTCTTCCAGCGTCGCGGCCAGTTGCTGGTGCACGTCGCGCCATTCGCGCAGCCGCAGCCACGAGACGAACTGCGCTCGGCACGCGTCGACGAGCCTGCGGTGCGAGAGTTTCTGCCCCAATGCGTCGCTGAAGAACTCCCACAGCGCGACCAGCGACAGGAAGTCGGAGCGATCGTCGCGGAAACGTAAGTGCGCCTGGTCCGCGGCCTGCCGGTGTTCCAACGGGCGCTCGCGCGGATCGGGCACCGCAAGCGCGCTCGCAATCACCAGCGCCTCGGGCAGGCATCCCATGTCGCGCGCCGCGAGAACGATGCGGCCGATGCGCGGGTCGAGCGGCAATCGCGCCAGTTCGCGTCCGAGCGGCGTCAACCGGCGCTCGACGTCGACGGCGCCCAATTCCTGCAGCAGCTGATAGCCGTCGGCAATGGCTCGAGGCCCGGGCGGTTCGACGAACGGGAACGCATCGACGGGACCTAAGTCGAGCGCGGCCATCCGCAGGATCACCGCTGCGAGCGACGAGCGCAGGATTTCCGGATCGGTGAACTTCGGACGCGCCGCAAAATCGTCGTCGCCGTAGAGCCGAACGCAGACACCATCCTGCACGCGGCCGCAGCGGCCCGCTCGCTGGTCGGCGGCGGCCCGCGAAATCTTTTCGATCTGCAAGAGCGTCGTCTTGTTGCGCACCGAGTAGCGCTTGATGCGGGCGAGCCCCGCGTCGATCACATAGCGGATGCCCGGCACGGTGAGCGAGGTTTCGGCGACGTTGGTCGCGAGCACGACGCGCCGGCCGTTGCCCGGTGTGAAAATCCGCTGCTGTTCGCCCACGGACAGGCGCGCGAACAGCGGCAGAATCTCGAGCTGTGCGGCGTAGGGGCGCCGGGCGAGGCCGCGCCGCAGGAGGTCGCCTGTTTCCCGGATTTCGCGCTCGCCCGGCAGGAACACGAGGATGTCGCCCGCCGCTTCGCGCCACAGGCTCTCGGCCGTGTCGACGATCGCCTCTTCCAGATCCTCCTCGTCATCCGCTTCGTTTTGCAGCACGGCGTCGCCCGCGTCGGTCGTCTTCCGCAAAGGCCGATAGCGGACGTCGACCGGGAACACGCGGCCCGACACCTCGATGACCGGTGCGGGTCTTCCGCAGGTCTCGAAGTGCGCGGCGAAGCGCTGCGCATCCAGCGTGGCCGACGTGATGACCACCTTCAAGTCCGGCCGCGTGCGCAACAACTGCTTGAGATAGCCCAGCAGGAAGTCGATGTTGAGGCTGCGCTCGTGTGCTTCGTCGACGATGATCGTGTCGTACGCTTCGAGGTGCCGGTCGCCCTGCGTCTCGGCGAGCAGGATGCCGTCCGTCATCAGCTTGATGTACGCGTCGGGCTTCGTGTGGTCGGTGAAGCGCACCTTGTAGCCGACGGCGTCGCCCACCGATTGACCCAGCTCCTGCGCGATACGCGATGCGACCGCGCGCGCCGCGATCCGGCGCGGCTGCGTGTGGCCGATGAGGCCCTTCTCGCCCCGGCCCGCGGCGAGGCAGATCTTGGGTAACTGCGTCGTCTTGCCCGAGCCCGTTTCGCCGCAGACGATGACCACTGGATGTTCGCGAATCGCCTTCGCGATCTCGTCGGCGCGTTGCGCCACCGGAAGGTCAGGCGGGTACGCAAATTTCGGCTTGCTCGAGGCACGCGCCCGGCATTTGGCGATTGAGCCTTCGAGATCGGCGGCCAGGCGCGACCATTCGGCGTCGCTAGCGCGTCGCGCGCGGGCGCGGTCGATCCTCCGCGCAAGGCGCGCGGCGTCACGCACCATGGCCAGCGGCAGGCGGGCCAAAAGCGCACTGGCGTGCGAGGCGGCGATCAAGCTCATCGGAAGGGTTATCATTATCCCTTGCGAGCGCCGGCCAAGGCGCCTGTTTCCAATGGGAGGTTCATCCAATGTTCTCCAAACACTTTTGCTTGTCCCGGCGAATGCTCGTTGCAGCAGCGACTGCCGCGACGCTCGGTGTGGCAGCGATGGCCGCCGATGCGGCTACGCTGCGTTGGGCGGGACGCGGCGACATGCAGACGACCGATCCGCATTCGCAGAACGAGAACCTCACCAACAACATCAACTTCCTCGTTTACGAAACGCTGGTCGCTCGCGACAAGAAGCTCGGTGTCGTCCCCTGGCTGGCCGAGTCGTGGACGCAGATCAGTCCCACCACGTGGCGCTTCAAGCTGCGCCCGGGCGTGAAATTCCACGACGGCACGCCGTTCACCGCCGACGATGTCGTGTTCAGCTTCGAACGCGCGCGCGCCGACTCGTCGCAGCTTCGTGTGTACGCCAACGCGTCGGGAATACCGAAGAAGATCGACGATCTCACCGTCGAATTCACGACCACCGGCCCCAACCCGATCGAGATCGAGCACATCCTGACGATCAACATCATGAGCCGCGCGTGGTGCGAGAAGAACCGCGCGACCAAGCCGCAGAATTTCACGCAAAAGGAGGAAATGATCACCGCGGAGCCCGACGTCAAGACGGTGCTCGTCAAGAATCCCAGTTGGTGGGGCATCAAGGCCGGCCTGTGGGAAGGCAATGCGGATGAAGTGGTCTACACGCCGATCGTGTCCGACGCCACCCGTGTCGCGGCGCTCATCTCCGGCGAAGTCGACCTGGTCAACGACCCGCCGCCGCAGGACGTTCCGCGCCTTGCGCAAACGCCGGGTATCAAGATTCTCGAAGGGATGGAGAACCGGATCGTGTTCATCGGCATGGACCAGTTCCGCGACGAGCTCCTGTACTCGAACGTCAAGGGCAAGAACCCGCTCAAGGACAAGCGCGTGCGCGAGGCGCTCTACTACGCGATCGACATCGAGGCCATCAAGAAGAACACGATGCGCGGCCTGTCGGCGCCGTCCGGTGCGATGACACCCTCCCCGGTGGCGACAACGCCGGAAGTCGAGAAGCGCCTGCCCTACGACAAGGACCGCGCGAAAAAGCTGCTGGCCGACGCCGGTTATCCGAACGGCTTCGAGATAACGCTCGACTGCCCGAACAACCGCTACATCAACGACGAAAAAATCTGCCAGGCGCTGGCGGCGATGTGGTCGCAGGTCGGCGTCAACACGAAAGTCAACACGATGCCCCGCGCGGTCTATTTTCCCAAGCTCGAGAAGAACGACACCAGCCTGTACATGCTGGGCTGGGGCGGCGGCGCAACCGACGCGGTCTTCATCCTGCAGCCCGTTCTGGCGACCAAGAACGGCAAGGGGGACGGCGACTACAACTACGGCCGCTACTCCAACGCGAAACTCGACGAGTTGCTCGCCAAGATCAAGGTCGACATGAACGCCGATCAGCGATTTTCGGAAATCCAGGCGGCGCTGCTCGCGCACAACGCGGAAGTCAACCACATTCCGCTGCACCGGCAGGTGATCCCATGGGCGGCGCGAAGCAGCGTCACAGCGGTGCATCGCGCCGACAATCAGGTCATTCCGATCTGGGTCACGGTCCAGTAGCGGGGACGAGCGGCCGCGCGATGTAACGCGTCAACACGAGGGTCAGCGCCGCCGTCACCACCGCGCTCACCGCCAACCGGACCCATGCGTCGGGCGTTCCCTCAAGGGCCGCGTCGCGGGCTGCTTCGAGCACCATCCCCGTCGCCAGGAACGCGGGAACGGCGCAGAGGTCGTAGCGCAGGACGCGCCAGAGGAGCACGAAGGTCACGAGACCCTTGACGACGCCGCGCACCAGCGCCGCCAGCGGTTCGCCGCCTCCCGAAACGGCCGCGGCGAAAGAGATCAGGATGAGGAGCAGCGCGGCCAGCCAGAGACGCTGTGTCCAGCGGTGCGTAGCGCGGTCGAGCAGATAAAGCACGAACAACGCAGCGCCGCTCGCCGCGATCAATCCGAGCGGATCGACGAGCGCGCCGGCGATCGGCCACATGAGCTCCGCCATCTTGAATGCGGGCCACAGCGGCGCTTCGCGCGGAGCGAGCGCTTCCGACGCCGCTGCCAATCCCGCCACCGCAAGCGCGACCGCAAGACCGACCGCCCACGCCGGCAAGCGCGACGACGGCCGCAGTCGCACCTGCGAACGCGCGTACCACGATCCCACGCCGGTCAGCAGACCCACGAGCCCCGCAGCCACCAGCGCGGCCACCAGCCCGCCGACCAGCATCGTCGCCACCTGTGAAGTGACCGGTTCCGCCGTGTTCAATTGCATCGCGAATTGCGGCCACCCATTCGCGAGGTCGAAGACCGCTGCCACGAACACGATCGCCGCGACCCAATGCAGCGCGCGCTTGTCGCAGTGGCCGCGGTTCCAGCTGATCACGGCGTACACCAGCGCAGCCAGTGCGCCGAGCGCGATGGCGAAAATGCCTGCGTACTTGACGGCCTGCAGGCGATTGCCGCGCTCGGTCTCGTCGCGCTGCCACGCTTCCGGCACGAAGACGCCGCGGCCGGCGGCGACGACCTCGTTGCCGGCCACGACGACCTGAACGCGCGCCTCCCCGTCCTTGCCCACGAAGACGTTCGGGTCGGCGAACACGAACGTCCAATCGCTGCGAGCATCGTGTTTTGTCTCATCCGCGGTGCGCAACTGCAGCAGCACCGGATCGAGCCCGAACTGGTCGTGGATGACCTGCCGCGCAATGGCAAGTGCCGCATCGCGGTCGAGGCTCGCCCCCGGCGCCGCTTCGGGGAGACGATGCTGGACCTGGCGGATCTCTCCATCGCCGGTCATTGTCCCTCGCCATTCCTCGGCGCGTTCCGCGACGTCGCCGTCGAAGCGCGCAAAGCGAACTTCCCACATCGGCGGCGCCAGTGTCTTGCCGGCGAGTTCGCGATACGCCTGGGCGCCGGCCTCGCGCCATACGAATCGATGCCAGAGGCTTTGCCCAGGTTCGCCGGCCGAGAGGACAATGTCCGAAAAACGCTGCCAATCCGGCCCCAATTTGACGCCGCGATTCGCAAGCGCAGCCGTCGCCTGCCTTTCAGCGCCCACTCGATCGATTCGCAACGCCTGAACGTCGGCCGTAAAGGGCGTGCATGCGAACCACGCCACCGCGCCCGCCATCGCGAGCCACGGCAATGCACGTTGCAGCACGTCGCCGTGCGCATCGGCCGTATGCGATTCCTCGTGGCCGATGGCCACTTTCGCAGCGGGGACGGCGGGCTGCCAGGCGCCATTCCATAACGTGGCGGGCAATTCGCCCCACGCGCCGGCTTGGACGCGCCGCGCGACGATGACCGCGATCGGAAACGCGGCGGCCGCGATCACGAGTGCGCGTTGAGTCCACGCGCCGGGAGCGTCGACCAAAAAAAGCGGAATCGACATGAGCGACAGATCGAAGAGCGCGTGCAGCAGGATCGTCGGTAGCAGGCCGAAGCGAAGGAAGATAAGCGCCCACAACGTTGCCGGCAGCAGCAGTTCGACCAGCCGCGAATAGGACGGGAGCCCCGGATAATTGGCGTGGGCGCCCGCGAAGACGATGGCCTGCAAGATGACCGCGATCGCCACCCCTAGCCCGCGCCGGCCGAAATGCGCGCCGATCAACGCGCCCAGCGCCAGCGGAATGGCGCGGAACACGCATTCCTCCATGAATCCCGCCTGCAACGCTGTGGCGATGGGCGCGAGCGCCGGCAATGCCGAAGAAAGCACATTGGGGTCGGCGAGCGACTCGGACGGCTGCCACCAGCCAAGCCACTGATTGGTTCCGTAGTAGAACAGCGAAATCAGCGCGAGCTCGACAGGAACGAAAAGATAACCACCCGCGGTGCGGCCCGCGACCTGCCGGCTCGCCCCTGCTTCGCGCGACCACAGGCGCCAGAGTTGCGGCTGGTGCGGGAACGCGCGCCGCGTCAGGCCCTCCGCCGCCATGAATGCGAGGCCGTACCCAAGCGTTCCACCGAGCAATGCGAGCAGGGCCAGCGCGATCTGCTGCGTCCAGAATGTGCCCGCGGTTTCGGCAGTGTCGAAGTTGAACCACGCTGCAGGCGCTCCCGCCAGAACGGACAACGCCATCAGGCCGCCGACGATGCCTCCGGCCACGAGCGCGGGCCGCCACGACAGCCAATGCAGACGCATGAGCCACAGGACGGCAACGATGCATCCGCCCAGCCCGTACAGTGCGCCCGCCGCCATGCCTGCAAAATTGGCGATCGTGTTGTTGGCGCTGCGCAACTCGACGAAGCGGCGCTCGAATTTTTCCGGCACGTGCACGTAGGGCAAACTGCCCGTCAATTCGTCGCCGGTGACCGTGAGCCGCAACCGGATGCGGGCTTCGGCAAGCCTGTCGTCGCGCTCGAACACGAACTGGTGATCGACGCGCCCGGTGGGCCGCGTCTCCTGCGATTGATCCAGCAGATGATAAGGCGCGAACTCGACACTCCAGTCGTCGCGCGCGCGCGTCCGCGCCAGTTCGAGCGCGGCCACGGGGTCGAGCGCCTTCGTCGCGGCGTCACGGACATAGGTTTCCGGCACGCGGCGCGTGAAGCCGTCGAGCGCGCCGTCGGTTCGAAAGCGCAACGTCGCCTCGTCGACGGTCCCCGGCTTGAACAGCCGCACTTCCCACCAATACGGCGCATAGGCGGTCCCGGCGACGACTTGCGCAAACGCGGCCTTGCCTCCGCCTTCGAGCTCGATGTAGTTCTGCGCGGACTCGTCATCCTGGAACCGCACGGCGGCGCGGGCGCCTTCCGGAGCGAGCGCACGTTCCTTGGCGAGCGCCTCCGCTTTCGCAGCGGCTTCGGCCCACGTCAGCTTGATATCCAGGTTGACCAGCGGGATGGCGAGCGGAAACAAGCGCCACGCGAGTACCAAGCAAAAGAGCGCGACGGCGATGTACGCGATCCAGAATGCGGGCCTGCGCGTGATACCTGTCATGGTTTTCGCTGTCCGATGACGCCGTCGGCGGCGAGTCGGGAGACGACGGCATCGGAGAGCGCGAGGCGCTCGCTCAGCACTCGCGCCGTATGCTCGCCGAGCAGTGGCGGCGGCAAATCTGTTTGAAGTGGCGTGCCCGACATCCTGACCGGCACGTTCACCAGCGGAACGCGGCCCGCGAGCGGGTGCGGCATGTCGATCTTCATGCCGCGTGAGCGCAATTGCGGATCGGCGAAGACCTGGTCCAGCTTGTTGATCGGCCCGCACGGGACGCCGACGGCCTCGAGCGCGGCGAGCCAGTCGTGTTGCGAACGCTTCACGACGACGTCCGCGATCATGGGCACCAGTACCGCGCGATGACGCACGCGATTCTCGTTGCGCGCGAACCGCTCGTCGCGCGCCCAGCCGGCATGGCCGGCGACTTCGCAGAATTTCGCGAACTGGGAATCGTTGCCGACCGCGACGATCAGATGGCCGTCGGCGCATGCGAACACCTGGTACGGCACGATGTTCTGGTGCGCGTTGCCGGCGCGTCCGGGCGGCGTTCCCGATACGAGGTGATTCATACCCATCACCGCCATCATCGCGACGGCGGAATCGAAGAGCGCCAGGTCGAGCCACTGGCCTTCGCCTGTGCGGTCGCGATGCGCGAGCGCCGCGAGGATCGCCACCGCCGCATACATGCCGGTCATGAGATCGGTGATCGCCACGCCGGCCTTTTGCGGGCCGCCGCCGGGCAGGTCATCGCGTTCGCCGGTGACGCTCATGAATCCGCTCATGCCCTGGATGATGAAATCGTAGCCGGCGCGATCCGCATACGGGCCGTCTTGTCCGAATCCGGTAATCGACGCATAGACGAGACGCGGATTCAATGCTGAGATGTTCGCGTAATCCAATCCATATTTGGCAAGGCCGCCGAGCTTGAAGTTCTCGACGAGCACATCGGCCTGCATCGCAAGGTCGCGGACGATGCGCTGGCCCTCGGTCCTTGTAAAGTCGACGGCCACCGAAAGCTTGCCGCGGTTGCACGCGAGGTAATAGGCGGCTTCCGACGTGTCGCGGCCTTGCGCATCCTTGAGAAACGGCGGCCCCCACGCGCGCGTGTCGTCGCCGGTTCCCGGGCGCTCGATCTTGATCACCGTCGCGCCAAGATCAGCGAGCAGTTGCGTGCACCACGGGCCGGCGAGCACGCGCGACAGGTCGAGGATAGTCAGATGGGAGAGCGGGCCGGACATGGAAAAGACGGCGAAGGCGCGGAAAATGCCGCCGCCACGCCGCTGATTCTACGCACCGGCCCGCGAAGGCGCCGGAGACTTGCGATCAGTCGAGCGCCTTGGCGATGTCTTCGACGACCTTCTTCGCGTCGCCGAACACCATCATCGTCTTGTCGTCGTAGAAGAGCGGATTGTCGAGGCCCGCGTAGCCAGTGGCCATCGAGCGCTTGTTGACGATGATCGTGCGCGCCTTGTGCACTTCGAGGATCGGCATCCCGTAGATCGGGCTGCCCTTCACTTCCGCCAGAGGATTGACGACGTCGTTGGCGCCCAATACCAGCACCACGTCGGTCGTGCCGAAGTCGCTGTTGATGTCCTCCATCTCGAACACCTGGTCGTACGGCACTTCGGCCTCGGCCAGCAGGACGTTCATGTGGCCCGGCATGCGACCAGCGACCGGATGGATCGCGTAGCGGACGTTGATGCCTTTATGGCGCAGCTTGTCGGCCATTTCCTTGACCGAGTGCTGCGCGCGCGCCACCGCGAGGCCGTAACCCGGCACGATGATGACCGAGTCCGCGTTGCCCAGCATGAACGCGACGTCGTCGGGCGATCCCGATTTCGCCGTTTTCTTATTGGGATCGTCGACGACCGTGCCGCCCTCCGCGCCAAAGCCGCCGAGGATCACGCTGAAGAACGACCGGTTCATCGCCTTGCACATGATGTACGAGAGGATCGCGCCGCTCGACCCGACCAGCGACCCGGAGATGATCAGCATCGGGTTGTTGAGCGAAAAGCCGATGCCCGCCGCAGCCCAGCCCGAGTAGCTGTTCAGCATCGAGATCACGACCGGCATGTCCGCGCCGCCGATCGGGATGATGATCAGGAATCCCAGCAGGAACGCGAGCGCTGTCATGACGAGGTAGGGCAGCCATTTGCTGTCGCCGGACAGGAAAAACCAGATGCCGAAGCCGATCATCGCGATGCCGATGACGAGATTCAGCATATGTTGTCCGGCGAACACCACCGGCGCGCTCTTGATGCGCCCCGACAGCTTGCCGAACGCAATGACCGACCCCGAGAACGTGATCGCGCCGATGAACGTGCCGATGAAGAGCTCGAGCTTGTTGCCCATCGGAATGGGATCGTGCAACCCAAGCGCCGTCGGGTTGTTGACGGCGGCCACGGCGATCAGCACGGCCGCCATGCCGACCAGCGAGTGGAAGGCCGCGACCAGCTCGGGCATCTGCGTCATCTGCACGCGGCGCGCAATGACCGCGCCGATGGCGCCGCCGACCACGATGCCGGCGAGGATCATCCCCACATTCTTCGTGTGCGAGTAGACGAGCGCCAACGTTACGACGACGGCGATCGCCATGCCGGCGATGCCGAGCGTGTTGCCCCGCCGGGCCGTCGTCGGGTGCGACAAGCCTTTGAGCGCGAAGATGAAGAATATCGACGCGACGAGATACCAGAGGGCGACCTGATTGGGACTCATGGCGCGGCCTCCAGCCTAGGGTTTCTCGGAAGGCGCGGCCTTCGGCTCTTTTTTCTTGAACATCTCGAGCATCCGCTGCGTGACCAGGAAGCCCCCGAACGCGTTGATGGCCGCCATCGTGACCGCGGCCACGCCGACCCAGCCGCCCCAGTCGAACACCGCGGGGCCGGCCGCCAGCATCGCGCCGACCAGGATGATCGCCGAGATCGCGTTGGTGACCGACATGAGCGGCGTATGCAGCGCCGGCGTCACGTTCCAGACGACGTGGTAGCCAACGAAGATCGCGAGCACGAACACGATCAGGTTGATGACGGAAGGATCAGGGGCGCTCATTTCATTTTCCTCATTTCTTCACCACGGCGCGGCCGGCATCGCAGACAAGGGTCGCCTGAACGATTTCGTCGTCGCGCGCCAACGCGAAGTCGCCCGTTTTCAAATTGAGCGACAGTGCGAGAAAGTTGAGCACGTTGCGCGCGTACAGCGCTGATGCGTCGGTGGCGACCAGCGCGGGCAGGTTGGCCGTGCCGACGATCTTCACGCCGTTCTTCACGACGACGTTGCCGGCTTCAGAACCTTCGACGTTGCCGCCCTGCTCCACCGCAAGGTCGACGATGACCGCGCCGGGCTTCATCGCGGCGACGGTCGCGGCCTTGATCAATTTCGGCGCCGGACGGCCCGGGATCAGCGCCGTCGTCACGACGATGTCCATCGCCTTGCACCGTTCGTGGATGATGTCGGCCTGGCGCTGCATCCATTCCGGCGGCATCGGGCGCGCGTAGCCGCCCACGCCTTCGGCGATCTTGCGCTCCTCGTCGTTCGCATAGGGCACGTCGACAAACTTGGCGCCCAGCGATTCGACCTGCTCTTTCACTGCAGGCCGCACGTCGGAGGCCTCGATCACCGCGCCCAGGCGTTTGGCTGTCGCGATCGCCTGCAGTCCGGCGACGCCGACGCCCATGATCAGCACGCGCGCGGCCTTCACCGTTCCGGCCGCCGTCATCAGCATCGGGACGAACTTGTTGTATTCGTTGGCGGCGATGATGATCGCCTTGTAGCCGGCGATGTTGGCCTGCGACGACAGGACGTCCATCGACTGTGCGCGCGAAATGCGCGGCAACGACTCGAGCGCGAATCCGGTGACGCCGGTCGCGGCGCAGGCCTCGACGCCGGCAGTGTCGAAGGGATTGAGAAGTCCGATGAGGGTCGCGCCGCGCTTCAATTGCGGCAGCTCGCCTTCCGTGGGCGCGCGCACCTTGAGCACGAGGTCGGCGGACAGCGCATCGGCAGCGCTTCCGAGCGTCGCGCCCGCCGTCGTGTACTCGGCATCCGGAATGCTGGAGCCGGCTCCCGCGCCGCTCTCGACGACGATCGTGTGTTTGCCGCTGGCCGCGAGCTTCTTGACCGTCTCGGGCGTCGCGGCGACGCGCGTCTCGCCCGGGCGGGTTTCGCGTGGTATGCCGATCAACATGGAAAATCCCCTGCAGTGCGCCGCGCAGGTGGCTAACGGGCGGCTACGTTCTTAAGTTATTCGCCCGGTATGTTACACCGCGTCGGCAATGGCTTT
>WNFM01150965.1_pt1 | contig 12584 bp, 9 predicted proteins | sample 5400271 | NCBI WGS metagenome assembly WNFM01 (sample SAMN13153352, study PRJNA577476) | soil metagenome | isolation source: 60 cm saprolite on Douglas fir-dominated hillslope | place: USA:California | collected 2013-09-17 | reverse complement strand
GAGCTGGCAACGCTGCTTTGGCAGAAGTGTGGGGATGCGTGCCCCTGGGCGCTTTGTAGACGCCGTCAAGTGCGTGGTTGCAAGAACTCGCACCGCCCAGCTGCATGAGATTCCCACCTTTCAAACCAAGCTCTCGCAGTATTGCCATCGCTGTGAGAACTACACGCGTAAGCCGCTTTCGCAACGGTTCCACTGTTGTCCCCACTGTGGGCTTGGCAGCGAGGAGCTGATCCAGCGGGATCTCTATTCCGCCTGGCTGGCGAGTATGCTCGATCCCATCAGACTCACCTTCCCTTCCAGGGGCCAGTTGGGCATTCACTGGCAAAGCATGGAGGCGTGCTTGTCGGCCGCCCTGGAAGCGACCCGAGAACATGCGAGTGCGCGGGGCTTCCTGCGCCGCTTCGGTATTCCTGGAGTTGGAGCGTGTCGGCCCGCAGTCTTGTCTGCTCGGCACAAGAGCCGCTGATCCTTCCAGGATCTTCGGAAACGTGCTGATTTCAGCAAGAACCCCTGTGATGATTCACAGGGAGTCTCAGATTTCCCGCCTGGAGGTAGCGGTGCTCCACATTGCTGGCAGAATGGCGAGGGGAGAGGGTGAATCTGAGCAATACAGGATGGGCAGAGGACATGGCCGCTGCGCTGGCAACCAGCGCAGTGTACCGGAAATAAGATATCGAAAAACTGCTGCCTGACAGTTTGAGAGCGTTGCCAGATGATCTTTGTATTCATTTGCTAGTTTGATTCGCTTGCTATCCATGTGAAAGGCATAAACAAAGAGAGGAGCAACCAGGAGACCGGTTGCTCCTCCGCTATTCAGTTCGGCAGATTGCCTATCCTGTAATGACCTCAGCAGGGATTAGACGACAGCACTTGGCGGAAATCCTCGAGAATCGTCTGTGGCCCACCTACCGAAGGATATGTCAGCACCAGCGCCGGACCATACTCGGCCGTCGAGCTGCCGCCGAAGGCGTTCGTGGTCCCCGGAATAGCAGCACCGCCTAGTTGCCAGACGCACTGTCCACCAACCGTCCCGGTCGAGTAGATCGGGTAGAAGTTGGCGCCCACCGCCGGATTCACGCAGCCCTGGCCTGGATTAGGATCTGCGGGATTCGAGACGTGGCGCTGGCACGGCGGATTCGTGTCGGACTCGATGCGCGGCAGGTCTGACTCAAATGCTGCCCGGCTGTAGCTTTGCGAGCCGTTGATGAGTGGGCTTGTGAACAGGATCGAAGATGGAACCCGCGTTGAGTCGCTGCCTGGAGATCCTGGCCAGGTATCCTGATAAGGCACACCATCGAAATCAGCATCGGTGCCAGCGCACCCCGTTATCTGGACGCGTGTTGTGTTGGCAGCGCTCAAGCAGAAGTTGTCATCCTCAGTCCCGCTCTTGGTCGTATCGAGATCATGCACACCGTCCGTCGTGCAATTTCCAAAGAAGTTGACGGCGTTACAGTACTCGAAGTGTCCGATCTCATCCGAGAACGCGGTGTTGTACGAGTGGGCCGCCCACGGCACGCGCGTGTGCTCACTCGCTGTGCTATACATCGGGTGAAAGGCGTAGGGATCGACCTTGCATGTTTTGGCTTTCGGAGCGAACACCACCTGCCCGAAGCCATTGGCGATGCTGGCGGTCATAGAGCCCGATGTCCCCTGCGTCAGGTCATTGATGACGACCTGGAATCCAGCAGGCGTGTCGTGCAAGGCGACCGTCATGGTGTCGCCGGAGTTCATGAACAGATCCTTGGTGGGATCAGGCGTCGTGACCGCCGGGTTCGTGACCAATGAGATCGGGTTGGCGGGGGCCTGTGCCACGCCGTTCTTCGTGATGAACGCAAAATTTACTGTTTCCTCACCGACCGTGTTCAGGCAGGCAGCATTGTTAGCCACGCCGGTATTCTGGTTCTCAGAGAAGCTGTCAATATTGAGTGCGGCGCACCACTTCGTGGCGTCGCAGCTGATGCCACCTGGCAATTCAAATGGTGCCCAGCCGGGCGGGTAGAACTGCATTTCCATAAATGCTGTGCCCGGATGCTTGCCAATATAATCCTTAGCTCCTGTGTTGGCGCTGTCGAAGATATTCGTGTCGCTGTCGGGCGTACATTTATTGGTAAATTCCGGTGCAGACTGGGTGTCACACATCGCCATGCCGAACCAGAAGGCGGGATGCAACTGGAAGTTGAAGGTGCCGCCGGTCCCAGACTGGTTCGGCAACGTCGGCGGATCGTTGGGCAAGGTCAGCCGGGAGACATACGAATTGCCGGCACCAGGCGTGTTGGAGTAGAAGAGGAGCGATGGCTCGTCGTGCCCAATGTAGTTATTCGTGCTAAAATCACTCGCGTCTGCACAGATTTGCTTCTGTTCACAGAAAGACGGTTGGTAACTATCAGCTTTAGCAGCATGAGTATGGAACATATTTCCATTCGACGCTACAAACATAATGCTGCCAATGATCGCCACAATGGCCAGGAGCGAGAACGCGATGCTCAACTTTGAGCGAGAAGAGATGCGCATAAGCTTGCCTCACTTTCATGTGGGCCCTCATCCTCCAGAGAAACACGATGGCAGCCTGTCTGGATCAGCGGGGTTTTCAAAGGTCACAGGCACCAGTGCCCTTTCCCCCATGCTCCTGAGAAGACGGAGAGCCTTAAAATAAATTGATAACCGTAGCGAAGATAAAATTAACCATAGCAATTATGGAAGCAAAACACGAGCAGAAGAAGGGAGATAAAGTTGTGATGTGGTTAAGATCTGGTTACAGTTTGCTAATCGGGCGCCTGATATGGTTGTGATTTAAACGAGGTGCGTATCCTGATAGTTATAGGAGGGCCTTCAGGGTGGGGAGGGCCATGCCGGAAACACAGCCCTCCCGCGACTAACCATCGAGATTAAGCTAGATCGAAGATGCGGGTGCCAAAGTTCGTGCGCGGGTTCTGGAAGCCAGACGGAACGTATTCCGTCGCCATCCAGAGGTCCGTGCCGTTGGGGTCGAGCGTGGCCCAGGAGTAGTCGCCCCAGCGCGCGGCGCCGTCCGTGGAAGGAGAGGCACCAAGCGCCGCGATGTGGACGCCGCCAAACTTAGTCTGTCCCGGCGCACGAAAGACGTAGGCCGCACTGGGATTGGTGGAGCGACTGGTCAGCGTGAAGACGATCCCCGTCGACCCGGAAGCGCTATGGACGATGGCCGGGTAGATCAGGTAGTTGCCGGCAGAGGCCACGTAGCCCTGACCAGCAATGCTCCCCGACGTCGAGAGTTCGAACCACGCGACGCCATCGCGCGTCGCGGGATCGCCATTGATGTTGATCGCTGTGGATAACGAGCACCACACGTCCCCACTCACGAACTGGCAGGTCTGCAGGCGACTGTCGTCCGGGTTCAGGAAGGCGCTTGATCTCGGCGCGCCTGAGCCGCTGCTGAGCGCCAGCACCGGGAAGGCGTAGCTCTCGCTGTTGATGACCTTCGCGCTGAACACGACCGCGTTGAAGTTGCCAGTGGTGACATTGCTATCCCCGGTGACCGTCCAGAAGCCCAGGGTATGCGCAACGGGGTTATTCTCCCCGTCGGCCAGGAAGGGGAAGGAGTTCACCAGGAACTCGGTGTCGGTCGCACTCGTGCTGATGGCCGGCTGCAGCGAGGTGACCGGAATGCCGCCAAGCGCCAGGTCGGTAGTGGCCGTGAAGTTCGCAGTCATCTGGCTGACCAGCTGCGGCTTCGAGATAATGAACACATCGGCGCCGTTCTCGATGGTCCCACCCGCCGCCCAATCCTGGAACTCATCGACGCTCAGGTAGACGGCATTGTTATCCACGCCGATCTTCTCCTGGTCACCCAGGCAGGGGCAGCCGAGATTGGCCGGGAAGGTGTCGTTGAACTTGTACTCCTTGGCCTTGCCGCTGGTCGCATTGTAGACAACCAGGTCTATATGCGACTCGAGCGCCTTTGTACACCCGACGGCCGGGCTGCAGGCGGCGAGCGCGGTGAGGAAGAAGGTGTCGGTCGGCTGGTCGAAGATGCAGCGGGGGTCGCTCACCAGCTCACCGCCGAAGAAGGGGAGGTTCGGCTCGTTGAAGAAGTTGTTGATGTTTTCCTTCCCAGACGGCAACAGGGCACTCTTCTGCACAACGCCGTTTACGTTGTACTCTGCGATGACCAGGTTGATCAGCTCAAACTCGACGTTCGGATTGCCGGTGATCGAGGCATCATGCCCGACGCACAGGCCCTGATCAGGCGGGTGGACCAGAATCCCGGCGACATTGGCGTTATCCATGCCGCTCAGAGCGTCGAAGTTGTGCAGCACCGTAGTAGCTGCACCTTTCAGCGAGGATAGACCGGCGGCCGCAGGCGCGTTCTGCGCTGCCGCATTGGGTGTGCCAAAGTGGTCGGGAGCAGCGTAGACCGTCGTTGATGTCGCCGGTGCAGGGTTTTGCCCACCCAGTTGCAGGGGATTGGCGGCAACCTGGCCATGAGCAGTTTTGTACGAAACGCCAGCACTACTGGCGGCGTGGGCGCCCAACCCACGACTGGCTATCGCCATTACCATAAAACCGCTGACCAACGTCAGGATGGTGACGAGCGAGAGAATGATACCCAGTTTCGAGCGAAGAGGGAAGCGCATAGATTGGCCTCACTTTCAATACAAAAAATACGTCGACAGTGTCACAAGAAACGTTTTGGCACCCATAGGGTCCGCAGCGCGTTTATGCACGTGCAAGCCCCGATCAATTATGGAGGAATATCTCATGCCTGGGGAAGAGCGAATCGGTTATGATCCGGTTATGATCTGGTTATAATCTAGCGATAGACGTTTAAGTTTCTACTCAGCCGCATCTGCAACGGTGAAAGGGAACTTTTGCTCTATTGCAAACGACATCAAAAAAACCTTGACAAACCATTCCAATGTAGGGATAATGAAGATATGAAGAACAAGCGCTTGCTCCATCCAAAGGAAGCGGCCGAGGAATTGGGCATCTCCATACGGACCCTGATTCGATGGGATCAGGCTGGGAAATTGCGAACGGTGCGGACAGCAGGAAACCAGCGGCGCATTCCTGTGGAGGAGATCTTCCGCTTGCGCAGGCAGGGAGAACCGCAGGCCCTGCGATGTGCGCTGTATGCCCGAGTCTCAAGTGTCAGGCAGGAGCAGGATGGCAATCTTGCTCGGCAAACAGAACGCTTGAACGAAGCCGCTCATGCTCGCGGCTATGAAGTGGTGGCGGTGATCACCGAGCAGGCATCCTCGCTGAATGAACATCGCCGGGGGATGAAGAAGCTCCTGACTTTGGTGGGAGAGCAGGCCGTCGATGTCGTACTGATTGAATATCCTGATCGCCTGGTGCGCTTTGGGTTTAGGTATCTGGAGCAGGCTTTTCAGTGGCAGCATGTCCGGCTCGAAGTGCTCGATCAGCCCCAAATCCAGGAGCCGACCGAAGAGCTGATCCGCGATATGCTCACGATCGTCACTGTCTTTGCAGGCAGGCTCTATGGACAGCGGGCGAAAGGGTTGCGTACTCGCGTCCAAACCGCGCTCAAAGAGTGCGAACAAGGATCAGAGGGTCGAGATGGGACAGGCCAAACGGACCACCAAACTGCTCCTTGATCTGGGAAAGCGAACCCAGGGCGGAGCCAATCCGGGCAAACGAGCGTATCTGGATGAAACGGCTCAGGTGCTCAACCAGGGGCGTGCCTTCTACATCGCGTTCTTCCTGGCACATGCCGACAAGCTCCAAGAGACGGTGGTGTACTACTCGAACACGCACCTGGAAATGCGGGAGCGGCCCATTTCCCCCAATGAGCTGTTGACCTGGGCGGAGGCTGCCACGGTTGCCACCCCTGATCATCCGCATCCCTGGACCGATTGGAACTTTAGCGAGAAGTTTCCCGAGATGCCGTTTGTCTATCGGCGCTCGGTCATCAAAGATGCCATTGGGAAAGTGCGGTCGTATCTCTCCACCTGCAAGAACTGGAAGCAAAGTGGCAAGAAGAAAGGCAAACCTGGCCTGCCGGGAGCCGCGAATCATCCCACGCTCTATCAAGGCACGCTCACCCTGGATCTCGAAACGCCGGGCGCGTCATCCCACTTCATCCAACTGAAAGTCTACACGGGGGAGCGTTGGGAGTGGCATAACTATCCCGTCCAGGCCTCGCGCTACTTCGAGCAACGGATCAAGGAAGCTTCCTGGGACCAGGAGAGTCCCAAACTGGTGCTGCGCCAGCGCTCGGCTGAGCTGCATTTTCCCCAGACGAAAAGGATCGAGGCGAAAAAGGTGGTTGAGAGCAAGCAAGACCCCGATCTGGTCACGGTCGGCGTCGATCTCAATGTGCGCAATCTCGCCGTCATCACCGTGAGGCAGCATGAAAGACTCATCGAGACCGTCTTTGTGCGGGATCATGGCCTGGATCGGGCACGCTATCTGCATCTGAAAAGGATCAGTAAAAAGCAGTACCTCTCTGGGAAACCCGTCCAAGGGGAACACAGCAATCAGCAGTTGTGGACACACGTGCGGCGCATGAACGAAGACGCCGCCCACAAGGTCTCACGCATCGTAGCTTCGGTCTGCCGCAAGTATCCCGGCTGCATCCTGCTTTTTGAGCGGCTACGCACGATCAAGCGAGGAGGGGGCAGCAAATCTCGGCGCATGAACCGCCGCCAATCCAACCACTTGCGCGGCAAGATCAACCAGTACGCGAAAGAGAAAAATTATACACAGGGGCTTGTCACGGTCGAAGTGAATCCCCATGGGACATCGCAATATTGCTCCAAATGCGGCGCCAAGGGAGAGAGGTTCTCATTCCGCAACGGCGCGTGGGTGAAAGAAAAGTGGGGGAAAGTGTTCCGATGTCCGGTGTGTCAGTATGAGGCGAATGCCGATCATAATGCCTCAGCCAATATGCATCACTCGTTTTATCGGGAGTGGCATTGGCAATCCAAAAGGAAACCACCACCTCAAGCTCGACCTTCCGGGTGAAGGGGTGGTCAACGCCCTGTCTGGCTAGACGCCAGGCGGGAGAAGCCTGGGGAGGGCAATCCCAGTGATCCAGGCCAGGCCCGTATGCAGATGAGCATACACGTGAAGGTGGTGGGGCTCTCGCTGGCTTCAAGGGCAACGTTCCAGCCTTGTTTGCTTGAGAAGCGACTCCTGGGGAGATAACCTGTCGGAAACGAGAAGGAACGCTGACAGGCCGGACTGAACCAGGGCGGCGGAAACGACCAGTGTCCAGGTTTGTCAGTAAATTTGGGCAGCTGTTGACACCACGATATATTTAGACCACCTGAGAGGGACAAACCCCAGGGTAGGGCTTGCCATCGCGTTCTTGCCGCAAAAAAAGAACTACACCCTGCCATCGGACTTCCTGGTGGTACACTGTAAGAGGCGATAATCACCTTGAATAAGGTGAGGAGTGGAAGGAGAGGAGCGTAGCTTTGATGCGAATTCGATATTTGCTCATCATCGGTATAGTTTCAGAAGAATTTGTTGCTGTTTCGACGAGAAACGCGCTGAGAAGAGTTTTCACGCCGATGCGCGTTCTCTTTGGTTTACCCCTGAGTGGACAGGTGCACCTGTGCTTCATGCAGTGTCGCGTCTGGTGTGCGGAGCAGTATGTGTATTTCCCAATGACCACTCATCGACAGTTCACCTTGCGCGCTGTAATGGCCGTTCCCACTGGAGGGCAGGTTGAGAAAATCGGTTCCCATCGCCATATCGAGCATCGTGGTGGAGAGTTGCACATGGAGATTTGTCGCAGGTTTGTCACTGCTGGCAGCATCCACGTTCACGGTAAACGTGTTGAAGCCGAAACGATCCGGGGACACGCTGAACTGGAGCAGAAACATCCCATCGGACGTTTTGAGCGTGGTATGAAATGCTGAGTTTGCTCCTGCCGGCTGGGTTTGCGAACTGCTTCCAGCGGAGCACGCGGCAAGCAACACTCCCACCAGCCCAAGGAAAAGCAGCATTCCGCCGATTCTCGACATGTGACGGATACAGGACATCTCCGACTCCCTCTTCTCTTTGCAGGAACGATAGTCATCTTTATTATAGCAAATGCCTGACTCTCCACCACCCCCTCTCGAATACAAGGGCGATAGACTGGGGGCGAGGCATTGCTGCGCTCCTGGTCTCATCGGCTGTATACCCTAGGGTGAAAAATAGGGATTCCTCCCAATAGACAACAGGGGCGATCCGCCGTATATTCAGACGAGGTTGGTTCACACCTATTCTGACCCGGTTCAGGTTGAGGAAGCTCCCAGAGCTTTTGAGGACGAGGCTATTGAATTGAAAGGTTGAGACATCTTCATGTTACTCTCACGGAAAGCGCTCCAGCGCCTACTTGGGGTGCTGTGGCTCATCGACGGACTCTTACAGTTCCAGCCGCAGATGTTTACCATGAACATGGTGAATGGCATCATGAAACCGATGCTGAATGGTCAGCCCGGGCTTTTCGAGCCCAGCCTCCAATTTATCGTCAACCAGACGACGCTCCACCTCACGGCGGTCAACCTGCTCATTGGCATCGTGCAGGTCTGTCTTGGTCTCGGCTTCCTCTTGTTCCCGGATCGCTGGGTGAAATGGCTCGTGTTCGCCTCCATCGTGTGGGCGTTCATCGTCTGGTATGGAGGTGAGGGCATGAGCATGCTGCTCACCGGACAGGCAAGCATTCTCACGGGGGCGCCGGGGGCAGTGCTGCTCTATCCCCTGTTGGGTTTTGCCGTCTACCCGCGCCAGAAGTCCGCTGCGGACTCTCAAGGCGCGACAAGGAAAGCGGGTGACGACGGTTTGCTCTCACGGAAGTACCTGCGCTGGGTCCTCGCGGGCTTCTGGCTCTTCGGGGCGCTGCTGCAACTGCAACCCAACTGGTGGCAGCCAGGTCAGATCTCGCAGACTATTGGCGGCTACATCGGCATGGGTGGGCTGAATACGTGGCTGGTGGACCCCGTACTCAAGCAGATCTCCACTGCTACCGCCAACATCGAGGTCCCGCTCAATATCGCGCTGATCGTCGTGTTCCTGGCGCTGGGCATTGGCCTGGCCGTGGTCAAGGAGGAGCAGCTACCCCCGTTCTTGATCGCGTCGATTGTCGCCAGCGTAGTGTTCTGGTACCTCTCTGAGGCGTTCGGCGGGATCCTGACCGGCATGGCGACCGATTTCAATTCAGGTTTGTTGGTCGTCGTCATGGCGCTGGCCTGCTGGCCAAAGGTGCAGGCCCTGCGTGCTGCACGCGCGCGGGTTGCCGACGAGCTGCGACAGACAGAGGGGTCGGGGACGGCGCAACGAGCGTAGTGTGATGGCTTTCTTTCACTCCACCAGGCGCTGCTGGTGCAGGTGGCAATCGACTCTTGCTTTCGCCTGTCTTTTAGCTCAGGCTCTTTAAGACGACGGAAGCGAAGATGCTTTCTGCCTGCACCAGCCTGGTGTGCTTACCTGTTTGTAATGATAGGTAAGGTCTCTCAGTCTTTCCCCTGTTCCAAATGAAGTAAGGCACCTCGTCGGTGCCTTGCGACCCTTTTTCGTTGCCCTTTTCCCAACATACGGACCATAGGAATCCTCGCACAGCATCTGTTCTATAGAATATATATTGTTCTGTCTGATAAATAGTAGATGAGCTAGTATAAATACTTGACAGGGCGACAGGTACGACCTATACTTTGTAGGGTGAATACAAGAAGACTCCGTTCTCGATGCGTCATTGTCAAAAAGGCTCACCCCCTGGGCAGACATTGGCGGATGAGAGAGCATTTCCTCGTGGTATCGCAAACAATTGGAAGGATACCGAACAGCAGATGTTTCTTCATGAGCGAAGCAGAAAGGAACGACGCAGATGGCCACAACCACAGCTACGACGTATCAGTTGGAAGGACGCTTGTTAGACGTCTGTTCATGTGATGTCCTGTGCCCCTGTTATGTGGGAGCAGATCCAGATGGTGGGATGTGTGACTCCGTGGTCGCCTGGCATATCGACACCGGTACCATTCAGGGGGTCGATGTCTCAGGACTCACCATTGCCATGAGTACTCATATTCCGGGCAATATCTTAAAGGGGAACTGGCGCGTGCTGGTCTATGTCGATGACAAAGCGACGCCAGCGCAGCAAGACGCGCTCGTGTCGGCGTTTACTGGAAAGCTGGGCGGTCCGATTGCCGACCTTGCTGCGTTGATCGGGGATGTTGCTGGGGTCGAGCGTGCCCCCATCACGTTTACGGCCGACAAGGGCAGAGGTACGCTGACCATCGGTCAGACGGTCCAGGCAGAGTTCGTCCCTTTCACTGGAACGACTGGAGAGACAACCACTCTTCACGAGAGTATCTTTTCGACCATTCCAGACGCCCCAGAGTATGTGGGCAGGGCCCAACGCTACCGCTTGAAGGTTCCGGCGCTGGGTCAGGATCTGAACTTGCAGAACCACAACGCCGTCCAGGACGAATTCCGCTTCGTCGCGTAGGTAAAGGGGGACCCGATGCCTGTGCTGCATCTGACCGATCCCCAGGCGAGAGAGCAGACCCGACGCGGGCGTCGGGCCCTCGTGCTATGGCCCTGGCTGCTGGTCGCCGTTGCCTGGGCAGTGCTCATCCTGGCGACGCTGGCACACCAGACCTTCTTGCTCGACCACCACTACCTGCTGCAAGCCAGCGGCCTCTCCTGGCTGGCGGCACTGGAAGTCTTCCTGCTCTGCTGGCAGGTCATGACGGTGGCGATGATGCTGCCATCCAGTATGCCCATGGTCAACCTGGTGGTGTATGCCGGTCGCAGACAAGGTCGTCCCGTCGCGGTCCCCCTGGTGTTCCTGTCCGGCTATGCCGTGATCTGGACGGGCTTTGCTGCAGGGGCCTTTCTCGGAGACACGCTGGTGCACCGCCTGGTGGCTCTGTGGCCGTGGCTGGCAATTCATTCCTGGCTCATCGGTGCGATTACATTCTTTCTCGCCGGCCTGTTCCAGTTCAGCCCCCTCAAGGAGCGTTGCCTGAACAGGTGCCGTACGCCGCTGGGTTTCTTCATGCACTATTACCGGAAAGGCGTGGGTGCCGCCTGGCACCTGGGTTTACGCCATGGAGGGTTCTGCCTGGGCTGCTGTTGGGCCTTGATGCTCGTCATGTTCGGGGTCGGCATAGGCAATCTGGCAGGCATGGCTGCGCTCACCGGCGCCATGGTGATCGAAAAGGCGGTGCCAGGCGGCAAGCGCCTCAGCCCGTTCATCGGGATTACGCTCCTGTTACTAGGGGTGCTGTGGCTGGCACATCCCGTCTGGCTTCAAAGAGCGGGCATATAAGATCACTGCGGGCTTTTTCTTTATCTGATATCATACGAGAGTGAAGAGTCAGGAGAAGAACAAGCGAGGACACCTATGACAAGATCTGCGCCAATAGGAGGGGTACTCTTTTGGCTTACTGAGTGGAACTGGCAACCCTCTATTATTGGAGGAACCATTCTCATCATTGTCCTGTATACCTATGCAGTCGGGCCTTTGCGTGAAAAGTTCCGCCTGGCAGACGAGATCCCTCTGGGTAAGGCCCTTGCTTTCCTGCTTGGCGTCAATCTCATGTTCCTCTCCCTCTTTTCAGCCCTGGATGAACTCGGAGACCGCTATCTCTTCAGCGCGCACATGCTGCAGCATCTCATCCTCTCGATGGTAGGCCCTCCGCTCCTGCTGCTAGGAACCCCAGGCTGGCTCATACAGCCGCTGCTACGCAATCGTGTTCTCCTGCGTATCGGCAAGGGATTCACTCACCCGGCTGTCGCTTTTACCCTGTTCAACGCCGATGTCTGGCTCTGGCATGCTCCACCGCTCTATGACGCGACCCTGTTCAACCAGAACCTGCACATCCTGGAACATCTCAGCTTCGTTTTCTTTGGCCTGCTCTACTGGTGGCCGATGTTCAGCCCTGCCAAGCAGGGCCTGCCGCGCCTCTCCATGGCTCTCCATGGGAGGACAGATCCTCTACCTGTTCTTCGGCTCCATGCCTATGGTCTTGTTAGGAGCAGGGCTGACATTTGCGCCGCCGCTGTACGCTCCCTATATCTTTGCGCCACGCGTCTGGGGGCTCTCTCCCGCCACCGATCAGCAGCTCGGGGGACTGCTGATGTGGGTTCCCGTCAGCCTGTACATGATCGTGATTATGAGCGTCCTGTTCATTCGCTGGATGCAGCAGCAAGAGCGTCAGCAACGTGAAGAGGAGAGCAGGTGGGAAGCGATACATCGTGACACTCCACCTGCCTGGCAAAAATGATGAGGTGGTGCTCCCTTCTGGACAAGACGACACAAGCAGAATCGCCTGCATACCCTTAACCGGGAGGACGACTCCTGCCTGTGGGACGTATCCGTTCCCTGATCCACCGCCAGCGTAGGGATTCCTCCTATAACGCATTCATACACCCATACAACGGGGAGTTTGAGGAAGCGAGGTCTGTCCTGTGATATACTGTAAAATATCTGGATGGAGGTCCGCTGGACTTCCTTGCCCGCAAAGGGTAGTCCGCCAGGTTAACTACTCCAGGAGATATTTTATGGACAACATGACTTCGAGCCAGAACGCAGCAGCGGGGAAACCCGCTACCGAACACAGGCAAGCTTATGGCACTGCAAAAACCGAGAA
>WNFM01210736.1_pt1 | contig 12585 bp, 8 predicted proteins | sample 5400271 | NCBI WGS metagenome assembly WNFM01 (sample SAMN13153352, study PRJNA577476) | soil metagenome | isolation source: 60 cm saprolite on Douglas fir-dominated hillslope | place: USA:California | collected 2013-09-17 | reverse complement strand
ACACCTGGGCGTTGCTGAAGGCTATATCAGCGGAAGGACTACTACCACTTGCAGCGAGCAATCCGAGTCCGCCAGATGCGTAGGTATTATCGTTCACAGTGGTGACGTACTGCTTATTGATGTACAGGTACATATTGTTGCCACGCGCTATTACTGTGAGTAAATTAGATTGATTCAAACCAGTCTTAATAGCCGGACTAGGTGCGAAGTTCAGGGCTACAGGCAGGCTAGTGCTATTAATAGTAGTGAGTTGGTAGAATCCATCGGAACTGACAACAAAAGCGTAGTAATTGGTCTGAGTGTTAACTACGCGGAAAAGAAGGCCACCTTCAAGGCCGTTAGCAATTGTCATTTGTACCTGAAAGGCGAAATTGCTCAGCCTGTCACTATTGGCGAAACATCCTATAGAGGTGCCTTTCCCAGGCAATTGGGCATGAAAAGCTCCATTGGTAAAGAGACAGTGGCTATTCCCTTGACTGGACTCGCTCCAGATGCTGCCGTTCGCACCACTCAATGGATCGTTGATCGCTGGTTTCCCCCTGGTTGCCTGGTTATAGATGCTCTGTGGTGACATGGACCGGGCCTGTGCTGTCAGGAAATCCTGCGCGACGCTGGTCGCCTGGGCATGCAGATTCGCTGGATGAGCGACCGCCTTGTAATAGATCAGCCCGCTGCCGCCGATAACGACGAGAGCGATGATGATAAGCAATAGAATCCTCTCAAGAGAGAGACCGCGCTGCTGCGCGGGGAGGGTTTGAGCAGTTGACGCGGGCGTCGCTTGAAACGCCTGCTGTGCGGGGACAGACTGAACCATACCCATCTGAGGTTGTTGCCAAACGGGGCTTGACTGGAATTGCGGCTGCGCGGCCGATGGCTGGGACCATGCTTGCCCTTGCAGTGGTTGAGATGCAGCAGGCTGAGGCTGTCCAGGGAAGGGCTGAGGCCAGGGTTGTCCCTGGGGCGCTTGTGCCGCGCCTGGCTGGGACTGCTGCCACGCCGGGTAGGATTGTGGCCAGGCCTGTTGTCCCGGGAAGGGTTGAGCCACGCCCGGCTGAGGCTGCCATGGACCCTGTTGTGGTGATTGTTGTCCAGGAAAAGGCTGCGCCCATGGCTGCCCCGGTTGCGGTGGCTGCGGCATACCTGGTTGAGGTTGCCACGGCCCCTGCTGCTGTCCCGGAAACGGTTGGGGCCATTGTTGCGGTGGCTGCTGCCATGCTGGATAAGCCTGTTGCCCCTGCTGCGGCCAGGGAAGGGGCTGCGAAGGGCCTAGTTGAGGCTGCCATAGACCCTGTTGCGGTGGCTGCTGCCCCGGGAACGGCTGGGGCCACGGTTGACCCTGGGGCGGTTGAGCCGATCCCGGCTGTGCCTGAGGTCCAGGCAACGGCTGGGATGGACCTGGCTGCTGCCAGGCCAGGGATGACGAGGGTGGAGTTGGTTGTGGCGACCCCTGCTGCGGTGGCGGTGCAGATCGAGCCAAATCTGGTTGTGGCGCTTGCTGTAGCACTGTGCGCTCGACAACGGCCTGAGGCGCAGGCATATCTGGCGGAGAAAGCTGTTGTAGTACCGTACGTTCGACGCTCTTAGATTCTGCCGCCTCTAGCTGGGGCGGCTGTTGGAGTACAGTTCGCTCAACTGGAGGTGCCTCTTCTCCTTCTGAAACTACAGGAGGAGGCGCTTGCTCCTCGCCTGCATCATCTGGAACGATGGACTCTGGCCCGGCGCTGAAGGCTGCTGGCATTGAAGCACTAACATTATAGGGCGTCGCTATGCCGCAAGCTGGGCATGTTGCCGCTTCTGGCGGCAGTGTTGTGCCGCATTTAAAGCTGTGCATGATCAGTTTCTCCTCACGATGTATGCTTGATGAAAGTTTTCAACAAAGCCGTACTGGCATAGCCCATTTGCTGTGTATACCAGGGATAGTGCAGAAAGCTATCATGGGTTCTCTTATAGTCTCCATACCTGCGCATTGCTGAACACAGCATCAGTAGCATTCGCCCCGGCAGCAAATACTCCGATTACACCAGTGCTAAAGGTATTGTCTCCTACACTCGTGATATACTGTTTGTTCACATACAGATAAAAATTGCTACCTCGTGCTATGACTGTAAGCAGATTGCTCTGGCTCAGACCCATGTTGATGGCAGAACTAAGGCCATTGGCTAGCTGTTTGACATTGTTATTATTCTGAATGGCGACAAGACGATAACCTCCAAGGCGATCAATTAAGAAGAGATAACTGTTAGCAGAAGATGAGCCGAGATTCAAACGGAAAATAAGTCCACCTGCGTCTCCCTTGATGATCGTCATCTGTGCTTGAAATGCGAAATTGCTAACACCAACGGCCGGAGCGATACAAGGACTTGTGAATTTGGCAGATGCGCTGGCATGATAGGCGCCTCCAGTGAAGCCGCAACTGCCAGTGGGTCTACTTACAGTGACAAAAAGGCTGTGATTTATGTTATCAAGCGGATCGCTGATCGCTGGTTTCCCGCTGGTTACTTGAGCGTAGAGCTTCTGTGGGGTAAGCGCTGCGATGTTCGCCGTGGCCTGCGCATTTGCCTGTTGCTGCTGTGCCAAAACATTCTGCACTACGGCAGTGGCCTGAGCGTGCTGTTCGGCAGGATAGGGGCCTGTCGCGTAGTAGATCAGGCCACCAGCGCCTCCTATGATTAGCAGCGCTAAGATGACGGATAGCGTGATGGCCAGCGGCGATAGCCCCTGGCGCTGCTGCGCGACGGCTGGCTGTACCGGCATCGCCTGATGAGCCGCAAATGGCTGTGGTGCTGCAAGAGCTTGCGCTAATGGACCGGAACCCGCCGGTGTTGCTGCCTGTTGGGGCTGTGCTCCCGCCAGCAAATCTGAATTACGCGAGCCCTCCTGGGCGGTTGGGGCAGCAGGAGCCGCTGGACTGGCGGGCGAGGCTTCCCTTTCTTTCAAAGGTGTATAGGGAATATAGGGCACCGCGCCCGCATGTTCTTCGTACGGCGATGAATCGGAAGTATCCGTAGATACAGGCGCCCCGCAGGAAGGACAACTCGTCACTCCAGGCTGCAGCGCGGCGCCACATGAGCTACATTGCATGGCAGGTTTCTCCCCGTGAATGTGATGTATGTACCGTCTTATATACGTTCCGAAACAATGCTTTCACACATGCTCTCTATGCTATCATAATTTCCATACCCGAATGTTGCTAAATGTCACGTCCACAGGTCCCTTTGTCATGTTTTCTCCCATCACGCCGATCGTACCGGAGCTAGAGGTACTGTCGCTTACGCTAGTGAGATACTGTTTATTTATGTACAAATAGATAGTATTGCCGCGCGCTATGACGGTAAGCAGGTTAGATTGGTTCAAACCTGTATTGATCGCTGTACTACTTGCGCCTGCCAATAATTTAACATTGTTGCCACTGAGGCTACTGCTCTGCCCGGATTCAAGCACATAAACTCCATCAGAACTGATAGCGAAGGCATACAGCTTTAAGCTTATAGTATCAGCACGGAAGATAAGTCCGATTATATCCCCTTGTGTAATCGTTGCCTTCGCCTGATATGCAAAGTTGTTAAAGCTTGAAGAACGATCAAGACAAAGGGAGACTTGCTGCGAGGCAGTAGCGCGCAACGCTGTTCCGCTGAACGTGCAACTGACATTACCACTTGGCGCCTCCCCCACCCAATCGCTGGCATTTTGAGAGCCCGAGGCGGTGTCCAAAGCAGGAGTTCCGCTCGTTGCCTGAATGTATAGATCCTGTGGATTGGTGGCTGTAATAGTACTGGTGTTCTGTACGCTCGTCAGCGTTTGTGTTGTGGCGGCAGTCGCCTGGGTCTGGAGCTGAGCGGGGCGAGCTATCGTCGTGACGTAGTAATAGGTCAGTCCGCTGCCTGCTAGTAATGCCAGCACGATGAGAAGTACGGCTATAACTACCGGGAGGTTTCTACGCTGCGGCTGCACGGGTAATGGTTGTATACTGGCGACAGGAGGTGGTTGTACCCCTATATAGAACTGCGGGTTGGTGTAGGTCTGTGGTTGAGCATATGGCGGTGGACCTGGGCGCGACTGCTGGCTGGAAGACAGCGAAGATGTTTCCATGAAAGGGCCATAAGAAATATAAGGTACTGTATCAACGCCGGACTCGTATGAAACAAAGTCAGAGGCGTCAGGAGATACAGGCGTGCCGCAAGAAGGACATGTTACCACTCCGGCTTCTAGTGGTGCTCCACATGACTTACATTGCATATTGGACCCCCAGTGAACACATACGTAACGCAATTGTCCTGAAATATATGCGTTGCAAGCACAACTTACAACTTCCATACCTGCACGTTGCTGAATGCAACATCTGTGGGATGTTTACTATCGGCGGAATAGACACCAATCGCGCCGGCGCTATAGGTGCCGTCTCGTACACTGTCGACATACTGCTTATTGATGTACAGGTAAATGTGATTTCCTTTGGCCACGACTGTGAGCAGATTAGCCTGGCCTAGCTGTGTTTTGATGGCCGCGTCGGGACCGAAGATCAGCGGTTTGCTGGAAGCATTGCTATGAGCAATGGTAAGGACGAAGAGTCCGTCGTGAGTAATGCCGAACAGATAAAACCTTGAGCTTGCGCTGTTGCCACGAAAAATAATCCCTCCCTCGTCACCTTTAGTGATCGTCACCTTCACCTGGAGGGCGAAGTTGCTGTAATAGGTGTTCTGGGCGAGGCAGGCCAGGTAATAATTCTTGCTTGGAACGGTGACGTGAAATGCTCCCCCTGAGAACGCACACCCCCCACCCAGGCTGGCATTGCCTATCTCCCAGTTGCCGACGTTGCTGCCGTTCATGGGGTCGCTAAAGTCTGGAGAGCCACTGGTCGCCTGGGTGTAGATGTTCTGCAGCGCGGTGGCCGTCGCCACCACCTGCGCTGTGGCGACAGCCTGTGCTGTAGCGGTGGCATTGGCGTTGGCCAGGGCAGTTCCTGTGGCCTGGGTGTTGGCCAGGGCAGTGGCCTGTGCCTGCGTCGTGGCTACTACCTGCCCCGTGGCGGTGGCCTGGGCATGGAGCTGGGCGGGATGAATCACCGCCGAGTAGAGGATGAGGCCAGCCCCGCTCGCCATGACCAATAGCACTACTATAATAAGCAAGATTGTCGTGAAACCCAGGGAACGACGACCTTGTGGTGGTCTGCCCTGCCCAGGTGGAGTGGAAGGCATAGGATAGGGAGACGGTTGTACACCTGGATAGGCGGGAAAATCGGGTCCCGTTACATATGGTGGAGGCGGGGTCGTTGCGGAAAAGCTCTGCTGCGGAGCTGCGTATGGATATGCAGGGGCGCTGGCCATATAAGGTGTTGAACTGGAGGAAGCAACCGTCGGGGCGTCTGGATCACCAGCAGCGGGAGATGGAACATTATAGGGCGTGGGTGTGGAACAGGCAGGGCATGCAGCCGCTCCCACAGGAAGTGCAGCACCACAAAAGCTACAGTGCATCATAAGCGTCCCTCCTATCGCATATACGGTATCAGTATGAGAAACAGTGCCAGGCATCAAGGCAGTGCTATCATAGCATGAATTTATACCTATGCCAAGAAGAGAGTCGCGCCAAGAGGACCTTTTTACTTTTGCTCGCCGTATTGCTGGCGAGCAAAACTCTTTATCTTGAGTGCTAGACCATGCCCAGTTCCCACTTGGCGTCTTCCGTCATACGGTCGGGTGACCAGGGAGGATCAAATGTCAGGTTGCATTTGCAAGACTTGACGTTCTCGACCTCTCCCACGCGCATTTCGACCTCGGCAATGACTTCACCTGCCATTGGGCAGCCCAGTGCTGTAAGGGTCATAGTGACTTCCACGTGACCGGTTTCATTATTGAGGTCAACATTGTAAACGAGGCCCAAATCGACGATATTGACTGGAATCTCTGGATCGTAACATTCATGCAACGCATCCATGACTTCAGCCTCGTTAATCTCTGACATTGCTTGTATCTCCTTATATGGTGCCCAGCGTATAAAAAGGGGAGTTTTTCGGGGGACGCCCCCGCGCCCCGGCAGGAGACGCAGCCTCCTGCACCTCCCTATACGTACCTGGTATCTAAAAAGGGGGATATTTTCAGGGAACTGTGTGCCCGGCAGGAGGCTGTGCCTCCTGCACCTCCCTATATGTGCCTGGTGTCTAAAAAAGGGAGTTTTTCGGGGGACACCCCCACGCCCCCGGCAGGAGACGCAGCCTCCTGCACTTCCCCAAGCAGTAAGTGTTATCGAAAGCACCTGCAAACCTTTCGTCTCACAATAGAAGGGTAGAAGGCGCAATATATCAAAGTGTCGGTACACAGACATGGTATCATATGCGGGGCGCTCAATCAAGGCGATTGAATGCTTCTACTTCTTGTCTTGTAGGCAGCCCTGGTTGCGCGCCGAACTTTGTCACCTTCAACGCACTGGCATACACGGCGAAGCGCAGCGCGTCCCCGGGCGCCTGTCCCTCGGTCAGAGCCAGCGTCAAAGCGCCGGCGAAACAATCGCCCGCAGCGGTCGTATCCACGACCTGTACTGCCGGCGCGGGCTGGTAGATAAAGCGCGCCTCCCCATGCCCGCCGGTGGTCACGAGGATGGCTCCTTGCGCTCCCAGAGTGACGGCTATGCTGGCGATACCTTGCTTGTGGAGAGCTAGCGCTGTCGCACGCGCTTCTTCTACCTCGTTTACCTGCCGACCTGTGAGCAGGGCGATCTCTGTTTCATTGACAACCAATACCTGCACCTGCCTCAGGGTTTCCCATGGCAGCACCTGCGCGGGTGCGAGGTTCAGTACTACTGGGGTTCCGGCATTGTGCCCGGCGGCGATCAAGGCGCTCACGGTCTCCAGCGGGATCTCCAGTTGCAGCAAAAGCACGCGGGCCTGGGCAATGGCCTCGAAAATAGCTGAAAGCTGCGCCCTGTCCTGTCCCACGAGCATATTAGCGCCAGAAGCTACCACGATGGCATTGTCTCCAGCGGGAGTAAGGTAAATAAGCGCAACGCCACTGCTTTCCTCCTGGTCGACAACGATGAGGTCGGTATTTACGTTGTCGGCTCGCAGTGAGCGCAGGAGCGCTTCGCCGAAGGGATCACTGCCTAAGCGCCCTGCCATCGCTACCGGCGCACCCAGCCGTGCCATCGCTACGGCCTGGTTGGCTCCTTTTCCCCCCGGCACCAGTTTGAGCGAACTCGTGCTCAATAGTGTCTCACCCAGTAGAGGAATGCGTGGAACATGCACGACCTGGTCCATGTTGAGACTGCCAACGACGAGCATAGTATTTTTCGGCATATACATTCCTCCTATTGCGACGGGACAGATGCCGGGATGTGGGAGACCAGCGCGTTCAAGCGCTGACAGTAGGCGAGCAGGCGTTTAAAAGTGGGTAATGTTGCCAGGGCAGGAGCGCATCCCACCAGGATGAGTTTGCGCTGTGCGCGCGTCAAAGCCACATTTAAGCGGTTCGGATTGGTGAGAAAATCGCGCTGCAGGCTCTCGGCGGCAGGCGGCGTGGCGGTCGCGAACGATATAATGATCACCATGCGCTCGCCCCCCTGGAAACGATCCACCGTATCGATGCTCAGCGGTGAGGAAGATGGGAGGCCGCGCCAGCCGCTTTCCGCATCGTCGCTGAACAGGTGACGGCGCAGGTTGGCAACCTGTGCCCGGTAGGGCGCGATGATGCCTATACCGGCCTCGGGAATGCCATGCGTAAGTAACTCTGCCACTATGGCGCGTACCGCGCGCGCCTCGGCGTTGTTGGCCTTTGCGTGTTCCTGCGCGCCGCGTACATCCACGAAGACGATGGGATGTCCCGGGTGTATGGCTCGCTTAATGGCGGAGGCATCCATAGAATTGTGCATGCCAGGTTTCGCAATGGCAAGAACGCGGCTGGCGACCGAGCGATCAGGAAGCAAGAGGCCATCGTAAAAGGTGTGAGAAGCGAAATCTGAAATCTGTTTGTGCATGCGGTATTGCACGCGCAAGGGTACGCAAGCACGGACCGTCGCAGAATTGAGCTTTTTATAGTCTTCATCCTGTTGTTTCAAAATACTGAAGAGCGAGCGCGCGAGGCCAGCCTCTGCGGCCTCACTACTCAATACTAGCGGGGGCAGTTGTTTTTCGTCGCCCACAAGGATGAAGCGTTTGGCGAAGCGCAACGCACCTAAAATGGCCGGAACGGTGAGCTGCCCTGCTTCGTCAATGATAGCGACATCAAAGTGCAGTGGCGAGGCCTCGTAGTCGCTCTCTATCCCGTTAAGAGAGGGGGGAGTGTACTTCTCCGACGACCAGGTTGCTGTCGTAGAAGCGACCACCGGGGCTTGCCGCAGTATCTCATCGACGCGGAGCTCCTGCTCGGATAGCGCTGCCGCGGGACTAACCTGTGCAGCGCCGTCGCCCTGGCTTTGTAGTGCCAGCGTTTTCAACAGCCGCTTCTGCACGTCGTTATCCACGCTGCGGTCATGTCCCAGGCGTACATAATCATGAAACCCCTCTATGTCGAGCCGCTTGAGCATGTTATCAACGGCCTGGTTAGTGAAAGCTGCCAGCATAACGCGCTGTCCCTGCAGGCAGAGGCGTTTGACGATCTCAGCTATGACACTGGTTTTGCCGGTGCCCGGAGGGCCGTGGATAAGCAGGTAATCCTGCATCTGTATGGCTCGTGCGACTGCAAGGTTTTGCTCGATATTAAAATTTGAGCGCGGCGTAACAGTAAGCATGTTGAACCGTGGCTGTCGCTTGCCCGCTACCAGTGCTCGCATATGCGGCGTGGCCTGCAGCCAGCGCAAGAGGTTCTGGACAGTGCGCACGTGTACAATGTCGGTAGAGTAGCGATCGATTAAGGTGGGATGAGCGATGAGTTCGGGCGTCCACACTTTGACTTGCCCGGCGCTGATGCTGACGATAGTCCCCGTGACGACCTCGCCGGTGACCGGGTTGCCATCGCTGAGCAAGATTTCTTCGCCCTCGCGCAGCTCCGAGTTATTCACGCAGCCAAACGTTTGCAGCCACTCGCCCTGGCCCGTCGGTTCGGCTTTGCCCAGCAGTTGCAGGTTGCTGATGGCCGTTCCTCGTTCGACGCGCTCTGGCAGCGATGTTTTCCATAGCAAGGCCTGCTGCTGCTCGCCTGCCCGGCCTTCCAGCTGCAATAGGCGATAGTACGTGGCAAAAAACTCGCGGTCCCCGGCGTCGACAGTCGGTTGCAATGGGGCATGACCATTTCCCGGCGCTGGCATATGTGAGACCTGGGCTTTTGCGCTCTCATCTGGCTGCGGTGGCAGCCAGTCGAGCAGAGTGGAGACCTGCTCGCATTGGTTGAGCATGGAGCACTTTGTGCAGCGGGATGGTCCTGGTGGAGCGGGCGCTATGCCGGTTACGTGGCTGAGCACGAGAATATTGCGCGTCTCGTTGACAAGCTGCAGATCTCTCACCGTGAAAGGGACACTGAACGCCTGGGCCTCTACTGGTGTGCCGGTGTAGAGAAGTGTAGCAGGGGCCTTCTTCATCCTAGAATCTCTGCGCACCGTCAGGAGCGCATTGTAGCCATGCACCTGCCAGCGGTGTTCACTTCTGGGTAGGGCGCCCTTGCTGCCGCCCGTTTTCAATTCCAGCAAGCGCTGGCGGCCTGATTGTTGCCACAGCAGGTCAAGCCGCCCTTTAAGGCCGATCTCTGGAGCCAGCAGGAAGGTCTCGGCGCGTACCAGGTTCTCGCTGCGCTGCTGCTCCACTCCTGCGCCGCGATCATCGAGTTGGGCCGCAGGCATATCCCACAGGCTGCTGCTTTGATGCTGGTACCAGGTTGCCAGGCTGTCTAAATGTGGGGCGACCTCGGCGCGCAATGCCCCGGCTGACACATGTGCCAGGGCCAGTTCAAGGCTGCTGCGTGCCAGTGACTGTTCAAGGTAGCGGTGCAGTGCTGCAAGCGGCGTCTCCTGGCTACCGGCTGCGCGTCCTTCCATCAACTCTCCCCGGTCATGCTCCTTAAGCAGTTCTTTGAAGCACGCGTGTACCAGGTTGCCGCGTATGGCGGCAGCCGAGGTCGGTGATGGGGCCAGGCGGCGCAGCAGGTACTGTCGCGGGCAATATTCAGCCTGGTTGAGATCGGTAATATTCAGCAGCGTATCTGGTTCCAGCACGACCAGGGTATAAGAGTTGGCTTGATAGCGCCGCAGCGGCCGACCTTTGTACTCAGCGATGACAGGTGTGCCAGGGAGGTGATAGACGCGCAGGGTGAGACTTCTGATAGCGCTGCCCAGGGCCGCCAGCTCTTTGACCAGGCTGCGGTAGTAGCGTGTGAGGGCCAGTGAGACAACGAACGTGCCACAATCGAGTGTGATGACAGGCGTTTTTTCGCCATTGGTGATGTATTCGCGCGCGGCTACGATGCGCCCTTCAAGCTGCATCTCCGTGCAAGGATGTGGATCGAGTACACAGAGAAAACAGCCCGGTTTTTTCTCCCGGGTTGCTGCTGCTGTACCGGGCTTGTCTGCATCGCGTGCTGTCATCGAACTCTCCTTGCATGCAGTTCTATATAGCTGTTGCAGGAAGTGTACGAGACAAACGTATGTTCGTCAAGAGGCGTACTTACTTTGCTTTTTCACCCCACACTGTGAGCAGGTACCACAGCGCGCAAAACTGCTCAGACTGCATCTCATCCAGTGCTTGCTGGTAGAGTTGATCAACCTCTTTTTGTGTAATGACTCCTGTTTTGAGCAGGAAGGGCTGTCCTAATTTGAAGCCGAGCCTGAGGTCCTGGTAGAAGCCTCCATGCGCGTCTTCTCCTGTTGAGAAGTCGATCACATGAGCCTTTTTTTTGATATGCTGGCAACCGGCATCGCGCAGGAAACGTCCTAACATAGGTGTGATGCCCGGGTGCAGCCCATTAGGAGAAAAGCTTTGTCCAGCCAATTGTAAGGCTCGATTGAATGTCCAACAATAGCGTTCGAACGCGGGAGTATTGGCGAAGCCCATCTCAACTTCGGTCAGTCGGATAACGCCACCTGGTCGTAGGATGCGCAGTGCCTCTTGTACCAGCATAGGCCAGGAGGCAGGAGGCATGAATGTAAAAATTGCACGAGCATTGACCAGGTCAAAAGACCCGTCAGGAAAGTCGAGAGGCTTGAGTACATTCATCACGCGGAAATGGGCATTGTCTAAGCGACGTACTCTGGCATGGGCCCGAGCATACTCGACCATCCGCGCACTAATGTCAATGCCAGTCACCTCCATCTCGGGGTAGGAATGTGCCACCTCATGCACCCATCCTCCAGGTCCACATGCTAGATCAAGAACATCGTAAATGCCGGACAGATCATGTCTCTCTGAGAAAAGCCCGTCCATAGCCTCTGTAATCAGCTTATCTTGATCGAGCAGACGCGCCATCTCCGAGGCGCTCTCAGCATCGATCACATAAGTGTTTTGGCTCTCTGCGAATTCAGGAGAGGTGGACATACAGGATTCCTTTCCTTTTGCTTTGCTTGCCGAAATAGCGCTCTTTGCCTCTTCTGTAGGTCATCATAGCAGGCTATGTAGGCTAAAGTCAAATTGTTGTGTGAGGAGCCAGGGCAGGGGCAAGCAAGGCATGACAGGGGCAAGCCCTGTCACTACTATACACGATGAAGCCTCACGCAAAATTTGAAACTCACCCTACACTCTAGAGTGAGAGCACATAAAGGTATATAATTCCATTAAAAGTTTTCCGAAAAGGGGTACCATTCATGACCACTCCTCCTATCCGCACCATCACCCTCGGCCTGGGCGATGAGCATCCCCTCACTTCCACGTGTATCAAACAAGCTGCTGGGATATTACAGCGGGCGCAGGAGCGCTACGCCGGAGCCGGTTACGAGGTACAGACACTGCGCCTCTCGACGCGGCCGGTCTTTGACGACCTGGCCTCGTGGTCGTCATCCGCCCTGGTAAACTACGTTCAGGAGCTGCAACACATGTTGGATGACGTGGGGCTTGCCTTCTGCTCCCTTGGCACGGCCCAGGCGGCGCGGCCAGGCTTTCCCCTGGAGCGCGTCGACTTGATTGCTGATCTGCTGGCGACTACCAGCGCGCTTAATGCAACTGTGCAGCTTGCAACATCTGAACACGGGCTGCGAACCGAGGCGGCCTTACCCATTGCACGGGTCATGCGACGACTGGCGCACGAGACAGAGGAAGGCTTTGGCAACTTTCGCTTTGCCATGCTGGCGTGCGCTGCCGCTGGCTGTCCTTTTTTCCCGACGGCCTACCATGCCGGTCCCGCCAGCCTTTCCCTTGGCCTGCAAGGAGTAGATGTGGTACTGGAGGCACTGCAAGTCAGGATACAGGATGAGCTAATGCCGGTCGATCTCCTGCGGGCGAGCGAATGGGTACGCGCAGCGCTCATCGAACGAGCAGCGCCTGTAGTCGCTCTCGGGCAGGCGCTGGCGCAAGAGCACGGCCTGCTCTTTGGTGGCATTGATCTCTCGCCCGCTCCCCTGGGAGACCATAGCATTGCCACGGCCCTGGAGATGTGCGGGTATGGACCGGTGGGGTCGCCTGGAACACTGGCGGCAGCGGCTGCCCTGACGTTTGCGCTAAAAAATACCGGGCTGCCCACC
>WNFM01267182.1_pt4 | contig 12586 bp, 14 predicted proteins | sample 5400271 | NCBI WGS metagenome assembly WNFM01 (sample SAMN13153352, study PRJNA577476) | soil metagenome | isolation source: 60 cm saprolite on Douglas fir-dominated hillslope | place: USA:California | collected 2013-09-17 | reverse complement strand
TCGCCACGGCGAGGCCGCGGGCGGCGGCGAGGCCGACGCGGATGCCGGTGAAGCTGCCCGGCCCGGTGGTCACGGCGATCAGGGCGAGATCGGCGAAACCGACCGCCGCCTCTTCCATGGCCGCGCGCAGCATCGGCATGAGAAGTTCGGCATGGCCGCGCGCCAGCGCCTGGAAGCGATGGGCGAGCAGCCGCCCGGCGCGGTCGCGCAGCGCCACCGAGCAGGCGGCGCCCGAGGTATCGAGGGCGAGGATCGTCACGACCCGAGCACGCGCGTTGCAAGCACGCACGTTGCAGGGGGGGCTTCGCCGGCTCGCCCGGTCATGCTAGGTAGGCGCGCCAATACCCCTGCCCGATCGCCGCCACCGCCAGCGAAGCCCCGATGCTCGTCGAGATCACGCCGCAAACCCATGATGTCGAGCTCGACATCGCCTATGCCACCGCCCGCAATCTGACCGGCAAGCCGGTCTATGCCCGCGCCGCCTGCTACCTGCATCGCGATGCCGAGGCGAAATTGCGCCACGCCGTCGATCTCGCGCGGCCGCTCGGGCTGCGCCTGCGGATCTTCGACGCCTTCCGGCCGACCGAGGCGCAATGGGTGCTGTGGCATGCCCGCCCCGATCCTGAGTTCATCGCCGATCCCAGGCGCGGCTCGCCGCATTCGCGCGGCGCCGCCATCGACCTGACCCTCGTCGACGGTGCCGGCAAGGCGCTCGATATGGGGACGGAATTCGATGCCCTGACGCCGCTCTCGCATCACGCCAATACCGCCATCACCCTGGAAGCGCAGCGCAACCGCTTCACCCTGCTCGGACTGATGAGCGCCGCCGGATGGGATTTCTACAGCAAGGAGTGGTGGCACTACCAATTATTCGACGCCCGCAGCAAATATCCGTTGCTCAGCGCCAGCGCCCTGACGCCGCCGATGATGTGATCCGCATGAAGAAGGGGCGCCGCAAGCCGCAGCGCCCCTTTATCGCCCCGATTACCGCCATTGACGGTCGTGTCGTCCGCTGGCCTCAGATGGCGCGGACCTCCTGCACCTCGGGAATGTAGTGGCGCAGCATGTTCTCGATGCCGGCCTTGAGCGTCGCCGTCGAGCTCGGGCAGCCCGAGCACGAGCCCTGCATATGCAGATAGACGACCCCGTCGCTGAAATCGTGGAAGATGATGTCGCCGCCATCCTGCGCGACCGCCGGCCGCACCCGCGTCTCGAGCAGCTCCTTGATCTGCACGACGATCTCGCTATCCGCCTCGCCGCCTTCCGCCGCCCCGTCGGCGCCGCCTTCCGCATCCAGCAGGACCGGCCGCCCGGCGGTGAAATGCTCCATGATGATGCCGAGGATCGCCGGCTTCAGCTGGTACCAGTCGCTATCTTCGTCCTTCGACACGGTGACGAAGTCGCCGCCGAGGAAGACGCCGGTCACGCCGCCCACCGCGAAGAGCCGCTCGGCCAGCGGCGAGCGCGCAGCGGCGGCGGCCGCATCGGTGAAATTCGCCGTGCCGCTGTCGATGACGCTACGCCCGGGCAGAAATTTGAGCGTCGCTGGGTTGGGGGTGAGCTCGGTCTGGATGAACATCGAAATTTCTCCGGGGATTCTGCGGCGGCCGCGGCGACGCCGCCTCGCATCTAGCTTGGGAGAAACCCGCCGCTTTTCAACCCTTTCGTTTCTAAGGGTATTGCTGACAAGCGCCGCCGCGCCGTGATTTACGTCAGCGCATCGAGCTGCTGCTCGGTCAGGCTGCCGGGGACGATGGTGATCGGCACGCGCAGCTTGGTCAGCGCCTTGCCGGTCAGCGCGGTGATCAGCGGCCCGGGCCCTTCGGCCCCGGCGCTCGCCGCGAGGACGAGGATCGAGATGCTGGGCTCCTCGTCGATGAGAGCGAGAAGCTCGTCGCGCCGCCGTCCCTCGCGGATGAAGATGATCGGCATGGTTCCCGCCAGCTCGGCGACCTGGGCCGACAGCTTCTGCAGCAGCGCCTCGGCCTGCTCGCGCTGCTCCTCGCGCATCAGCGTCTCGACCGCCGCCCATTGCTGCAGATCGCTCGGCTCGATGACAAAGAGCAGGGCGACGCGGCCGCCGGTATGCTGGGCGCGGCGCGAGGCATAGCGCAGCGCCAGCTTGAGCTCGTCGCTCTCGTCGACGACGACGAGGAAGACGCGCTCCGGCGGGGCGAAGCCCGCGCTTTGGGGGTCTGATTCGGTCGGCGCGCTCATGTCGTTGCGGTCAGGCGTTGCGGAAGGGAACGCTGGCCAGCCATCCTGCCACCATCGCCGTCGCCACCGCAACCAAGCCGTAGATCGCGGCGCGGCGGTCGGCGAAATCGGCGATCTCGGCGTCGACGCCGATCTTGGCGATGACGAGCGGCGTCGTCTGCGCGCTCACCACCACCTTGTTGCGGATGAGGAAGATTTTGACCTCATAGGTGCCGGTCGGCACGTTCGACGGGAAACGCAGCGTCGTGCTGAACAGGCGGTCGCCGAGGAAATCGATCCTGCCGACCGTCTCGGCGAACACCTTGTCGCGCTGCTGCGTCTCGATCAAGGCGGCGCGGAACGGCATATCCTCCTCGCGCACGGCGCCGCGCGTCAGCTTGAGGCGCAGGTAGTTGAGGCCGAACTCGTTGAAGCCGAGCTCGGCCGGCGTCGTGATGATGTCGAGCGGCCGGCTGCTGGCGATGCTGTAGAAGCTCGGAACGCCGGTGAAGACCTCCTCCTTGGCATTGACCCAGATGCCGGCGACCCGTCGCTTGCGCCGCACCGCGACATCGTGCTCGGGGCCACGCACGACGACGACGACGTCGCCCGGACCGTCGGTGGCGCCGAACAGCACGACGCTGGCGCCGGTGAAGGCGCCGGTGATGCCGATGAGATGGCTGGTGAGATCGGCGACCAGCGGCTCGCCGCGCGCCGCGCCGCCGCTCAGCGAGAGGCAGGCGGCCAGCGCAAGAATGCCGGCAAGGGCGTGTTGCCGCGCCCGTCTCATAGCACCGGCGCGGCGGAGTAGAGCTGGTCGGGCGTCACCGTCATGTCGACGGCGAGCTTGACGGCGACGGCGAGGACCAGCACGGCAAGCATGATGCGCAGCTGGTCGCCGCGCAGCTTGGCGCCCATGCGCGTGCCGATCTGGGCGCCGAGCACGCCGCCGACCAGCAGCACGAGGGCAAGCATCGCGTCGACCGTGCGATTGTTGATCGCCTGCAGCACCGTCACGGTGGCGGCGACGAAGATGATCTGAAAGAGCGAGGTGCCCGGGACGACCATCGTCGGCATGCCGAGCAGGTAGATCATCGCCGGCACCATGACGAAGCCGCCGCCGATGCCCATGATCGCCGAGAGGATGCCGATGAGGAAGCCGAGGCCGAGCGGCAGCAGCGCGCTGATATAGAGCTTGGAGCGGCGAAACCGCATCTTGAGCGGCAGGCCGTGGATCCAGGTGTGCTGGTGCAGCTTGCGCCGCGGCACACCCATGCGGCGGCTGCGCAGCAGGGTGCGCGTGCCCTCGACCAGCATCAGCGCGCCGAGCGTGCCGAGCAGAATCACGAAGCAGAGATTGATGACCAGCTCGATCTGCCCGAGGCGGCGCAATATGCCGAACAGCCAGACGCCGAGCAGCGAGCCGAGGAAGCCGCCGACCAGCAGGATGCCGCCCATCTTGAAGTCGACATTGCCGCGCTTCCAATGCGCCAGCACGCCGGAGACCGAGGCGCCGACCAGCTGGTTGGCCGAGGAGGCGACGGCGACGGCGGGCGGCACGCCGATGAAGATGAGAAAGGGGGTGAGCAGGAAGCCGCCGCCGACGCCGAACACGCCGGAGAGAAACCCGACCGCGCCGCCAAGGGCCAGCAGGACGAAGACATCCAGCGAGACCTCGGCGATCGGCAGATAAATTTCCATTGCACCCGGCAGGTAGGGTTTATCTTGGCGCGTGCTGCGCTGACCGGCTGAGGGATGCGAAGGTGCCGCGGATCGCGTGGTTCCGGCCACGCCTCGCCCCGCCGCCTAGCTTACAGCCGCGATTCGCGAGGGCAAAGCCAATTTGCGCGGAATTCGGCAGAAAGCCGGTCGAAAATCGCGCCCCGATCCCACCCTCGATCCTCGCCCCGATCCCGCCTCAGGGGCGCAGCAGGCCGATGATGTCCTGGACCTCGCGCAGATGTGGCTCGGCGATCGCCCGCGCGCGCTCCGCCGGCGCATCTCGCCGCCGATGCGGCCGAGCACGGCGACGGCGACGTCCGCGAGCTCCTTCTTGAAGGTAGAGAAATTCTGCCCGGCGAAGCGCGCCACCGCCGCTTCCAGCGTGGCGTCGGTCAAGGCGGCATAGATGCCGAGCAGATTGGCCGCCTCGGGCCGATTCGCGAGGCCGGCCTCGTCGCCCGGCAGCGGCTCGGGATCGGTCTTGGCCTTCTGGATCTTCAGCGCGATCGTGTCGGCATCGTCGGTCATGTTGATCCGCGAGTAGTCCGAGCTGTCGGATTTCGACATCTTCTTGCTGCCGTCGCGCAGGCTCATGACGCGCGTCGCCGCGCCGAAGATCTGCGGCTCCGGCAGCGGAAAGAACTCGACCCCGTAACGCCGATTGAAGGCGCCGGCGATGTCGCGCGCCAGCTCGAGATGCTGCTTCTGGTCCTCGCCGACCGGGACATGCGTCGCCTTGTAGGCGAGGATGTCGGCGGCCATCAGCACGGGGTAGGAATAGAGGCCGAGCGAGGCCATGTCGCGCTGCTTGCCCGCTTTCTCCTTGAACTGCGTCATGCGGTTGAGCCAGCCGAGCGGCGTGTAACAGGAGAGCAGCCAGGCGAGCTCGGAATGCACCGCGACGGTGCTCTGGTTGAAGATCAGGCAACGCTCGGGATCAATGCCGGCGGCGATATAGGCGGCGGTCACCTCGCGCGTCGAGTTGCGCAGCTGCACCGGATCCTGCGGCTGCGTCAGGGCGTGCAGGTCGACGATGCAGAAGATGCAGTCATAGTCGCGCTGCAGCGCCACCCAGTTGCGGATGGCGCCGAGATAATTGCCGAGATGCAGATTGCCGGTGGGCTGGATGCCCGAGAAGATGCGGTTCATGGGGATGCGACCGGGTGAGCGTGAAGCGGGCGGGGGGCGCTGTTATCGCCGCTCGCCGCGCGGCCGGTCAAGCCCCCGTACCGGCCCCCCTATCGGCGCAGCCGGCGCTTGACGTCCCGCCAGTCGGCGGCGCCGAAGAGGAAGGCGAGCAGGGCATAGGCGACGAGACCGCCGCCGATGAGGGCGGCGACCGCGGTGAGCTGGAGCGCGAGGCGGCCGGCCAGCAACGGCGCCAGGAGCTCTTCGGCGACGACGAGGAGGCCGCCCATGCCGAGCGCTGCCAGGGCGATGCGCGGCAGGCGGCGTCGCGCCTGCCGGTCGATGGCGAAATGGCCGCGCCGCCGCAGCATGACGACGAGCGACAGCGCGTTGACCCAGCCGGCGATCGAGGTGGCGAGCGCGATGCCGACCTGCGCGAGGGGCAGGACGATGCCGAGCGTGACCGTCAGCGCGACGTTCACCGCCACCGTGACCGCAGCGATCTTGACCGGCGTCGCCGTGTCCTGGCGGGCGAAGAAGCCGGGTGCCATCACCTTGACGAGGACAAAGGCGGGCAGGCCGATCGCGTAGGCGGCGAGGGTCGGCGCGGTGGCCGCGGTCTGCGCCGCGCCGAAGGCGCCGTGCTGATAGACCGCGGCGAGGATGGGATGGGCGGCGACGGCGAGCGCGACCGCCGCCGGCAGGGTGAGCAGCAGCGCGAGCTCGAGGCCGCGATTCTGGGTGTGCACGGCGCCGGCATCGTCGCCGGTGCGCACCTGGCGCGACAGTGGCGGCAGGATCGCGGTGCCGACGGCGATGCCGACGAGCGCCAGCGGCAGCTGGTTCAGCCGGTCGGCATAGCTGAGATAGGAGACGGCGCCGGTCGGCAGCAGCGAGGCGATGGCGGTCGAGACCAGGAGGTTGATCTGCACGACGCCCGAGCCGAAAACGCCGGGCAGCATGACGCGCAAGAGACGCCGCACCGCCGGCGAGAGGCGCGGCCGCGGCAGCGCGAGCACCAGCCCGGCCTCACGGCACGAGAGCATCAGCCAGAGGAATTGCGCGAGGCCGGCGGCGGTCACCGCCCAGGCGAGCGCCACCCCGCTCACCGGCCGCACCAGGACCAGCGCGGCGATGAGGAAAATGTTGAGCAGCGCCGGCGTAGCCGCGGTGGCGGCGAAGCGCTCGACCGAGTTGAGCATGCCGCCGAGGAACGAGACGAGCGAGATGAAGACGAGATAGGGAAACATGATGCGGGTGAGCTCGACGGCGAGGGCGAACTTCGCCGGCTCGGCGGCGAAACCCGGCGCGATCACCTGCAGGATGACGGGCGTCACCGTCTCGCCGAGCAGGAGAAAGAGGCAGAGCGCCGTGAGCAGCACGGCAAGCACGTCCTCGGCGAAGGCGAGGGCGGCGACGCGCCCCTCCTTGGCGATCATGCCGGCGAAGATCGGCACGAAGGCGGCGCTGAAGGCGCCCTCGGCGAACAGGCTGCGGAACATGTTGGGCAGGCGCAGCGCGACGAAGAAGGCGTCGGAGACCGGCCCGGCGCCGAGAAACGCCGCCGTCAGCATCTCGCGGACGAAACCGAGCACGCGGCTGATCAGGGTGTAGCCGCCGACCGTGGCGACCGAGCGCAGGAGGGCCATCCCGGCCTGTGTAGAGGAAATCGATCGGCCCGGAAAGGACCGGCGGCGCGCGACGATGATTGGCAGGAATGCCGTTGACCGGTTAGCCTGCGTGCCGCCCCCTGAAATCGGAGCCGCCGCATGAGATCAGACGCATGGTCGCCCGTCCCTTTCGTCCTCGGCGCCCTTCTCATCCTCGGCACCCTTCTCGCCTTCGGCGCCGCGCCGGTGCGCGGCCAGCCGCTCGTCTGGAAGCTCAGCGAGGAGTATCCGGCCTCCTCGATTCCCGGCGAGGGCGATACGCTCTTCGCCGCGCTGCTGCGCGACAAGAGCGCCGGCCTCATCATCGTGGAGCCGAAATTCGACGCCGCGCTCGGCTATCGCTCCAAGCAGACGCTCGATGCCGTCGCCTCGGGGGCGGTGCCGCTCGGCGACATGTATGCCGGCGCGCTCGGCGAGGCCGAGCCGTTCTTCCTGCTGCCCTCGCTGCCTTTCCTCGCCGTCAGCATCGAGCAGGCAAGGCAGCTCTATGACGCCGCCCGGCCAGGCTACGAAGCGGTGCTGGCGCGCCACAACCAGAAGCTCCTCTTCGCCTCGCTATGGCCGCCGAGCGGCATCTGGGCCAAGCACGCCATCGCCGACGAAGCGGCGCTGCGCGGCCTGCGCATCCGCACCTTCGACGTCACCGCGACCGAGACGTTTCGCCAGCTCGGTGCGGCGCCGGCGCTGATCTCCTTCGCCGATGCGATGCCGCGGCTGCGTGCCGGCGAGCTCGATGCGGTGCTCTCCTCGGGCGATGGCGGCGCCGGCGCCAAGCTATGGGAAATCCTGTCGTATTTCACCGAGGTCAACTACGCCATGCCGCTCAGCTTCGCGACGATCGGCCTTGCGGTTTGGGACGGCTTGCCGCCCGATCTGCAGCGCGCCGTGACCGAAGCCGCCGGCGAGACCGAGGCGCGGCAATGGCAGGCGATGCGCGGCCGGGTCGGCGCCAATTACGAGCGCATGCGGGCGAACGGGGTCACCATCACCGCCGCGATCGACCCGGCGCTGGCGGCGCGGCTGCGCCAGGCCGGCGCGATGGCCGTCGAGGCCTGGGCTTCGCGGGTCGGTGCCGACGGCGCCGCCATCCTCGCCCGCTATCGCAGCGGCAAGCCCTGAGCGCCAGCGGCCCGCTGGCGGATCGATCCCCGGCTATCGACCCCTGGGGCGATCGGCACTTGTCTAGTCGAGCCGGCCCGCTTACCGTCGAAGCCAAGGATCGGGAGGCGATGATGGCAGGGACACGGATCGGGGTGGTCGGCTGCGGCGGACGGATGGGCCGCATGTTGATCAGCGAGATCGCCGCGACGGAGGGTTGCAGCGTCGCCGGCGGCGCCGAGGCGCCGGGCAGCGTCGCGATCGGCCGCGACATCGGTGATCTGGCCGGCATCGGCACGCTCGGCCTCACCGTCGGCGGCGATCGCGCCGCGCTCTTCGCCGCCGCCGATGTCGTCATCGACTTCACCGTGCCGGCGGCGAGCGTCGCGCATGCCGCCTTCGCCGCCTCGCATGGCCGCGCCCTCGTCATCGGCACGACCGGGCTCGACGCGGCGCAGAGCCAGGCGGTCAAGCATGCCGCCAAGCAGGTGCCGATCATGTGGGCGCCCAATATGAGCCTCGCGGTCACCCTGCTGATCGAGCTCGTCGCCGATGTCGCGCGCCGCCTCGGCCCCGATTACGACATCGAGATCCTCGAGATGCACCACCGCGACAAGGTTGACGCGCCGTCGGGCACCGCCCTGGCGCTCGGCCGCGCCGCCGCGGCCGGCCGCGGCGTCGATCTCGACAGCGTCGCGCAGCGCGTGCGCGACGGCCATACCGGGGCACGCCGGCGCGGCGATATCGGCTTCGCCACGCTGCGCGGCGGCGACGTCGCCGGCGAGCACACGGTAAGCTTCGCGGCCAATGGCGAGCGTCTCGAGCTCAGCCACCTCGCGACCAGCCGCCAGGTCTTCGCCCGCGGCGCCGTGACCGCGGCCAAATGGCTCGTCGGCAAGCCGCCCGGCCTCTACGACATGAAGGACGTGCTCGGGCTACGCTGAGGGCAGCGCCGCCAGGATCTCCGCCGTGCCGGCGATGCGCGCATATTCGCCCTGCAGATTGGCGAGCGACAGGGCGTGGACGTCCTCGGCGTCGCGCCACCTGCCGTTATAGTCGGCGCGTCCGAACGTCGCGGTGGCGTCGGCGACCACCACCGTGTCGAAGCCGAGATTGCCGGCCATGCGCGCCGTCGCCTCGACCGAGTTGTTGGTGATGACGCCGGCGATGACCAGCGTGTTCCACCCGGCGCGGCGCAGCCGCGCCTCGAGATCGGTGCCGATGAAGGCGCTGTTGACGTGCTTGACCACCACCGTCTCGCCGGCCAGCGGCGCGGCCTCCGGCTTGAACGCGACGCCCGGCTGGCCCGGCCGATAGGTCGAGTTCGGCTCGCGCGAGACGTGCTGGACATGGATGAGCGGGCGCCGGGCGCGGCGCCAGGCGGCGAGCAGCGCCGCGATATTCGCCTCCATGGCGGGGGTGTTGCGCACGCCCCAGCTCGGATGGTCGATCGCCAGCTGCACGTCGACGATGAGCAGCACGGCATCCGCCGCCAGCTTCATCACGCGCGTCAGCCGGGCGAAAGATGGGCGCGCCAGCGCGCCAGGGCGTCCTGCAGCGTCGCGGCGAGGCTGCGCCGCTCGCCGGCGCCGAGGAAGCTGCCGACCACCAGCGAGCGTCCGTGCGAGCTGATGGTCAGCCGGTTGCTCTCGTCTGATTTCTCCTCGAGGGTGACGCGCAGCCAATAGGGCTGGAAGCGCCACGAGCGGCGCTCGCCGCGCACGCCGAGCCGCTCGACGGTCAGCGCGTCGCTGACCAGCCGGATGCGCTCTTGGCGGCGGGCGCTGCGATAATTGATGCGGAAGGCGAGATAGACGAGGGCGACGTCGAGGCCGAAGAACCCCATCACCGGCCAGGCGCCGCGCAGCACGAAGATCATCCCGGCGACGAAGCTGATGCCGCCGAACACCGCCATGACAGCGACGAAGCCGGCTCGCGGCAGGCTGCGATGCGGCGCCAGCACCGTGTCGAGGAAGACCGGTTGCGGCGCCTCGGGGGGCGCCGCCGGGGAGACGGAATCGCTCATTCCTTTGAGGATATGAAGGGCGGGGCTCGGCTGTAAACCCGGATTTCCGGCAGGCCACGAGTGAATGGCCGGCAGCACAGGCGAAATGCTAGCCTCTGGGGGCGGCTCCGCAGCGAGATCGGGCATGGATTCGACGACAACAGCGGCGAAAACCTTTCCGGCCCGAGCGCTGCTGCTCGGCGAGCGCCTGGAGACGCGCGGTCTCGAGCGCGCGGATACGATCCATACCAGCCCGTTGACCCTTCGTCTCGGCGAAGGCCGCCTCGCCGTCTTGTTCCGCTATGGCGTCGCCGTCTTCGTCGGGCTTTCGGCGATCGAGGAGGACGAGGTGGTGCGATCCCTGCGGCCGCGAATCAGCGAGCCGCTGGCCGTACCGGACACCGATTCCGTACAGATCACGATCAAGCCGGACGGCGAGGACCAGATCGATCCCTCGGGCGGCATCGCCCTCAAGGACGCCTCGCCCGAGCGCCTGCAGATCGTCGCCAACGTGCTGTCGAAAAGCCTGATGCTGTCCTATTACGAGGCCAAGATCGCCGGCGTATTCGATCGCATCGAGCCGCTTGCCTCGAAATTGCAGCGCCGCGGACGGACCGGCTCGCAGGCGCGCGAGCTCTTGCGTCAGATCGGCGACGTGCTGCTGACGCAGCACCGCATGGTCGGCCGCGTCGAGATCGAGGAAAAGCCGGACGTGTTGTGGGATCACCCCGAGCTCGAGCGCCTTTATGCGCGGCTCGAGGACGAGTACGAGCTGGTCGAGCGCAGCCGGGCCATGGAGCGCAAGCTCACCCTCATCAACGAGACCGTGGGCACCCTCATCGACCTCGTGCAGAACCAGCGCAGCGTCCGGCTCGAATGGTACATCATCGGCCTCATCGGCATCGAGATCCTGCTCAGCCTCTACCAGCTCTTCGGGGCCGGCCTGCGCTGAGGGCCGCGCTGACGCGGCGCCCGCTTTCCGGTCGACGCGGCGCGCTAGTACACCATGCTGGTGAAGGGCGCGACATAGGCCTGCAGCATCACCAGGATGCCGACCAGGCAGGCGAGCGCGATCGAATGCCAGAAGACGAAGCGCAGGATCGTGCCCTCATGCCCGAACCAGTTGGTCGCGGTCGAGGCGACGACGATCGATTGCGCGTCGATCATCTTGCCCATGACGCCGCCCGACGAGTTGGCGGCGCTCATCAGGATGGGCGAGAGGCCGAGCTGCTCCGAGGTGATCTTCTGCAGATTGCCGAACAGCACGTTCGAGGCGGTGTCCGATCCCGTCAGCGCGACGCCGAGCCAGCCGAGCAGCGTGCCGAAGAAGGGATAGAGGACGCCGGCCCCGGCGAAGGCGAGGCCGAGCGTCGCATCGATGCCGGAGAGGCGGGTCAGCGTGCCGATCGCCAGCATCGCCGAGATGGTGATCAGCGAATAGGCGCAGACCTTGATCGTCCTGCCATATTCGGCGACGAGGCGGCCGGGCGAGAAGCCCATGACGAAGCCCGAGATGATGGCGGCGATCAGCATGCCCGAGCCGGTATAGGACAGCCAGGTGAAGGCGAAGACGGCGCTTTCCGGGGTCGGCTTCGCCGCCACCGGCGCGACCTTGTTGATCGCGTTGTGGAGGTCCGGCACAGGGTAGCTCCAGGTGGCGAAAGGATTGACCATCGCCTTGAACCAGCCGGCGCCCCAGATGAGCAAAATGGCGCAGACGATGATCCACGGGATGAAAGCCGCCCAGACCTCGCCCCGGCTCGGCTTCGGTCCCGCCGCCTTCGGCTTCGGCATCGTCCCGGCCGATTCGTCCTTGCTGCGCAAGGCCGGCGACAGCCACAGCTCCTGCGGGCGCCAGACTTGCAGGAAGCCGACCAGGCAGGCCATCGAGACGAGCGAGGCGCCGATATCGACGATCCACGGATTGATGTAGTTCGAGATGAGGAATTGCGGGATGGCGAAGGAGACGCCGCAGACCAGGATCGCCGGCCAGATCTGGATCATGCCGCGGAAGCCGGCGAAGGCCCAGATCAGCCAGAACGGCAGGATCAGCGAGAAGAACGGCAATTGCCGCCCGACCATCGCGCCGAGGATGTAGGGATCGAAGCCGGTGACGCTGGCGAGGCCGGCGATTGGCGTGCCGAGCGCGCCATAGGCGACCGGCGCGGTGTTGGCGATGAGCGAGAGGCCGGAGGCGGCGAGCGGCGAGAAGCCGAGGCCGATGAGGATCGCGCCGGTGACCGCGACCGGCGTGCCGAAGCCCGAGGCGCCCTCGAAGAAGGCGCCGAACGAGAAGGCGATGAGGAGGAGCTGCAGCCGGCGGTCGGTGGTGACGCCGCCGATCGTCGTCTGCAGCGTCTCGAAGGCGCCCTTCGCCACCGTCAGCCGGTAGAGGAAGATGACGTTGAGGACGATCCAGCCGATCGGGAAGAAGCCGGTCACGGCGCCGAGGATGGTGGCGCGCACCGACATGCCGGCGGGCATCGTGAAGATGACGATGGCGACGAGATTGGCGACGATCAGCGCGACGACGGCGGCGATATGCGCCTTGACCTTGCCGGAGGCGATCAGGAGCAGCAGCGTGAGGACCGGAAGGGCCGCGGCGATCGTCGACAGTACGCTGTTGCCGAACGGATTATAGACTTGGTTCCACATGACCGACCTCCCCATCAATCGGCGTCGTTGCGGCCTTTTGCGGCCGTCTGCGCCCATCACATTGTCGTGGGCGCGCACATGGGCAGTTTACCGGAGAGCGTACCGGCGGGGG
>WNFM01328300.1_pt1 | contig 12587 bp, 12 predicted proteins | sample 5400271 | NCBI WGS metagenome assembly WNFM01 (sample SAMN13153352, study PRJNA577476) | soil metagenome | isolation source: 60 cm saprolite on Douglas fir-dominated hillslope | place: USA:California | collected 2013-09-17 | reverse complement strand
GGCGGAGCGCACGAGCTGCGCGCCGCGGCCGGGCTGGAGCTCGACACCGTGGATCTGCGTACCGGTCGGGATGTTCTCGAGCGGCATGCAGTTCCCGAGACGCGCTTCCGCGTCGGGACCGGAGAGCACGGAGTCGCCGACCTTGAGGTCGAGCGGCGCCAGGATGTAGCGCTTCTCGCCGTCCTTGTAGGTGAGGAGGGCGAGCCGCGCCGAGCGGTTCGGGTCGTACTCGATGGCCGTCACCTTCGCGGGGACGCCGTCCTTGTCGCGCTTGAAGTCGACGATCCGGTACCGGCGCTTCTCGCCGCCACCGCGGTAGCGCATCGTGACCCGACCCTTGGCGTTGCGGCCACCGGTGCGGTCCTTCGACTCGGTCAGGCGCTTCTCGGCCGGCTTCTTCGTGAGCTCGGAGAAATCCGCGGTCTGACGGTACCGCCGGATCGGCGTGACCGGCTGGTATTTCTTCAGCGGCATTACACGCCCTCCACGAAGTAGCGCTCGATGCGCTGGCCCTCGGCCAGTGTCACGACGGCCTTCTTCCAGTCGGACTGCTTGCCGATCTTCTTGCCGATCCGCCGCGTCTTGCCGTGCACGGTCGCGGTGTTCACCGCGATGACGTCGACCTTGAACGACTCGGCGACCGCCTGGGCGATCTCCTGCTTCGTCGCGGCCTTCGCCACGGCGAACGTGTACCGACCGGAGTTCGTGCCGGTCATCGACTTCTCCGTGATGATCGGGCGAACGAGGACCATGTCCGGCCTCATGCCGTGGCTCCCTTCTTCACCGCGGCCACATCCGCGCGCGCGGCGAGGAGCTGAAGCGCGGGACGGGCAACGAGGACCGTCTCCGCGCCGAGCACGTCGATGAGCCGGAGCGACGACACTGAGCGCAGCTCGACGTCGGCCAGGTTCGCGATCGCTCGGCCGTGACCCTCGTTGAGGGCCGCGTCGACGATGAGCGTCTTGCCGGTGTCGCCGATCCGCGCGAGCCAGTCGTACACCTCGGCCGAGCGCGGCCGTTCGGAGAGGCCGCCGATCTGGTCGAAGACGATGACCCGGCCCTCGGCCGCGCGCGCGGCGAACGCCTCGCCGAACGCGGCCTTGCGCATGCGCTCGGGGATCCGCTGCCAGTAGGTGCGGCCGTTCGGTCCGAACACGACGCCACCGTGACGCCAGTGCGGCGCGCGGGTCGAGCCCTGGCGGGCGCGGCCGGTGCCCTTCTGGGCCCATGGCTTCGCGCCGCCGCCCGACACGCGCGAGCGGTTCTTCGTCGCCGCGGTGCCGAGGCGCGCGTTCGCGCGCGCGGCCTGGAACGCCTGGAACAGGACGCCCGTCCGCCGCTTGGACTTCGAGAGCGACTGCGGAAGCTCCACCGAGCCGAACGGATCGCCGTTCGCCGCGATCACCGGAGCGAATCCGGCGGGCGCGGTCGGCAGCGGCTTCGATTCGATCCTCTCGCGCGGCGCGCGCGGTGCCTCGAGTGCGCGCGGCGCCGGCTTCGGCGCGGCGGCACGGGTGGCCGGACGCGCGACGGCGCGCTTGACCGGTGCGGCCTTCGCAACTGTCTTCTTGGCGGGCGCGTCCTTCGTGCGCGCGGCTGCGGCTTTGCCGCCGCCGCGCGGCGGCCGTCGTCTTCTTCTCAGCCATCAGGCCTTCCTCACCATGACGATGCCGTTGCGCGCGCCGGGGACGGCCCCCGCGATGACGAGGAGGCTGCGGCCGGCGTCGGCCTGGAGGATCTCGAGGTTCTTCACCGTGATCCGCGCGGCACCCTGATGCGCGGCCATCCGGAGCCCCCGGTACACGCGGCCCGGCGTCGTGCCGGAACCGACCGAGCCCTGGCGGCGCAGATGATCGGAGCCGTGCGACTTGGGGCCGCGAGAGAAGTGGTGCAGGTGGACCGGACCCGCGAAACCCTTGCCCTTCGACGTGCCGACCACATCGACCTTGTCGCCGGGCGCGAAGCGCTCGACCCCGATCGCCTGGCCGAGCTTGAACCCGTCGACCGAGTCGAGCCTGATCTCGCGCAGATTCGCGACCGACGCGCCGGACTCCTTGAGGTGTCCGAGGCGGGCCTTCTGGAGCTTCTTCTTGTCGACCGTCCCGTATCCGATCTGGATGCCGAGGTAGCCGTCGCGCTCCTTCGTCCGGACCGCGGTCACGATGTTCGGCTCCGCGGCGATGACCGTCGCGGCGACCGCCGATCCATCGGGACGGAAGTGCTGGAGCATCCCGAGCTTGCGGCCGAGCATGAGCGGCTTCTCGATGGCGGGCGCCTGCTCGCCGCGCGGCGTCTCGTCGCCGCGCGCTGCGTCGGTCGTCTCTTCTGCCTTGGTCTCTTCGGTCATTTCCTCGTCCTACCCGTGCCTAGAGCTTGATCTCGATGTCGACGCCCGCCGGAAGGTTGAGCTTCATGAGCGCGTCGACGGTCTTCTGTGACGGATCGTTGATGTCGATGAGCCGCTTGTGCGTCCGGATCTCGAACTGATCGCGGGAGTCCTTGTAGATGAACGGGCTCCGGATCACGGTGAACTTCTCGATGCGGGTGGGCAGCGGGACCGGCCCGGTCACCGTCGAACCCGTCCGCTGCGCCGTCTCGACGATCTGCGCCGCGGACTGGTCGATGAGCTTGTGGTCGTAGGCCTTGAGCCGGATCCGGATCCGCTGCTTTGCCATTACTCGATGACCTTCGTCACGACGCCCGCGCCGACGGTCTTGCCGCCCTCGCGGATCGCGAACCGGAGGCCCTCTTCGAGGGCGATCGGTGTGATGAGCGTGATCGTGAGGTTGGTGTTGTCGCCGGGCATGACCATCTCGACGCCCTGCTGGAGCTCGGCCGAGCCGGTCACGTCGGTGGTGCGGATGTAGAACTGCGGCCGGTAGCCGTTGAAGAACGGGGTGTGACGGCCACCTTCCTCCTTGGAGAGGACGTAGACCTCGGCGGTGAACTTCGTGTGCGGCTTCACCGAGCCCGGCTTCGCGATGACCTGACCGCGCTCGATGTCCTCGCGCTCGATCCCGCGCAGGAGCAGGCCGATGTTGTCGCCGGCCTCACCCTGGTCGAGGAGCTTGCGGAACATCTCGACCCCGGTCACGACCACCTTGCGGGCGTCGCGGATCCCGAGGATCTCGACTTCCTCGCCGACCTTCACGATGCCGCGCTCGACCCGGCCGGTCGCCACGGTGCCGCGGCCCTTGATGCCGAAGACGTCTTCGATCGGCATGAGGAACGGCTTGTCCTTCGCCCGGACGGGCGTCGGGATGTACGAGTCGACCTTGTCCATGAGCTCGAAGATCGGCTTGTAGGCCGCGTCGTCCTTGTTCGCCGGCCCCTCGAGGGCCTTGAGCGCGGAGCCACGGATGATCGGGACCTCGTCGCCGGGGAAGCCTCGTCGTCGACCATGTCGACCTTGTTGAGGAACACCACGATGGAGGGGACCTCGACCTGCTTCGCCAGGAGGATGTGCTCGCGGGTCTGCGGCATCGGGCCGTCGGCCGCGGAGACGACGAGGATCGCGCCGTCCATCTGGGCCGCGCCGGTGATCATGTTCTTGATGTAGTCGGCGTGACCCGGGCAGTCGACGTGGGCGTAGTGCCGCTTGTCGGTCTCGTATTCGACGTGGGCGATCGAGATCGTGATCCCGCGCTCCTTCTCTTCAGGGGCGTTGTCGATCGAATCGAACGCGCGGAACTCGGCCTGGCCCTTGAGCGAGAGGGTCTTGGTGATCGCAGCCGTGAGCGTGGTCTTGCCGTGGTCGATGTGACCGATCGTGCCAACGTTCACGTGCGGCTTGGTGCGCTCGAACTTCTTCTTCGCCATTCCTAGCCCCCTCTACTTGCCCTTCAAGATCTCGGCCGCGATCGCCGCCGGAAGCACCTCGTAGTGATCGAACTCCATCGAGTAGACGCCGCGCCCTTCCGTCGCCGACCGGAGATCCGTCGCGTACCCGAACATCATCGCGAGCGGAACGAACGCGTTGATGACGGACGCGTTGGCGCGGTCGGTCATCGAGTTGATGTGCCCGCGCCGCGAGTTGAGGTCGCCGATGATGTTGCCCATGAAGTCCTGGGGCACGACGACCTCGACCTTCATGATCGGCTCGACAATGACCGGGCCGGCCCTCTGCACCGCGGCCTTCAGGGCCATCGAGCCGGCGATCTTGAACGCCATCTCGTTGGAGTCGACCTCGTGCTGCGAGCCGTCGGTCACGGTCGCCTTGAGGTCGACCATCGGGTAGCCGGCGATGACGCCGTTCGCGAGCGCCTCGCGGATGCCGGCCTCGACCGCCTTCGCCCAGTCCTTCGACAGACCCGAGCCCTTCACCTTCCAGTCGAACTCGAAGCCGGCGCCACGCGAGAGCGGCTCGAAGTCGACGGCTTCGTGATCGCCTCGCGATATGCGACCTGCGGACGGCCGACGCTCGCGGCGACCTTGAACTCGCGGAACATGCGGTCGACGATGACCTCGAGGTGGAGCTCGCCCATCCCGCTGATGAGGGTCTGGCCGGAGTCGGGATCCGTCTTCACCTGGAAGGTCGGGTCCTCTTCGGCGAGGCGCGCGAGCGCGAGCGACATCTTCTCTTCGTCGGCCTTCGTCTTCGGCTCGACGGCGATCTGGATGACCGGCTCGGGGAACTTGATCGTCTCGAGGATGATCGGCTTGTCGGGGTCGCAGAGCGTGTCCCCGGTGAAGGTCTGCTTCAGCCCGATGGCGCCCGCGATCTCCCCCGCTCCGACTTCCTGCACGTCCTCGCGGTGGTCGGCGTGGAGCAGGACGATGCGCGAGATGCGTTCCTTCTTGTCCTTCGTGGCGTTGTAGACCTGGTCGCCGGCCCGGAGCGTGCCCGAGTAGACGCGGAAGAAGGCGAGCTTCCCGCTGAACGGGTCGGCCGCGATCTTGAATGCGAGGGCGGCGAACGGGTCGTCGTCGGTCGGACGGCGCACGAGCTCCTCGCCCGTCTTCGGGTCCGTGCCGGTGACCGGCGGGACGTCGAGGGGCGACGGGAGGTAGGCGACGACCGCATCGAGGAGCGGCTGGACGGCCTTGTTGCGGAGCGCCGCGCCGCAGAGGACGGGCACGATCTTGTTCGCGATCGTCGCGGCGCGGAGGCCGCGGATGATCTCGTCGGTCGTGATGTCGTGCTCCTCGAGGTACTTGTGCATGAGGGTGTCGTCGGTCTCGGCGACCTTCTCGACGAGGAGCTCGTGGGCCTTCTTCGCGGCCTCGGCGTATTCCGCGGGGATCTCCTTGACCACCGCGTCGGCCGGCGTGTCCTGCTCCCAGAAGAGCGCCTTGCGCTGGATGACGTCGATGACGCCCTTGAAGTTCGCCTCGGCGCCCATCGGCAGCTGGATCGCGACGGGGTTCGCGCCGAGGCGGTCGACGATCATGTCGAAGCACCGCTCGAAGCTCGCGCCCATGCGATCCATCTTGTTGACGAAGCAGATGCGCGGGACCGCGTACTTGTCGGCCTGACGCCACACCGTCTCGGACTGCGGCTCGACGCCGGCGACGCCATCGAACACCGTGACCGCGCCGTCGAGGACGCGCAGCGAGCGCTCCACTTCCACGGTGAAGTCCACGTGTCCGGGCGTGTCAATGATGTTGATGCGGGTGATCGTGATCCCGCGCTCCTGCTCCTGCGGCATCCAGTCCATCGTCGCGGCGCCCTCGTGGACCTCGCCGATCTTGTAGATCTTCTTCGTGTAGAAGAGGATCCGCTCGGTCACGGTGGTCTTGCCCGCGTCGATGTGGGCGATGATCCCGATGTTGCGGACTCGCTCGAGGGGATATTCGCGGGCGGTCGCAGGCTTCCCAGCCTTTGTTTCGATCGTCATTACCACTTGTAGTGGGAGAACGCCTTGTTGGCCTCGGCCATCTTGTGCGTCTCCTCCTTGCGACGGACGGCGGCACCGGTGTTGTTCATCGCGTCCATGAGCTCACCGGCGAGCTTCTCGGCCATCGACTTGCCCGGACGCTTGCGCGCGGACTGGATGAGCCAGCGCATCGCGAGCGAGCCACGGCGAGCCGCGGGGATCTCGACCGGCACCTGATAGGTCGCGCCACCGACGCGCCGGGGCTTGACCTCGAGGAGCGGCGTCGCGTTCTTCATCGCGGTCTCGAACACTTCGACCGCGGGCTTGCGCGTCGCCTGCTCGGCCCGCTCGACGGCGTCGTAGACGATGCCCTCGGCGGTCGAGCGCTTGCCGTCGCGCATCACCTTGTTGATGAACTGCTGCACGGTGACGTTCGCGTACTTGCGGTCGGCCACTTTCGCGCGGTCGGTGGGACGAGCACGACGTGGCATTACTTGTCCGATCTCCGGCTGCGCCGGAGAGTGCCCCGGCGGGCTGACTCGCTTGTCGCGGCAAAGCCGCTCCTCGCTCGCATCACTTGGGCGCCCGCTTCTTCGCCTTCGGGTTCTTCGCGCCGTAGAGCGAACGACCCTGCATGCGATCCTTCACGCCCGCGGTGTCGAGGGTGCCGCGGATGATGTGGTACTTCACCGACGGAAGGTCGGGCACCCGGCCGCCGCGGACGAGCACGACGGAGTGCTCCTGCAGGTTGTGGCCGATGCCCGGGATGTACGCCGTGACCTCCATGTGATTGGAGAGACGCACCCGGGCGATCTTGCGGAGCGCGGAGTTCGGCTTCTTCGGGGTCATCGTGCGGACGATCGTGCAGACACCACGCTTCTGGGGCGCGCCCTTGCGCAGCTGCACGAACCGACGGTCAAGCGAGTTCCACGTCGTGCGCAGCGCGGGCGTGTCCACCTTCGGCTTCTGGCTCTTCCGGCCCTTGCGGACCAGCTGCGAGATCGTTGGCATGCGGTGACGTCCCCTTCTTGTGCGCGGCGCGCGCGAACGCACGCCGAACACTGCTCGCGTTTTCTGACAACTCCCCCGACGAGAGCGCCTGCCTTGCGGCCAGGGCCCCCGGCGCAGCGCGACCGATGTCACAACAAGCGACTGGCCGATGCGCGAAATGACCGCCCTACCCCGCTCGGGAAGGCGGTCACCGTCTCGAAAGACAGCCAAGGAGAAGTATGACGGAGGGGACTCCCGACCGTCAACGCGGGACGCTCCGTTAACTGGGCGACATCAGCCGGCCGCCCGCCACCTGCCCCGGTGCGACCGATTCCGGCCGCAGGCGGTGGCGTTATGGCCGCGACGACCGTTGCCGCGCTTTGTTGTCCGATCGTCGCGGACGGATGATCGAACGGGTACGTCCCGTGCTGCCTGCCCGCCCGGCGAAGGTCCAGGCGCCTGGGCTGTCCCTGCGGTTGGACCTCGCACGAACGGCGTCGAGGCGACGCGGAAGGCAAGGCCATGGCGGACCGTCAGGCGGACCGATGAGCAAGCTCCGAGGCGCCCTGTTCGCGACCGCGATCTTTCTCGTGTTGCCCGCACTGGTGGCGGCGGCAGCGGCCCCGCCCGGCCCGTACTTCAACGGCTTCGAGACGAACACCGCCGGCTGGTCCAACTACAGCGGAGCCACGGTGACGAGGGTCGCGTCGGGCTCGACCGGCTACCCGTACGCCGATGGCATCGCGGCGGCAGCGGGAGGCTGGTATGCGCGCTTGGGGAAGGACCCGAGCCCTGACTCGTGCGTGTTCGGTGGCGGCATCGCCCCCATCTACTTCGGCCCGTACACGAATCTACCTCGACGTCGCCTGGGCCCAGGCGCACCCCGACCAGCGGTTCGACTGGTCCTCGGCGATCAACAACACGTCGGGTGGGTTCCGGCGGGACTTCGTCTTCAATGCCGGCACCGACCCCCTTGGATTCGTGATCTCCGGCGGCAACAACGCGACCCGTTGCGGCGCGAACCCCGCCGACCCGGGTCACACGCCCGTCCACGTGACCGTGTCGGGCTGGTACACGTTCGAGCACGACTTCGTCGGCGTTCCGGGTAGCCCGCTGATCGTCAACCTGCGGCTCATCAATAAGGCGACCAGCGCGGTCGTCGGGACGTGGACGCGCGCGGATCCCACCGACATCGTCGGCGTCACCGTCGGCGGGAACCGCTACGGCTGGTTCGTCCAGAACGAGATCGATCAGCTCGCCATCGACGACAGCGAGCGCACCGGCATCGTCAGCACGATCGGCTGCGAGGTCTCGCTGAACGACGGCGGCTGGATCACCGCGCTCAACGGCGACCAGGGATCGTTCGGCGGCAACGCGAAGGTCGATGGCTCCTCGGTCACGTCGGGCCAGCAGGAGTATCAGGACCACGGCCCGCTGCAGGCAGCCAACGTGAAGGCGACCACCGTGGACGCGGTCATCTGCGACGAGAGCGCCGGGACGGCGGAGATCTACGGGACCGCGACCGTGAACGGCGCCGGCAGCTATGAGTACCGGATCCGGGTCAAGGACGGCGGTCCGGGCAACGATCCCGGCGATCGGTACGGGATCATCGTGCCTGGCATCGCGTACGACTCCGGCGACCAGCCGCTCGGAGGCGGCAACATCAACATCCGCTTCCACTAGCGACATAGAAGGAGGGCCGCCCATCTGGGCGGCCCTCCGTTGATACCTGGCGTATGACCGGACCTACTCGGCGGTCGGAGTCTCTTCCTTGATCTCGCCCTCGGGTCCTTCGAGGTCGAGGATGTCCGTGTCGCCATCCTCTTCCTCCTCGTCGTCGTCGAGGTCCTCGAGGCTGAGCTCCTCTTCCGGCGGAAGGGCCGGGAGCTCCTCCTCTTCGTCGGTACCGAACAGGCCGGCGAGGGCCTTCGGCTTCGGCATCCAGTCGAGCGTGTCGCGGCGGGACTGGAGCCCAGTGCCCGCCGGGATGAGCTTGCCGATGATGACGTTCTCCTTGAGGCCGAGCAGCCGGTCCTTCTGACCCATCGTCGCGGCCTCGGTGAGGACGCGGGTGGTCTCCTGGAACGACGCGGCCGCGAGGAAGGACGACGTCGACAGCGACGCCTTCGTCACGCCGAGGAGCACCGTCTGTGCCGTTGCCGGCTCGCCACCCGCCGCGATCGTGCGGGCGTTGATGTCCTCGAACTCGAAGCGGTCGAACAGCTCCACGGAGCATCTGCCGGACGATGATCTCGATGTGCTTGTCGTTGATCGTGACGCCCTGGCTGCGGTAGACCTTCTGGACCTCCGCGACCATGTAGCGGTGCACGGCCTCGCGGCCGGAGATGCGAAGGATGTCCTGCGGGTTCGCGGAGCCTTCGGTGAGGAAGTCACCGGCCGCGACCTGCTTGCCGTTGTCGATCCGGAGGCGCGCCTGGTGGGCGACCTCGTAGATCCGCTCTTCCACTTCCTGCATGGCGATCGTGATCTGGCCTCCGCCCTGGACGTGGACCGTGCCGGAGACCGGCGACGGCATGTCGATCTTGCCCTTCGTGCGACGCTCGGGCTTGGCGAGCGCCTCGCCGGCGGTCACCTTCGCGCCGTCCTCGACGTTGAGGACGTAGCCGCCCGGGATGCTGATCGGGACCGTGTACTCCTGCATGTTGCGGACGACGATCTTCCGTGAGCCGTCCGGGTCACGGACGATCTCGGCGATGCCGTCGATCTCGGCGATGACCGCGAGGCCCTTGGGCACGCGGGCCTCGAAGATCTCTTCGACCCGCGGGAGGCCCATCGTGATGTCCTCACCCGCGACGCCACCGGTGTGGAACGTGCGCATGGTGAGCTGGGTGCCGGGCTCGCCGATGGACTGCGCGGCGATGATGCCGACGGCCTCGCCCGATTCGACGAGCTTGCCCGTCGCCATCGACCGGCCGTAGCAGGCGCGGCAGATGCCGTACTTCGCGTGGCACGAGAGGGGCGACCGGATGCGCATCCGCTTCACGCCCGCCCCGGCGATGAGCTTCGCCGTCTCGCGGTTGATGTCCTCGCCGCTCGAGACGATGCGCTGCTTGGTCTTCGGGTCGTCGACGTCCATCGCCGCGACGCGGCCGAACAGACGGTCGGGGAACGGCTCGATCATGCCGACCTCTTCGGCGTTCACGAAGATGCCGTCCTCGTCGCCGCAGTCCTCCAGCCGGACGATGACGTCCTGCGCGACGTCGACGAGACGCCGCGTGAGGTAGCCGGAGTCGGCGGTGCGGATGGCCGTGTCGGCGAGACCCTTGCGGCCACCGTGCGTCGAGATGAAGTACTCGAGGACCGAGAGGCCCTCGCGGAAGTTCGAACGGATCGGCAGGTCGATGATCCGGCCCTGCGGGTCGGCGATGAGACCGCGCATGCCGCCGATCTGACCCATCTGGCGCGGGTTACCGCGGGCGCCGGACGTGGCCATCATGTAGACGGACCCGCGCTTGTCGAGCGAATCCATCATGGCGCTCACGACCGTCTCGGTCGTCGCGGTCCAAAGGTCCACGGTCTGCCCGTAGCGCTCTTCCTCGGTGATGAGGCCGCGGGAGAACTGGCGATCGATCTCGCCGACCTTCTTCTCGGTCGCGGCGATCGCGGTCGCCTTGATCGCGGGCACCGTCACGTCGTCGATCGAGATCGACACGCCGGCGTGCGTCGCTGCGGCGAAGCCGATGCGCTTGATCTTGTCCACGACGTCCGCCGTGACGTCGTTGCCGTGCTTCTCGAACACGGCGATGACGATGTCGCGGATCGCGTCGCGGCGCAGGTTCTTGTTCACGAACCGGAGGTCCTCGGGGAGGACCGCGTTGAACATGACCCGACCGACGGTCGTGTCGATGATCTTGCCATCGTGCGGGAACTTCACCGGGTCGTGCATCCCGACGACACCGAGGTCGAACGCGGACTGGACCTCGCCGTAGTCGCCGAACAGGCGCGGCTTGAGGTCCTTGTGCTTGGAGTCGAGGGTCAGGTAGTAGCAGCCGAGCACCATGTCCTGGCGCGGCGTGACGACGGGCTGGCCGTCGGCCGGCTTCAGGATGTTGCGGCTCGCGAGCATGAGGTGCTTCGCCTCGGCCTGCGCGGCCGCGGAGAGCGGGACGTGCACGGCCATCTGGTCGCCGTCGAAGTCGGCGCCGAAGGCCTCGCACACGAGCGGGTGGATCTGGATCGCGTTGCGAGGACCGGGTGGTCCTTGATGACCTCTTCCAGGACGTCCCACACCTCGGGCGACACGCGCTCGACGTAGCGCTTCGCGCTCTTGATGTTGTGCGCGAGACCGCGCTCGACGAGCTGACGCATGACGAACGGCTTGAACAGCTCGAGGGCCATCTTCTTCGGCAGACCGCACTCGTGGAGCTTGAGGTCGTTGCCGACGACGATGACCGAGCGGCCGGAGTAGTCCACGCGCTTGCCGAGGAGGTTCTGACGGAACCGCCCCTGCTTGCCGCGGAGCATGTCGGAAAGGCTCTTCAGCTTGTGGTTGCCCGTGCCGGAGATCGCGCGGCCACGACGGCCGTTGTCCATGAGCGCGTCGACCGCCTCCTGGAGCATCCGCTTCTCGTTCCGGATGATGATCTCGGGCGCGCCGAGCTCGAGGAGCCGCTTCAGCCGGTTGTTCCGGTTGATCACGCGGCGGTAAAGGTCGTTCAGGTCGGACGTCGCGAAGCGGCCACCGTCGAGCTGCACCATCGGGCGCAGGTCCGGCGGGATGACCGGGAGGATCGTGAGGATCATCCACTCCGGCGACGCGCCCGAGCGGAGCAGCGCCTTGATGAGGCGCAGGCGCTTGATGGACTTCTTGCGGCGCTGACCGGTGGTCGAGCGCATGTCGTTCTGGAGGATGAGTGCCAGCTTCTCGAGGTCGAGCTGCCGGATGATCTCGAGGACCGCCTCCGCGCCCATCTGCGCGCGGAAGTACCGGTACTTGTCGGCGTACTGCCGGTACTCGGTCTCGGTCATGTTCTGCATCCACTTGATCGCGTCGACCTCGTCGCGCTTGCCCTTCGCCTCGTCGCGGACCTGCTGCACGTCAGGAGCGATCTCCTGCCGCACGACGCCGAGGTCCTGGTCTGCCCGGGCGCGGATGTCGGCGATGCGCTTGTCGGCCTCGGTGCGCGAGCCGGCCTCGCCCTGCCGGCCGGACTTCACGAGCCGGTCGGTCTCCTTCTGGAGGGCGCGCTGCAGCTGCGTGAGCATCGAGCGGGTGACGTTCTCGCCCTTCTCGACGATCTTGAGATCCGTCGGCTTGAACACGATGTCCTTCGGCGCGGCCTTCTGGAGCGACTCCTCGAGCGACTCCTTCACCTTCGCCGCGGCCTGGGTCAGGGTCTCGAGCTCGGCGGCGAGCTCCTCTTCCTGGGTGCGGACCTTCTGCTCGGTCGAGGTGCGGATGCGCATGATCTCCGCGTTCGCCCGGCTTTCGATGGCGCCGGTGCGGTCCGAGATCGTCTGCTCGAGGCGGCGGATCTTGCCTTCCGCCTCCTCCTCGATCGTCTGGAGGACGCGCTCCTTCTGGTGCTCGTCGATGTGCGTCACGACGTAGAGCGCGAAGTACAGGATCCGCTCGAGGTTGCGCGGCGACATGTCGAGGAGGATCCCGAGCCGGCTCGGCGTGCCCTTGAAGAACCAGATGTGCGACACCGGCGACGCGAGCTGGATGTGGCCCATGCGCTCGCGGCGGACCTTCGCGCGCGTCACTTCGACGCCGCACTTGTCGCAGATGATCCCCTTGTACCGGATGCGCTTGTACTT
>WNFM01051470.1_pt1 | contig 12587 bp, 8 predicted proteins | sample 5400271 | NCBI WGS metagenome assembly WNFM01 (sample SAMN13153352, study PRJNA577476) | soil metagenome | isolation source: 60 cm saprolite on Douglas fir-dominated hillslope | place: USA:California | collected 2013-09-17 | reverse complement strand
TTGTAGTCGATTCTCAGCCAGGTGAACTTATTAGTTAACTGCATTTAAAGCCGAAGTGCTTTCACGTTGATATATTGTTTAACGGGTAACATTGGTGCGCCACATGAATGCCCTTATGATTGCCGCTTCTTGCGAACGATTTGCAATAAACATCGCAACAGGTGGCTAGTCTTCTGGACATCCACCATACTACCAATTTGCATTAACGTCTCAGAGAGGGCATTCACCACATTATGGATTTTTTGACAACAGTCATATTAGGCGCGATTGCAGGCTTCACAATTTTTCTGGGTTTGCCGGTGGCGCGGATCAGCAAACCGTCGCGTTCATTGCAGGCATTTCTGAACGCAGTCGCCATCGGCATCCTGCTTTTTTTGCTGTGGGATGTGTTGAGCAAGGCCAGCGAACCCATTTTCACAGCGCTTGACCACGCCCACAACGGCGATGGCGGTAATTTTATATTGCTGCTCCTGCTCTTTGCAGGCGGCTTCGGCTTCGGATCGTTGGGACTGGTGTATTTCGAGCGGTACTTTGTCCGGCGGGCCGCCCACAGCACTAGGAATGGGGAAATCGCGCCGACCCAATTTGCGCTCATCATTGCGACGGGAATCGGACTGCACAATTTCTCGGAAGGATTAGCCATCGGTCAGTCTTCACGCATCGGCGCGATTGGCCTGGCGGCGGTTTTGATTATCGGTTTTGCGCTGCATAACATGACGGAAGGCTTTGGCATCGCTGCACCGCTTACTTCGGGCAGTCGTCCCAGTTGGCGCTTTCTTGCGCTGGCAGGTCTGATCGCGGGTGGTCCAACTTTCCTTGGAACAATCATCGGTTACAGCATCTATTCCGAAGCCATATTCGTGCTGTTTCTCGCACTCGCTGCCGGGTCGATCTTCTACGTGGTGGCGGAACTGCTAAACGTGGGTCGCCGCTTCGAAATGCGGGAACTCGCCATGTGGGGCATTGTGCTGGGTTTCTTGATCGGCTTCGTCACCGACCTGTTATTGACCTGGGGCGGGGCATAGGGCGACGCCTACTTTTCGGCCTTGTTCAGATCACCTTTGATGTCGCGCTGGAAATCCCATGTCAGAAAGTCGAGTGTGATGGGCAGTGAAAGCTCTACCTTGCTGATGAACTGAATGCCGACCCGCAACCTGCGTGGCCTACATTCCAGCAAATGTCCTCCGTGTTGTAAATCGCTTGACAGGAAGTGCAAGTGCAGTCCGGGCACACTCAGGGAGGATATGAACGACGGCGTAAAGAAACCTGCCAGTGTGCCTTCCACTTCATCATATTCGAAAATTGGCTCGTCGCGGGTCACCTCGACCAGCGGATGATAACTCAATTGCTTTGGCACCGAACGTACCTTAATGTGTGCGAATAGCCCTTCGATGCGAATCGCATAAAACATATTCGGAGAGAGCAGCAGGCTCTGAATCCATTCCAGAAAATCCGCGTAGGTCATATCGCGTGTGACCTCATCGGTGCTATGCGCCTGATAAAACGTCACACAGGCGAAGGGCGTGGCGTGTTTATCGTCCACTGCGGCGACATGGCCGTCCCCTGTGATCTGATATACAACGCCATCAAGCATCACCATCTCGCCATCGAGCTGATCGAAAGTGCCCAGGCCAAAATCGCCATGCTTGCGGACTTCCGAGAGCGGAATACTTTCGCTGTAAATGCCTTCTACGAGGGCATTAACCGGGGCGCACAAGTAAATATGGCTGTGGTCCAGTGCGGACTTATCGGGTTGGTTCACGAGTTCTCCTCAGTGCGGCGTGCTAGTGGTGGCTGACGATCATGCACTCGCTAGTCTTTCGCCGTGTATCGCTACGAGTCGGGCAAATTGTACATGCTCTTATGATACGTTGAAACCCATATCCCCTACCACGCCGCTCCCAAAAAGTTGGAGCAACCACCCAAAATAATGCTATTGTTCTGCGTCTTTGGTTCTGAACCTTGACGGCGAGGAAATCCGCCCTTAAAATTCTGCTCAATAAATGCAGTTCCGGCCCCCGTAGCTCAGGGGATAGAGCGGTCGCCTTCTAAGCGAAAGGTCGAGGGTTCGAATCCTTCCGGGGGCATCTTTGTTACCATGCCAGTAAATCCTGTGGTTTCTTTTGTATCTTTAGAATAGAGTGATTTTCCATTCTATCTTTAGAAAAAACAGAAATCGAATAATTTGATTCCAATGTAACTTTAGAGAAGACCCGACCTGAGGTACAGTGATCCCGTTCTCGTCTATGCCATTGCAATATGATGCAACAGACTACTGACTTAACCCTGGCACATGTGCTTCACACCTCGGCGAAGCTGTATTCCGCACTATCAGCGATCACAGCCCAGGGACGCCTGCCGCTTACCTACGAAGGTTTATATGCGCACATTGCGGAAACGATGCAGGTATTGAACGGATGGGGCATCGGGCGGAATGATCGCGTTGTTGTTGTTTTGCCCAACAGCGTCGAGGCCACTGTCGCCATTTTGTCCGTAAAATCGGCCGCAACCTGCATCACGATTAATCCGGCCTGGACCTCGGCGGAGATGCTAAATGTACTGTCCAGGCTCAAGGTAAAAGCCGTTATTATCGCAGCGGATTTAGAGACCGTTGCCTGGCAAACCGCAGAAAAACTCAGTTTGCCGATCATTACGCTCGTGCCCTTGCCGAATAAGGAAGCTGGGTTGTTTCGTTTATTCAGCAAGGATTTTCGTAATTCGACTATCCTGGGTGACAGCATTCACGGCGGCTTTGCCCAGCCGGACGATGTTGTTCAACTGGTGCTTACATCGGGCACAGAAGCCGCGCCAAAGATTGTTCCCTATATACACAGGAAGGCCTTTGCCCACACACGGCTCATCGGTGGGTTAATCGGGCTAAGTTCACAGGACCGCTTGTTAAGTTTTCTGCCCATTCACCATCTGATCGGCATGGGTTATATCCAGCAGGCGCTGATGTTTGGCGGATCGGTCTACGTTCTGCCGGGCTTTGATGTAAAAACTTTTTTCGAAAGTTTAAAAGAAGTCCAGCCAACCTGGTTTGCGGCTGTCACGCCAATGTATCAGGCCATACTTGATCATGCGTCTCAGTACATGGATGCACTGGCAAACTTGTCAGTGCGCTGCATGGTTGCCCCGTCAATTGCCATCGATGCAGCACGCTCTGCTGAACTAGAGCAGATTTTTAAAGCCCCGCTTATCCAGACTTACGGTTCAACAGAAGTCGCGCAGGTCAGTGCTAATCCAATGCCTGGGCTGGTGCGTAAACTTGGATCGGCAGGCATCCCCAGCACCGAAATTGCTATGATCGATGATAACTTGAAGTTCCTGCCGCGTGGGGCAACAGGCGAAATTGTTGTGCGCGGCCCTGCCGTTATGGAAGGCTACGAGGGCGACCCGGATGCAACCGCAAAGGTATTCATCAACGGGTGGTATCGTATGGGCGATGTGGGCTATCTGGATGAAGATGGCTATTTGTTTATTGTAGGCCGTGTCAAAGAAGTGATCAACCGCGGGGGGCAGAAAGTCTCGCCAGTTGAAGTTGAGCAAGCGCTGCTGGCGAATCCTGCGGTGAATGAGGCGGTTGTCGTTGCTTTCCCCGATCCGCAGCTTGGCGAAGAAGTTGGCGCGGCAGTTGTATTGCACCCTGACGTCGCGATCACCGAAAGTGAGCTTCGCGCATTTGTGGCTAAAACGCTGGCTCCGTACAAACTTCCGCGTCGAATTGCCTTTCTAGATGATCTGCCTAAGACCGCGCTGGGCAAAATTCAACGCAGCGGCCTGGCGCAGCAGTTGGGATGGACGCTGCCAGCCGCTGACGCTCCGGCTGGTTTCGAAGTACCAGACACGCCTATAGAAAAAGCGCTGGCCCGATTGTGGAGCGAAATCTTGAATCGCCCACTGGACCAAATCAGCCTCAATGATCGTTTTACCGAGCTTGGCGGAACCTCATTGAACGCTACACAACTGGTCTTGAAGACCCGCGCAACCTTCAACGTTCCGGTCACTATTCTCGACTTTTTCAATGCCTCGACGATTACGTTGCAGGCTGCGGTCATCGAAGAGATCATACAAAATCCGCGTTCGGGTCGGCAAAACACCGATCTTATTCCCATACAGCCGATAGGGTTGCGGCCACCACTATTTTGCACTCATGCCATATACGGCAGCGTCTATATTTATCAACACCTGATCCCATTCTTACCCGATGACCAGCCCATTTTCGGTTTGCAGGCAGTCGGTATGGACGGGTTAGTCGAACCTCTGGATAGTATAGATGCTATGGCGGCGCATCAGGTGGAAATTATTCGAACGGTACAGACCACAGGTCCCTACTACCTGTGTGGCTATTCAATGGGCGCTAAAACAGCAGTAGAAGTCGGACGGCGCTTATGGGAAGATTATGGACAGGTGGCGCATGTGTTTTGCATTGAGGGTTCATTTTATTCGCGGCCCACACTCGAAATGCAACGACAAATAACCACTACCCAACGCCTTCGGCGCAAACTTGGAACGCTCGGCTACGTGTTGTTTGGCCTCCCAATGAACTATAAGGGTGCTTACTTGCGCCAGAAAGTCCAAAACTTTTTGATCCAGTTGAGGATAAGCAAGGTGCTGCCAGAAATCTCTACTCAGAGAGAACTTGATGAGATGCTTAAGCTCAGTATTCCACCAGGATTTGGCAAAGTGCTCCGCGCTGGTCAGCAAGCAAGTGCTGCTTATCGAGCCAGACCGTACAAATGGCCTTTGACCTATGTCGGTGTGATGCGCCAGAATATGGACGTACAATGGACGAGAAGCATATATGCGTTAGCCAAGGGTGAACTGACTATCTTCGATGTGCCGGGCAGTCACTTAACGATTATGTTGGATCCTTATGTGGCGCGCGTGGGCGAATTACTGAAGTCCTGGCTTGAACGCCATCAAGGAGAACATCCTGAAAAAAGTTAAGCCTTACCTGGCTTTTTGCGAATTACCTTCATCTTGATGCCGTATTTGGGCCGCAGCGTGATTAATGGATTGACCTCAATCGGATGATCCGCAACGAGTTCGAATCGATAGTTTTGGAGCACTGTCACCAGAATCAAGGCCATCTCAAGCATGGCAAAGGACCCTCCGATACATACATGAGCGCCAGAACCAAACGGTAAGTACGTATAGCGTGGAGGCTCCCGTTCAAACCGATCCGGGATAAAGCGCTCTGGCTCCGGGAACACATTTGGGTTCCGATGGAAAACGTAGGAGCAGATCGCAAGGGATGCGCCGCGTTCTACTGGATACCCGCCAATATCAACACGCTCTGTTGGCGTGCGCCCAATAAGCCAGGCAGGAGGATAAAGGCGCATTGATTCTTTAAGAACGCGCTCAACATAGGTCAACATGGACAGGTGATTCGCGTTTGCCACTTCTCCACCCACGACGCGGCGCAGCTCCTGGTCCAGTTTTGCTTCGACTTCCGGATGTTGCGCGATCATATACCACGTCCAGGCCAGCCCGTTGGCGGACGCCTCTTGACCCGCCACAAAAAGATTTAACGCTTCGGCGTGAACCTGTGCATGTGACATCGATAAGTTGGTTTCAGGATCAACAATAGACAGCAGGCGACTTAGTAAATCGCTGATGCCAGTTTCCTTATGTTGTTCGATAAGCTGGGAAACGATAACTCCAAGATGGTCCGTTGCTACCTGTACCTGTTCATCAGTGATTCCCTGACTGCGCGCCAGTCGTTGTCCGGAATATTGCTGAAATACCGTAATCGCTGATTTGATGTCATCACTGATACCAATTGGTGTGCTCCCAAAGATTGTCCGGTAGACAATTTCCATCGTAAGCACCATCATATCCTGGGCAATGTCCCGAATCTCGCCATCCTGCCAGTTGTCGAGCATATGTGTCGTACACTCTATTATAATCGGTGCATATTGAGCAACTGCCGCTGGTGTAAAGACGGGTTGAATAGTGCGGCGCTGTTTCTTGTGAAGCGATCCGGCACTTACGACCAGGCCCTCGCCCAAAAATCGACCAATCGTGTCTTTCGTCAACTGAGTGCGATCCATGACATCATTTAGCTCGACCAGGATCGCTCGCAAGTGCTCTGGATTGTTAATCAGGTAGACATGGGTATCTTTCAGTTGATAATGCGCAAAATCGCCGTAGGTTTGATATAGCCCGCACAAGAACACCACAGGATTCTGTTGAAAATCTCTGAGCGCAGCACTGCTATCTGTTGGACCCGGTGGATACCCTAGATTGAGTTCTGTCATCGTGGCGCTACCTTTAAATTAACGTGAGTTGGGGATAAGGAAAGCGATACCTCTTAGCAGAGATAGGCCAGCTATCGACACATAGCGGTTTTGCCTTATCGGTTTTGGAATTGTAGGCAATTAATGCAATAGCTAGTGCAGCCCATTTGATACGCTGAGCAATTTTCTATTTCTCATAATCATGTTCCAAAACGGAAATTTGCGCTAATAATCCAGATATGGAACACAATGAAGATGATACTGCTGGCGAATACAGTAGCTGTAGAAAAAGGCCGCGAGTCAAAGCTAAAATTCTGGCAATAAGGGATGATAGGAGCGAAAGCCATGCAGCCTGCCGCAAGAACAGTCCAGCGATGATAATTCGCGATGAGCTGGAATGCTTATACGAAGATGACGCATTTAGGAGCTTATATGCGGAGTGTGGACAACCGGGAATAAGTCCGTGGCAGTTAGCGATAGTGTGCATCCTGCAATTTGTGGAAGGGTTGTCAGACCGACAGGCAGCCGATGCGGTGCGAGTGCGAATAGATTGGAAATATACGTTGGGGTTAAGACTGGACGATGCAGGATTTGACGCCTCTGTATTGAGCGAGTTTCGAGGACGTTTGGTCGAGGCTGGACTGGAATATGAACTACTGAATCGACAGCTCCAGATTTTGGAAGTTCGAGGTCTATTGAAAGGCCGAGGACGACAACGCACTGACTCAACCCGTGTCTTGGCCGCGGTACGTGACCTCAACCGGCTCATGAATGTGATGGAAACCATGCGACATGCGTTTGAATCATTGGCGGGTACATTCCTCGCGGCTTGCCGCGTGTCGTGTACGGCAAAATCCGTCCCGCAGGGTGAAATTCCGTAATACATCGCAGCTTGCTGCGGTGATAGGAATTTCAAGGATTTCGCTTTTATTTTAAAGATACAAAAGTAATCACAATTGAACTTCACGACTCGAAGGCAGCCAGCCTCGAATCAATAGCCTTGAGTGCCGGGTAGACCTCGCGGTAAACCGAATACAGACGTGCATAGGCTTCGACCGCTTGCGGGTTCGGCACCACTTCATCCACTTTGTGAATGAGGGCGGCACAGGCCGCAGGCACATCGGGCCACGCCCCCACGCCCACAGCACCCAGGATCGCCGCACCGAACGCCGCGCCTTCGTTGCTATTCACGGTGTACAGTGGCAAATTGACAATATCTGCCAGCAACTGCCGCCAAACGGGACTGTTGGCCGCGCCGCCGCTCACCGCCGCCGAAGCAGGTTGTGTGCCCTGCGCTCGCAGCAGTTCCAGATTATCGCGCATCCCAAAGGCCACGCCTTCCATCACCGCGCGAACCATGTGCGCCAGGCCATGCCGCACGGTCAATCCAACGAACGCGCCACGCGCCAGCGGATCGGGATGGATGCGGGTGCCGCTCGCCGGAAAGATACGGGGTGAACAGCAGACCATCCGCGCCCAGTGGGATCGTTGCCGCTAATTCGCTCAAGGCTTCATAGCTGCGATCGGGCGCCAGCTCATCGTGCAACCAGCGCAAACTCCCTGCCGCACTGAGCATCACGCCCATATAGAACCACGCGCCAGGGATGGCGTGGCAAAACGTGTGCAGGCGACCCTCGGGTTCCGGTGCGTAGCGGCTGGCAGCGGTAAACACAACGCCAGAGGTGCCAACCGTGAGGCTGGTTTCGCCGGGGCGGGTAATGCTGCTGCCGATGGCCTGAGCGGGTTGATCGCCCGCTCCCCCGACAATTGGTGTGCCTACCGGAAGACCCGTCGCGGCCGCTCCCGCTTCGTTTACAGTAGCGGTTACTTCAGGCGATTCGCGTAGCGCGGGCAGCCAGCTTCGCGGGAAGTCGAAAGCCGCGATCATCTCATCGGACCAGCCACGGCGGGCAATATCCATCAGACCGATTCCAGAGCCATCCGCCACATCCGTAATGTAGGCGCCGCTTAAGCAGTAGCGCACGTAATCCTTGGGCAGCAAAATATGGGCGATGCGCGCATACGAGTCGGGTTCGTGCGTGCGCAGCCAGGCTAGCTTCGGTGCGGTAAAGCCCGGCAGCATCAAACTCCCGGTAAGTTGATACAGCTTATTCGCGCCGACCTTCGCGGTGATCGCGTCACACTCCGCTCCGCTGCGCTGGTCGTTCCACAAGATCGCCGGACGGACGGGATTGCCCGCCGCGTCAAGCGTCGTCAGGCCGTGCATTTGCCCCGTTAGGCCCACGGCTGCAATCTGGCTCGCCGGGATTTTTTGAGTGATGTCCCGCAGTGCGTGGCTGCTGGCCTCCCACCAATCGAGTGGGTTCTGCTCAGACCACAGCGGATAGGGCGTTGAGATGGGATGCGGGTAGCTCTGGCTGGCGACGACGACGCCCTGCTCATCAATTGCCAGCGCCTTCGATGCCGTCGTGCTAACGTCCACTCCGATAAAATATCGTGGCATAATACTTTGGCCTCATAGGTTTGCCGCACACCGAGTAAAAATTTGTTGGTTATTTGGTCGAGCCGTTCATCGTGCTGGCCTCAGCGCCTGACATGACGTTCTTGATTATCTGCGTATGAGCCAAAAAGTAAAATACTAAACTCAGCTCCAATGATATGAATAAGCTAGCAGACAACGGATGCGCGAGCGTTGAAGCCGACACCTAAATCTCCCCGAAACCTGTAGTAAATTATATTTTTGAACCGTTGTGGCCTTTTAAAAACCTAAAAAGTCTGGTAATATTCTTCGCGTTATCGTAATATTGTGATTTCATACCGCATCCAGTATCTGATTTCTTTCGCGCTGGCTTGGGAAAGTCATGGGGGCATCATCTAATGGAATTATCTGCTTCAGCCGTTTCACCCAACATGAAACGCGCTGTGTCCGACAATCGTCTAGTCGGGCTGTGGTACATGATGGAAGGTTTTCGGAAAACCTACATCAGCGCTGCCCTCATGTTGGGTCTGGCTGCAATTTCCAAGACGGGCACGTTCTTGCTGCTGCGCTATTTTGTCGATGACATCCTGGGCGCGAACAAGCTGAACGGTCAGACCTTACCGCTCATCGCGTTTGGCTTCGTGCTGTTCGCGGTTTTTGAAGGAACTTTCACCTTCCTGAGTGGCAGACTCGCGGCGCAGACCGCCGAAGGTCTGGCGTTGAGGTTACGAAATTACCTTTTCGATCATGTGCAGCACCTTTCATTTAGCTACCATGACCAGACCAAAACGGGCGAACTGGTGCAGCGCTCTACCACGGACGTCGATGCGATACGCACCTTTTTTCAGGACCAGGCCATTGAACTGGGTCGGGTCGTCATCCTGTTTGCAATCAACTTCGTGGCGGTGCTGGCGTTGGACTGGCGACTCGGACTGCTGTCGGTGCTGGTTGTGCCTGTCATTGTGGCACTATCTGTCTTCTTCTTTGGCAAAATCTCGAAGGCCTACGAAAAGTTTCAGGAAGAAGATGGCACCCTGTCCACTATCTTGCAGGAAAATCTCACGGGGGTTCGGGTGGTGAAAGCCTTCGCCCGCCAGGATTATGAACGTGAAAAATTCGAACGCCAAAACTGGATTCGAATGCGCAAAGGCAACCGGATGCTGTTAATGCACTCGATGTTCTGGCCCCTGGCTGATACGATTTGTGGCTTACAGATGCTATTTGGCTATTATGTGGGCGCCCTCATGGTGCTAGGGGGCGCCATGACGATGGGCACTTATTTGGCCTATTCCAGTTTATTGGTTTGGCTCATCTGGCCCATGCGCAACCTGGGGCGGTTAATCGTGCAGATGTCTACGGGATTAGTTTCTTTCGGCCGCGTGCTTGAAATCATCAAGGAAGATCGCGAACCGCTTACCGAAGGGTCTTACCGCCCCGACGGGCATGTGCGAGGGGAAATCGTCTTTGAGAACGTTTCGTTCGCCTACGAAAAGGAATCCCCGGTTCTCAAAGACATCAGCTTTCGGTGCGAACCGGGGCAATCAATCGCGCTGCTTGGTGCCGCCGGGTCCGGCAAAACCACGCTGGTCAATTTGCTGCCACGCTTCTATGAATATGACAGCGGAAAGTTGACGCTGGATGGAGTGGACCTCAAAGCCTATCCACGCGAGTACGTGCGCCAACAGGTGGGCGTGGTCGAGCAGCAGCCGTTCCTGTTCTCTCGAACTATCCGCGAGAATATCACCTATGGCGTGGGCCGGAGCGTGTCGGATGCGGAGGTCGAAGTCGCCGCACGCGCGGCGGCAATCCATGACGTCATCGCCAGCTTCCCCGATGGCTATAACACGCTGGTCGGGGAAAAGGGCGTAACGCTTTCTGGCGGTCAGAAGCAGCGCGTCACGCTGGCGCGAACGCTTCTGAAAGACCCGCGCATTCTAATTCTCGACGATGCCACATCATCGGTAGATACCGAGACCGAAGCCGACATCCGTGAGGCACTTGAGAAACTCATGCAGGCGCGCACGACCTTTATCATCGCGCATCGCATCCAAAGCCTGATGAACGCGGATCTGATTCTCGTCTTTGACAAGGGCCGGATTGTGCAGCGTGGTACGCATGAACAACTATTGCAGGAACCGGGTATCTATCGCCAGATTTACAACGTACAAACCCAGATAGAAGTCGAGCTTGAGAAAGAGATCGCCAGTGTCTAATATTCAATTTGACGAAGAGGAGTTCAGCACAAACTTCGATGGGAAGACGCTGCTCCGTATTCTTAGCACGGTAAAACCCTACTGGCGGCGCGTGTTAGGCTTTGTGATTGCCGTGGCTGCCGTGTCCATTTTGGGGTCGTACGCCACTTACGTGAACAAGCAAATGGTCGATGATGGAATCCTGGGTGGCAATCAGGCTGCCCTCATCCATCTGGTAGGCATCTACGCAGTGCTGACGGTTACTCAGGCCGCGTGCGTGTTCGCATTCATCATATTGACAGGCGCGATTGGTCAGCGCGTGCAGTACGACATGCGTCAACGCATGTTCAACCATTTGCAGCAGCTTTCATTTTCCTACTTTGATCGCACCCCTGTGGGCTGGATCATGTCCCGCGTCACGTCGGACTCAGACCGGATCGCGGACCTGGTTACGTGGGGCATGCTGGATGTTACCTGGGGACTAATGAATATCGCCGCTGGCATATTCTTCATGTTGACGATCAACTGGAAGCTGGCAATGCTCGTCTTCGTCATGATCCCGATCCTGATCGCGGTTGCTTTGTGGTTCAAGCAGCGCATTATCGTGGAGTACCGCACGGTACGGAAAATCAACTCGAAGATCACTGGCTCATACAATGAGAACATCACCGGCGTGCGCGTGGTAAAAGCATTGCGACGCGAAGGCGAGAACCTGCGCGAGTTCGGGGTGTTGACAGGCGACATGTATCGCGCCTCCTATCGAGCCGCGTGGCTCTCAGCGTTGTTCTTGCCCGCTGTGCAGCTTATCAGTGCGCTGGCGCTAGGCAGCATTGTTTGGTACGGCGGCGTTCAAACCCAGACCGGGGCAATCACGGTAGGCGGAATTCAAGCCTTTATTGCCTATGTCACCTTCATGCTATGGCCTATCCAGGACCTGGCGCACGTCTATGCCTCCATGCAACAGGCCATTGCTTCGGCGGAGCGATCTTTCTCGCTCATTGATTCGGTGCCTGAGGTGACGGATCGCCCCGGCGCCGTTGATCCGGGGACGCTGCGGGCGGATATAGAGTTCGAGCACGTTGATTTCTACTATGAACGCGGCAAGCCTGTCTTGTCGGATTTTAATCTGACGGTGAAACGTGGTGAAACCATTGCACTGGTTGGCCCAACCGGAGGCGGCAAGTCAACCATCGTTAACTTGGTGTGCCGTTTCTATGAACCCAAACAAGGCACCATCTGTATCGGCGGGCGCGACTACACCGAGCTTACCCTTCACAGTATCCAATCCCGAATCGGCATGGTGCTGCAAACTCCACACTTGTTTTCTGGCACCGTGCGGGAGAACCTGCGCTATGGGCGCTTGGATGCTACGGATGCGGAAATAGAAGCGGCCGCGATGCTCGCAGGCGCCCATGACTTCATTGTGACTCTGGCGAAGGGCTACGATGAGGAAGTCGGTGAAGCGGGCAATCTGCTTTCGGTGGGGCAAAAGCAGTTAATCAGTCTGGCGCGGGCAGTCCTGGCGCAGCCAGAAATCTTTATCATGGACGAGGCCACCAGTTCGGTCGATACCTTGACCGAAGCGCTGATCCAAAAGGGGATGGAGACGCTGATGGCTGACCGTACCAGTTTTATCATTGCGCACCGCCTTTCAACCATCAAGCGGGCTGATCGCATTGTGGTGATCGAGCAAGGCAAGATCGCGGAAATGGG
>WNFM01178061.1_pt1 | contig 12589 bp, 14 predicted proteins | sample 5400271 | NCBI WGS metagenome assembly WNFM01 (sample SAMN13153352, study PRJNA577476) | soil metagenome | isolation source: 60 cm saprolite on Douglas fir-dominated hillslope | place: USA:California | collected 2013-09-17 | reverse complement strand
GTGATGATGTCGACGAAGACCGGCCGGGTCGAGCCCGTGCAGATTCTCGGGAACGAGCAGGCCCTGGTTCCCGTCTTGGGCAGCGAGGTGCCGGTCCGCCATTTCCAGATCTATACCGACAAGCGCCAGGATGTCTGGCTCGACCGCTCCGGGATCCCGGTTCGTTTCCGCACCGAGGTCGCCGGCACGCCGATCGACTTCGTGCTGAGCCATGGCACCGTCGCTTCGCTCGGCCTCGGACCGCAATAGCGGCCGCTCAAACCTTTTGGTTTCCTAGTCCAGTCGCTTGCCCAATCGTCCGGCGAGGTCCGAAATATATTGCCAGGCGACGCGGCCGGAGCGGGCGCCGCGGGTGATCGACCATTCATTGGCCTCGGCCGCGAGCTGCTCGTCGGGTACGTCGAGCGCGTAGCGCCGGGCGTAGCCGTGCACGATCGCCTGATAGGTTTCCTGATCGCAATTGTGGAAGCCGAGCCAGAGGCCGAACCTGTCGGAGAGCGACACCTTCTCCTCGACCGCCTCGCCCGGATGGATCGCCGTCGAGCGCTCGTTGTCGATCATGTCGCGCGCCATCAGATGACGGCGGTTCGAGGTGGCGTAGAGCAGCACGTTCTCCGGGCGGCCCTCGATACCGCCGTCGAGCACCGCCTTCAGCGATTTGTAGCTCATGTCCTCCTGGTCGAAGGAGAGATCGTCGCAGAACAAGAGGCAGCGCCGGCCGCAGGGCCGCAGCTTGGTGAGCAGGACGGGCAGCGACGGGATGTCCTCGCGATGGATCTCGACGAGAACCAGCGAGCCCGGATCGGTGCGGTTGATCTCGCCATGCACCGCCTTGACCAGCGAGCTCTTGCCGGTGCCGCGCGCGCCCCATAGCAGGACATTATTGGCCGAGAAGCCCGACGCGAAGCGGCGCGTGTTGTCGAGCAGGATGTCGCGCACCCGGTCGATGCCGCGCAGGAGGTCGAGATCGACGCGATTGATCGCCGCCACCGGTTCGAGCCACTGGCGGTCGGCGTGCCAGACGAAGGCATCGGCGGCGGTGATGTCGGTGGCCGGATTGGCCGGCGGGGCGATATGCTCGAGCGCCTCGGCGACGCGGCGCAAGAGGTCGGCGAGGCCGGGGTCGGTTAAGTCAGGTTTGGGCGGCAAACTATTGAATTCCTTAATCTATGAAATTAGCGTTCGGGGCAGGGGAGGAGCCGGCGGACCCTAGCATAAGGGCCGGTGCGGTCAATGGCCCGGCGACCAGGCGCCGCTTTCCCGCATTGCTCTTTGCCGGCGACTCGCGTACCTATTCGGCCGCGCGTGGTCCGCGGCCGAATTCACCGGGCCGCGATGCTTGGCGGAGCGCCGCGTCCGACGCGCATCTCCGCGTAACGAGGAGTGATTGATGTTTGTTTCGACGGCCTATGCGCAGGGATTCAGCCTCGGCGACAATCAGGCGATGATGCAGTTCCTGCCGCTCGTGCTGATCTTCGTCGTCTTCTACTTTCTCCTCATCCGGCCGCAGCAGAAGCGCGCCAAGGAGCATAAGACGATGCTCTCTGCGCTGCGCCGCGGCGATCGCGTGGTGACCGGCGGCGGCATCATCGGCACGGTTGCCAAGGTGGTCGGTGACGACGAGGTGGCGATCGACATCGCCGAAGGCACGCGCGTGCGCGTCGTCCGCAGCACGATCACCACCGTGCTGGCGCGCACGGAGCCGGTTGCCGGCAAGGATGCGACCAAGGATGATGCCGCGGACGGCGACGCCAAGGACAAGCGCAAAAGCGCCGTCAGCAAATAGGGAGGGCGAAGTCCCCGCACGGCCATGCTGCATTTTCAGACCTGGAAGATCGTCATCATCGCGGTGGTCTGCGCGTTCGGCGTGATCTTCTCGGCGCCGAACCTGTTTTCGCCGGAGACGCTCGCCAAGCTGCCCGGCTTCCTGCCCAAGCAGCAGGTCAATCTCGGCCTCGACCTGCGTGGCGGCTCGCATCTGCTGCTCGAGGTGGATTTCGGCGCGGCGCTGAAGGAGCGCCTCAACAACGTCGTCGACAGCGCCCGCACCGCGCTGCGCAACGCGCGGGTCGGCTATACCGGGCTCAATGTCGAGGGCGACAAGGTCGTGCTCGCCCTGCGCGACTTCGATCAGATCAAGAGCCAGGGCCGGATCGCCGAGGTCGAGAAGCTGTTCCGCGATCTCGACCCCGACCTCGTGCCGACGATCGGCAATGACGGCCAGGTGACCTTGCGCTACAGCGATACCGCCATAACGGCGCGGCGCAAGGCGGCAGTCGACCAGTCGATCGAGATCGTCCGTCGCCGGGTCGACGAGCTCGGCACGAAAGAGCCGACGATCCAGCGCCAGGGCGAGGATCGCATCCTTCTCCAGGTCCCCGGCGAGGGCGATCCGGAACATTTGAAGCGCGTCATCGGGCAGACCGCCAAGATGACGTTCCAGCTCGTCGACACCGCGGTCTCGCCGGAAGAGGCGCAGCGCGGCCGCTTGCCCGCCGGCGACGAAGTTCTGCCCGCCGTCCCCGATTCCCGCCGTCCGGGCGTGACCCAGAGCTACGTCGTGCGCAAGCGCGTCATGGTCAGCGGCGACACGCTGGTCGACGCTCAGCCGACCTTCCAGAACAACGAGCCCGTCGTCAGCTTTAAATTCGATTCCGTCGGCGCGCGCCGCTTTGCCGATGCCACCAGGGAGAATGTCGGCAAGCCCTTCGCCATCGTCCTCGACAACAAGGTGATCAGCGCGCCGGTCATCCGCGAGCCGATCCTCGGCGGCAGCGGCATCATCTCGGGCAGCTTCACCGCGCAATCGGCGACTGATCTCGCCCTCCTGCTGCGCGCCGGTGCGCTGCCGGCGCCGCTCGTCATCCTCGAGGAGCGGACGGTCGGCCCCGATCTCGGCGCCGATTCGATCAAGGCCGGCACGACCGCCTGCATCGTCGGCGTCGTCCTCGTCGTCATCTTCATGGTGGTGTTCTACGGCCTCTTCGGAATCTTCGCCGACATCGCCCTCTTCTTCAACATGGCGATCATGATCGCCTGCCTGACGCTGCTCGGTGCCACGCTGACCCTGCCCGGCATCGCCGGCATCGCCCTCACCATGGGCATGGCGGTCGATGCCAACGTGCTGATCTACGAGCGCGTGCGCGAGGAGATGCGCAGCGGCCGCTCGATGCTGTCCTCGCTCGATGCCGGCTTCAAGCGCGCCTTCGGCACCATTCTCGACAGCCATGTGACGACGCTGGTCGCCGGCGCGTTGCTCTACATATTGGGGTCCGGGCCGGTGAAAGGCTTCGCCGTCACGCTCAGCATCGGCGTCCTCACCTCGCTATTCTCGGCCATCCTGGTGACGCGGCTGCAGATCGTCTCCTGGCTGCATCGCTTCCGGCCCAAAGCCATTCCGCTGTAATCCCGAGTTTTCAGATCGCGATCGCCATGCGCCCGCTCGTTTTCCTTCGCAAGACCCCGAACATCGACTTCATGCGTCTGCATATCGTGGGGTTCGCCTTCTCGATCGTGCTGACCATCGCCTCGATCGTCGCCTTCCTGTCCGTCGGGCTCAATTACGGCATCGATTTCGTCGGCGGCGTCCTCATCGAGGCGCGCTCGACGAGCGGCCCGGCCGATCTCGCCGATATGCGGCAGAAGATCGACGCGCTGCATCTCGGCGAGAATTCGCTGCAGGGCTTCGGCGGCCCGAACGACGTGCTGATCCGCCTGTCGCGCCAACCCGGCGGCGACGCGGTGCAGGAGAAGGCGGTCAACGCCGTCCGCCAGGCGCTCGGCGCCACGATCGAGTTTCGCCGCGTCGAGGTGGTCGGGCCCAAGGTCGGCGAGGAGCTGATCCGCGCCGGCGTGCTGGCCACCGTGCTGGCGCTGCTCGCCATCGCCGCCTATGTCTGGTTCCGCTTCGAATGGCAGTTCGGTGTCGGTGCGATGATCTCGACCGCGCACGACGTCATCACCACGGTCGGGCTCTTCGCCATCTTCCAGCTCGAGTTCAACCTGACGACGCTCGCCGCCATCCTCACCGTCGCGGGCTATTCGATCAACGACACGGTGGTCATCTATGACCGCGTGCGCGAGACGATGCGCAAATACCGCACGATGGATTTCAAGCAGCTGATCAATCTCAGCCTCAACGAGACGCTGTCGCGCACCATCCTGACGGTGATGACGGTGGCGCTCGCGGTGCTCTCGCTGCTCCTCTTCGGCGGCGAGGTGCTGCGCGGGTTCTCGATCGCGATGCTGTGGGGCATCGTCATCGGCACCTATTCCTCGCTCTTCATCGCCGCGCCGCTGCTCTATTACATCCGGCCGAAGCGCGGCACCGAGACGAAGAAGGCGGCCGGTGCCGAGGGCGCCGCGGAGCGCGTCAGCTAACCCCGACCCCGATGGACATCACCCCTCTCATTCCGGCCGGGCGCCAGGTCATCGAGGGGTATTCGCCGAGCGGCTTCCGGGTCAGCGGCGCGCTCTATGCCGGCTCGGTTCTCGTCTTCGTCGACCGTACCGAATTGTGGCCGGTGAGCAGCCTCGACGCGGCGACGCTCGACCGTTTCGCGCCGGTTATCGCGCGCGGCGACGTCGAGATCCTGCTGCTCGGTTGTGGCCGGCGCATGGGGATCGTGCCGCCGGCGCTGCGCCAGGGGCTGCGCGCCAGCGGCATCGTCGTCGACGCGATGGATACCGGCGCGGCTTGCCGCACCTATAACGTGCTGCTCGCCGAGGAGCGCCGTGTCGCCGCGGCGCTGATCGGAATCGGCTGAGGCAAGAAAAAGGACCGGGCTTCGCGCCCGGCCCTTTGGTGGAAGCGGCGCGGTGGTCTAGCCGAGATTCTTGGCGACGAACTCCCAGTTGACCAGCTTGTCGAGGAAGGTCTGGACGAAGTCCGGCCGCCGGTTCTGGTAGTCGAGGTAATAGGCGTGCTCCCACACGTCGCAGGTGAGGAGCGCGGTCTGGCCCTGCGCGAGCGGGGTCATCGCGTTCGGCGTCTTGGTGATCTTGACCTCGCCGCCATCGCGGACGAGCCACGCCCAGCCGCTGCCGAATTGCGTCACCGCGGCTTCCTTGAACTTGGTCTGGAAGGCGGCGAAATCGCCGAACGCCTTCTGCAGCGCCTCGGCGACCTTGCCGCTCGGCTGGCCGCCGCCATTCGGCTTCATGCAGTTCCAGAAGAACGTATGGTTCCAAACCTGGGCGGCGTTGTTGAAGATGCCGACTTTCGCCTCGTCCCTGGCGCTCGCCTTGATCACTCCCTCGAGCGATTCCCTGGCGAGCGGCGAGTCCTTGAGCAGGTTGTTGAGGTTGGTGACATAGGCTTGGTGATGCTTGCCGTGATGGAAGTCGAGCGTCTTGGCCGACATATGCGGCTCGAGGGCGTCTTTGGCGTAGGGCAACGGGGGAAGCTCGAAGGCCATATCTTTTCCTCGTCCAGGTGGTTGCGGTCGATGGCTGGTGCCCTCGGGAACAGTTTCGCGCGGGTGCTGGTTCCCGAAAAAGAAAACGGGGCCTTGCGGCCCCGTTCTCCCGGGCGTTGCGATTGTCTAATAGAAATGCGTCGATGTCATGGCATAGAGCATCGGAATCGACAGCATCGTATTGGTGCGCGAGAACAGCATGGCGGTGCGTCCGGCGCTCTTCTTCTCGTCGGCCGTCGCCTCGACCATGCCGAGCGCCTTCTGCTGGTTCGGCCAGATGATGAACCACACATTGTAGGCCATGATCAGGCCCAGCCACATGCCGAAGCCGATGGCGGTGAATTTGTGGTTGCCGTCGCCGATGCCGAGCTTCAGCGCGTTGCCGATATAGCCGCTGAGATAGGCGAGGATGAGGCCGGTGACGACGGTCGACAGGGCGCCCCAGCGGAACCAGAACAACGCCGTCGGCGCAATCACCTTGGTGATCGCCGGCTTCTGCTCGTCCGGAATCTTCGGCATCGAGGGGATCTGGACGAAGTTGAAATACCAGAGGTGACCGATCCACATCACGCCGCTGAGCACATGCAGCCAGCGAAAGAAGAACGTCCACCAACTATAGTCGAATAGCATGACGTTCTCCCTCTCAGCGGATGATTTGGATGAGCACGACCATGACGACGGTCAGGACGAAACCGAGGCTGACTGTCTTGCCGAGCGATTCGAGTGGATTCTTCATTGTTGTCCCCACACTGTTGCCCACACGAAAGCATAGCACAGCGTCTCGGACTGGCAATGATTTGCGCGTTTTGCGCTAGACGCCCCGCCGCGAGCCGGCGGTGAGCACGGCGCTCCCCGAAACTCTCGCTGAGAGCCTGCGGCAGCATGATCGCGACCGCTATTTGACGATTCTATTCGCGCCGGCTGAGCGCCGCGCCGCGCTGACCGCGCTCTACGCCTTCAATTTCGAGGTGGCGAAGACGCGCGAGATCGTGCGCGAGCCCCTGCTCGGCCGCATCCGTCTGCAATGGTGGCGCGAGGCGATCGATGCGATCTATCGCGGCCAGCAGCCGCGCCAGCACGAGGTCGTCGAGCCGCTCGCCGCGGCGATCCGCGCCTACGATCTGACGCGCTATCATTTCGATCGGCTGATCGATGCGCGCGAGGCCGATCTTGCCGACGAGCCGCCCGCCAGCCTCGCCGCGCTCGAGACTTACGCCGAGGACACCGCGTCGCGGCTCGTCCGCCTCGCCCTGGAAATTCTCGATGCGCGCGGCGCCGAAGCGGGCGAGGCGGGGCGCCGCGTCGGCATCGCCTGGGCGCTGATCGGTCTCATCCGCGCCCTGCCGGTCCAGGCGCGACTGCGCCGCCTCTCCTTGCCGGCGGATCTGATCGCTGAGAGCGGTCTCGACGTCGCGCGCTTCCTCGAGCTGAAACCGTCGCCGGCGCTGGCGCGCATCGTCGAACGCCTGGCCGAACGAGCGCATGAGCATCTCGCGGCGGCGCGGGTTGCGCGCGGCACGATCCCGTCCGGCGCCCGCCCGGCGCTCCTCCCGGCGGTGCTCGGCGACTGGCATCTCAAACGCCTCGCCCATCAGCATTACGATCCCTTCGCCCCGGTGCTGGCGTCGCCCGATACGCTGGCGGGCTGGCGCCTCGCGCTGGCGGCCTGGCGCGGACGGTTCTGAGCCGGCCCTACGCCGCCGCCCGCTCGCCCAGCCAGGCCGCGAGATCGGCGAGGGCGCGGCGGCTGGTCAGCGGCTTGCGCTCGCCGCGATTGGCGCGCGTCACGGCGCCGTCGGCGAGCGGCGGGAAGAGGCCGAAATTGATGTTCATCGGCTGGAAGCTGCGCGCATCGGCGCCCCCGACGATATGACCGCCGGTGATATGGGCGAGGAGGGCGCCCAGCGCCGTCGTCGCCGGCGGCGCGCTCGCCTCGCCGCCGCATGTCTCCGCGGCGGCGAAGCGGCCGGCGAGGAGGCCGATGGCGGCGCTCTCGACATAACCCTCGACGCCGGTGATCTGGCCGGCGAAGCGCAGCCGGGGCAGCGCCTTCAGCCGCAGCGCGCCGTCGAGCAGCTTCGGGCTGTTGAGGAAGGTGTTGCGGTGCAGCCCGCCGAGCCGCGCGAACTCGGCATGCTCGAGGCCGGGTATGGTGCGGAAGATCCTGACCTGCTCGCCGTGCTTCAGCTTGGTCTGGAAGCCGACGATGTTGTAGAGCGTGCCGAGCGCGTTGTCCTGGCGCAGCTGAACGACGGCGTAGGGCCGGTTGCCGGTGCGCTTGTCGGTGAGGCCGACCGGCTTCATCGGGCCGTAACGCAGCGTGTCGATGCCGCGCGACGCCATCACCTCGATCGGCAGGCAGCCCTCGAAATAGGGCGTCGAGATCTCCCACTCCTTGAAGTCGGTCTTCTCGCCGTCGAGTAGCGCCTTGATGAAGGCGATGTACTGCTCCTTGCCGAGCGGGCAATTGATGTAGTCGGCATCGCCGCCGCCCGGCCCCTTCTTGTCGTAGCGCGACTGGAACCACGCCTTGTCCATGTCGATCGTCTCGCGATGGACGATCGGCGCGATGGCGTCGAAGAAGGCGAGCGACTCCTCGCCGGTGAGATGCTGCACCGATTTGGCGAGGGCGGGCGAGGTGAGGGGGCCGGTGGCGATGATGACGCTCCGCCAATCCGCCGGCGGCAAGCCGGTGACCTCCTCGCGGCGGATCTCGACGAGCGGCTCGGCGACCAGCGCCGCCTCGACCGCGGCGGCGAAACCATGCCGGTCGACGGCGAGCGCGCCGCCCGCCGGCAGCTTGTGCTGGTCGGCCGCCCGCATGATCAGCGACCCGCAGCGCCGCATCTCCTCATGGAGGAGACCTACCGCATTGTTCTCGGCATCGTCGGAGCGGAAGGAGTTCGAGCATACCAGCTCGGCGAGCCGATCGGTGAGATGCGCCTCGGTGCCGCGCACCGGCCGCATCTCGTGGAGCACCACCTTCACGCCGGCGCGCGCCACCTGCCACGCCGCCTCGCTGCCGGCGAGACCGCCGCCGATGATATGGATGGGGGAGGGGGCGTCGGATTTGCTCATGCGCGGAATTTAGGCGCCTCGGCTGGACACCGCCAGTCGCCAATCACCGCCTTCCTTCCCCCTCTCCCGCATGCGGGAGAGGGTCGGGGTGAGGGCATAGGCGCACGGACCACCGAATTCTGGCTCTGCTGCTGCTACTACATCTTGTAGGTCAGGTTGGATTTGCAGGTCGAATGCAGGAGGCCTTACTACCGGTGGTGTCAGTTTAATCCTTGGTTTCGCCTGCCCCTATCGTCGTGGCCTAGCGCCGTGGATTACACGCATGGCGATCCAAGTCTACGATGTCAAAGAGCGCGAACAAAATAGGAACAATATAGGGAGAGGAAACTGCGAAGGCAAGCGGCATCGCAATGGCGCGATCGACTTACTCCGACGCTCCGGCGTCGTTGCCGGGGCTGCGATTGGTGAAGCGCGCATTGCCGAGTCCGGTGCCGATCGTCAGCACGCCCCAGCGCTCGACATCGCGCATGGCCGGGATCTCGCTCAAGCCCTGGACGACGGCGTCGTTGTGCATGACGACCACCGTCTCGTGCCCCTCGACGATGGCGATGGCTTGGCGCAGCGTCTTCGGCAGGTTGAAGCGGCTGCTCTCCCAATTGCCGGGCAGGTTCTGTCCGCCGCGCTTGATCGCGCCATCCTCGCAGATGATGCCGGGACAGGCGACGCCGATGAACGGGGCGAGGCGCAGCTTGGCCTTGTCGGCTTTCTTGACGAGATCCCTAGTCATGGCGATCAGGCGCTCGACCGCGTCGTCGCGCCCCGGTCTGTCGTCGGCATGTCGCCAGATCTCCGATATCGCGACGCGGCCCGCAGAGAGGTCGGCCGCCTGCTTGAGGTTGAGCTCGACGATACCGGCGCGGATATTGGTGCCGCCGATATCGACCGCGAGAACGCCGTCGCAGCCGGCGAAGATCCCTGACGGCGCCATGTAAACGCTGCCGACCAGCCCGGCCTCGTTGGGATCGTGGTCGATCGGTTTCAGCTCGACGCGCTCGCCGCCCGCCTTGAGCAGGGCGCTCGCCCGTCCGATCGCGATCTCGCCGATGCGGCTCGCCCGCAAGCCGCCGCCGATGGCGATGCGCTGCGTCCGGCGCCATGTCTTCAGCCGCAGAAAGCGCCGGATGACGGCGTAGAGCTCCTGCGCGAATTCCTCGATGGCGCCGTGGACGAGGCCGGCGGCCTCGGAATCGCCGGTCAGCAGGAGCTTGTCGAGCTTCTTGCGGTTGATCCGGTCGGTCGGCGTGTCGCCGAACGGATCGTCGCCCCGCTGGCGCAGGCGCGCGCGCCACTCCTGCAGTATGGCATTGAAGGCGCGCTTGCTGGCGCGATCGCCGACATACCCGTCGCCGTCGCGCAACTCCTCGTTATAGGAGTCGATCGTCACCGTGCCGAGAGAGGCGGCGCCATGGCCGGCGAATGGCGATCGTTCCTCGACGAGATCTGGCATTGCCCGGCCGATTGAGCTCCTCGCAGGGAACGCTCGTCGTGCGATCCCTGTTGCCTCGCGGCGATGGTGCCGATCGTCGGTCGTCAGATCGAGACAGCCGCCTTGACCGGGCGACGGCGTTCAAGGAGCCCGGCCATGCCGTCGTTGATATGGATGGGGTAGGAAGTGGTCATCGCGGGAGCCTCGGTGTGTCGATGCAGCCGCGCTCATTGGTGCTGCGACTCGGACGCGAGAAGGCTAGAAGCAGTCGAACACACGGTATCCGGAAATGCGATACGCTCTTCCACCAACGTCGCGCTTCTATCGTCTCCACTAATATCGTAGGCAAATATCGGGTCGTTATACCCGCGGCCTCCATGCTCGGTCGCCACAACCCATCTATTGCCGAGATTCCAGACGAAGATCAGCCGGCGGTTCCGCCCTGTCACGACGATGTCGGTGGAATCAAAATTAGCTCCCGGCGGCACGACTTCGCCGACATGTTCTGTCAAGGCCCGCAACAACGCGGGTGGTGCCCCAATCTGAAGCGACGGCGAAGCGACTCCATTTGGCGCCGTGCAGGATGGGATGACATCGCCTTTTGCCGAGGTGGTTAGCACCGCCGCGAACAAGGAAATTGCGAGCAATCCGGAAAGGGCTATTGGTCCGCGTTTCGTGCCCTCTCGTTTCGGTACATCGGGTGCGTTGATCGATCGACTCCACATCTCGGGACCTTCTTCCGCGGCCCTACGGCCTAGCCTCCGCCGGCACTGCCCGCCACCGCTCGAGGAACGGCCACAACGCCAGCATCGGCAGGCCGAAGAGGGGCTGGCTCACCCGCTTCACCAGCGAGAGGGCGAGGCCACACTCGATTGGTGAATTGCCTTGAGCGCTCTACGGTTTGATGCTCACCCCGCCGAACGGTTGGCCGCCGAGGAAGTGCAGCTTGAAGCCCTGGACCTTGTCGCTTATCGCGGCGAACCCTTTCACGTCGGCGAACATCACCCCAGGGATATCGTTGTGGAAGACCTCCTGCGCCTTCTCGTACAGCTTCGCCCGCTCGGCCAGATCGGTGACGATGTCGGCCTTCTGGATCAGGTCGCTGAACTCCTTGTTGCACCAATGCGATACGTTGTTGCCGCCGGCAATTGCATCGCAGGTGCTCCAGACCAATAGCTCGCTCGGATCCGGATAGTCCCAGGTGCCGCCCATCATCGTGACGTCGGCCTCGCCGGCGCGCCGACGCTTCAGGAACTCGCCCCACTCGAAGGTCACGATATTTACCTTGATGCCGATCTTCGCCCAGTCCGCCTGAATGAGCTCCGCGGTGCGCCGGCCGTTCGGCATGTAGGCCCGCGTCACCGGAATGGCCCATACATCGGTGGAGAAACCATTGGGATAGCCAGCCTCGGCGAGCAGCGCCTTGGCTCGCGCGGGATCATAGGGACGGGGCGTCAGCGTGGCGTTGTGTCCCCACAGTGCCGAAGGCACCAGCGAGGCGGTCGGCACGCCGCTGCCCTGGAACACGGCATCGAGTATCGACTTCATGTCGAGCGAGATGGCCAGCGCCTCGCGCACCCGGCGATCGCTGAACGGCTTCTTGTCCACGCGAAATGACAGCATGCTCAACGCCGCGACCGGGGCCTCGGAGACGACGACTCCGGGGGTCGTGCGCATCGCCGGCAGGTCGGCCGGGTTGGGATAGCGCGCGACGTGGCATTCGCCGGCGCGCAGCTTGGCGAAGCGCACCGTCGGCTCCTTCGTGATGGAGAACACCATCTGCTCCACCTTGGCGGCGCGTTGAGGCATGCCACCTTTCACACCCCAGAAATCCTGGAATGCCCGGAAGCGGATCAGGCTGTCCTTCTGGTACTGCACCATCTGGAACGGTCCCGTGCCGAGCGGCGCGAGGTCGAATTGATCCGGCGTTCCCGCCTTCTGCATCGCCGCCGCGTATTCCGCCGGCCAGATCGAGAAAGACTGCACCGTGAGCGCGCTGAGCAACGATGCCGACGGCACCTTCAGGTCGAACACAACCGTGTCGTCGCTGGTGCGGGAAACCGACTTCAGCGCGGGTTCGATGAAGTCGGCGAACATCGGGTAGTTGGAGCCGCCGATCTTGTAGTAGGGGTTGGCCTTGTCGTACATCCGAGTGAAGCTGAACACCACGTCGTCGGCGTTCATCTCCCGCGTCGGCTTGAAATTGTCGCTGGACTGGAATTTCACGCCATGCCGCAGCTTGAATGTGTAGCGCAGGCCGTCCGGCGAAACGGTCCAAGATTCCGCAAGGGCAGGGATCACCTTCGAACCGCCGGGCTCCATCTCGACCAGCCGGTCAGCGATCTGCTCACTGACATCGAAGCTCGTGTTGGAGTCGGTCAGCGCCGAGTTCAGCGCGTCCGGACTTGCCTCCGAGCACACCACCAGCGTGTCCGCACGCGCAGTGCCGACTCCCAAGGCCAACGCTGCAGCACCCGCGATCAACGAGTAGTTCCGCATAGCCTGTCCCCTTCGATGTGGGCCACTATTTAGAATAGCCAGCGATCCGGGCGTTCGGCAACGGATGATCGCCCGGAAGCTGGTCCAAGCATCGATGCCGCCCCCGGTTTTCCTCAGCCTGAGCGAAGTCGAAGGCCGCACGATGGTCGTGCTAGGCTCTTTACAACAA
>WNFM01020060.1_pt1 | contig 12591 bp, 14 predicted proteins | sample 5400271 | NCBI WGS metagenome assembly WNFM01 (sample SAMN13153352, study PRJNA577476) | soil metagenome | isolation source: 60 cm saprolite on Douglas fir-dominated hillslope | place: USA:California | collected 2013-09-17 | reverse complement strand
CTGGGCGTTCGAGCGCTCGAAGTAGTCCGTCCGATCCACGGCGTTAGTGTCAGCGTCCGTGATTCGCTTGTTCCCCCAGCACGGCGGCTGGCTCGAGGTGGTCTGCGGCCCGATGTTCTCCGGCAAGAGCGAAGAGCTCATTCGGCGGCTCCGCCGCGCCGAGATCGCCGGCCAGCGGGCGCTGATCGTGAAGCCGCAGATCGACGACCGCTACGACATCGGCCACGTCGTCAGCCACGCAGGGGCGAAGATGCGCGCCGTCGCGGTCTCGCGGCCCGAGGACATCCCGGGGCTGGGGCAGGGCTACGACGTGATCGGCATCGACGAGGTGCAGTTCTTCTCGGCGGAGATCGTGCTCGTGATCGACGTGCTCGTCGAGCGCGGCGCACGAGTCGTCGCGGCCGGGCTCGACCAGGACTTCCGCGGTCTGCCGTTCGGCGCGATGCCGGAGCTGCTCTGCCGCGCGGAGCTCGTCGACAAGCTGCAGGCGGTTTGCCACCGCTGCAGCGGGCCGGCGACGATGACGCAGCGGCTCGTCGACGGCTACCCGGCGCCAGCAGACGGCGCGACGATCGTCGTCGGCGCGCTCGACTCGTACGAGGCGCGCTGCCGCGCCTGCCACGAGATCGCCGAGCCCGCCGGCGCCGCTGCGCGCGAATTCAGCGCCTAGGCAAAACGAACGGTGAGCGTCGCGCCGTCGAGCTCGACGGCCCCGCCGAGGAACTCGACCACGCGCACGGCGACCGCGGCACCGAGGTCGCGCAGCTCGCGGCCCAGCACCACGGGGCCTGACGAATCGGTGATCGGCGACACGTCGATCTCGTTGCCGCGCACGACGACGTCGACCTCGTCGAGGCCGCCGTGGCGTAGCGCAGCCTGCACGAGCGCCGAGACGCCGCGGTCGACCGCCTCGAAATCGGTGCTGATCGTCGCGCCGTCTCCCGACACCCGCACGCGATCCTCACCGAGCCGCTCGGCCGCCGCGTGCGCGAGCGCCAGGGTGTCGGCCTCGCGAAGCGCCGGGTCGTAACGGCCGTCCTCGATGCGAGCGACGAGCGAGAGCTCGTCCAGCAGCTCGGCCATCTGCGTCGACGCCGCCTCGATCATCTCGACGTAGCGGTCGGCCGGCGCCTCGAGGTCGACAGTCCGGGTCAGCGTCTTCGCGAACCCGTGCACCGTCGCGAGCGGCGTGCGCACGTCATGGCACGCCAGAGAGACGAGCCGGGCAAATGACGTGTCGTTGTGCATCGGGTACCGTGCGGCACAGTACCCGTATGAGCGATTCCGCACGCCAGCTGCTCCAGGACCTTCAGGCCTCGGCGCCCGAAGTTCCGCTGGGACTGTCGCGCGCCGGAGTCACGGGCGTCCAGAAGGCGGTGCGAATCGGCAAAGGGGCACGCGAGAAGCTGATCCTCGCCACGATCGACTGCACCGTCGACCTCGACCCGTCGCAGAAGGGCGTGCACATGTCGCGCTTCCCCGAGCTGTTCGAGGAGGCGATCGAAGGCGTCGTCGACGACGACGCATTCCTCGTCGAGGACCTCGCCGAGCACGTCGCGCGCCACATCGTCGAACGGCAGGACGCGCTGCTTGCCGAGGTGCACATCAGCGCGCGCTATCCGTACGAACGCCGCACGCCGGTCACCCAGCTTGCGACGCAGGAGATGGTCTCGTTGATCGGAATCGCGGCCGCCTCGCGCCAGGGCGTACGTCGGGTCGTCGGTGTCGAAGCCGTTGGCATCAACGCGTGCCCATGCGCGCAGGGGCTCGTGCGCGGTCGCGCATCGGAGCGGCTGCTCGACGCGGGCTTCGACGCGACCGACGTCGACCGGATCCTCGAGCTCGTCCCGATCGCGACGCACAACCAGCGCGGGCAGGGCACGCTGTTCGTCGGCACGACCAAGCGCGTCGATGCAGAGCGTCTCGTCGAGCTCGTCGAGGCGTCGATGAGCTCGCCGATCTACGAGCTGCTGAAGCGACCCGACGAGCTATTCGTCGTCGAGCACGCGCATCTCCAGCCGCGCTTCGTCGAGGACTCGGTACGCGTCGCTCTGAAGAGCGTCCTCGACGACCTGCCGGAGCTCGACGACGACGACTTCGTCCTCTCGCGCCAGGTGAACTTCGAGACGATCCACGCGCACGAGGTCGTCGCCGAGCGCTACGGCACGATCGGCGAGCTACGCGGCGAGCTTGCCGGCGGCGGCCACGGCCCGCTCCGGCACACGGAGCTCAGAGACTGGCTGAGGGGCTAGGGTCGCTCGACCGTTTCCTGCGGAGATGGAAGCGGCTCTCCTCGCCGCGCCAGAGCCGGCGGATGTTGTCCTTGTGCAGGAAGACGACGCCTGCGCCGGCGAAGGCGCCGAACGCGATCACCGGCCACGGATAACCGATCAGCCAGGCCCAGAGCGCAAGCGACACCGCGGCGACCATCGACGCGACCGACGCGTAACGCGTCACGCCGAAGAGGATCAGCCAGACCGCGGCGCCGAGCCCGCCGACGATCGGTGCGACGCCGAGGAACGCCCCGCCCGCCGTCGCGACCATCTTCCCGCCGCGCTTGAAACCGAGGAAGAGCGGCCGCCAGTGGCCGAGCATCGCCGCGCCGCCGGCAAGCACGCCCGCACCGTGACCCGCGACAAGCGTTGCGACAAGCGCGGGGACGAACCCCTTGGCCGTATCGAGCAGCACCGCCGGCAGCCCGAGCCGCCGGCCGTAGACGCGCCAGACGTTCGTCGCGCCGATGTTGCCGCTCCCCTTCGTACGGATGTCCTCGTGGCGAAAGATGCGCACGAGCCAGTAGCCCCACGGCATCGAGCCGAAGATGTACCCGGCGACAGCGAGGCCGACGGTCAGCACGCGGCGGGCTCCCGCCCTAGCTCGGAATCGAGTAGTGCTCGACCCACCCGTTCACGACGTCCCAGTCGAGGTTGTCGAAGAACGCGTCGATGTACGAGCCGCGGTCGGTCTGGTAGTCCAGGAAGTACGCGTGCTCGTACACGTCGAGTGCGACGAGCGGCGTCGCGTTCCAGACCGGAAACGTGTTCTGCGCGTCGCCGATGTAGTTGAAGAGCCGGCCTTCGTCCCAGTCGTAGGCCGTCCAGGCCCAGCCGCGGCCGGCGATTCCCGTGGCCTTCAGGTCGGCGCGCCACGCGCCGATCGAGCCGAAGTCGCGCTGGACGAGCGCGCCGAAGGCGCCCGTCGGATCGCCGCCGCCGCCGCCGAGGTGCGCGAAGTAGAGCTCGTGGTTCTTGATCCCGCCGATCGCGAACGTGAGGTCGACCTTCAGCGCGCGCAGCTCCGAGTAAACCTGGTTCGCCGAGCCGAGGTCGACGTCGGCGAGCTTCGCGAGGATCTCGTTCCGCTTGTTGACGTAGCCCTGGTAGAGCTTGTAGTGAGCCTCCACGGAGGCGCGGGAGATCCCGTCGAGCTCGAAGGCCTCTGGGCGCAGCTCGCGCGGCGCGATCTCCGCGAAATTGAAGGCAAGCGTCGACATCGGTACCTCTCGATCCTCGGCGTGGACAGGCGGCCGGAGCATATCCTCAGCCTCGACGCGAACGACGCCAGGTTCGAAAGGAGCCCGATGGCTTTTCAGTTGCCCGATCTGCCCTATCCGTACGACGCACTCGAGCCGCACATCGACGCGGAGACGATGCGTATCCACCACGACCTGCACCACAAGGCGTACGTGGACAACGCGAACGCCGCGCTCGCAGGGACGGAGCACGCCGACAGCTCCGTCGAACAGGTGCTCACGATCCTCGACACCCTGCCCGCGGACAAGCAGGCACCGGTCCGCAACAACGCCGGCGGCCACGCGAACCACTCCTTGTTCTGGACGATCATGTCGCCGGACGGCGGCGGCGAGCCCGGCGGTGACCTCGCCCGCGCGATCGATCAGACCTTCGAGGGCTTCGACAAGCTGAAGGCCGACGTGATCGACGGCGGAGTGAAGCGCTTCGGCTCCGGCTGGACGTGGCTCGTCTGGGACGGCACCGGCCTCTCCGTGTACTCGACGCCGAACCAGGATTCGCCGATCGCCCAGGGCGACGTGCCGCTGCTCGGCATCGACGTCTGGGAGCACGCGTACTACCTCAAGTACCAGAACAAGCGTCCCGCGTATCTCGAGGCGTGGTGGAACGTCGTCAACTGGCCCGAGGTCGAGCGGCGCTACGCCGAAGCCCGGTCGAGCTAGCGGACGAGACGAGGGGCGGCATCCGCCGCCCCTCGTCGTCGTTCCTGTGTGTCGCTTCGTTCGCTACCGCTTGATCACGAGCATACGACTGAGGCTCGCGACGTAGCCTGCGCCGGCCTGGCCGGACGGCAGGTTGATGCGGAGCGTCGAGTAGCCGAACGGCAGCCGGAGGCCGAACGTCGCACGCGAGTTCGAACCGAGGAACACGCGCTTGATGCTCGTCCAGCCGCCGAGGGCGCTCTTGCGCTGCACCCACACGTAGTGGCCGCCGTAACCGAGGTCAGACGTCACCTTCGCGATGTAGATCCGGCCGCTGTGACCGAAGCCCACGCGAGGTGCAACGTTCACTGTCACTGTCGGGCTATTGGCGGTGCGCCAATGCGCCTGGTAGGACGTCTGGATCGTCGGCGCGATCGGGAACTGGAACGCGCCGGTCGCCGACGTCGTCGCCGTGTCGAGCGACTGCGTGCCCTTGCCGAACGGCTGCGCCGTCAGCGTGACGGGTTCGCTCGTCAGCTGGTTCGAGACCTGGCCGGAGAGCGACGCGCTGTCGCCGTACACGATCGTGTCGGTGGACGCCGAGAGCGTCACCGCCGACGGCGGCCCGTTCACGACGACGGTCCCCTTGTGGGACGTCGCCTGCGAATCGTGGTACGGGAACGAGCCTGCCTTCGCGTACGTATGCGAGTACGTGTCGTCGGTCTTCATCAGAGGCGACGCGAACGAACCGTCGTTCGCGACGACCTGATGCTGGCCGGTGTCAGCGTTGTGCCAGGTGACGGTGTCGCCGACATTGATCGTCGTCGTTGCCGGCGTGAACCCGTTCTTCGTGATCTGCACCGTCTTCGTGTCCGCCCCGGCGGACGCTGCGACGACAAATGCCGCGAACAGCGCCAGCGGGAGCAGTATGAGCATTCTCATTCTCTGCCTCCTCTGTATCGCTTGTCGTTCGCCTACCCGGTCAATCCCGGCTGCTAAGCCGGTCTGCCTGGAAATTCACAGTTTCCAAACGCCGAACTAGCGGATCCTGCGCACGGGCTGGCTGCCGCTGTGCGCCGACAGCAGTCCGTTGCCCGCCTGGTTGACCGAGAGGAACACGCGGATGTGCGATAAGCCCTTCGGCAGGTACGCGACCGGCTGGAACAGGCGTCCGTTCTGCGCGCCGAGCGTGAGACTTGCGAGGTTCACCCACTGGCCGAATGCCGACAAGCGCTGGAGGAACACATGCCGTCCCGCCATCGACGTGGGCGCCGACACGAAGGCCCGCATATAGCCGTTGGCGCCGGGGATCAGCCGTAGCTTCGGCGCGACCTGCACGAGCACCGTGCCGCTGGAGACGTTGGTCCAGCGTGCGACGAACGTCGTGTAGAACGACGGCGAGACTGTGTACGCGAACGCACCGGTCGCGTCGGTCTTGACGATCACGAGCTGCACCGGCGAGGCCTGGCCGAACTGTTGCTCGTCGATCTCGATCGACTGGTTCGCCTGGCCGGTCGAGATCGAGCCGGTGAGCGTGACCGGCGTGCCGTAGTCGACGATCGGCAGCGAGAGCGCCAGGGTCACGGACGGCGGCGGGCCCTTGACCGTGATCTTGCCGGTCAGGCGGGGCGCGAGCGCGTCGTGGTACCGGAAGGTGCCCGCACGGCTGAACGTGCCCGTCCACGACTGGCCGGCGTGCAGGATCGGCGACGCGAACGAGCCGTCGTCCGCAACGACCTGGTGGTCGGCCTTGTCGTTGTCCTTCCAGGTGACGCTGTCGCCGTGGTTGATCGTGATGGTCGCCGGCGAGAAGCCGGTGCTCTTGATCGAGACTGCGATCGTGGCGGCTCCCGCGGTGGCCGCGAGTGCGAACGCGGCCGCCGTGGTCGCCAGGATGGCTGCGGCGAATCTCATCTCGGACCCTCCTGGGGGTTTGTGGAGGATGAATTCCACGCAGGAGGCTTCCCGAAGCCGCGTTTGCGTAAAGCGTGTGTCAAACGGGCTGCTATGACTCCCAGGGAATCCGAGATGGGTGCCGATGCGTAAGAACAAGGACATGGAGCTCGCGCTCGACACCCCTGCGCGCCTGCGCGCCGTGACGCCGCCGCCGCAGGCGGAGCCCGAGCCGCCGCAGACGAGCGACGCCGACCTGCTCGTCCGCGTCGCCGCGCGCGACCGGGAGGCGTTCGAGCTCCTCTACCGGCGCTACGTCCGCTCCGTCTTCGGGCTCGCGTTGCGCCGCCTGCGCGACCGCCAACGCGCGGAGGACGCCGTGCAGGAGACGTTCGCGTCGATCTGGCGCTCCGCGCAGAGCTACCGGCCGGAGCGCGGCCCGGCGGCGCCGTGGCTGTACGCCGTCGCCCGCAATGCGGTCGTCGACCGCCAGCGCGCGCGGCACGAGCCGCCCGCCGAGGTGCCTGACTCGGCGTCCGGCGAGCTCGGCCCGGCGGAGCGCGCCGAGTCGTCGTTCGTCTCGTGGCGGATCCACCGCGCGCTCGAGGAGCTGCCGGAGAAGGAGCGCGAGGTGCTGGAGCTCGCGTACTGGAGCGAGCTGTCGCAAAGCGAGATCGCGGAATACCTCCACATCCCGCTCGGAACGGTCAAGACACGCACGCGCAGCGCGCTCGCCCGCCTCGCCGACGTGCTCGAGGACGAACTCGCATGACACGCCCTCCTGACTTCGACGAGCTCCTCGGCGCCGACGTCGCGCACGACGAGCGCGAGCGGTTGCGCCGCGTACACGAGCTACTGGTCGAGGCCGGCCCGCCGCCGGAGGTCTCGCCGGAGATCGCGTATGGCCCGACGCTCGGGACGACGCTGTCGCGCCGGGGCAGCGGTCGTGTGCGGCGTCGCGTACTGCTCTTCGCAGCCGCGGTGCTCGTGCTCGCAATCGCATTCCTCGGCGGCTACCTCGCCGGCAACGGCGGGGGCAGCGGACTCGCTTCCGGCACCGTGCTGAAGCTCTCCGGGACGACCGTCGCGCCGGGCGCGCTCGCGTCGCTCGAGGTCGAACCCGTCGACCTCGCCGGCAACTGGCCGATGAAGCTTGCCGCTACCGGCCTGCCGAAGCTGCCGGCGCACGGCTACTACAACGTGTGGCTGATGCGCAACGGAAAGCCGTACGGGTCGTGCGGCACGTTCGTGGTTGCGGGCGCAGACCGCGCAGTCACCATCTGGCTGAACGCGCCCTACCGGCTGCAGAAGGGTGACACGTGGGTCGTGACGAAGCAGCTGCCGGGACGGCGCGACGTCGGCCCGGTCGTGCTCAAGCCTGTTTAGCTTCGTTGCGCATCTCGGAGAGGAGCCGCTCGAGCCGCTCCTCGGTCGAGTCGTCTACGAACGTCATCGCCGCCGCGACGTTCGGATGCACCTCGGCGATCGCGCGGCGCATCTCGTGTGCGACGGCGCGGTACGACGGATGGCCCTCTCGCCCGGAGCGCAGCTCGATCAGGTGCAGCGCTTCGCGCGCGTCGAGCTCGAGCACGTAGCGCAAGCGGAACGCGAGACACAGTGCGTACGGCGCCTCCTCCGTGAGTCCCGCCTCGTGCAGGCGTGCGTACTCGACGCGTGAGACCTCGAGCGCGCGCTCGTACTCACCGCCGAGTCCCGCAGCGACGACCTCGTGCGGCACGTCGGCGCCGAGGTCGGGTGTCAGCCGCTGCCATTGGCACGTGAGCAGGCGGTGGCGCTGGAGGTCGCGGAACGCGCCGTAGTCGGAGACGATCTCGAACCGGTAGCTCAGAGTCTCGAAGCCGCGGCCCGGGCGGTGGCGCCGGTTCTCGCGCTCGCCGACGAGCTCGCGCACGAGCTCCGCGCGCTGCTCAGGGCTGAGCGTCGCGACCACGCGCAGCGCCTCCGCCTCGCCGGTCGCGGTGGATTCGTACAGCAGAGCCGCCAGCAGCTCCTCCTCGGAGCCGTGCGCGCGCAGTAGCCGCACCGACGGCGCAGCCGCCGCGCCCGTCTCCTCCTCGAGGCCGAGCCGCGCGGCTACCGCGTCGGCGGCGTCGCGGCGCGCGCGCAGAAACTCGACCCACCGGCCGCCGCGATCCTCGCGCGGCACACGCGCGACGAAGCTCGGGATGATCTTCTGCAGCTCCTCGAGCAGCATCGATCCGTACGCGCGCGCCTCGGCAAGCGGATGCGCGAGCAGATGGAGCACGAGCTGCTCGTACGTCTGCCCGCTCGCGTACATGCCCATGTGCGAGAGCGAAGCCGCCGGCAGCAAGCCGCGCACGAGGTCGAGCGCCTTCGCGCGCACCGCGCGCGCGTGCGCGGCGGCCGACTCGTCGGCGCTGCGTGGGAACTCTGCGTCGACCCACGCCGACACGCCCTCGAGCAGACGCGAATACGTCTCGAACAGGTCGTCGAGGGCGTGCTCGTACGCGGCGCCGAACCGCGCGTCACGGTGATACCGGTAGCCGAAGCCGTCGAGCTGCGTGTCGTAGGCGATGTAGCGGGTCGACTGCTCGAGATAGGCGGCGAGCCGCGGCCGCTGCAGGATCTTCGTGAGCAGGTTCGACGTCCATTCGAGCGCCACGTGCGCGCCGCCGAGCTGCGCGACGGAGTCGTCGCCGTAGCCGAGAAAGATGCGCTCGTACAGCTCGGCCGCCCGCTGCCCCTCGGCGCCTTCCCCCGCGAAGCCCTCGGGCACCGAGTCGGCGAACTCGTCGAGGAACATCCGCCGCAGCGTGCCGGGATAGCGCGAGTAGCGCGCGAACATCGCACCCTTCACGGTCTCCGGCAGGTTCACGAGGCCGAAGACCGGCCGGTCGAGGTTCGTGAAGTGCGGCGCGAGCCGCTCGCGCTCCTCCCTGGTGAAGGTCTCGACGGGAACTGTCACAGTTTCGACGGTGGCCAAAGGACCGCCCACTGTAGACCGGGTCTCGGTCGGAACGTCAGGCTGGTCGTACCCCTCGTGGCGGCCGGGCTTCTACCCGGCCGGACTCGATCCGGCCTCCTTCCTCGGCTTCTACGCGGAGCGGTTTCGCACGGTCGAGCTGAACACGACCGGCTACCGGCTGCCCGGCGAAGAGCAGTTCGTGCGCTGGGCGGCGCAGGCGCCCGACGGCTTCGAGTTCGCGCCGAAGCTGCCGGGTCACCGGCTGCGCGGGCTCGACGAGTTCGAGTCGCGAATGCGTGCGCTCGGCGACCGGCTCGGGCCGGTGCGGATCTCCCTGAAGAGCAAGCGCGACGAGGGCGCGGTCGAGCTGCTGCTCGGCTCGCTCGATCCCACCCTCCGGCTCGCGTTCGATCTCGAGCACCCGTCGTGGGACGGGATCGAGCCGCGGCTCGCCGGTGCGGGCGCCGTGCGCGTGAACGACCTCGACCATCCGGCGCCGTTCCGCTACCTCCGGCTGCGCGAGCCGCCGTACGACGACGCGGCGCTGCAGGAGCTCGCCGGCAGGTTGCGCGCAGTCGCCGAGCCGACGTACGTGTACTTCCGGCACGAGGACGAGCCGACCGCGCCGGCGTATGCAGAGCGTCTGCTCGAGCTTCTCGGTACCGTCCCGTCGGCATGAGTGAGCTGCTTGGCTCGGCGACGAGCCCGTTCCCACCGATCGCGGACTACGGGTTCCTCTCCGATTGCGAGACCTGTGCGCTGGTCGCCCCGAGCGGCAGCGTCGAGTGGCTGTGCCTGCCGCGGTTCGACTCGCCGAGCGTCTTCGGCGGGATCCTCGATCGCGACGCGGGGACGTTCCGCCTCGGTCCGGACGGCGTGCTCGTGCCGGCGGCCCGGCGTTACCTCCCCGGGACGAACATCCTCGAGACGAGCTGGGGCACCCGCGGCGGCTGGATCATCGTGCGCGACGTCCTGCTGATCGGGCCCTGGCATCACGAGGCGGATCGGTCGCATTCGCACCGGCGCTCTCCGACGGACTACGACGCGGAGCACGTGCTGCTGCGGACGGTTCGCTGTGTGAACGGACAGGTGCAGATGAACCTCGACTGCTCGCCGCGCTTCGACTACGGCCGCGAGACGGCGCAGTGGGAGTATCACGACGGCGGCTACCACGAGGCGGTGGCGCACGGGCAAGGCTCGGAGATCCAGCTCCGGCTGACGACGAGCATGCGCCTCGGATTCGAGGGGCCGAGCGCGACCGCGCGGACGTTGATGAAGCAGGGCGATCTCGCGTTCGCAGCGCTCTCGTGGTCGGATCATCCGGCGCCGCAGACCTACGACGAGGCCTACGAGCGCCTCGTGTGGACGGCGCACCACTGGCAGCACTGGCTCGACCACGCCGACTTCCCCGACCACCCGTGGCGCACGCACCTGCAGCGGAGCGCGCTCACGCTCAAGGGGCTCTCGTACGCGCCGACCGGCGCGCTCGTCGCGGCGGCGACGACCTCACTGCCGGAGACGCCGGGCGGCGAGCGGAACTGGGACTACCGCTACACGTGGATCCGCGACTCGACGTTCATGCTCTGGGGGCTCTACAGCCTCGGCTTCGACTGGGAGGCGAACGACTTCTTCTACTTCCTGATGGACGTCGCCGAGGCAGAGGAAGGGAACCTGCAGATCATGTACGGCGTCGGCGGCGAGTCGGAGCTCGCCGAGCAAACGCTCGACCACCTCGGCGGCTACGACGGCGCGCGGCCGGTTCGGATCGGCAACGACGCGTACCGCCAGAGCCAGCACGACGTCTGGGGCGCGATCCTCGACTCCTTCTATCTGCACACGAAGTCGCGCGACCAGCTGCCGGAACGTGTCTGGCCGATTCTCGTCAAGCAGGTCGAGGCGGCGCTCGTCCACTGGCGCGAACCGGACAAGGGGATCTGGGAGGTGCGCGGCGAGCCGAAGCACTTCGTCTCGTCGAAGCTGATGTGCTGGGTCGCCGCCGACCGCGGAGCGCGGCTCGCCGAGATCCGCGGGGATCTCGAGTACGCCGCACGCTGGCAGTCGGCCGCGGACGAGATCAAGGACGACATCCTGACGCGCGGTGTCGACGACCGCGGCGTCTTCTGCCAGCACTACGACACGACCGCCCTCGACGCCTCTGTCCTGCTGATGCCGCTCGTCCGCTTCCTGCCGCCGGACGACCAGCGCATTCGCGCGACGGTGCTCGCGATCGCCGCTGAGCTCACGGATGACGGACTCGTGCTTCGCTATCGCCCGGCCGAGACCGACGACGGCCTCTCCGGCAAGGAGGGGTCCTTCACGATCTGCTCGTTCTGGCTCGTCTCGGCGTTCGTCGAGATCGGCGAGCTCACGCGCGCGCGCGATCTCTGCGAGAAGCTGCTCTCGTACGCGAGCCCGCTCGGCCTCTATGCCGAGGAGATCGACCCGCACAGCGGCCGCCACCTCGGCAACTTCCCGCAGGCGTTCACGCATCTCGCGCTCATCAACGCGGTCATGCACATCATCCATGCCGAACAGGGCGCGCAGATCGGTGCGCTGCCGCTCGGCCATGCGGAGGAAGACCTGGACGAGGAGCGGCTGAGCCGCTAGCGCAGGATCACGGTCGAGCAGCTTCGCGGCGACCGGCGCGTGTCGGTCGCGATCGAGACGACGCACCAGCTGAACGTGCCGCGGAGCTTCTTCGCCGGATGCCAGCGCACGTAGTAGAGCTGCCCCGCGTTCAGCCGTCCGACGGACGTCGTCGCGGCGAAGACGACCTTCTGCCGCGCGCTGACCGTCACCCTCTCGCGCACGTCGACGCCGTCGTCGAGTGCCCTGTACGACAAACGCAAGCTCACGCCGACGCGGCCGGAGACCGACCGCGCTCGCAGCAGCGGCGGCGCGGAGCTGCTCACGACGGGTGGCGCGACACCTGCTGCGGTGACCTGCACCGACGCAACGGATGTGCTCCATGCGCGTACCCCCGGAAGCTCGTTCCCGTACTCGCCGGCGACCCAGACGACCGCCGGCTGCGACGGATCGCGCGCGGCGCCGAAGTAGTCGCCGAACCGTCCGCCGCTGTACTGGCTTGCGCTCTGGGCGATCTCGACGGGCGCGCTGAAGGTGCCGTCCGCCGCGCGCGCGATGACGAGGAGCTCGGGCAGGATCGCCGTACTCGACTCGCCGTAGACGATCACGAGATTCCCGGAGCCGTCGGGACGGATCGCGGGATAGAACACGTGCGCGCCAGGCTGGCTGAGATCGGTGTCCCAGTCGACCGTGCGCGTCGCGGTGGCGATCTCGATCACGCGCGCGCACGAGCGCAGGTTCGTGTCGCCGGACGGGAGGCAACCGGTGTTCGCGGACAGCCAGAGCTTGCCGTTCTCCCAGACCGAGTCGAGGATGCGGTCGTCGTTCGTCTCGATCCCCGGTGGCCGGCCGCCGGTGCCGTTCGGCGGTTCCTGGCCGCGCGGCGGCGGCGACAGCGGCGAGACGGACAGGGCCGCGACGTGCTGGACGTGCACGGCTCCGGGTGGGACGCCGTCGATCGTGAGCAGATGCACGACGCGCGACGTGGGGTTGT
>WNFM01090119.1_pt1 | contig 12594 bp, 11 predicted proteins | sample 5400271 | NCBI WGS metagenome assembly WNFM01 (sample SAMN13153352, study PRJNA577476) | soil metagenome | isolation source: 60 cm saprolite on Douglas fir-dominated hillslope | place: USA:California | collected 2013-09-17 | reverse complement strand
CCTTCGCCGCGCGCGCGAGTTCGATCGCCGCGACCGTCTCCATGCCCAGGTTGCCCTTCGAACCGAAGCCGCCGCCAACGTGATCAGCGATCACGCGGACCTTGTCGTGCGCGAGCTTGTAGCGTTTGGCGATTTTTTCCTTCAGCTCGAACACGCCTTGCGTCGAGACATGCACGGTGAGGCGATCATCATCGAAGCGGGCAACTGTGGCGTGCGGCTCCAGGCAGGCATGCTGCTGCGTGCCGGTCCGGAATGTGCCCTCGACCAGCAACGGGTCGCGGGCCTTTCGCGCGTCGTCGAGCCAGCCTCGCGCCTTCTTGGCCTTGTGCGAGAAGGCGCCTGACGGCCCGCGGACATTGCCTTTCCAGGCCGCCGGCGCGCCGCCGCCTTCGGAGACATTGCCCGCTTTCTTGCGGCTCGATTTTTCGAACACGATGGGCGCATCGCTCTTGCGCGCGTTGTCAAGGCCGATCACCGCGGGCAGCTTTTCGCTCGTGAGCTTGATCGCGGCGAGAGCCGCGAGCGCGGTCTTGCGATCTTTCGCGGCAACGGCGGCGACAGGCTCGCCGACATAGCGCACGATGCGGTCGTCGCCGAGCAGAGAGATCGCCGCAGCGACCCCCGGCATCGCGCGCGCCGGCGCAAGATCGATTTCTGCGAAGCGGGCGTGCGCGAACGGCGAGCGCAGGATGACGCCTTCCAGCTGTCCGTCATGCCGGATGTCGACGGTGTATTTTGCAAGCCCCGTCACCTTGTCGCGCGCCTCGACGCGCGGGGAGGCGATATTATCGCCATCGAAGCGCCCGGCGCAGGCTTCTGCCACGGCGCGAAAAATGCCGTCATAGGCGCCACAACGACACAGATGACCTGACAGCGCAGCCCCGATTTCCTCTCGCGACGGCGTCGCGGTTCCTTTTGTGGCGTGCCAGGCGTCGCAGAACGCGACCGCTTCGACGACAAAACCCGGCGTGCAGAATCCACATTGCAGCGCATCGTGCGCCATGAATGCCTTCTGCACCGGATGCAGTTTTGCTTCGCCAATGCCTTCGACCGTCGTCACCGACTTGCCGGCGGCCGCGCGCGCGGGCATCAGGCAGCTCACGACCGGCGCGCCGTCGACCAGCAGCGTGCAGGCGCCGCAGACGCCGGCCCCGCAGACGAGTTTGGTCCCGGTCAGATTGAGGTCGCCGCGCACGACATCGATCAGAAGCGCGTCAGGGTCGTCGGGCAAAGTCGCGGAGCGGCCGTTGATCGTCATCGTGCTCATTTGCGATCTCCAGGTCTTTTGCGAAAAGAGAGTCTTCTGGGGGTGGAGGGTCTTTTGCGGGAAGATTTTTTCGCTGGTCTCGGTTTTACGCTACGTGGCTTCGGCGATGCCCCGATGGCGCCGGCGATCAGCGTTCGCAGCATGATTTCGAGGTCCTTGAAGAAGGCGCCGGCCGGCTGCATCTTCGGGTGCGCGGATTTGGCCCCGTTGACGGCCATCTCGACGTATCGCCAGAGCTCACCGGGAGCAATGGCGAGCACGAGCTTTTGCTTGCGGCGGATTCGTTCGATCGTCGCGACACCCTGCGCGGCATAGACGCCGGCATATTTCTGATAGAGGTCGCGCGCGTGCACCAGATGTTCGGAGAACAGCTCCTCGATATGGGGCGAGCCTTCGAGGGAAGCGATCAAAAAAGTGAAGCGCGCGGTGACCTGGGCGACCAGGATGTCGGCGAGCCCACAGCCTTCTTTCTCTTTTGTGTTCGCCGCCGCGATCTCGGCGTCCAGCGCGTTCTCGTACAACCGCTCGATCAGCGCGCGGAACAGCGCTTCCTTGGATTTGAAATGATGATACAGCGCCTGCCGCGTCAACCCCGCCGCCTCCGCCGCCTGCTCGATCGACGAGCGCCGAAAACCATGCCGGCGGAACACGGTCATCGCGGCGTCGAGAATGCGGTCACGGTGCCTCATTTGACGAATTTGACAAAAGTAGAAGAAATGTCAAATCACGACGTCGAGGCTGAACGCGCCGGCGATCTTTGCGGCGCCCGGCTATCCAGCGCGTCGTCCCGGCGAAGGCGGGGACCGATACGCCGCGGCTCCTCGGTTTTCACTGGGGTAGCCGACTTTTGTAACAACGTAGTCCTGAGGTTATCGGTCCCGGCGAACGCCGGGCGTTCGCCGGGACGACGATGGCGCGCGCGTTCGCGCGTTGGCTCAACCCCTCCTGCAACACTGGCGCGAAGCCCTTGCGGGTTATGACAAATTCAGTCCGAGAGTCGCCCAGCGAACAGACCAAAGCCTGTTGCCGCACCTATCATGACGCTCGGGTGAAGGGCGATGCTGAGTTCGTATTCCATCGTTGAGCGGCCGATGTGTCCCATCTGCAAACACAGGATGGGATTGGCTCGGATTTCGCCGGGCAAGCGAGGCTTCGAGGAACGTACCTTCGAGTGCAGCACCTGTCATCGCACCGAGATCGTTTCCTTCCCCGTAGACCCGATGAAGACCGATGCCGTGGGCTGGCTGGCCGGCGATCTAAAGCCGCCGCGCTAGCGGCTTACCGCCCCAGCCCTGAGAGAGGATTGCAAACCAGATGAACAAATCTCCAGCGCGCGCACGGCCACCGGGTTTGGGAACTCCGCTCAAGTCCCAGACGTTACGGAAGGACAAGCGAAAATCCTTACCCAGCGAACGACTGACAGCAGCGCGCACAGCTGCTTCGCCTCGCTGCAATGGGCTGAAGGCAAAGAACTGAGACGATGACAAGTGATCAGCCAGATTCAGCACTGGCAGCGTTAGAACTAAGCACGGCGATACGGCTCCGTTGGGCGTTGCGCGACATCAAAGGCAAGCGAACCAAGCTCTTGCCGGTCAGTCCGGATGATCTCAGGACCTTGATCGAAATGGGCCTCGTCGAGATCCAGGACGAAAAACCCGTGCTGACCAACGCGGGTCATCAGGTACTCGATTGAGGCACAGATCGGCTGCAGCCCGTTGGCTCAACCCATCCTGCAACCACGTCCCACCCTTAGTTCATTTTGAGTCGGCGAGAGCGCCGTGGCAGCCTTCGGTGCCTGCTTCGCGTGACCACTTTGCGGCTGTGCAAATCACCATCACTTTGTCGGCGATGCAAAACGCCGCTCCTTCGCTGAAAGATCGGCCGGCCCAGACGCAACCGTTGGTCGGAACCGGTAGCACTCCCCACTCCGGGGCGAATGTTGGCATCGGTTGGGATCCCACTGTCGGCGACGGTGCCGGCTGGGCGTAGGCGGTGGAAAGTAGCGGCGCACTGATCAAGATCGTTCTGGCAAGCATCGTCAACATCATCACCCCCCTTGTTGATTATACCTTCACCTGCGGCGGTTGTATTACGCCACCTGCAAGACGCTATGATGTACCGGGAAACGCCTCAGTCTCGACAGCAATGTCCATGATGGCCCAGGGCTCTTCAATAAGCCCGGCAGAGCGGCAAAGCCGCTTGCTACGACTGTAACCCAATTCTCGCCAGCGGTGACGATGCCGTAACGCACAGCCACGAGAGTCCGGACCTGCAAACTTCCCGGTCATGCTTCGAAGACTCAAAGCAAGCCGTCGTCGGAGCAGCGCCAAATTCTGTTTTCGATACAGAAGGGGTCACAGCCATGCACGGTCCGCAACACCCGTCCGCCGAAGCTTTAGCGAAGGCGGAAAACATCGGGAAACGTCTGGCGAGATGCGGAAAAGCCCGGTCTCGCCTAGTGCGCAGACTGGTTCGGGCCAAGGACGATCCGGCAAAGCAACGGATACGGCGCTGGCTCAGCGACATCGATGACGAGCGACTTTTAAGCTTTGGCCTGACACCGGAAGACATTGCGCTGCTGCGTGGTTCGCGCGGCTCTGGTGCCTTCGTCCATGTGTTGCTGATGTGCGCCCTGTCCGTCCCTTCCCCACCCGGTTCGTGGTTCTAGCGTTGGTCCACAATCTCTGATGTTGCCGCCGGGCTTTCCGTGCGGTGGCGGCCACATGTGAGGCGGTGGGTGTTACGCTTGTCATTCAAAACTTCCTCGCTGCAACGATGCGGAAACCGGCGCTGCACAGAATCCAGCGATCACTTGTCTATCGCGAGAGCTCCATTTTCTGAGCAGGGCCAAAACCATGAACATTTCCATCGACACTTCTCTGGTGTCAGACGAAGCCGAACCGCTGCTCGCGGCGATCCGCGAACTGGCGCCCGCGATCAACGCGCGTGTGGCGGAGATCGAAGCTGGACGGCGGCTCCCGCTCGATCTCGTGCAAAAATTGCGATCAATCGGCGTGTTCCGGATGCTCGCACCTCGGAGCCATGGCGGACTCGAACTTGATCTGCCGGCGGCGGTGGAAATATTGACGGCGCTGGCGAGGATCGACGGCTCAGTCGGGTGGTGCGCGACGATTACCAGCGGAGCCTCGATCGTGGCAGCTTTGCTGCCACCCCAAACATACGAGCAGATTTATCGCAACGGCCCAGACGTGATCCTGGCGGGCTCAGCCACCACGCCAGGCGGAACGGCCGAGGCGGCCCCGGGCGGTTGGCGCGTCAATGGACGATGGCCGTTCGCCAGCGGTTGCCAGCATGCCGACTGGCTGGCCGGGCTCTGCGTCATGAAGAAAGGTGGAGAACCGTTGCCTGGGCCGGCCGGCGAAAAAGGGCCGCCGATGGTTCGATGTTTTGTGCTGCCGGCCGGCGAGTGGCAGATCGAGGACACCTGGTACGTCGCAGGGCTCAAGGGTAGCGGGAGCCATCACATCTCTGTCGAGGACAAGTTCGTGCCGGCCGGGAATTTCTTCGATTTCGCGCAAGGCGTGTCCAGTCTCCCGGGACCGCTCTATCGAGCTCCGCTATCGCTGCTTCCGTTGTTGCTGAGCGCCGTAGCTGTGGGGATAGCCGAGGGAGCCCTCCACGAACTGGTCGCCCAAGCCAACACCTGCTGGCAGCAACAGCGAGCCGCTACCCCTGCCAGAGAATCCGAACTGTTCCAGTTCGAACTCGGTCGAACCGAGGCCGACATAAGGGCAGCGCGCGCTTTTCTTCAGTGCCAGGCCGAACGCTATTGGCGCGACGCGCTTGGGGGTACGCCGAGAAACGACGCGCTTTCCCTGCAGGCCGTGCAAGTCTCGCAGGCTGCGGCATGGGTGAATGCCACCAGCGTTCGCGCCGTTGATGCGTGTTTCGCGCTTGGCGGCGGCACGGCGATCTATGCGAGTTCGCCGCTGCAAAGGCGGATGCGGGATCTCCACGTCGCGGCCCAGCATGCCGCCGTCCAGCAACGGAACTTCGCGAGTGCGGGCAAGCAGCTTCTGGAGAACTCTCTGCCGCAAGGCGCCGTTCAAGGACGATAAAGTGCCGGCTACATCTTCCGCCTTGCGCCTTCCGCGTTGCAAGCTACGGCGGACAGGTCGTTGTTCGAACTGCGGCGGGCGCTTTGTCATGAATGTCCATCGTCGTGCTCTCGTGGTTGAGGGTGAACGAAGTTTCATTGAAGTTTGGGGCGATGACAATCGGCAAATGATGCTTTGATTTTGCCCGGGGCGCGCATTCGCGCGACCCGTTGGCTCCTCGCAATTACGGTTATGATCGTCGTCCCGGCGAAGGCCGGGACCCATACGCCGTGACGCCCATGTTGAGAGACGCGGTTCGACGGCTTTCGCGCAACCCGAACATTTGGGGTTATGGGTCCCGGCCTTCGCCGAGACGACGTAAGATGCACTCACCCCGCCTTCCGATACCCCGCCAAAAACATCTGCGCTGCGCTTTCGACCACCTGCGCCATGCGCTCAGTGGAAGGCGGCGGGGCGGCCTGGAAGATGAAGGGGAGGAACAGCGAGGCCTGGCACATGTTCATGAATTGCGAGGCGGCGAGCTGGCAGTCGGGAATCGCAACCTCGTTCTTCTTCACACGCACCTCGAGATAGGCGGCGAGGCGGTTGATGGTGTTTTCCAGCACATGCTCATAATACTTGCGGCCGACATCCGGCATCCGCTCGGCAATCGACATCACGGTGCGGATCGCGGATCCGCCGCCCGGCCGGCACAACAGTTTTATGTAGGCCTGGCCGAACTGCCGCAGCGTCGTCGCGACGTCGCGTTGGGGGTCGAAATTGAAGTCGACCTTTTTCTGGTCAAGCATTTCCTGCTCGACGATGGCTTCGAACAGCCGGCTCTTGTCGGCGAAATAAACGTAGAGTGTCCCTTTGGAGACGCCGGCGGCGCGGGCGATCTCGCCCATGCTGGCGCCGTCAAAGCCCAAATCCATGAACACCTTGCTGGCGCCGGAGAGAATTTGCCGGCGTTTTGCGCTATCCTCGTCGACGAGGTGGAGAGTTGTGTGAGCGTCTGCAACCATTGGTTTAGGTTTTCTCGAAAGATTCCGGTCCTCGAAACACTTAGGGAAGCAACTCTGCCCTATAGATCAGTTCGTTACCGCGCTTAATATCCATAAGTAATATCTTGACCGAACCGTTCGGTCAAGCTAATTTAGGACTTGCGAAGGTGTAAGGCGTATTTTGGCCGTGCTTGTGTCGCGACAGTGCAATGGGGAGGGCCGTGATGGCCGCAGCGAGAGACCAGGCCGCACGCATCCTTCGCACCGGGCCGGAGATGGCAGAAGGTGAGGCCGCTGGCGACGCGTCGCCGGCTCTCGCCGATCAGCTTCGTTCGCATCTCGCCGATGAGACGACGGCGCGCCGCCCAGTGGAGACGCCGGCCAAGCCTGCTATCGAGAAGCCCGCTATCGACAAGCCGGCCACTGCTCCGGCCGCAGCCCCCGCGTCGGCCTCTGCCGCGCCGAAACCGGGCAAACGCAAATTTGTCTTGATGGGCATCCTCACCTTGCTGGCGCTCGCCGCGGCAAGCTACGGCTCATATTATCTCCTGGTCGGCCGCTTCTACGTCTCGACCGACGACGCTTATGTGCGCGCCAACAACACCATGCTCGGCGCGCGTGTGGCGGGCCACATCTCGGCGATCCTGCCCGGCGACAATACCGTGGTCCGGACCGGCGACGTGGTCTTCCGGATCGACGACGGCGATTATCGTATCGCGGTCGACGCCGCCCGCACCAAGATCGCCACCCAGCAAGCCACCATCGACCGCATCGGCCGTCAGGTCACCGCGCTGGAAAGCGCGGTCGAGCAGGCCCAGGCGCAAGTCGTCTCGGCGGAAGCCGCTCTAAAACGGGCCGGCCTCGACTTCGATCGTCAGCAAGCGCTGAGCGCCAAGGGGTTTGCCTCGCACGCGACCTATGAAGTGTCCGAAGCGACGCGCGACCAGGGCGTGGCGGCGCTGAAGTCGGCGCAGGCCGCTTATGACGCGGCGCGCGACAATGTCGAGGTGACAAAAGCGCAGCAGGCCGAGGCCCGCGCCCAGCTTGCGGAACTGGAGACCGCGCTGGCCAAGGCCCAACGCGATCTCGACTTTACATTTGTGCGCTCGCCGGTCGACGGCACCTTCTCCAACCGTCTGGTCAATGTCGGCGACTTCGTCGCGGTGGGACAGCGGCTCGGCAATGTGGTGCCGCTCGATGACGTCTTCATCGATGCCAATTTCAAGGAAACCCAGCTCAAGCGCATCCGTCCGGGCCAGCCAGTGACGATCTCCGTCGACGCCTACGGCCATCGCAAGTTCGCAGGTTTTGTTGACAGCATCTCGCCCGCGGCAGGCTCCGTGTTCACCCTGCTGCCGCCGGATAACGCCACCGGCAATTTCACAAAAATCGTGCAGCGGCTGCCGGTTCGCGTCAAGGTGCCGAGGGATGTCGCGCGGCAAAACCTGTTGCGCGCGGGCATGTCGGTTTATGCCACCGTCGATACCCGCAACGGCGCCGCCGACGCCGACAGCGAGGCCGACCTCGATGCACCGATCATGATCCATCCGCAATAAATTTTGCGCATCGGGTGGTGCGCCCGGTTCGCTTGCCCTGAGCCGAGAAAAGTATGGCCGACGCCACCACAGCCCCACCCGCCATGATGAGCGCCCCGGCCGCGCCGTCGGAGCGCATCGAGCCGCGCCGGCTGTTTGCGTTCCTGATCATGGTGTTCGGGATGTTCATGTCGATCCTGGACATCCAGGTGGTCTCGGCGTCGCTCACCGATATCCAGGCCGGCCTGTCGGCGAGCTCGACCGAGGTGTCGTGGGTCCAGACCTCGTATCTGATCGCGGAGGTGATCGCTATCCCGTTGTCGGGATTCCTGTCACGCGCGTTCGGCACGCGCTTGCTGTTTGCGATCTCCGCCTCCGGCTTCACCATCGCGAGCTTCCTGTGCGGGTTCGCCTCCTCGATCGAGCAGATGATCCTGTGGCGCGCGATCCAGGGATTCCTGGGCGCCGGGATGATCCCGACGGTGTTCGCTTCCGCCTATACGGTGTTTCCGCGTTCGAAATTTCACATCGTCGGTCCGATCATCGGCCTGGTCGCGACCTTGGCGCCGACCATCGGTCCGACGGTCGGCGGTATCATCACCGACTTGATGTCTTGGCGCTGGCTGTTCTTCATCAACGTCATTCCCGGCATCGGTATCACCATCGGCGTGCTGGCGCTGGTCGATTTCGATGAGCCGCATTTCGAATTGCTCGACCGTTTCGACTGGTTTGGCCTGATCGCGATGGCGGGGTTTTTGGGCGCGCTCGAATATGTGCTCGAGGAAGGGCCGCAATATGAATGGCTGCAGGATACGTCTGTGGCGGTCTGCGCAGCGGTTTGCGGGGTCTCGGCGATCGCCTTCTTCTATCGCGTGCTGACGGCGGACGAGCCGATCGTCGACATCCGCGCTTTTACCAACCGCAATTTCGGCATCGGCTGCCTGCTCTCGTTCTGCATCGGCATCGGCCTTTACGGCCTGACCTATGTTTATCCGCGCTATCTTTCGGAGGTGCGCGGCTATAGCGCGCTGATGATCGGCGAGACCATGTTCGTCTCCGGCATCACCATGTTTCTCACCGCGCCGATCGTCGGACGGCTGATGCTGAAGGTCGACATGCGCCTGATCATCGCCGCCGGCCTCATCATCTTCGCGCTCGGCTCCTATCAGATGACCTGGATCACCCGCGACTATGATTTCTACGAATTGCTGCTGCCGCAGATCCTGCGCGGCATCGGCATGATGTTCGCGATGGTGCCGACCAACAACATCGCGCTCGGGACGCTGCCGCCGGACCGGGTGAAAAACGGCTCGGGACTGTTCAACCTGACCCGCAATCTCGGTGGCGCGGTCGGGCTTGCGATCATCAACCAGGTGCTGAACGAGCGCACCGATCTGCATATCGTGCGGCTGCAGGAGCGGGTGACCTGGGGCAATGCGACTGCGACCGAGACGCTCAACAATTTCGCCCAGCGCCTGCAGGGCATGGGAGATTCCGCGCTGATGGCGATGAAGCAATTGTCCCAGATCGTGCACCGCCAGGCCGTGGTGATGGGATATGGCGACGCCTTCTTCATGCTGACGCTGTTCTATCTCGGACTGAGCCTCTTGGTCATGCTCTTGAAGAGGCCGGCCTCGGCGGCGACGGAGCCGGCGCATTAATTTATTGTTTTGACGCGTTTTCTTCACGCGAACCGGCATCCACTTCGCTCGAAAACGCAATGGAGTCCCGATATTGTCTGCCGCTGCGGATCATGCTTGAACGGCGCCATGACGGGCGGCTCTCCCATTTTCCATAGCGGATCGCTAAATCGGGTACGGGCGGCGTCCGCGCGATGGATCGCCGCCGCGCTGGCGCTGACCGCGGCAGTGTGGCTCGTCACGCTCGCTGGATTACTCGCGATCGCCAACCGCGTCCACCACGACGTGCCCGCGCTGCTCGCTGTAAAACTGCCGCTACTCGCCTCGCACCCCGAATTGATCTTCGCCGGTGAAAGCCGCACGGTCTATCAGGTCGATGCGAATCTGGCCGCGCAACTGATCGGCAAGCCGGCGGGCGCCGCCGTCAATATCGCCTATGACGCCGGCGAGCCGCTGGCGCTGTTGGCCGCGATGCGCCAGGCGCCCGCTTCGTTCCGGAAGGCGCGTGTTGTCGTCAGCGTCGCGCCCTTCCTGTTCAACGAGGGCGTGCGCTCCGCCGCGGTCTATCCGCAGGACGTCGTGGCACGGCTTGGCGTTATCGAACAGATGGTTTCATTTCTGCCGCTGCGCATCGGCACCCTGATCCGGTTCATCCGCGAAGCCTTCAATGCGCGGCTTGCCGCCGATCAAGACGTCGCCGATCTCGGCGCGCCGCCCATCTCGCTCGGGTTGAAAATCATCGACTACACCCAAGGCGAGGACCGATGGCCGGCCGATATCGGCTCGCATGCGCATTACGCCAATTGGGATCTGTCCGGCCCCAAAGCACGCTACGAGATCGGCGCGCTCTGCGACATGGTGGCGCTGACGAAGAAGCTCACCGTGGTGGTGCCGCCCTGGGCACCGCGCTATGACCGCGCGCAGGATCCGGCGTGGCGGGAAAAGGACGATCAGTATGCTGCGCTGGTCGTCGCCGCCGGCCGCCGCTGCGGCTTCGATGTCCTCAACATCCAGCAGGTCCCGGGGTTGGAGCAGGGCAATTACGCCGACGAGATGCATGTCAATGCCTCGGGCGTGCCGATCTACACGCGCTACCTCGTGTCGCGGCTGAAGCGTTAGCCGCACGATGCTGTTCTCCTCCTACACGTTCCTGTTCCAGTTCCTGCCCGCGACCGCGCTGGCCTTCGCTGCCGCGCGGCTTCACTCGCCGCGCGCCGGCATAATGGTGCTGGCGGCGGCGTCGCTGGTGTTCTATGGCGCCTGGCGCCCGATCTATCTGCTCTTGCTGCTGGCCTCGATCGCGGTGAATTTCTCACTCGGCCTACGGATGGAGGATCCGCTGCGCCGCCGCGCCATCGGCACCTTTGGCGTCGTGCTCAATCTCGCACTGCTCTGCTATTTCAAATACACCAACTTCATCTTCGACAGCGTCAACACCCTGACCGGCGCGCCGCTGCCATTCTTCAATATCGTGCTGCCGCTCGGCATATCCTTCTTCACGTTCCAGCAGATCGCCTATCTGGTCGATGTGATGCGCGGCGCCAAGGTCGAGCGCGACATCGTCAGCTACACATTGTTCGTGTCGTTCTTCCCGCATCTGATCGCCGGGCCTCTGGTGCATCACGCCGAGATGATCCCGCAGTTCAAGCGCGGCCGCACCTCGCGCTCATCGGTGCTGGCGGCGCGGGGGCTGGCGATCTTCGCGGCGGGATTGTTCAAGAAGGTCGTGATCGCCGACAATCTGGCGCAGTTCGTCTCGCCGGTGTTCGCCCATCTCGATGCCGGCGGCAGCGTCACCACCTCATGGGCGTGGCTTGCAACATCAGCTTATACCTTGCAGATCTATTTCGACTTTTCCGGCTATTCCGACATGGCAATCGGGCTGGCGCTGTTGTTCGGCATCCGCCTGCCAGTGAATTTTCGTTCGCCCTATCGGGCGGGTTCGATCATCGAATTCTGGCGGCGCTGGCACATCACGCTGTCGCGCTTCCTGCGCGACTATCTCTACATTCCGCTTGGCGGCAACCGGCTCGGCGAGCAGCGCCGCTACATCAATCTGATGGTGACGATGCTGCTCGGCGGGCTCTGGCATGGCGCGGGCTGGAATTTTCTGGTCTGGGGCGGCCTGCACGGCGTCTATCTCGGCATCAATCATCTCTGGCGCGAATGGCGCAGCGACAAGCCCGCCGCCGCGGCCGGGCTGGCTGCAAGAGGCCTGTCGTGGATCATCACGTTCTTGGCGGTCGTCATCGCCTGGGTGTTCTTCCGCGCGCGGACGATGGCGGGGGCGTGGCAGATGCTGGGCGGCCTGTTCGGATTTGAGGCCGGCAGTTCTGCTTACGCCTCCTCCGGCATCCTGCGATTGATGGATTTGCCGGTCCTGGTCGGCGAGCAGCGGCTGTTGCTGATCGGAGGTGGCGCGGTGGCGCTGGCGCTTCTGATCGCGCTTTGCCTGCCTAACGTCCCGCAACTCTTCGGTTATCGCGAATACCGCCGCGCGCCGGAGAAAATGGCTTGGCTGCGATGGCGGCCGAACGCGGCGTGGGCGCTGGTGTCAGCGACGGCCTTCGCGATCTCGCTGTTCGGCATGTGGCAACGGCTCGAATTCCTGTATTTCCAGTTCTGAGCGTGCAGCGATATTGCAAATCACCCACGATGCATTTATAAGCAACTTACCGTCGCTCGAACCGGGGAGATTTGCATGATTTCGATGTATTCGCAGATCGTACGCCCGCGTCCGATGCCCATGCTGGACGCCCGTTTCGCCCTTTGAGGGCGGTTTCCGTCAGCATCGATCGGGCCTGACGTCCCGATCATCCCAAGCTTCCCAGTAAGTTACCGATTTTTTTCAACGACGCTTGCGTTCGGCCCGATGCCGTCCGCGCGTCCATCAACGGAGCCGGCGTGCGCGAAGGCGTAGCCGGGTGATGCCATGACCGCCTCTCGCAACAAGCGCCCCGCCGCCATTCGCGTAGTGTTGCCGTTCGTGTTCCGCCACTGGCTCAAGCAGCCGGTAATGGCCGCGACCGTTGTCGCCGGTTTCCTCGCCGCCACTGTGGCCGATCTGTTCATGCCGGTTTTCTCCGGCCA
>WNFM01033435.1_pt2 | contig 12594 bp, 7 predicted proteins | sample 5400271 | NCBI WGS metagenome assembly WNFM01 (sample SAMN13153352, study PRJNA577476) | soil metagenome | isolation source: 60 cm saprolite on Douglas fir-dominated hillslope | place: USA:California | collected 2013-09-17 | reverse complement strand
CAGAAGGCCCTTGCGGAGATCCATGGCCGAGGAATGCATGCGGGTTCGGGGGGGGCCGGGGCCGAGGTCCAGGAGGCGCGGGCCGGCCGCGCTCCGTGCGTGGACCGGCTTTCGGGGGGGAGAGCATAGCGCTCTTTTCCTCCGCTGGAAACCAGGTTCGTCGCCGCGCGCGCGACACGCGGCCCTTCTCCGGGATATTCTTTGTCGAAGAAGAGCCCGTACTCACACCCCGCACTGCGACCACCCCGCCGGAAGGCGGCGGTTCGATCGGGTCGATTCTCCTCGATCCCCTGCTCCCCGGTCGACCGCCGCCTTTCCTGCGGGCTTCTTCTTCATGCGCGAGATCCTCCACGCCGACCTGCTCGCCCACGCAGTGGAAGGGAGCTTCGTCGACACGGTGGGCGTGAAGACGGAGGGCCTGGGTTCGAGCGAAGTGCGCGGCCGGATGGAGCTCGAGCACGAGCGCGCGCTGCGCGAACGCGCGCCGCTGGCGGTGCTGCGCACCGCGGTCGATCATCTCGAGCGCCTCGCGCAGACCGTCGGCGGCGGCAAGATCGAATCCGTCCTCGCCTCCGTGACGTCCGCGCTGCGGGCACTCCCGCGAATGGGCGACCTCCTCGCCGTGCGCGAGCAGGACGAGATCGTCGCCGTGCTCGCGCAGACCGACTCCGTGGCAGCCGAGAGCCTCGCGCGGAGGCTGCAGCAGGGGGTCGCGCCGCTCGGGATGCGCCTCTCGATCGGCATCGCCTGCGCGCAATTCGAAACGCCGTGCTGGTTCCAGACGCTGCTCGCGGTCGCCCAGGAGGGCATCGAGGTCGCCTGGAGTTCGGGCGGCGGACGCGTGATCCACAGCGAGCTGTACTCCTTCCACCAGCGGCGGCTCGAGCGCCTGAGCCCGGACCGACCGAAGCCCGTGCTGCCGCCCGAGACGAAGCGCGGCGACCCCGAAATGCACGCGAGTCCGCTCCGTCCCGTGCCCGCGGCGCCCGCGATCTCCACTCTGGTCGCGCCCGCGGCGATTCCCCAGCTCCCCGGGATCCACGCGCTCGAGGAGCGCGTGTTGACCCTCGCGCGCGAGTGGACCGAGGAAGCGCTCTCGAAGGCGCTCGCGGAATCGCACAAGGCCCACAGCTCCGAGGTCGACACGATGCAGCGGCGGATCGACAAGCTCTCGCGCGCGCTCGAGGACGCGCAAGGCGAGCTCGTGCGCGTGCAGGCGGGCCAGGAGATCGATCCGGGAGTCGCGTCCGCGTTTCGCACGGTGCAAGGTCTGCGCGATTCGAACGGCACGTCGGCGAAGCGCGACATGCTCTCGCAGCTCTTCGAAGCGAACCTCGAGCTGCGGACGTTGCTCGGTCGGCAGAGCTGACGGGCGGCGACGGCGTGGCGGCGAGACCGGGGATCGCGCTCGTTCTCGTCGGCGCGTGCGCGGTGCTCGCCATCGTGCGCACGCAGCCGCCGGCCCCGCAGGGAGCCGAGGCCCCGACGACCGAGTTCTCCGCGGCGCGCGGGATGGAGACGCTGCGCCGCGTCCTCGGCGACGGCGCTCCGCACCCGGTCGGGACCGCGGCGCACGAGAAGGTGCGCGAGCGGATCCTCACAGAGCTGCGCGCGATCGGACTCGAGCCGACGGTCGAGGAATCCGCCGGCGTCTCGGTAGAGCGGGTCCCGCGCACTCCCGAGACCGTGCACTTCTCCGACTCCCCGTCGAGGATCGCCGTGGCCCGGAACGTCGTCGCGCGGATCCCGGGCGCGGAGGACTCGAAGGCCGTTCTGCTCTGCGCGCACTACGATTCCGTCGCGGCCGGTGCTGGCGCGGGCGACGACGGCTCGGGCGTCGCGACGCTCCTCGAGGTCGCGCGCGCGCTGAAATCCGGCCCTCCGCTGCGTCGCCCGGTGGTCGTGCTCCTCGACGACGCGGAAGAGTGCGGACTCCTCGGCGCCCAGGCCTACGTCGCGCGTCACCCGGTCCGCGACGAGATCGAGGTCGTCGTCAACTGCGATGCGCGCGGCACCGAAGGCCCGACCTTCCTGTTCGAGACGAGCTACGGCAACGAGGATCTCGTGGGCCTCTATGCGAGAGCGGTCGACCGCCCGTGCGGGACTTCCGCGGCGTACGAGGTGTACAAGCGGATGCCGAACAGCACGGACCTCTCCGTGTACAAGTCGGTGGGACTGGCCGGACTCAACTTCGCATTCATCGGCGGACTGCGCCGCTACCACACGGCCCGCGACGACCTCGCGCATCTCTCCGCCGCGAGCCTCCAGCACGAAGGCGACCAGGTCCTCGCCGTGGCGCGGGCGCTGGCGACCGAGGACTTCCGAGCGAAGACGGACGGAAACCTCGTCTACGCCGACGTGATCGGCCTCTTCCTCCTGCGCTGGCCGGCGTCCCGTTCGATTCCCGCCGCGATCGTCCTCCTCCTCGCCGTGCTCGGTGTCGCCTCGTCCGACTTGCGGAAGCGGACGGCCGCGGTCGGGCGCGGACTCCTCCTCGCTCTCGCGACGATCGCGGGGTCTGCGGCGATCGCTCCGGCGATCGCGCACGGGATCGAGATCCTCCGCGGCCACCCCGAGCCTTGGGTCGGTCATCCCGCGCCCTTCCTGATCGCGATCGTGTCCGGGGCCGTCGTCGTCGGACTCCTGCTCGCGCGAGCGGCCTGGCTAGCACGGGCCGGTTTCGAGGGATCGTGGGCCGGGATCTGGATCCCGCTCGCGATCGCGGGCGTCGCGAGCGCGGCGACCGTGCCCGGAGCGAGCTATCTCTTCCTCGCTCCGTGCGCGCTCGCGGTCGTTTCGCGACTCTCGCGGAAGGCGCTCGTCGCGACCGCCGTCCCGGCTTGCGGCCTCGTGCTCCTGTGGGTGCCGCTCGCGATCGGCCTCGAGCAGGCCGTCGAGCTCAAGGCTCCGATCGCGCTCGGGCTCCCGATCGGGATTCTCCTCGCTTCCGCGGGTCTGGCGTGGACCGCAGCCGATGACCGCTGGATCCTGCGCGCGGCAATCGTCGCGCTCGCCGGTTCGATCGCGTGGGCCGCGGTCGTCCCGACGAGCACGGTGGATCGACCGGCCTGGATCACGCTCGCGCACGTGGAGGAAGTCGGGAAGGATGGCGCGCGACTGTTCGCGCTGAACTACGGAGCGCCGCTCCCGAGCGAGCTGCGAGCGATGGCTCCGTTCTCGACGAGTCCGGAGTGCGCCTTCCCGGAGATCGCGAGGCTGCCCGAGGGATTCGTGGCCCCGACCGCGGTCGCGTCCGCAGACGCGGCCAGGATCGAGGTTCTTGCGACGAGAACGGAGGCGGACGCCCGCATCGTCGACGTCCGCTTCTCCTCGCCGCGCGCGGCGCCGTGTCTCGTCCTGCACCTGCGCGGTCTCGTGGGCAAGGGCCTCGACGAAGGCGTGCTCTCCGCGAAGCTGGGCGAGCTGACCGTCCTGCGACCGATTCACCAGGCTTCCTTTCACACGAGACCCGACGGTTCGAAGGAATGGGAGTGCGATGCCTTCTTCTTCGGAGCACCGCCGGAGGGCGTCGTCCTCACGCTGCGCGCGCCGCTCGACCGACCCGCGGAGCTCCTTCTGCTCGACGTCGTCTACGGTCTCCCGCCCGGCGACGCCAAGTTCGCGGAGGCGAGGCCCGAGAACTGCGTGCAGAGCTCGCCGGGCGACCAGTGGGTCGTCGCGCGGCGGCTCGAGCTCTGAGCGCTAGCGCGGCGCTGCGCCGGCGCGCACCGCGACGACGTCGAACAAGATCACGATCTCGTCGGCGACCTTCACCGCCCCGGCGACGGCCGACGTCGGAGAGATGCCGAAGTCGGTCTGCTTCAGGCGCATCTTCCCCGTCGCGTGAACGTTCTCGCCGTGGATCTCGACGCGCGCGGGCACGCGGATCGGCCGCGTCTGGCCGTGCAGCGTGAGATCGCCGGTGATCTCCACGGTCCCGACCTCGCCCTTTATCGACTTCACCTCGACGCTCCGGCTCTTGAACTCGATCGCGGGGAATTTCGCGACCTCGAGCACGTGCTCGTTCATCTCCTTCTCGATCGCCGGGCGGTCCTTCTGGCTCTCGTCGTCGACGACCGCGAGCGATCCGGCCGCGATCCGGAGGACGAGCGTCGCGTGCGCGAGTTCGGCGAGGTCGGCTTCGATCGTTCCCGCGAGCTTCTGCACCATCAGCCGGTGTTCGTGTCCGAACGCCGAGAGCAGGCCCGACGACTCCGTGCGCACTTCGACGATGCTCTTGAACGGGTCGATCTCGTAGCGCGCGCCGCTCGCGGGCGCGGATGCGAAGGCTGCGAGGGACTCGACGAGCGCGCGCAGCTCGGGCTCGAGGTTGCGGTCGTCGCGCAGCGTGCGCAGCGGATGACCGTCGGAGATCCAGGCGAGCTCGAAGTGGAAGGAATCGGCGCCCGCGCTCGGCGGTCGTCGCGCCGGCGCGGCCGGGAGTTGCGCTTGCGCCCGCGCGGCGGTGGCGCGATCGGCGTCGCTCGCGAGGAAGAGTTCCGCGGCCGCGCTGCGCTCCTTCGCCACTTCGACACGGCCGTCCTCGAAGAGCACGACGCGGAGGAATCCTCCCGCGATTCCGCCGGTCTTCTCGAGGAAAGCGAGCGTGCCCGGCGGCAGGACGCGGACGGGGCGGAGCTCCTGCCCTTCCTTATCATCCGACATCGCGCGCCCCGCCACGCCGATCCGGTAAGAGCCGGGCTCGAGGCCGGAGATGCTCGCGGTCTCGTCGAAGCCCTTGAGGACCTGGATCGAGATCGTCCCCGGCGGCGGCGCGGTCGCGCGCGGGAGAAGTTGGAAGCTCGAGCCGTCGCCGAGCGTCTTCAACTCGAAGCCCGAGAAGCGCCAGGCCGGCGTCGGCAGGCTGCCGCGCACGTGGACCGGGAGGGGTTGGCCGGCGAACACGGCTTCGGGCGCGAACCACTCGCCGATGAAGGCGGCCTGCGTGCCTTCCGGCGCGGCGGTCTCGACGCGCGGTGGTCCGTTCCCTCGGGTCGACGCCGAGCCCACGGGGAGACGGATCGCTCCCGTCGCCAAATCGACGCGGCGGACGAGCCCGTCCCGGCCGAGCAGGTCGAGCGCGAACTCTTCCTTCCCGTCGCGCTCGATCGAGCGCAGGCGCAGCGGCGCCGAGCCGCGGTGCAGCCCGTCCGGAGCGAGGAGGAGCGCCGTCGCGTCGACGGAGGCGATGAGCCTCCCCTCGCGCACGACCTGGAGACGATCGGGACCGACGGGAGCCGCGGAGTCTCGGCGTGCGCCGCGATCGCGACCAGCGCTCGACCGTCGTCGGTGAGCAGCCACGTGTCCGCCGGCGCGAGCGCGAGGTCGTGCGCCGACCATCCCCCTTCGACCTCGATCTCCCCGGGCTGTCGCACGCGTGCGAGAAATTTTCCGTTCGCTGAGCGGATCTCCTGGGCTGCGGCGGTCGCCGAGAGGAGGAGAAGGGAGGCGAGCGTGCGCTTCGTGGCGGTCCCCAGGCTGCCGAGCGTCGACCGCGAGCGGCATCGCACGAAAGGGGAGCGCGTCGAAGGCATCGTCATGAGTCCCTCGGGCAATCTAGACGAAAGAGAGAAGGCCAGCGAGTTTCGCGGCGCGACCTTCGGTAACTGCCGCGAAGCCTCCAGGTAGGTTCGAGCGGCGGACATGAACCCGCGCGGACGACACGGATTCCCGCGTCGTTCTCGCCGCGGCGAGTCCGCCATGGGAGCGAAGCCATGCTGATCCGCGACCCGTTCTTTTCCCTGCGCCGCGCGGCGAAGAACTCGCCTTGGCTCGTGATGTCGATCCTCGGGCACACGATCTTGCTCGTGGTCCTCGGACTGCTGGTGATCAAGCAGCAGACGAAGCCCCATCCCGTCGAGCAGATGATCGCGATCCTCCCCCACCACGACGCCGAGCCGCCGCCCGAGGTGTTCGAGCCGCCCGAGCCGATCGTGCGCGATGTGATCCCGAAGGACGTCGAAGGCCAACTCGTCGACCAGGACTTCCCTTCCGTGCTCTTCACGCAGCCCGCTCCTCCCGACCTCGACCCCACGCAGGACATCGGAGATCCGAATTCGACGACCCTCCTCGCCGACGGCGGTCCGCTGGCTTCGACGGGAATCGGAGTCGGAGACGGAGGCGTGCGCAGTTCGGGACCGAGCGCGTTCCCTGGTCGTCCCGGCGGGAAGGTGCCCGGGATTCCGAAGGGTGGAGGGAAGCCCAACGGCATCACCGTGCAAACGGACAAGGCCGTGCGCAGCGGCTTGATCTGGCTCTGCCGCCACCAGAACAAGGACGGATCGTGGAGTCCGAAGTCGATGAAGGACCGCTGCGACTCGAAGAGCCCGTGCTTCGATCCGAAGCTCGCCACGAACGACCACTACGACGTCGGCCTCACGTCGCTCGCGGTCCTGTGCTTCCTCGGCGCGGGCTTCGATCACACCTCGAAGCTCGACCTCGTCGATTCCGTGCGCGGCGAACGCCATCGGATCGGCGAGGTGGTGAAGAAGGGCCTCGAGTGGCTGCGCGCGCGGCAGAACCCGGACGGCTCGTTCAGCCCGGATCATCCCTTCCTCTACAACGAGGCCCTCGCGACGATGGCGCTGAGCGAAGCCTTCGGACTCTCGGGCTCGCGCGTCTGGCGCGAACCGGCGCGGCGCGGCGTCGAGCTCCTCCAGCGCGCCCAGCGTCCGAATCCCTCGGGCAAAGGCCTGTGGGGTTGGCGCTACGCCTCGCGGACCGACGTCGAAGATGCGAGCCGGGTGACGGGCGACGTCGACTACGGCAAGGCGCTCTACGACTCGGACACGTCGGTCACCACTTGGTGCGTCATGGCGCTCAAGTCGGCGCAGCTCTGCGGCCTCGAGGTCGACAAGGAATCCTTCGCCGGAGCGGTCGAGTACTGCAAATACGCCACCGCTGCCGACGGCCTCGTCGGCTACCTCGACGCGAAGTCCGCGGGCGGCGTCGTCAGCGGCCCCTTCGACGCCGCGTTCGTCTACCACCCGACCACGATGTCGGCCCTCGGCATGTGCATCCGCATCTTCGCGACGCACGATCCGAACGATCCCTTCCTCGACCTCGCCGCCAAGCGCATCGTCCAGGATCGGCCGGCGATCTCGAAGGACCGCTCCTCGATCGACTACTACTATTGGTATTACGGCAGCCTGGCCCTGAACCAACTCGACGGGCCGGACAGCCCGCGCAAGAACAGCGGCAAGTACTGGAAGCCCTGGAACGAGGCCATGGTCGAGTCCGTGCTCGCGCTGCAGGACCAAGGCGAGCACGGATGCACGAGCGGCGGATGGACCGCGAGCGACCGCTGGGGGAGCGCGTCGGGAGCAGGCCCCCTCTACGACACGGCGATGAACGTGCTGACACTCGAGGTCTACTACCGCTATCCCAACGCGTTCGGCGGCAAGCGGGGGTGACCCGACCCCGATCCGCAGCCGGAATCGGGGAAGTCCGAGCTCGAGTTCGGAGGCGACCTCGCCTCGTCAGCGACCGACCCGATCAGCGTTGCGGTCGGGTCAAAATCGGGTAACATCCCCCCCCCACTCAGGTAGGTGCGACGCCGTCGCGCCTCGGGTGCCCGTCCCCCCCCAGCCGAGTCCGCGACCCCCCGTTCGGTCTACAAGGCGGCCTGAGGGCAGCCTTCAGGCTGCCTGCAGCGAGCCTGTCCAGGAAGGCGCATACTCATGAAGAGCTTCAACCCGGTGACCCTGGCGAGGAATGCGCCGTGGGTGTTCATGGCCATCGCTCTGCACGCGATCCTCATCGCGGGCGCGGCCGTCTGGTACGTCAAGCACGAGCAACAGAAGAAGGAAGAGCAGAGCACCCAGATCACGGTGTCGAAGCCCCGCGACGACACGCAGGAGGAACTCGTCCAACCCCCCGAGGTCATCGACCGCAAGGCCATCCCGAAGAACGAGGAGGCCGAGCTCGTCAGCTTCCAGGAGGACGTGTACATCCCGACCACTGAGGTGCAAGAGGACCTGCACCTCGACCGCGGCGATCCGACCGCGCTCGACAACCTGCCCTCGGGCGGATCGACGGGCGGCACCGCGATCGGCGTCGGCGAAGGCGGACACTACGGCTCGGGCAAGCCCTCTCCCTTCGGCTCGCGGAAGCTCGGCAGCGGCGCGAAGCACGGTCGCGGCGGCGGAGCGACGCAAGGCACGGAGAAGGCCGTCCTCGACGGACTGCGCTGGCTCGTGCGCCACCAGAACGCGGACGGATCCTGGACCGCGCAGGGGATGAAGTCCGAAGCTCAGTCCGAACAACACGACCGACGAAGGCGTCACCGGCCTCGCGCTCTTGTGCTTCCTCGGCGCGGGCTTCAGCCACGAGAGCAAGCAGGACATCGTCGATACGGTGATGGCCAAGCGCTACAAGGTCGGCGACGTCGTGAAGCGCGGTTTGGAATGGCTGCGCAAGCGTCAGAACCAAGACGGCTCGTTCACCCCGAACCGGCCGTTCATGTACAACGAAGCCCTCGCGACGCTGGCGATGACCGAGGCCTTCGGCCTCACGCAGAACCGCTACTGGAAAGAGCCCGCTCAGAAGGGCGTGAACCTGATCATGGAGGCGCAGCGCCCCAATCCCACAGGTCAGGGTTTCTGGGGCTGGCGCTACGAGTCGCGCAAGGAGATCGAGGAGGGCAGTCAGGGCACGGGCGGTCCGGACGTCAAGCAGCAGCTCTACATGTCGGACACGTCGGTCTCGACCTGGTGCGTGATGGCGCTGAAGTCGGCGCAGCTCTCGGGACTGACGGTCAAGCAGGAATCGATGCAGGGCGCGATGGACTACTGCAAGTTCGTGACGGCCGACGGCGGCTTGGTCGGCTACATGGACGCCAAGTCCGCCGGCGCCACGGTCACCGGCCCGTACAGCGAGCAGTTCACCTACCACCCCTCGACGATGTCCGCGCTCGGCATGTGCCTGCGCATCTTCGCGACGCACAACCCCGACGATCCGTTCCTCGACCTGGCGGCGAAGAAGATCGTCCAGGACCTCCCGACCGTTTCGAAGAACCACGAGTCGATCGACTACTACTACTGGTACTACGGCAGCCTCGCGCTGAACCAGCTCGACGGTCCGGACAGCCCGAAGAAGACCGGGAAGTACTGGAACCCCTGGAACAAGGCCATGGTCGACGCCGTGATCTCGCTCCAGGACCACACCGAGCGCGCGTGCTCGAACGGCGGCTGGATCCTGAGCGATCGTTGGGGCAACTACTCGGGTGTCGGACCGCTCTACAACACGGCGATGAACGTCCTGACCCTGGAAGTCTATTACCGGTACGAGAACGCCTTCGGAGGCGCCAAGCGGAATTGATCCGTCGACGATTTCCGCACCTCCTCACGACCTGGCCTGGAGACTTCCTGCATGCGATCGCGCTTGCCCGCACCCTCGTTCGTTAGACGCATGCATGCGTCGGCGGCGCGTCGTCTCGTCCTTTCGGCGGCCGCTCTCGGCTGCCTCGGAGCGCGAGCCAGGGCGCAGAGCGAGGCCGTGCTCGGCCGGGACGACGCGACGTTCGCGCGCGAGATCTTCCGCGGCGGTTGGACCGACCTCGCGGAAGGGCTGTGCAAGGCGATCGAGAAGGGCGGCAAGATGTCGCCCGAGGCCGAAGTCGGAGTCAAGGCGCTCCACCTCGACCTGCGCTTCGATCTCGCGCTGCGCGAGAAGGACGTGCTGAAGAAGAAGGACCTGATCAAGGCGGTCCTCGAAGCGAAGGAAGAGTTCGTCCACCAGTACGCGAACACGAAGGAAGCCACCGAGACGAGCGAGTCGCTGCCGGACGTGTACCGCGCGCTGGGCGAGACGATCACGGTCGCGATCCAGAAGACGACCGACGTGAAGGCGGTCTCGGATCTCCAGCGCGAAGGCGAGCAGGTCTACTCGCAGGCGGAAGACAAGATCAAGACGCGCCTGACCGACCTGGAGGAAGACCACAGCAGCCCCGCGAACGAGCGCCTCTACACCGGTCTGCGCTACAACCTCCCGCGCACCTACTACTACCACTCGCTGCTCTTCCCCGCGGGCGAGTGGAAGAAGAAGGACCTCCTCGAGAAGGCGGTCGAAGGCTTCCAGCAGTTCGGCCTCGACAACAACGAGAACCTCCTCTACTACGAAGGCGCGATCCTCCAGGGCCTCGCCTACAAGGACCTGGCCAAGAACGAAGACGCGCTGGCCTCCTTCGACGAGGCGGCGACCGCACTCGCCGCGCAGTTCAGTGCCGACACGAAGGGCGTGTTCCAGATCAACCCCGAGATCGCCGACACGGTCTCCGGTGGCGTGCTCCAAAAGGTCTTGTTCCAGACCGAGCTCAAGGACTACTCCGGTGCGATCGCGACCTCGAAGAAGTTCTTCGCGACGATCCCGGACGCCTTCCACACGCGCAGCGGACTCGCCGTGCTCGCCTCCCAGGCCGAGGCGGAATTCGCCTCCGGCGACGTGAAGACCGCCGGCGATACCGCGCAGAAGCTCGTCGATCTCGACCCCAAGGGCCTGTGGGGAAGGAAGGGCCAGGAGATCCAGGCGAAGATGCTCGGTGGCGCCGCGGGCAGCGACGTCGGAGCGTCCTCGATGCTCAAGATCGCGGGCACGCTCGCCCAGCGCGGCGACGAAACCCGCGCGCTCCAAGTGTGCCACCAGGCCGTCGCCGCGGCGCGCGGCTCGCCGCAGGAAGCCAACGTCGGCTGCGAGGCCTACCTCACGATCGGGGGCATCTTCCAGCAGCGCGGCGCGGGCTGGACGCTCGAAGCAGCCCTCGCCTACGACATCGCCGCCGAGACATGGCCGAAGGCCGACAAGGCCGCGCAAGCCGTGTATTCGGCGATGACCGCCTACTTGAAGCTGAACGGCGAGGACAAGCGCCCGTGGTTCAAGAAGCGCGGCGACGACCGCGCGCACACGCTCGCGGCGAACTACCCGAACAGTCCGCTCGCGGCCTTCGCGCAACTCGCGGGGGCGAATCAGCTCGAAGTCGAGGAGAAGTTCCTCGAGGCCGCCGCCGAATTCCAGAAGGTCCAGCCCAGCTCGCCGAGCTTCCTCGTGGCCCAGTACCGCGCCGGCGATTGCTACTTCAAGCAGGCGCGCAAGCTGTGTCTGGAGAAGAAGGAGGGCGAGGCGGACCAGTGGGTGAAGCAGTCCGAGACCCTCGTCAAGAAGGCCAAGAACGACCTCGACGCGGCCCTGAAGACCACGATGGATCTCGACGCCCAGGCGCGGCTCCAGAGCGCCGGCTTCCAGGCGCGCGTGACTCTCGCTCAGCTCTACCTCCTCGACTGCGTGAAGCGTCCCGCGGACGTGGCCGAAGCGCTGAAGGACGTCGACGAGCGCTACGGCAGCGACGAGGAGAAGCTCGCCACGGCGTGGAGCCTGCGGATTTCGGCGCTCGAGAAGCAAGGCAAGCTCGACGAAGCGGTCGCGCTCCTCGACTCGCTCGTGAAGAAGAATCCCGCGCGCGATGGACCGCCGCTCCGGGGAACTCGCCAAGGCGAACAAGGCGAAAGAGAGCGACGTCGAACTCAAGCGCGCCGCCAACTACTACGCGATGAGCGGACGCGCGCTCGTGAAGAGCGCCTCCACGCGCGCGTCGGTGATCGAAGAGGTCGCCAACCGATTGTTCGCGATCGGGCTGCACTTCAACGAGGTACCTGAGACCTGGGACAGCTTCGTCGGCTGGCAGGTGTCGCAGACGAAGGAGCCGAACATGTGGAAGGAGGCCGAGGGCCTCTACCGCGCCGCGCTCCTGCTCGCGCCGAGCTACCAGAACATGATCAAGCTCGGGCGCTCGCTCGGTTTCCAGGGCATGTACCCCGAGGCCGCCGCCGAGTACGGCCGGCTGTTCGACTCCGAGCCGATCATCGAGCCCGGCTCGACTCCGGCGAAGTTCAACGCGAGCCTGCTCCACCAGAAGCGCGAGCTCTACCCCGCCTACCTCGAGTGGGGCGTCGCCGCGCAGCTCTCGGCGGCGAAGTCGCAAGACGCGGAGATGTACCTGCGCGCCGAGACGATCTTCGCGAACCTCGTGCGCACGCCGGATCCCACCGCGAAGATCTTTTGGCAAGCCAAGCTCCACCAGATCCAGAATCTGATGGCTCAGGGCAAGTACCGCGACGCCGGCCTCGTGATGCGGGACGTCGAGCGCAACAACACGGACCTCGGAGCTCCGGCCGGACTGCAGGCCGATTTCAAGAAGCTCAAGGACGAGCTCGTGAAGAAGGATCTGAACCCGCAGGCGCCGCGCCAGCCCTCGCCTCCGGAGCCCGCCAAGACTCCGAAGGAAGGCAGCCCCAAGGAAGGCGGCAAGTGATCGAGATGAGAAACCACTCTATTCCCGGAGAACGACGCATGCATTCGACCGTGACCACCGCCGCCCTCCGGCGCTCCCTCGTGCTGCTCGCGCCCATCGCCCCGATCGTGATGGGGGGCCTCCTCGCGCAGTCCGCCTCCGCGCAGGAGAAGGACTCGATCCAGTTCAAGGACGGCAAGAACGAGCCCGGCCTAATCAAGAGCGAGGAGTACGGCGGCATCACGTTCAATCCGGCGAAGGGCGCCGCGCGCACCGTCGAGTGGAAGGACGTCGCGCCGAACGGCATCACC
>WNFM01313390.1_pt1 | contig 12595 bp, 17 predicted proteins | sample 5400271 | NCBI WGS metagenome assembly WNFM01 (sample SAMN13153352, study PRJNA577476) | soil metagenome | isolation source: 60 cm saprolite on Douglas fir-dominated hillslope | place: USA:California | collected 2013-09-17 | reverse complement strand
GTTCCCATCAGGAGGAACATCGGAATCACACCAAACGTGTAATCGGTCACCGTGCGCATCGAGGTCTGGCCGACCAGTTTTAGCGCCGGCGTGCCGCCGACCAGATAAGAGAAACCGGAGACGCCGACGAGGCCCATCGCCATGCCGACCGGCACGCGCAAGAGCATCAGCGCAAACAGGGCGACAAATCCGAGGACGGCGACGGCGTCGGTGTTCATGCCGTCTACTCCGTACCTTTGAGCTTGGGATCGTGCATCTCTTCGGGATGAAAGATCAAGCGGTAGGTGCGAATCGCGATCAGGAGCACCGCAGAGACGTCGCCGGCCCAGGCGACCGCGAAAAACGGCCAGGTCGGCATGTGCATGTCGAAGGTCAGCACGTTGTCGTTATAGGTGACGCGCACCTTATCGAACAAGGTCCAGGTCTGCACCGTCACCACGAACAGCAGCACCAGCGTTGCGAACACGTCGATCATGCGCTGGTATCTTGGGCCGACATTGGCCCAGATCAGGTCGACGGTGATGTGCCCGCCACGATAGCTGGTGGCGGCGATGCCCCAGAAGATCAAAATCCCGAGCAGCAAGCGCCCGATATCAAAGGAGTCCGGGATCGCATAGTTCAGCGTGTTGCGCAGCAGGACCGAGATGAAAACATCGAGCGCGACGATGCCGACGAAGCCGGCCGCGATCCATTCGATCGTATCTATGAAGCGGTCCATCGAAGCGCGCTGCATTTCTCTCCCCCTCGAAAGCGTTTGCGCGGTGAAAACGGCGGCGGGAGATTTTCCCGCCGCCGCTCTTGAGGCGTCAGTGACGCGTGATTACTGCGTCAAGGCGTTATGTTTGGCGAGCGACGCCTTCAGCTCCGCCATCGCCGCGTCCGGATCGACGCCTTTCGCCTTGACGCCGTCGGCCCAGGTCTTGACCAGTGGCTCGGCGGCCTTCTTCCATTGTGCAAGCTGGTCCGATGTCAGCGTATAGACTTCCTGGCCGGGCTCGGCCTTCACCTTGTCGACGCCTGCGTCCTCGAACTTGCCCCAGGGTTCGCCGACGCGGCCGGCCGCCTCGGTATTGCAGTTGTCGTCGATCGCCTTCTTCTGGCGGTCCGACATCTCATTGTACTTGTCCTTGTTCATCACAAGGACGAAGGTCGTGACATAGAGCGGCGCGTCCATGTGATACTTGGTCACCTTGTCGACGCCAAACAGCACCAGCGACCCCCAGGGGAAGGTGACGCCGTCGGCGACGCCGCGCTCGATGATGTCGCGCACTTCCGGCGCCGATGATTGCACGTTGGTGCCGCCGAGCAGCGTCACGAAGTTCCCGATCGTGGCATCCGCAGGCCGAATCCTCAGGCCCTTGATGTCCTCGGGCACCACGATCTTCTTGGTGCGTGAGTGGAACGATGAGGGCGAATGGATGAAGGCGAGGCAGAACTTGACGTCCTTCATCTCCCTCTCCGCATACTTGCGATACCAGGCGTCCAGCCCCTCGGAGCCGCCCTTGGCATCCGACATCAGGAACGGAAGCTCGCCGGCGCCGATGATCGGGAAAACGCCGGGATCGTAGCCGGGATTGACGTAGGTGACGTCGGCAATGCCGTCGCGCGCCATGTTGTAATGGTCTTTTGCCTTGCCGAGTTGTTGCGCCGGAAACACCTTGTACTTGATGGTGCCGCCTGAGGCCTTCTCAACCGCGGCGCCCCAGTCTTCCAGCGCCTTCTGCAGCGGGTGCGAGGCCGGCACCCAGTGCGAAATCTTCAGCTCGAAGGATTTTTCCTGCGCGAATACGGGCGTTGCGCTTAACGCGAGCGCCAACGCCAAAAGCGTCTTCCTCATCGACATCGTCTCCCTCCAGGCACAGGCTTTAAACGGCCCTTTGCGGATATTGTTATATGATATAATTATCATTGCAAGTCGGCGAACGACCGCAGCTCAGGTTGAAGCCTATAACACCGGAGGGGGCAAGTATTGCGGACAAAAGTAGCAATCATTGGCGCAGGGCCCGCGGGACTGTTGCTGGGGCAACTGCTTCACGCTTGCGGGATCGACAATTTCATCCTGGAACGCCAGACGCCGGACTATGTGCTCGGCCGCATCCGCGCCGGCCTATTGGAAGAGGGCACGGTGGCGCTGCTCGACGAAGTCGGCGCCGGCGCGCGCGCCCACCGCGAAGGCTTGGTCCATGACGGTATCGAGCTCGCTTTCGGCGGCAGCCGCCATCGCATCGACATGAAGGCAGCGACCGGCAAGGCCGTGATGATCTACGGCCAGACCGAAGTGACGCTCGATTTGATGAATGCGCGGAAAGCCGCCGGACTGACCACGGTTTATGAAGCCTCCGACGTCAAGCCGCACGATTTTGACACCGATCATCCGCGCGTCACTTACGTCAAGGACCGCATCACGCACGAGATCGATTGCGATTTCATCGCCGGCTGCGACGGTTTTCACGGCGTTAGCCGCGCCAGCGTAAAGCCTTCGGCGATCGAGACGTTCGAACGGATCTATCCGTTCGGCTGGCTCGGGATCTTGTCGGAGACGCCGCCGGTCAGCCACGAATTGATCTACTCGAACCATCCGCGGGGCTTTGCGCTTTGCACCATGCGCTCGATGCACCGCAGCCGCTATTACGTACAATGCCCGCTCGACGATCACATCGATCAATGGCCGGACGACCGGTTTTGGGATGAATTGAAACGACGGCTCGACCAGGAGGCGGTCGACCATCTCGTTACCGGACCTTCGATCGAAAAGAGCATCGCTCCCTTGCGCAGCTTTGTCGCCGAGCCGATGCGGTTCGGCCGGATGTTCTTGGCCGGCGACGCCGCGCATATCGTGCCGCCGACCGGCGCCAAAGGATTGAACCTCGCCGCCAGCGATGTGCATTATCTTTCGCTAGCCTTGCGCGAATATTACGTGGAAAAATCTTCCGCTGGGATCGACGGCTATTCGGCGAAGGCGCTGGCGCGGGTCTGGAAAGCGGTGCGCTTCTCCTGGTGGATGACGTCCATGCTGCATCGCTTTCCCGACACCGAAGGTTTTGGCGCGCGGATTCAGCTGGCTGAGTTGAATTATCTCGTCAGCTCGAAGGCGGCGACGGCGTCGCTGTCGGAGAATTATGTGGGATTGCCGTATTAGGTGACGTTCACACCGCCGTCATTGCGAGGAGCACTTGCGACGACGCAATGACGGGGAGGGATTTAACATGCTCACTCTCTACCTCGCTCCTGGCTCCAGCTCGATGGCCGTGCACATCGCGCTGCACGAGATTGGCGTACCGTTCGAAACAAAACCGATGTCGTTCAGCGGCAATGACATGCGCGCGCCCAATTATCTGAAGCTGAATCCCGAAGGCAAAGTCCCCACGCTCCTCATCGGCGGGCGCCCGCTCACCGAAGTCGCGGCGATCCTTTATTATCTAGCAAAACGCTTTCCGGAGGCCGGGCTATTGCCGTACGACATCGAAGCCGACGCGCAGGCGCTGTCGTGGATGTCGTTTGCCGCCTCCACGCTGCATCCGGCCCGTAAGCAAGGGCTTGACCATGCCAGGGAGGTCTGGGCAATCGCCGATCGGCGGCTGGGGAACGGCTGGGCGCTGCAAGACTATTCGATCGCCGACATTCATCTGTTTCGGCTCTATTGGCGGTTCGCCAATTCGCTCAAACCTGCGCCGGAAATTTTTCCGAATCTCACCGCGCATTACGCGCGCATGATGGCCGAGACCGCAATTGGGTATGACTTGCCAGCGTGATTCTCCACGTCATTGCGAGGAGCGAAGCGACGAAGCAATCCAGCTTGCTTCCCTTACGATGGATTGCTTCGCGGAGCCTGTCATCGGGCGGCGCGTTGCGCCGACCCGTTGGCTCGCAATGACGGTGGGGGAGCGAAAAATCACGTTTAAAACTTTGTATTGGGTGCATTTTGCGATGAGATCGCGTTCAATGGCGGCAACAATCGCCACACTTCGAGCGCCACCGCATGACCACCGCCATCCCCGCTGGCTTTGAACCGCATTTTCGCAAAAGCCCGTTCACCGATCCCTGGGAGCCGCTGTATTCGATGCGGACGGACAGAGCCGTCATCATGGGACTGCGTCTGGCAAAACCGCACACCAACGCGCGTGGCCTGATTCACGGCGGGCTGATCGCATCGCTTGCCGACAACGCGATGGGTTATAGCTGCGGGCAGGTCGCTCGCCTGGGCACTGCATCTTCGCTGGTGACGATCGGGCTCGCGGTCGATTTTGTCGGTTCCGCGCAGCTTGGACAATGGCTCGCGGTCGAGCCGGACGTGATCAGGACCGGCAGCACGATCTGCTTCGCGCAATGCCTGATCAAAGCCGACGATGCCGTCATCGCGCGCGCCAACGGGACCTTTCGCGTGGTGCCGAAGAAGGCGTGAGGCCTCATCCGCCAAAATGCCAGTCGCTGATCTCGATCGCGAGATCGATGAAGGCACGCACCTTCGCCGACAACAGCCGCGACGTCGGATAGACCAGATGGATCGGCAGCGGCGGCACTTCGAATTTTGTCAAAACGATTTTGAGACGGCCGGCCTTGATCGACTCCGCGGCCTGATAGGCCAGCACCCGTGTCAGGCCGCCGCCCTGCTCGGCATATTGGATCGCGGCGTCGGCGCTGTTGGTAGCAAAGCGCGGCGTGCAGGAGATGCGGACCTCGCTTCCGTCCTCGACAAACTGCCACTCGGACGAGGCGGTGGTGGCGCCGAACTGGATCGTCTGATGGGAAGCGATCCCCTCGGGCCGCTTCGGCTCGCCACGCGATTTGAGATAGGCTGGTGAGGCGACCACGATCCGCCGCATTTCGCCGATCTGGCGCGCGACCAGCGTGGAATCGGGCAGATGGCCGATCCTGACCGCGAGATCGACGCCGTCTTCGACAAGATTGATCACGCGATCCGACAGCCGCAGTTCGCCGAAAACCTCACCATGGCGCATCAGATACGCCGACATCACCGGGCTGACGTGGAGACGTCCGAATCCGACCGGCGCCGAGACCACCAGCCGCCCGCTCGGCCGGGTCCGCTCGCCCTCGGCCGCGCCTTCGGCTTCCTCGACGTCGGCGAGGATGCGACGCGCGCGCTCCAGATAGCGCGCCCCGACATCGGTCAGCGCGACCTGCCGCGTGGTCCGCTGCAACAGCCGCGCGCCGAGACGATCCTCCAGCGCCGCGATCAGCCGGGTCACGTTCGAGGGTGACTGCCCGAGCTTGCGGGCCGCCGGCGCAAACCCGCGCAAATCGGCCACCGCGACAAAGGCCTGCATGGCGTCGATGCGATCCATGGCATTATTTCATATATTGCAATGATGAAGTGTCAATCGGGATGATTGTTTAAATTTCGTAAGGGTCCATCTCTGAGACGAAAACGGGCGCTGGGCGCCCCTGACGATAACGAGATCCTCCAATGTCAGACGTTCACACCTACCCCAGCGACGTGGCATTCACCCCCGCGGTGAAGGAAATCCAGACGCGGAAGGGATCGCGCCGCGCCTACGCCCAGGTCGAACAAAACGGCGGCTGGCGGACTGAGGTCGACGAAAACCTGGCGGCTTTCCTGGCCGACACCAACAGCATGTACTTCGCGACCGCCAGCGCTGACGGCCAGCCCTATATCCAGCATCGTGGCGGGCCCAAAGGATTCATAAAAGTACTGGACAAGAATACGCTGGCATTCGCCGATTACAGCGGCAACCGGCAGTACATCACGCAAGGCAATCTCTCGGAAAATCCCAAGGCACATATCTTCGTGATGAACTATACCCATCGCCGCCGAGTAAAAATCTGGGGCGAGGCGCAGGTAGTCGATGACGATCCGGCGCTGATGACATCGCTGATGCCGCAGGGTTACAAGGCACGGCCCGAGCAGGTGATCCTGTTCAAGATCGCGGCGTGGGACACCAATTGCCCCCAGCACATTCCGCAAAAATTCGATGCGGCGGACGTGGCGGCGGCGCTGGCCTCTCGTGACGCGCGGATTAAGGAATTGGAGGCGGAGCTGGCGAGTTTGAAAGCCGCGGCAACGTAAAAACACCGTCGTCCCTGCGAAAGCAGGGACCCATAACCACCGATGCTAGTTGATTAAAAAGCCGTCTGCCACTGTGCCTCTTTCTTCGGCCGCGGCGTATGGGTCCCCGCGTTCGCGGGGACGACCATCTTACGCAGCCTCTTGCACCGTGGCCCACGCAAATTCCGGGTAATATTGAAGCATCATGCGGTCGACATAGGCGGTGAGATTTTTGAAATGTTCGGTGCGTTCCCGCAAGCTTGAGTTGAAGAACGGCGTCAAGATGCCGGCGAGCGCGGCGAAGGCGGTGGCGTCGGTGCCGCAGGGCGTGTCGCCCATCAGATAGGGCTTGTCGCCAAGCTGCACTGAGAGCGCAAACATCGAGCGGATCGCGAGGTCGACGTCGTCGTCCGGAGCGTGACGGCCGAGGCCGCTCAAGAGGTAGTTCTCGGCGACTCGGAATTGCGCGTCCTCGCGGAGCTTTTCGCGCATATGCTCGGGCGCGCCATCGAAGAAATGCGTCGGTCCCTTGGCAAAGTTTTCCGGATCAACCCAGCGCGCGCCGACCAGCGCCCAATAGACGTGGTGCTCGATCATGCGTTCGAACGCCCACGCCTGCGCCCGCTGCTGCAGGTTGAGCGGCGCGTCGAAGTCAAAGCCGTATTTGCCTTCGATATGCGCGCGAATGAAGGTGGAATCGGCAATACTCTCTTCGTCGTCGACGATATAAGGCAATTGCCCCTTGGGCGAGGCCGGGGGCATCGCCTTTTCCTTCCGAAAAGCGAGGTCTGCCATTTTCAATTGGACTTCGGTCTTGGTCACAAACGGACTGATTTCCGGCAAGCCGAAGCCGGCGCCGAAGCCATAGAGGGTAATCATCAGAACGCTCCCGATTTCTTGAGCAGGCGCTTCAGGCTAGCCATCCCCTGCTGCCACCGTGGTGTCAGCAGCGGCGACATCGAGGTCCAGAGGTCGAGGCCGTATAGGATCATCATGGACAAAATCCCCTTTGTTGGAGTGTTGTCCCGGTATACTGACCCCCTGCTGCCAACATGCTGTCAGCATCCCGATAGCGGCCCTCGAATAGAGACAAAAGAGACTAAACCCCATGAGACGCGCTGACCGGCTGTTCCAGATCATCCAGGTGCTCCGGCGCACCAGGAAACCGCTGACGGCGGATGCGATCGCCGCCGAGTTAGAGACCTCGAAGCGGACGATCTATCGCGACATCGCCACCCTGATCGGGCAGCGCGTGCCAATCCGCGGCGAGGCCGGCATGGGCTATATCCTGGAGAAGGGATTTGACCTGCCGCCTTTGATGCTCACCCCCGATGAGATCGAGGCGGCCGTGCTCGGCGCGCAATGGGTCGCCGGCCATGCCGATGCCGTACTGGCGCGCGCGGCCGAAGACCTGATGTCCAAGATTGCCGACACCGTTCCCGAGCGCTTGCGGCCGTTTGTGCTCGAACCCGCAAGCCGCGCCCGGCCGGCCTGGCAGAAGGAAGCCGACCGCATCGACATGGTGCGAACCCGCTCGCAGATTCACGAAGGCAAGAAGATCGCGCTGCGCTATCGCGACGAGCACGGCCGCGACAGCGAACGCACGATCTGGCCGATCGCGATCGGCTATCTCGAAGCGGTGCGGCTATTGGCGGCGTGGTGCGAGCTGCGCAAGGATTTTCGCAGTTTTAGGACCGACCGGGTGGTCGATGCCGACTATCTGGACGAAAAATATCCGGAGCGGCGTGACCTGCTGCGGGCAAAGTGGCGAAGGAGTTTGGTTTGGGAACCGCCGAGCGATACCTGATACGCTTCATGGGCACGACCAACTAAATGAGAGCCATGGAAACGAGCGACAAAACCATTGACGCCAAAAGCCCCTGCCAGGCCTGCGGGGCCTGCTGCGCCTATTCGCAGAACTGGCCGCGCTTCACCACCGAGGACGACGCCGCGCTCGATCTGATTCCGGCAAAATTCGTCAATGAACGACAGTCGGGCATGCGCTGCGAAGGCGACCGCTGTTCGGCGCTGTCAGGCAAGATCGGAGTTGCGACGTCCTGCACCATTTACGCCATGCGGCCGGAGGTGTGCCGGACCTGCATGCCCGGCGATGTCGAATGCAACATGGCGCGTCGGCGGCACGGGCTGCCGGTGCTGGTTTAGGTTTTTCTAGCCGTCGTCCCTGCGAAAGCAGGGACCCATACCGCGTGATCCATCGATGAGGCGCTGGGGCAGACGCCTTTTAAAACAATTGTATTCGGTGGTTATGGGTCCCTGCTTTCGCAGGGACGACTGCCCGACTACGCCGTAACAGCTTCGGCAAAATCTTCGTCGAGTTCGTCCTCGATCGGCGAGAAGGTCGAGAGCGGCTTGGTCGAGAGCGTGATCGGCTTGCGGTTGCCGTAGGAGGAGGACGGTGCGCTGCGTGCGACGGGTTCGCGGGACAGCGTGTAAAGCGTGGAGCCGACGCGTCCACCGAGATGGACCAGTTCGCGCTCGCTGCAGCTTGCCGCGATCGAGAGCGCCAGCGAATAAAGATGGCTTCTGCGATAACAGAACAGCGCCAGCATCGCCCGGACCTCGGAAGAGACGCTGGCGACCAACTGAGGCAGGCCGTTTTCGCTGGCGCGGTACATTTCGCCGAGCAATTCATCCCCAACTGGGCAGAAATCGTTCTCAAAGGCGTCGCGACTTGAAAACATGTGCAATCCCCCTGGCCGCGCGCACGATGCATCGCGACCTTCTAACGAAAGGTTAACCACGGTTCCCGTAGTCGCACGGGGGTAATTGCACGGGCTACCCGAATCAGACAAGCGCAGCCGCTATCCATCTTTCTACAGCGCCTTTGCCTTCATCCAGTCGGCGACTGCCCGGCCGATCGCCGGCCCGGAATCTTCCTGGATGAAATGCGAGCCTGGTACCGTGACCTCGACCTGATTCTTCCAGCTTCGGCAGAATTCCCTGGACGTCCCGATCAGGATGGCGCCGGGCTCGGCGTTGACGAACAGCTTTGGGATGTCGTTCGCGGCCATCCATTGCGAATAATCCGCAGATATCTGCACCACATCCGCAGGCGAGCCTTCGATCGGAATCTGCCGCGGCCAGGTCAGGGTCGGCCAACGGTCCTCCGCCTTCAAAAACGGGCGGCGATATTCGGTCATCTCGGCCTCGGTCAGTTTCCGCAACACCGATCCCGGCAGCACCCGCTCGACGAACATGTTGCGCTCGAGGATCATCTGTTCGCCCTTGTCGGAGCGGAAGCCTTGGAAGATCGGCACGGCCTGCGGGCTCCAGTCGGCCCAGGAAGCCATCGGGCGCACGATCGCCTCCATGTAGGCGATGCCCCGGACACGGTCGCGGTGATGATTGGCCCAGTCGAAGCCGAGTGCCGAGCCCCAGTCGTGCACCACGAACAGGATAGGCTGAGATGGACCGATCACGGCATCGATGAAGGCCGCGAGATAGTCGCGGTGGGTGACGAAGCGATAGCTGTCGGGACCCGGATTCGCCAATTTGCCGGAATCGCCCATGCCAATCAGATCCGGCACGATCAGCCGGCCGCGTCCCGCAAGCTCGGGCACAACATCGCGCCAGAGATAGGATGAGGTCGGATTGCCGTGCAGCAACAGCACGGGTGTGCCCTCGCCGCGCTCGTGATAGGCCATGCGGCTGTCAAGCACGTCGACGGTCTTTTTTGTCAGCGGTTGTTCTGTCATAGGTTTCCTCCACGATTGAGCCAACATGTCGCGCGCCGGCGCCGGACGCAAATCAATGTCTCTTGCTTTCACCATTTCCGACCTGCGGCGGCGCCCCGAGTTTTTCGACACCGTGGCGATGCGGATTTGGCGCGCATGGTGGGAACCGAACGGCACGCCGCTCGACCACATCACTGGCCTTTTGCGTGAGAACATGAACACCACGCCGATACCGTTCGCGCTGGTCGCCCATGACGGCGAGGCGTTTCTCGGCACGACCTCGGTGATCGCCTCCGATCTCGCGGAGCGCCCGCATTTGACGCCATGGGTCGCGGCAGTGTGGGTCGAACCCCCTGCGCGCGAGCGCGGTGTTGGTGGCGCGCTGGTTAATCGCGCCACGCAAGATTGCTTCGCGCTTGGCTTCCGCCGCGCCCATCTATGTGCGCGACGGCCGCGTTCAGCTTTTTACGAAAGGCTGGGCTGGATCCCGATCGAGCGGGATGTCGGCCCGCACCAGCTGAGCCTGTTTATTCGGGATGCAAAGGCGACCAGCGAATTCAATTCGCCGCCATGAATATCGAGAGGACAAAACCGGTGAGATGGTGCAGTGCCTGATCGACCCCGATCAAGGTCCAGAACCATGGGTGCTCCTGCTCCAGCGTCACGCCAAATCTCGATGCGCAAAGTCCCTTGGCGCGGTCGACCGTGATGTGAATGGCAAAATCGATCAGGGCGACGAACCAGAATCGCGGCGCGATCATCAGAATCAGCGCCATTGCAACCGCTAGGTGCACGAGACAATGCGCCAATAGCGGCATCGCCCATCCGCTCTTCTGGTCCTTGCCGATCGCCATCCAGGACGTCTGCAGGACAAAATCAGCGATGATGTGCTTGACGGTCAGGACGAGCATCCACCCGACCAGTGCGCCAACCGGAACCGACGAGGACAAAGTGGGAAACGACAAAGCTGACGTCCTCGCTCAGACTGAAGGGTACGGGCAGAATGGGAAGCTTGCGCGCAACTTCTTCTTAAATCCGGACATTTCGCCCGGTATTTCTCATTTATGACACCTCCCCGGCCAGAATGCACCTACGCGGAACCCGAAAAACCTGTGGTGTGACTTAACTGCGATAGGTCGGCGCCGAGGCGCCGGTAAGGTTACCGACGCGGTTTGATTTGCAATCCGCAAGAGGGCGGATATCATGGTTACGCTGGAAAATTGTCGTGCTTTTTTAGATATTTACGATCTCGTCGGGCAAACTTCCAGGCCGATCAGGCTTTGAGGCGCGCGTCGCGGGGGCAGATATGAGCCATGAGCGCTGAAGTCGCAACGCAGCGAGCGGACAAGCCGCCCGAGCTCGCGCGCCTTGTCAAAAGCAACCGCCGGCAGGTGGTGCTGTTTGCGCTCCTGACTTTGATTCTGACCATTGCAACCGTGTGGGGTGGCCGCATTTGGCTGAAGGATTCCGAAACGCTGGTGTTCGCCGTCGGCGACGCCAACGGCCCCGAGGCTCGTTTTGCCGCCAAGCTTGCCACCGTCCTCAGGAGCAACGCGTCGCGGCTGCGCCTCAAGATCGTATCCAACGCCGACAATGCGAAAGCGCTCGCGCAATTCGATCGCCGGCAGGCCGATCTTGCGGTGCTGCGCACCGACGCAAAGATTCCGCCGCACGCGCGCGCGATTGCGATCCTGGAACACGACATCGTGCTCTTGATCAGCCCTCCCGGCAAAAAGATCAAATCGCTCGCGGACCTCAAGAAAAAGAAAATTGCCGTTCTGGCTAGCAGCGACGCTGGCGCAGCCTTCGTGCGCAACATCCTCGAAATCTCCGACAACTCCGATGCGGCGTCGCGGGTCCAGATGGCGCCGCCGAATTCGGTATTCGAAAAGCTGTTCACCTCGGGCGGTTATGGCGCGGCGGTCGTGATCGCGCATGCTTCGTCGATCGTTAAGGACAAGCGTTACGAACAATACGCCAAGGCCGGCGGATTCACCTTGAACGCGATCGACGAATCGAAGGCGCTGGCGCGGCGCATTCCCGCGATTTCCGAGGAAACGCTGGCGACGGGCATGGTGTCCTCCTCGCCCGCGATCCCCGATGACGATCTCGATACGGTCGGCCTGCAATGGCTTCTGGTCGCGCAGTCCAAGATGTCGACGGCCACGGCAGGCGATCTCGCGCGCGCGATCTACGAGAACAAGGCCGAACTTGCGCTGGAAGACGGTTTCGCCTCGAAGATCGAGCCGGCGGACACCGACAAGGACGCATTTGTCATCGCCCACCAGGGCGCGGCCGAATACATCAACGACGAAACCAAGTCGTTCATGGACCGCTATAGCGACATGATGTATCTGGGCGCCGCCGCGCTCAGCGTCATCGGTTCGATCTTTGCCGCGATCTACACCCAATTGACCAGGGTCGCACCGGAGAAGGCCAGCGAACTCGCAACCGCCATCCTCGACATCGGCGAGCGGATGGAGCATGCCACCTCGCTGGATACCCTCGACGCGCTGCAAGATGAACTGGAGGCGATCCTGCGCGGCGCCGTGGTCGGACTGCGCGACGGCACCATCTCGACCGACGGATTGGAGACGTTCAAGCTCGGCTATGAATTCGTGCGCGACGAGCTCGCCATGCGGCGCGAAAGCCTGGAACGGCACGCCGGCCATGAAGAGGCCAGCCGTGAAGACACGAGTCGTGAGGAAAATAGCCGTGAAGACAATGTGGTGATGGTCAAGTCCGCGCAAAGCGCGTGAGTCGTCGAAATTCCTTGCGATAGGGGTAGGGAAGGCTTTTGGCCTCCCCTCCCTCCGAACCGTACGGGCGGTTTTCCCGCATACGGCTCTCCAGTCGCTGGTTTCCTCATCGTGAA
>WNFM01283743.1_pt2 | contig 12599 bp, 16 predicted proteins | sample 5400271 | NCBI WGS metagenome assembly WNFM01 (sample SAMN13153352, study PRJNA577476) | soil metagenome | isolation source: 60 cm saprolite on Douglas fir-dominated hillslope | place: USA:California | collected 2013-09-17 | reverse complement strand
CAGTCACTGCCGACCTCTGTGCGGCTTCCTCTCCCTGGGGCAGCCTACCCCATTTTCATGCCTGCAGGTGAGCGCAGCGCTCATGATTACTGTTCAGGCGAAGCTGGGGTAGAGGGGCTTGCCCACGAACACCGCAGCCAGCGCTGTGAGCAGCGGCATCTGCTGCTTGCTGAGAGTTGACAGGTAGCCACGGATGCGGGCGAACGCAGCGGAGCCGGTATCAGCGCGAAAGCCGCCCGACACCTTCTGCTGCACTTTGAGCATGCGCAGGTCGCGCTCCGCCTGATTGTTGTCGAATGGGATCGTCAGGTCATCGAGGAAGGCCAACACCTGTTCTTTGCCGAGCAGCAACCGTTCCAGGAGATTGCGGGCCGGCGTCTGTTTGCGGCGCCCACGGCGCTGCGGTCCGCGTTCGGGCGGCGGGTTCGCGGCGAGGCCGGCGGCGAGGAGGGCGTCGTAGCGGGCGACGAAGGCCTCGCGCACGGCCGGCTCGAGCCGCAGCAGGCCCTGCCGGCGGGCCTGGTCGGTGGCGGCTTTCATCTCACGCAACAGTCGCTTGAGGGCGGTGGCCCAGCCCTGGTGATACTGCTCTTCCAGAAAGGTCAGCTCGCGCAGATGATGGATGTTGCACAGCGCGTGGCGGCACTGGCGGTGGGTCTGATAGGGCTTCCAGCCGTCGTGGACGCTGACGCCCGTGTAGGTTGGCAGGATGCCGATGGCGTCGGTCGCTTCGCTACCGCGCTTCGGATGGATGGCGTAGTGGGTGAGCCGGGCCGTGCTGGCGACGTGCGCCCAGGCGAGGTGGCCGCTGTGGCGCACGCCGGTCTCGTCACTGTGCAGCACCGGCACCCGGCCCAGCGCTGTCTTGATCGCGTCCTCGACGGGCGCCAGCGTCGTGGCCGCCGCCCGCACCCACATCACCAGGGTGCCGCCCGCCAGGTCCACGCCGAACAGGTCACGCAGCAGGGCCTGCACCCGCGCGTAGGGCACCAGTTGCTGCTCGACCAGATAGACCACCAGCGCCCGGAGCTGCGGGCCATATTGCGCCCGGCTGGGTGCCTCGGCGGGAAACGCGCCGACGCTCACGGCCTGGCAGGCCGGACACCGGACGTGCAACGCCTGGTGCTCGGTGATCTGCAGCCGCAGCGGGGGTAGGTCCTGGACTTGCCGCCGTTCGCGCAGCACGACCGGCGCCTCCGCATCCAGCGGCGCCTGGCAGCCCACACAGACCGCCGGCCGATGCTCGACCACCCCATCCGACTCGGCCACCAGCCGCAGCGTCTGGCCGCGATGCCCCAGTTGCCCGCCGGGCTTCTTGCCGCTCGTACGCCGCAGGCTCTGCGTCTTGCGCGCCAGCCCGTCACTTGAGGGCGGCTTACTGCTGTTGTGGCTGTCTTTCGCCAACCGCGCTTCCAGCGCCTGCACCTGTTCGCTGAGCAGCGCCACCTGCTCCCGCAAGGCGGTCATTTCCCCCACCTGCGCGCGCAGCGCGGCGTTCTCGGCCTCCAACTCGGCGATGCGTTTCTCGGGCGTCATGCCTCTACAGTACGCCTACTGCGCAAGTCCGGCTGAACAGACACTCATTAGCTTGCTCTTTACACTGGTCGTTACGCTGTGGCTCGATGGCACACTCTCGGCCTGTGGGTCGGCCCTGCGCCCCGGCACGGTGGACCAGGGCACACCGACCCCGCCTGTAGGAACCGCGACTCCCCCGGTAGGAACCGCGCAGGGCACGCTGCACGGCACTGTCGTGGCCGGACCCACCTGCCCGGTCGAGCGCGCCGAGGATCCCTGCCCGCCCAAGCCCGTTCCCGGCAGGGAGGTGGAGATCGCGTCGCCAGCGGGGAAGGTAGTCGCCACGGTAACCACCGATGGGCAAGGGCACTTTCAGGTCGTACTCGCACCCGGAACCTATACCGTGTTCGTCGTGGGAACAGCGGGGGCGCTGGGATCTGGGCGTGCAGCGACTGTGCAGGCCACGGTGCGCGCCGGGCAGACCACCGCGGTGACGATCGCGCTGGACACAGGCATCCGCTAGTCAGCACCGGACAACGTCTTCCAGCAGGGGCGGATTGTGCCGGCGCTTCGCACGCTGATGATCCGGTCGTCGTTCGTGCAATGTGTCGTTTCCCTGGTCACCGACGGCTCACGCTCTTCACGAGGTTGACATATTCCGGTTCAACAAAAGAGCAAGCGATAAAACTGACATCAACGTAATGGCGGATCTCATCCGGCGCTTTGCGGTTGCCTGTGGGTAGGTGCGCGCGAGTGCATCTATCGAGCTAAATCATCGCTCGTATGCATGCGCACTCGCGGTGCCCCAACAACAGTGCGTCCACGCCTTCGGGAATCGCGCGAGGTACGCCGTGCTCAGCCGCTCAATCTGGAAGCCGCCCTCTGTCAGGAGTGCCGGGATGTCCCGCGTCAGGAACAAGCCCGCGTATATCCGGTGCTGCATCGGCTCCCACCACTGCTGCCAACGTCGTATGTCAGGATCGGGGGAGCGCTGTAGCTCCAAGAAGATGAGCTTGCCGCCGGGCCTCACGACACGGCCCAGTTCCCGAATCGCTCCCACCACATCGGAAATGGTGCAGAGCGTGAATGTGCTCACGACGCTGTCAATGCTGCTGTCCTCCAAGGGAATGCGTTCACCGGGCACATCCAGAAACGCGACGTCCAGCTTCGTTCGGCGCCGTTGCCGCTCCGCGAGCCGAAGCATGCCGAGGTTGGGTTCGAGCGCATAGAGCTTGCGCACTTTGGCGGGATCATAGTGCGTGAAGTTCGCACCCGCACCGACGCCGATCTCCAGGACCTCCCCTTCGGCAGACGGGATGATGCGCCGACGCATCGCCCGAATCGGCGCAGGATCACCCAGCCTGCTGACGAGGTGGGGGTAGACGCGATCTCTGTAGAAGGGCATGGCTGCCTCCTGCCCTCGGCAGGGCAGCTGTTGGCAACTTTTGGCACTTGTGGCGTCTCGGGAAGCAGCAGCGCCTCCTCGTTACCAAGCGACGGGGAGCGCAGTGAGCCCCCCGGTCAGCAGGTGGCTGCGGGGGCGTAGCTGCTCGGCGGGCACTGCCAGCCGCAGCGTGGGGAAGCGCCGGAACAGCGTCCCGAACACTGCCTGTAGCTCGATGCGGGCCAATGGGGCGCCGATGCAGTAGTGCGGGCCGTGCCCGAACGTCAAGTGCGCGTTATCCGCTCGCGCGACGTCGAATGCCTCGGGCGCTGGGAAGCGCCGCGGATCGAGGTTCGCGCCCTGCAGGTCGAGCAGCACCAGCTCCCCGGCGTGGATCGTGACATCATCGATCTCGATGTCGGCATTGGCGTACCGCGGCAGACCACTCGTGCGCCCTGTCTTCGGCGTCTCGGGCACTGGCACCGTGAGGGGCAGGCGCAGGATCTCTTCAACGAGCGGCGGAACCAGGGCCGGGTCGTGCTGGAGCGCCTCCCGCTGAGTGGGATTGGAGAGCAGCAGCACGATGCCCTTGTCGATCGCGGCGACCGTCGTCTCATGCCCAGCGAAGAGCAGCCCCGCCGCCAGCGGCACGATCTGGTCGGCGGTGGCCTTCTCGTTGTCACCCGCCTGCTGCATGGCGTCCGACTGCTGCGCGTGTTGTGCAGTGGCGGCGATCATGTCGGAGAGGACATCTTCGGCCGGCTCCCGCCGCTTGCGCTCGATGAGCGCTCGCATGTATTGCCGCAGCGCCTTCCATCCGGCGAGGGAGCGGACGCCGTCGGTCATGTCGGCCGCATCGTCCGACCAACGGCGAAAGTCCGCTCGATCCTCCACGGGCACGCCGAGGAGCTCGCAGATGACGAGCGCCGGCAGGGGAAAGGCGATCGCCTCGTGCGCGTCCACCGGCGGCGACTTCTGGCCCAGCTCATCAAGCAGGCCATCCACCAGCGCCTGCACACGTGGCCGCAGCAGCGCCAGCCGTCGGGCTGAGAACGACGGGCTCAGGAGTTTACGCATCGCCGCGTGCTCCGCCTGCTCGTTCGGTGACGAAGCCATCGGTTGGCCGAAGATCGCCGCCTCTGAATAGCGGGAAGCCTGCTTGGGATCGGGATGCGAGCGGCCCAGGCGTGGATCGGTGAGCAGTCGCTTGATGGTCTCATACCCGCTGACAAACCAGGCTGGGTCACCCGCGGGTGACGTCACCTGCCGGACGGTTGCATGCATGGAATGCCTCCTCGCCACTCCTGTGCGCTCCTGTCGTTTGCTACCTGAGGTGTACGCTTGACGTGAACATAGGACATAGTGTAGTATATGCATCATGTCAATGTCAAATTATGAAGTGAGGCCCCAAAATGCCTTCGACAGTGGTAGCGCTCGACCGCGTGTTTGAGCTGGCGGCACGGCTGGGCGACATGATGGAGCGCGCCCTCGACGAACGCGGCCTGAGCACCGCGCGCGCCGAAGTGCTCGTCGTGCTGCACCAGCGCGGGCCGATGGTCCAGCGTGAGCTCAGTCAGGCGCTGCTTTGCACGCCACGCCATGTGACGGGACTGATCGACCTCCTCGAGGCGCAGGGCTGGGTGGCGCGTGGTCCACACCCGACGGACCGGCGCGCGACGCTCGTCAGCCTGACGGAAGAGGCCGCCGCGCGCATGCACGCCGAGCGACAGGAGGCCGCCGCCGCGCTCTTCGGCGATGTCCCCGCGGACGATCTCGCCACCTTCGTCGCCGTGCTCGATCAGGTGCTCGACCGGATCGGCCAAGCAGCATCACACGCAGCCTTATAGGCAGCGCCCAGTTGCCCCATTGCCACCTTACCCTGTTTCCCGGTGGGCATACCCGAGCACAGACCATGCGATAGGTGAGATAGGTGAGAATCATCATGGACTCCATCCAGCAGACGGCACTGCCTGATGCGCAGGACCAGGGGACCGGTCGGCGGCACGACATTGGCAGCATCGGCAAGGCAGTACGCAGCATCGTCGGGCTTCTGCTCGTCGGGAGCGTGGTCTATGGCCAGCTCTCGTCGCACTTCACCCCAGCCGCCTGGGTGCTTGGCCTCATCGGCTTTCCCGCGCTCGCGCTGGCCTGGCATGGGTGGCGCATTCGCCGCAATCCTGCACCTTTCCATGATGCCAGCCCGCTGAGCTTCCTCCTCAGCCTTGCGGTGCCTTTAGCCCTCTACCTTACCTGGTGGTATGCGCCCGCCTTCTCCGTCACCAGCGACGCCACGCTTCTCTTCGTGGGCAGCTCCCTGGTGCTCGCCGCGCTCCGCGCCGACGCCGGCTGCGAGCTGCTGGCCCTCTCCAACTGGCTGCTGCGCCGCAACGACCAGCTTGCCTGCGCCGTCTTTACCCCCCTCGACTTCCTGGAGCAGCGGCACAGTCGTCGTTGACGACACGAAGCCGACGGGCGAGGGAAAGCTTCGGCCCGTCTCAAGTATTGCTCGGGAGAATGACGATCATGGTTCTCACCCCGGTCAGCCTACTGGCGGCATTTGGCGCCGGCGTCCTGTCGTTCCTGGCGCCCTGCGTTGTCCCGCTGGTGCCCGGCTACCTGTCCTTTCTGGCGGGGACAAGTCTCGAGATGGTGTCGGGCCAGCCCACCGCACGCGGGCGCGTGAGCTGGCATGCGCTCTGGTTCGTGATCGGCTGCACCCTGGTCTTCATGCTGCTGGGAGCAGCAGCCGCCGTGCTCGGAAGCGCCCTGGGCGCGTATCAGCAGGTGCTGGAGCACATCGGCGGGCTCCTGCTCATCCTCTTCGGCGTCGCGCTCACCGGGCTGGTGCCGGTCGCCTGGCTCTCCTGGGACCACCGCGTCACCGTGAAGCCAGGGCGGTCGGCCTGGTGGCGTTCGGGGCTTGTTGGCATGGCTTTCGGGGCCAGTTGGTCGGCGTGTACCACCCCGATCCTGGGCGCACTCCTGGTGCTGACGGCGGTCAGATCAGTGGCGGTGGTGCAAGGGGTGCTCGTCATGCTGGCCTTTGCGCTCGGGCAGGGGGTGCCATTCCTATTGGTGGGCCTTCTGGTGGATCGTGCCGGGCCACTCCTGCGCCGTGTCAGTCGCTACACGCATCTCTTCTCTGTCATTGGGGGCGTCACTCTGATCCTGATCGGGGTGTTCCTCCTCACCGGCCTGTTCAGTAACGCTCAGTAAGTACTGGGACCCCCTGAACATCACGTGCTCGCAGTGCCGGACGATGCGTACGTCCGGCACTGCGCTAGCTGGGCCGCGAGTGCACCCAGTGTCAGGTGCTGTGGGCTTCTCGAGGCCCGCGGCCACCGCCAGCGCTGGGTAGATGTGCCCCGTCCCCACTGCCAGATATCGGGATGCGCATCGGCCCATCCTAGTGTCCCTGGCACCTGCTGGCAATATATCGCCCTTGCGCACGAGGGACATCTCTGCAAAACGGTGTATTGACAAGCGTGGACTATGCTAGTAATCTATTGAATAGGAAAACAATTGAGAGATTGAATGGTTGCGCGGAATCGCTCTCGGTGCGTCTGACCCCCGGGAGGGTGGCATCCGAGGCGTGCCGAAGGAGGCGTTATGGCCACCACGTTGCCTCACCTGGCCGCCGCCGACCTCCAGGCGCTCGACCCCTATCAACTCTTGGCTGTGATCGGCAAGCGCGTGATCCATCCGGGCGGCAGACTCTCCACCGAGGAGTTGTTCGAACGAGCGGATTTTCAACCTGGCCAGCGGGTGCTCGACATCGGCTGCGGCGTCGGCACGACAGCTATCGCCATGGCCTGCCGCTTCGGCGTCCACGTCGCGGCCGCTGACATCTCGCCCATCATGCGCTCCTGCGCGGCGGCCAACGTTCGCTCGGCCGGCTTCGAGGACCTCGTCAGCATTGAGGAGGCGGACATCACCGCACTGCCGTTTCCCGACGGCGCCTTCGACCGCGTCGTGGCCGAGGCGGTCACGATGTTCGTGGACTGGGTGCGGGCCACACGCGAGCTCGTGCGCGTCTGCCGGCCGGGCGGCAGCGTCCTCGGGACCGAGTTCCTTTGGCGTAGGCCGCCCACGGCCGAAGCGCGCCGGGTGTTCTTCGTCGAGGTCTGCCCAGGTATGACCTTCGACACCCTCGACGACTGGGTGCGCATCTACTGCGAGGCCGGCCTCGCGGCGGTCCTGACCACCTCTGGCCCCCTCGAGATGTTGACCCCGGGCGGGTTCCTGGGTGACGAGGGCCTGATCCACGGCTTGGCCATCGCGGGCCGCGCGCTCTCGCGACCAGCGTATCTGCGGACGATGGCGTGGCTCATGCCGCGCATCAACCCCGCGGTGCCCTATCTGGGCTATATCGCCGTCGCCGGCAAAAAGCCCGCCTGAATGCGCCAGGGCGATCGATCTACAGCATGACGGAGGAGGCAAGCACATGGCGACAACTGGTCGGGTGGACGGCTCTCTCGACGTGGAGGAGTTGCGCCAGGCGATCCGCGACGAATATGCGAGCGTTGCCCGCAACCCAGAGCAGGGCTTCCACTTTCACACGGGGCGTCCGCTCGCCCGCCTGCTCGGCTATGACGACGCCTGGCTAGACGGCATCCCCGAGGGTGCGCCCGCGTCCTTCGCAGGGACCGGCAATCCCTTTCACCTGGGTGCGCTCCTGCCGGGTGAGCGCGTCGTGGATGTCGGCTGCGGGGCCGGCTTCGATAGTCTGATCGCCGCACGTATGGTTGCCGCGGAGGGATACGTCGTTGGCGTGGATATGACACCTGCCATGCTGGCGAAGGCGCGGCAGGGCGCCGCCGAGGTAGGCAGTGCCAACGTCGTGTTCCGTGAGGGCTACGCCGAGGCGCTCCCCGTACCCGACGGCTGGGCGGATGTCGTCATCTCCAACGGGGTGCTCAATCTGATACCCGACAAAGCGGCTGCCCTTGCCGAAATGGCGCGCGTGCTTAAGCTTGGCGGACGCGTGCAAATCGCGGACATCCTGGTGCAACGGCCAGTTCCGCGGAGCGCGAAGCGCAAGATAGATTTGTGGACCGGCTGAATTGCCGGCGCTCTGCTGGATGCGGAGCTCGAGGCCACGGTCGTGGCCGCCGGCTTCATCGACTTCGAGATCACCTGGCGCGCGGATGTCTTCAGCGGTGCACCGCAGGCGAGCAGCGCTGCTGACTTCGGCACGCTGGGCATTACCTTCCGCGCGCGCAAGCCCCGCGACGAGCAGGAGTGGCTCGACGCGTTGGGTGCCGCGCACTCCTGCAGGATTACACCAGCGCACTGAGCCTGTTCGAGACGGCCGTATGTGAGGTTCTATGGCACATCGTGAGTTCAAAGATCAGCTGTACGCCCAGTTTGCCCGCCTGGGGAAAGCGCTCGCCAGCCCACAGCGGCTGGAGTTGCTCGATCTGCTCGCCCAGGGCGAGCGCCCGGTGGAGGAACTGGCCCACGAGGCGGCGCTCAGCGTCGCGAACGCCTCGCAACACCTTCACGTGCTGCATGACGCCCGACTTGTGGAGTCGCGGAAGGCAGGTCTCTACGTCTACTATCGCCTGGCTGATCCCGCCGTGTTCGCGCTCTGGCGGGCGCTGCGCGACGTCGGCACGCGCCAGCTCGCGGAGATTGATCGTCTGGTTGAGACGTACTTGCGCCATCCCGAGCACCTAGAACCGCTCTCACGCGACGACCTGGTGCGCCGGCTGACCGACGGAGACGCCATTCTCCTGGATGTGCGCCCCGCCCTCGAGTACCGGCAGGGCCATATCGCGAGCGCATGCTCCATCCCCGTCGAGCAGTTGGAAGCGCGGCTGCGCGAGTTGGATCCGACTCGTGAGGTTGTCGCCTACTGCCGCGGTCCCTACTGCGTCTTCGCCGACGAGGCGGTGACCCTGCTCCGAGCGCACGGATTCACTGCTCGCCGCTATCTGGAGGGATACCCGGAGTGGGCAGCCGCTGGTTTGCCTATCGAGTGAGGGACAGGCACGAGCTGAATAGAGGAGGACTGCGGGGAGGAGATGTCGGTGGGGAAGCGTCGAAGGTGTCGCGTCGTGCCCTGTGTCGTGTCGGACAGATGGGGTTGACTTCCACGCTGTGCCAGGAGGCCAACGACGAGAAGCGCAGATGACTGTTCTCAGGAGTTCTCAGAGGAGGGGGTGCGCGATGGCAGTGCTTCGCGATCCCGAGCAGGCAGAGACGCGGGCGATCCACAGGCTGATCGACTTCTGGGGCGCGGACGTGCTAGAAGTGGGTTGCGGGGACGGGCGCTTGACCTGGCGTTACGCGGAGCGCACGCGCTCGGTGCTGGCCCTCGATCCCGACACAGCCGCGATCGAGCACGCGCGCGCCAGCCTGCCAGACCAGTGGCGTCGCACAGTCACCTTCCAGGTGGCGGACATGACGAGCGTGGACTTGCCCCGAGAGGCGTTTGATGTCGTCGTGCTCGCCTGGTCATTGTGATGCATCGCGCCCGAAGGCGTCGTGAACGCCTTACACCGCATGTACGCCGCGCTTCGCCCTGGTGGTCAGCTGCTCGACTTACACCCGGATGCCCTGCACTCGCCCATTGAGGCCTGCGTCGGGGATGCGATCCTGCCGCTCGGTCACCTCGATGAAACGCGGCACATCCAGGATGTCCGCAGCGCGCGCGCCGCCAGGCAAGCGGCAATTGACGCGGGGCAGTTTGCCCTGGAGTGCGAGATCCGCTTCATGTTCGTCACGCACTTCGACACGATTGAGAGCTGGCTGACCTACATGGCCGAGCATGCGCAGAAAGCGGTCATCCCCGCCGAACTGGTGGCGCGCGCCCGTGAGCTGCTGCCGCCGGGGACGGCGGGCGAAGTACGCATCCCCCGCCAGATCTATGGAGCACGGCTCCGGCGGACAGGTGATTGCGGCTGACGGAGAGGCAGCGCCTGCCCGGTGCCGTGCGAGAGCCGACGCAGGGCGGCGTAGGGTGATTCAAGGTAATCGAGTCTACGGATTCTGCAGGTCAGGTAGGCCCAAACACCCAGCACGACTGATAACTTCCATCCCTGACGGTAGCAAGGGTCAGGGAGGCCCAAGACGACCTGACGACCCATACAACATTCAATGGAGGAACACATGATCTTCCGTCAGATCCTGCATCCGGCGACGGGCTGTGCCTCGTACATCTTCGGCTGCACAGGCAAGAAGGCGCTGGCCGTCGTCGACCCGCACGCCGCGCACCTCGACGACTACCTCGCGGTGGCCGAGGCGGCGGCCTCGCCCATCGTCGCCATCGTCGAGACCCACGTCCAGGCAGACCACCGCTCGGGCGCGGTCGCGCTCGCGGCGCGCACGGGCGCTCCCATCTACCTACATGAGGCTGCCGACGTCGCCTTCCCCCACCGCACGCTGTGCGATGGCGACGAGGTGGAGTTGGGCAACGACTATCTGCGCGTGCTGCACACGCCCGGGCACAGCCCCGACAGCATCTGCCTGCTAGTGGGCGACCGCACGCGCGGCCCCGACCCCTGGTTCCTGCTCACCGGCGACACGCTCTTCGTCGGCGATGCCGGCCGGCCCGACCTGACCGCCGGCGACGTGGGGGAGGCGAGCGAGGCGGGCGAGAACCGTGGAGAGATGGACTCGGCCGCGGGGGCCGCAGCGCGCACGCTGTACGACAGCCTGCAGCGGCTGCTCGAGCGGCCCGACGACCTGGAGATCTATCCCGCGCACTTCGCGGGCTCCGCCTGCGGACGCGCCATGAGCGGCAAGCCGAGCTCGACACTGGGCTTTGAGCGCCGCTTCAACCCGGCGTTGCGGCAGCGTAGCCCCGACGAATTCATCGCCTTCATGCTGGCCGACCTACCCGCCCCACCTGCCGGACACCGCGCGATTCGGGCGGCGAACCGGCGGGGAGAGCTGAGCGCCGCGGCAGCATCGCAGGGCTAGGAACAGGAATGGAGATAGAGATCGGGAGAGGGAGGGGGCAATGAGGTTGCCACGCCCACCGACTCCACGCCAAGCGCTAGCCGGCGCACGCGCACCATCTGGACGCGAACTCACCCGGCCGGCCGCGACAGCGCCGACACTCGGGTTGCGCGCCAACCTGGGCCAGTTCCTCCTGCTCGTGCTCATCAACGCGTTCGTCGGCGCCATGGTGGGACTAGAGCGCGACGTCGTGCCGCTCTTGGGCGCGCGCCAGTTCGGTCTGGCCTCGGCCACGGCCGGGCTCTCCTTCATCATCAGCTTTGGCGTCGTCAAAGCGCTCGCCAACCTTAGCGCGGGACACCTCTCCGACCGCCTCGGGCGCAAAGGCGTGCTGGTCGCGGGGTGGCTGGTCGGGCTGCCCGTCCCCGTGTTGCTCATCGTGGCGCCGTCCTGGGGCTGGGTCGTCGCCGCCAACATGCTGCTGGGCGTCAACCAGGGCCTGTGCTGGTCCACCACCGTCATCATGAAGATCGACCTGGTCGGCCCCGCGCGCCGGGGGCTGGCGATGGGGCTGAACGAGGCGGCGGGCTACGGGGCGGTGGCGTTCGCGGCGGCCGGGTCGGGCTACCTTGCCTCGGTCTATGGCCTGCGTCCATGGCCGTTCGTGCCAGGCGTCGCGTTCGCCCTCGCGGGCCTCCTGCTCTCCGCCTTGTTCGTGCGTGAGTCCCACGGCTTCGCCCGGCATGAGGCCCAGATCCTCGCCTCCGCCCCTGCCGCTCCCGCCGCGACCGCTGCCGAGCCGGCCACGGCGAGCGCGCCGCGAAGGGACATCGGGCCGGAGAGCGAGCCGGAGACCGCCCCATCCCCATCGTTCGCCGAGGTCCTGCTCCGCACGAGCTGGCGCGACCGCTCCCTCTCGGCAGTCAGCCAGGCCGGCCTGGTCAACAACCTGAACGACGGGCTCGCCTGGGGCCTGTTCCCGCTCTTCTTCGCCACCGGCGGTCTCGGCGTGGCGCAGATCGGACTCCTCGCCGGCCTGTATCCCGGCGTCTGGGGCGCGGCGCAACTGGCGACCGGCGCGCTCTCCGACCGGGTCGGGCGCAAGCCGCTCATCGTCGGCGGCATGTGGCTACAGGCGGCGGCGCTGGCCATGCTCCCGCTCACCCGCGGCTTCAGCCCGTGGGCGTTCGCGATGGTCCTCTTGGGGCTGGGCACCGCTCTGGTCTACCCGACGTTCCTCGCCGCGGTCTCGGACGTGGCGCACCCCTCCTGGCGCGCCTCGGCAGTCGGCGTCTACCGCCTATGGCGCGATAGCGGCTATGCGATCGGTGCGCTGCTGGCTGGGCTGCTCGCGGACCGGTTCGGCGTGCCGTGGGCCATCGCCGGCATTTCTGCGTTGACGTTCGCCTCCGGCGTGGTCGTCCTCGCTCGCATGCGCGAAACCCTCCAGCACCAGAAGAGGCCTACACCCGGCGTTTCTGCCGCACCACAGCCGCATGGGTAGGCGAACGGGATCATCGCCTACACCTCCCAAACAGAGCAAAAAAAGGGGACGTTTCGTAACCCCGGTTCGGACTCCAAAGGCACCAACTCCGCCGAATAGTGAGCTGATGTCAGCATCCAAATCGGCGCTTTCATGCTACCTGTGTCCCCGGTCGACTTCCCCACACCGCCATGACTAGGCCTTCCATCCACACGAATGGCGGGTCCTTCAAGGGCGCAAGGACTTGCTGCAGCTCTTGCGCCGAAAGCAATCCAGCCTGGATCAGGCGGTCACGGATCTGTTCGGCTGTCA
>WNFM01031526.1_pt1 | contig 12599 bp, 10 predicted proteins | sample 5400271 | NCBI WGS metagenome assembly WNFM01 (sample SAMN13153352, study PRJNA577476) | soil metagenome | isolation source: 60 cm saprolite on Douglas fir-dominated hillslope | place: USA:California | collected 2013-09-17 | reverse complement strand
CTCAACGTGCTGGTTTTCAATGACACTTTGGCCATCAACTTCACTGTGATCACTCCGACCGGTTCCTTCCAAATTGGCAATGCGGGTCTCGATCATCCCTCCAACGCGTTTTTTGTAGTCGACGATAACCACTTTGTTGTGATGAATTGCGGAAAAGAATGCGGCGGCACGCAGGCAAGTGTTGCCAGCGTGGCGCTGAACGTTCCTGGTGGACCATCCGTGAGCACGCCGCTATCGCTTTCCGGGGCGACCGTAGGTTTGTTAAACGGCGCCTCAGCATTCGTCTCGGGGTCGCCTGCCACTGGCCTGAATGCAGGGACCGTGCAGGTTGTAAACAATTCGACTTTCACAGCGGGCCCGGCAATCAACATTGCTGACGGACGCCACAATCTGATGGCCCTCACTTCCAACGGACGCCTCTACGTTGGGGCAGCCACTTGTACGCTGGGGGCCGTTAATGCACAGAATCAGCGGCAGGGCTGCCTCTCGATCTTTGATACAGGTACGTCGGCGGTCACGCCGGCCCTGCTGCCCGCAACGCGCCCCAATGGCGATGTGACTGCCCTGGCGCCGGTGACCGGACGCGGCGTGATCTATGTAGTGCAAGGGGGAAGAGTGGATATCTTCGACATAACTACGAACGCGGTCAGCACCACCGCTACGCCTCCTAACCCTCCCGGCACGGTGGTTGGCGCAGTGCAACTGAGTCCGTAAACTGAAGTATGGCTGGTTTCGCTTTATGTTTGTATTTGACGCGCGTGTTTCAGGCCCCACGCTGTCGATTACCATTGTTCTTCTGAACTCAACACATCCTTGACTCTACCAATCGAACCGGGCTATAGTTCTGCCGTGATGCAGGTTTGTCAAACTATTGTCGCGATGGCTATGTGCACAACAACAAGCACAGGGACAAGCACATCCAAGCGACAATCGGGCGAGCCGGCAGCGTAACTCATCAGCAATCATCAAGTTCCTGACCCACTCGCCCCAGGCGGGTGGGGTTTTTGTTGCACAGAAAGACGGGAACCATGGACCGATTGAAAGATCGATCGAATTCAGACAATGCGGGCTACGGCTGGCGCGTGGCAGTGCCGGCGACCTCAGCAAACCTGGGCTGCGCCTTTGACTGCGGCGGACTGGCTCTCAAACTCTATCTCAAAGCGCTGTTCGTGCCCTCCGATGGAACGCAGCTAAGCCTGGAGTACCAGGGCAGGACGCCGGAACGCTTCCCGATGGAAAGCTCGAACCTTGTTCTGCGCGCGCTGCGACTTGCGGCGGAGAAACTTGACGCACCTGTCCCGGCGGGGCATGTAGTGGTGCAGAGCGAGATTCCCATCAGCGTGGGACTGGGCAGCAGCGCCGCCGCTGTGGTTGCCGGACTGCTGCTGGGGGCGAGATACAGCGGCAAAGATGCTGAGCCGGAACTGGTGCTGCGCTGGGCGGAAGAAATTGAAGGCCACATTGACAACGCCGCCGCGGCTTATTACGGCGGCCTGGTTCTGGCGCTGTCGAATGGCGTTGACCACGTGACCGCCCTGAAGACGAATTTCCCTGAGAGCATACGGCTGGTGGTGGTCACGCCCGCCATCACCGTCCCAACACATGAAGCGCGGCAGGTGCTACCCAAATCTTATGATCGCGCGGACGTGCTGCACACGCTGCAACGCACGTCACTGCTGGCGGCCACCTGCTTTTCTGGCAGGTTTGAGCTCTTCCCTGCGCTATTTGAAGACAAGCTGCATCAACCCTATCGGCAAAAACTTGTGCCGGGCATGGAGCGATGTCTGGAACTGCGGCGGCCGGGATTGCTGGGAGTGGCCATCAGCGGGTCAGGTTCGTCAGTGATTGCGTTCACCACGAGAAATGAGACCCAGGTCGCGGAGGAGTTGCAGAAGATCTTTGCCGATGAAAACATGCCGAGCGAAGTCCTATTCACGGCAGCGGACAACAACGGAGCCGGGGTCACGCGCGAACTCGTCCCGCTGATGGAGCGGTTGGGAGCGGTATTGCAAAAGTTAGGGAGACCGGAATGAGCAGGCAACGTTTGATCGTGATGAAGTTTGGCGGCACCTCCGTAGGCAATGCGGGGCGCTTCCGCCAATGCGCGGAGATCGTGAGCGGAGCGGCGCAGCATGACCGCATTGTGGTGGTGGTCTCAGCCATGGCGGGCATTACCGATCTCATTTTTAAGACCATTGACGCTGCCCGGCACGGCGACGCGGCTGCCACCAGGACGCACTTGCAGAAATTTGAAACCGTGCACCTCGAGCTGATCCGTGAACTCTTTGATCAGGCACACGCCGGCGCGGCAGAGACTTTTACTACGGAAGTCTTCGCACAGTTGCACAGCGCGTGCCAGGCGCTCTCCGCCTTGCGTTCTGACATCTCGGCGCAGACCGCGGACTCTCTGGTGGCGCTGGGCGAGCGCATCTCTGCCTGGGTGCTGGCACGCTACCTTGAGCAAAAGGGCAGCGCCGCAGAGTTTGTCCGCGCGGAAGATGTGATCGCGACGGACAGCAACTTTGGCAATGCCGCCCCGGACATGGAAGCAACGCACAAGAATTGCACGCGCGTGCTGCTGCCGGCGCTGGAACGCGGTGCTGTGCCGATTGTTGCAGGCTACAGCGGCGCGAACCCGCAGGGCAAGACCACTACGCTGGGGCGCGGAGGATCGGATTATTCCGCCACCATCATCGGCGCGGCCGCGGGCGCGGACGAAGTATGGATCTGGACCGATGTTGACGGCGTGCTCACGGCCGACCCGCGCATCTGCCCGGATGCCGCCACGCTGCCGGAGATCACTTTTGCCGAAGCGATTGAACTGGCTTACTACGGCGCCAAGGTAATCCATCCCAAGGCCGCGTATCCCGCGGCGGAAGCCGGCTTCCCTGTCTGGATCAAGAATTCCTTCCGGCCGGAGGTCGCAGGCACCAAGATCACGCATGCCGCGCAGCCGGCCAACTCGCCCGTGAAATCGGTAACGTCAGTGAAAGACGCCACGCTCATTACGCTGGTCACGCGGCGCGACGTGCACCCAGTGGAACTCTGGGGACGATTGTTTCTACGGCTGGGCCAGGAACAGACGGAAGTGCTCTTCGCCACGCAATCCTCGCCGGAACACGCGCTCGGACTGGTCCTGCGAAAAGATGACGCTGTACGCGTGCTCAAGCTGATCCAGACCATCTTCCGCATTGAGCTGGCCCAGGGCGTGCTCAGCGCGGTGCAGGTGAATGACGAGATTGCCGTCATCGCGGTGCTGGGTGAATCGATGAAGGGCACGTGCGGCATTCTGGGGCGCGTGTTCGCGGCGGTGGCGCGGCGCGAGGTCAGCGTGATTGCAGTGGCCCAGGGCGCAAGCGAGCTGAGTATCTGCTTTGCCGTGGCGGCCTCGCGCGGGGCTGAGGTGGTCCGCGCAGTACACGACGAATTCTGCGGACAGGCCGCGAGCGTGCCGGTCTGCCTGCGGCCAAACCTCTCTGCCGTCACGGGGGCGCAATGAATCCGATCTCGGCCAACTCGCAGGCTGTGGCGCACGTGCTGCGCTGCGTGCATTGCGGCAAAGTCCAGGAGACAGCGGACCGAATGTTCCGCTGCACCCAATGTTCGGAGTTGCTTGAAGTGGTTTACCCCGAGTGGGCGGCCGCGCCGGCTGAATTCGCGCTGCGCCTGAAAGAAATCTGGCGGGAGCGGCGCGGATCATCTCTTCCCGAAAACGCAAGCGGCGTTTGGCGATTCAGAGAACTATTGCCGCAAGTGGAACGCGAAAACATTGTGACCATGAGCGAAGGCAACACGCCTTTGATCCCACTGAAGAAAGCCGCGCGGGCGCTTCGATTGCCGCACCTGCTGGCCAAGCATCAGGGCATGAATCCAACAGGCTCGTTCAAGGACACGGGAATTTCGGCGGCCATCTCCATGGCGAAAGCCGAAGGTTTTTCGTGGGTGTGCTGCGCATCCACCGGGAACACGTCAGCTTCGGTGGCCGCGTATGCCGCGCGTGCGGAGATGAAGAGCATCGTTCTGCTGCCCGCCGGACAAGTAGCCGCGGGCAAGCTGGCGCAGGCCCTGGAATATGGCGCGCACGTCTTGCAATTGCGCACGGATTTTGACGGGTGCCTGAAAGTGCTGCATGAGGTTGTACGCAAGTTCCCCGCGTATCTGCTGAACTCGCTCAACCCTTATCGGCTGGAAGGGCAGAAGACGGTGGCATTCGAACTGATGGAGCAGCTCGACTGGAAAGTTCCTGATCACGTGATTGTGCCTGGAGGAAATCTTGCCAATGGGTCAGCGCTGGGAAAGGGATTTACGGAGTTGCGCGATCTAGGCTTGATCGAGAGCTTGCCGAAGATTTCCATCATCCAGGCAGCCGGGGCGAACCCGCTGGTCCGCAGCATGCGCGAGAACGGCGGCCGTGAGCTGGTCCGCGTAAACGCTGAGACGCGAGCGACGGCCATCCGCATCGGCAATCCGGCGTCGTGGCGAAAAGCGGTGAGCGTACTCAAGAATACCGGTGGCGCCTGCGAAGAAGTGAGCGAAAACGAGATCGCGCAGGCCAAGGCGGAGTTGGGCACGGAAGGAATCGGATGCGAGCCGGCGTCGGCGGCGACTCTGGCGGGACTTAAGAAACTCGTCGCTGCCGGGTTCGTGAAGCCTGCGGAGACAGTCGTTCTTGTCCTCACCGGCCACATGCTGAAGGACGTTGACTACATGAAACAGGCGCCGGGGCAAAACCTGCTGGGTCCGATGGAAGCCGACAGCGATTCGGTGATCAAGACACTGGAGCAAATCTATGCGCGGCATTGAAGAAAAGACTGGAGACAAGGCGAACGCGGCGCCGCCAAACATGCAGCAAGTCAGGGTTGGGATTGTCGGCTACGGTACCGTGGGACGCGCTACCGCAGAAATTCTGCTGAGCCACGCGAACGAAATTCGCCAGCGTACTGGCGGCGTGTCGGTGATCGTGACGCGGATCAGCCGCCGCAGAGCGCAGGCCACTGAGGCCGGCGTGAATGGAATTCCGGTGGTCTCTGACTGGCGGCAGGTGGTGACCGCCGATGACGTGGACATTGTGGTGGAAGCGATTGGCGGAACCACAGTCGCACTGGAAGTAATCCGTGCCGGGCTGGAGAACGGCAAAGCCGTTGTCACCGCGAACAAAGCGCTCATCGCGCTGCATGGAGAACAACTGTTTGCGCTGGCTCGCGAGAAGAACCTTCCCATCGGGATTGAAGCCACGGTCGCAGGCGGCGTGCCGGTGGTGCGCGCGATTTCTGAAGCGCTTGCAGCCGACCGGATTCACGCGGTCTATGGAATCGTGAATGGCACTTGCAACTACATTCTGACGCAGATGGAAGAGCATGGGATTGAATTTGCGCACGCGCTGGAACAGGCTCAGGCAGCGGGTTACGCCGAAGCGGATTCAAGCCTCGATATCGACGGCCTGGACGCGCGCGACAAGATCGCCATTCTGGCGCGCATCGCGTTTGGCCATGGGATCCGCGCCGCGGAGATTCCGGTGACGGGCATCCGCAACATCACCTCGACCGATTTTCATTACGCGCACCGTCTGAATTCGACCATCAGACTGGTGGCATCGGCGGAGCGCACTGCGGAAGGAATTCACGTTGCGGTGCAGCCGTGGCTGGAGCCGCGCGATTCCATGCTGGCCAAGGCCGCAGGAGCAAACAACGCAGTGTTTATCGCCGGCGAAAAAGTGGGAACGCAAATGCTCTATGGCCGCGGTGCGGGCGGCGGCGCAACCGGAACGGCAGTGCTCTCTGACGTGCTGCAAATCGCGCGGCAGATGGCCCGCGGGCAAATCTCATCCAGTCTCCTGGCAGGTTTTGACGCTACGGAGCCGTTGCGGCCCTCGCCGCGGCCAAATCCGGTGAGCTGGTTTCTGCGGCTCACGGTTGCGGACCAGCCGGGAATTCTTGCCCGTACGGCGGAGACGATTGCGCGCGAAGGCATCAATATCGACTCGGTAATCCAGGAGCCGCACATGCCGAAAGACCGGCTTTCATTTGTGATTACGCTGGAACCGACTCTGGAAACCACGGTGCTGCGGGCCGTGGAAGCCATCAATCGCTTCGAGTTCATGCGTGCGCCCGTGCTGCTGCTGCCGATGATCTCGCCGGTGGAAGAACACGTGTAGGAATTTGCCGCTGATTTTCGCAGATAAACACAGATAAAATCCTTTGTCTGGAAAAGATTTTCTACAAGAACATGCTTGAAATCAGCGCTCATCTGCGTGAATCTGCGGCTCATTATTTATCTATTCAATGTGCTGGTTCTGGTTCGGCCACCCCGTCGGCGCGCGGATCGGAAGCCGCGGAGTTCATCCCAGTTTTCGAGTTATGCATCACCGCCTGCCCACGGCCCATCAATGAAGTGTATTCCGCACGGACAATCAGGTTATGGCCCTTCTGTCGCAGGGCCTGCAAAACCTCCGGCGCGACGCGTGATTCGATCAGAATGTCGCACGTGACCTGGTTGCTGGTGACGGTGAAACGAGGGGCTTCGAGAGCGGCCTGAATGTTCATGCCGTAATCAACCAGGTTGGAGACAAATTGCGCGTGCGCCAGCGGCTGGTTGGCGCCGCCCATAATGCCGAAGCCGATATGCACGTCGCCCCGCTCCATGAACGCGGGAATAATGGTGTGAAAAGGACGCTTGCGTGGCTGCAGCGCGTTGGGATGCGACCCATCGAGCGAAAACAAGGCGCCGCGGTTCTGCAAGACGAATCCCATTCCCTCCACCACTACGCCGGAGCCGAAGCCGGAGTAATTGCTCTGAATGAGCGACGCAATGTTCCCGTCTTTATCGACTGCGGCGAGATACGTGGTGTCACTGGTAGCAGGATTTCCCGGGCCAGGATTGCAGTTAGCTTTATTAGGATCGATTTTCGCGGCCCGCTGCGCGGCATAAGTTTTATCGAGCAGCGCGGCGACGGGAACCTTGGCGAAGCGCGGATCGGCGTTGTAGCGGTAGAGATCGGTATAGGCCAGCTTCATGGCTTCGATCTTCTTGTGCAACTCAACCGCGCCTTTGGGCCCGTCTTTGTCAGGCGGGAAATTGCTCATGATGTTGAGCATCTCCAGGGCGGCCATGCCCTGCACGTTCGGCGGCAGCTCGTAAACCTTCCAGCCGCGATAGTCGGTAGAGATAGGTTCCACCCACTCCGCGGAGAAGTCGGCCAGGTCTTGCAATTCCATGGTCCCGCCAAAGGCGGTAGAGGTACGGACGATGGCCTGGGCGATCTCACCTTTGTAAAAGGCGTCGCGTCCTTTTTCTGCGATCAGGCGCAGCGACTTGGCGACGCCAGGATTGGTGAACCTTGCCCCCAGTTCCAGTCTTTTGTAGTTTAGGTTCTTCTGAAACCCAGTAGTCGTGGATGATCTCCGGTACGGCATAGCCGCGTTCGGCATATTGAATGGCCGGAGCAAAAAGGTCCTTCCACGGCAGGCGTCCAAAGCGCTTATGGGCCTGGGTCCAGCCTTCTACCGCGCCGGGAACGGTTACGCTGTGGATGCCATCGTGCGGCATTGCGGTAATCCCGTGCTGGGCAAGGAACTCGATCGTAAGTTTGCGCGGCGCCCATCCGCTTGCGTTCAAGCCATAGAGCTTGCCGGATTTTGTGTCCCAATAAATAAGAAAGAGGTCGCCGCCGATACCGTTCATCATCGGTTCGGTCACGCCGAGCACGGCGTTGGCGGCGATGGCCGCATCCATGGCGGAGCCGCCCTGCGCCAGCACCTGCGCACCCGCCTGCGAGGCAAGGTAATGGCTGGTAGCAACAATGCCGCGGTCGGTCATGACGACGGAGCGTCCGTAGGAGCGGTCTTGTGTGGCAGCCTGGTAAGTCATTCCAAAAAACAGAAGGAAGAGCAGAAGAATTTCACGTGGCAATCTGCACCTCTGGCGGCAATCGCAGCCAAGCGGAAGATTATAGTCGACCATCGGCGGTCATGGGGCCTTCTTCTTCCAGTTGAATCTTCTGCCGATGATGGCTTTGACGATCAGGTGGTCAGTGGAACGAGTGATGCCCCATCCCACGCCGAAATTCAACTCCCATTTCGGCGAAACATTCAAATCAATGGAGGGAAAGAATTGCTGCTGCTGTTCAGCCACAGGATCAAAGCTGCCGATCGTCCCGAGAGCGCCGTAGTATTCCAGACCGCCGCTGACTACTTTGGAAAAATCGTAAGATATCTTCGCGTTGGGAGAAAACTCAAAACCCAGGTGAACATTGTCGCCGTGAATCGACTTGTCGATGGTGGGATTGAAGGCGAAATACCAGGGGCCGAGCTTCTTGTCGATGATGGGACGGATCTCCCACGTCCATGAATCCTGTGAGAACGCGCGACGCTGGTAGCCGACTTCATTGGAGAGGCTCAGGCCGACCGGCCAATGCCACTTGGCCGGAACGCTGAAGCGCGGACGAATATGGTCTCCAACCCATTCCCATCCATTACCAGCGCGCGCACTGGTAAAGATGTAAAAGCCGGTTTCAAACCAATCGGTCCAGCCCTGGGTAATCTCAATGGTTTCATGCACGGCATGGTTCGTGGGCCGTACACGGTTTATCAGGGCCTTCTCACCCTGCGCAGTGAAGTTAGTATGGAACTCGACCATCGTAGATCGGGGCTCGACAGTATCGGCCGGGTAAACCTGGATTTCATAGTTGTCCTGGGCGCGCAGATCGGCGTAGCAGATCAACAGCACCGGGAACAAGATAAACAAGAGACACTTGGCCATGATTTCGAAAACTCACCCGAGCGCACACGTGGTAGAGGATGTTCTGTTATAGAGGGTTGGGGACGGAAACACAACTGCGAAAAGAAACCGGGCTGATCATCAGTCTCTGGCGGACCGGATACGCAGTGGTGGAATTTGCCAGCATCAATAAAGAGGGCCGCTCGAGTGAGCGGCCCCCTTTATACCTTTTCCTTCTACCTTGCCTCTCCAGTTGCTCAGGCTGCTTTAGCAGCTCTCTTTCTTTCCGCCCAGCGCTTTTTCATCATTTCTGAAATGCGCCTTTTTGCGGCCGCACTCAAACGTCGACGTCCTCGCCTGCCTCTTCCCGGTGAACCGGCAGCGCCACGACGGCCACTCATAGAACCCCGAAGAGCTGAAATAGCTTGCTCCAAACGGTCCCTTTCTGACTCTAACTCTGAGATGATCTGTTGCGTGTCCATATAGCTCCTTCCGCAAGCATGCTACCAGCGAGGAACTAAACCTGCAACACGAAATAGTTTGAGCTTTTCTCGATTGCCGCCGGATAGCTTCTCCGTATTCGGAACTATCTATGCTTTCTTATTTGCCGCATAGCGAAGCTTAGAGACTATTAAGTTTACGGGGCAGATTTCCTTATTTCGTTTTGCAATTGATGCCTTCAGGAGAACGGACAGGCCTTGCAAGATCACGACGGTGGACCGCGAATAACCGATCACGGCACATCTTTAAGTGCGTCTTCATCTCGATAGAGCTTCCTTATTTAGCGCTTTCTGGAGTTAGACAGTGCGCTGCATCAATTCTTTGAGCGGCATATGCGGCAACTAGCGTGTTCTGCTGGAGACCTGTATGCACTGTTTTGCACAGATTGCAGGCAAGCCAACGTTGGATTCCGGAATTCAACCCAGATGCTGTAGCTATGGATGCGATTGGCTTAACCTATCGTGCATTGCTATGGCAGGTTTCCCGGACGGCTACTTGTAATCCCAGGCTTGAATTTAAAACCGTTTTTGAGTGTCGCATAAGTAGGAAGCGTCAAAGAGCGATGGATTGGGCCTCTTTACAGACCTAGGCCAGGAAACTTCGTTGATATACCTAAATTGCGCTAGGTTGGAAAATGAAAGTGGACGTCGTGCTTGGAAGGAATCGGAATGCCATTGCGCGTGGCCGGACGAAAGCGCCAGTCACGCAGAACCACGATGACTCTTTCGTCCACGCCGTGGCCCAGTCCCTGAAGCAATCTTTCTTCCACCACCATGCCTTGCGCGTCAATCGTGATCTCCACGATCACATCTCCCTGAACGCCGCCAGGAAGCTCTGATCTTGGAATCTTCAGATCTTGAAACGTGACCGGCAGCGCGGGCTTGACTTCGTCTCCATCGGCAGGGCCGTCATAACCTGAACCCAACTGAGAACCGGCCTCAAACTGGCCGGAAGGCTTCTCCGCTTCCAACTTGTTGGTACGTTTCCTGATCCTGGATTTTTGCGGCTTTTTCTGGGCCGCGGTTGGCAATGAAAGGGGCGATGGTCTGCTTTCTGCAAGCTTGAGGTCGTTTGGCACATAGAGCGTGATGGAAACGGGAGTTGCGTTGCCGCCTTCGCCATGGGCGATGAAGTTGGGCCGCACAAAGATGGGCAAAGCGGGCCAAGCTAGCATGGCCAGGACCAGAATATGAACACCCGCTGAAGTAGATAAAGAAAAGGTCCAGCGCCGTCGCCGTGCGGGCTGGATCCGGGCCAGCGTGGTCCACTCTTGCCGGTCCTGATCAAACAAGGGATCCATACTCATCAGTTAGACGACATCCTTATTCTAGTGTCATCAGGCCTGCCGGCAAAACGCAAAAGTACATGAAACGGGAAGGCCATGACCGTCCGATTTGCGGGCTGCCTCCTTCTCAGGTGATCCGCTGCTCCGTTTAGAGTTTCCGCCGTATACACAGGTCAGGTTTTTTGCCGTATTCATCTAAGTAACGGTGACTGATGCTTCGTCTTGATTACTTGTCGTGCTTGTTGACCATTGGCTCAACCATTCTTATTGGCCGGCGAAAGTGGCAAGGCTGGATTTTGGCCGGAATCAACAGCATCATTATCTGCATGATCGGCCTGCGCACGGCGCAAACCGGGTTTATCCCCGCGAACCTGTTTTGTGTCGCCATCTACGGCTACAACATTCTTCAGTGGCGCAGCCAGTCCTTGCGCCAGATTTCGCCGCCTGCGGCGATGTCTGATAGGCTAAAGCCGCAAGATTCAATCAAGCACGCGCCCAGGCGCTCCGCGCGCCGGTGGGGCCGGGCCTCTGGTGGCGATGAACGATTCAGCCGCAATAGCGATCGAATTCGTCAACGTACACTACCGAACCAACGGTAATCGGGCGCTCATCTCCGGGCTCAATCTCGCGGTCCGGCGTGGTGAGACGCTCATGCTTCTGGGCCGCAGCGGCTCCGGCAAGACTACTACTCTCAAACTCATTAACCGCCTCCTGAGCGCGAGCCAGGGCGAGGTCCGCGTGGATGGCCGCTCGACGGCTGAGTGGGACGTGATTCGCCTGCGCCGCCACATTGGTTACGCCATCCAGGAAGCCGGGCTCTTTCCCCATTACACAGTCGAGGAGAACGTGGCGCTCATCCCCAAACTCGAACGCTGGGAGCCGGCGCGGATCCGGTCGCGCGTTGCGGAAGTGCTTCAACTCGTCGGGCTGCCGTTTGATCAATTCTCGCAACGATACTCACATCAACTCTCGGGAGGACAGCGCCAGCGCGTGGGATTGGCCAGGGCGCTGGCTGCTGATCCGCAGATCCTGCTTATGGACGAGCCCTTTGGCGCGCTCGATCCCATTACCCGCTCGGAGCTGCAGCAGGAATTTCGCCAGCTCAAGCAGCGGCTGAGCAAGACGGTTGTTTTCGTGACTCATGATGTGGCGGAGGCCCTGATGCTGGGTGACCGCATTGCGCTCATGGATTCGGGCGCGCTCAAAGGGGTTTTTACTCCGGCTGAGTTCCTTCGCTCCACTGACGCTGCTGTCCAGCCTTACGTGAAAGCGTTCCGGGCCGCGCAGCAGATCTTTAATCTGAATCCTGAATTCTGAAAGTTAGAACAATGGAGGCCAGTAATGCCTTTGTTCGCGTTCTTCGCCATCGACAAACGCCAGGTGCTTACCTTGACCGGCGAGCACTTGTGGCTGGTAGGGGTTTCCATGCTGTTGGTGGTCGCCGTGGGGGTGCCGCTGGGAATTCTCCTGAGCCGGCGGCCGAGATGGAAAGGCATTGTGCTGGGAAGCACAAATGTGATCCAGACCATTCCCAGCCTGGCGCTCTTCGGCTTGCTGCTGCCGGTGCCGTGGCTGGGCGCGCGGGCTGACCGGCTGGCGATTCTGGCCCTCACGTTGTACGCGCTGCTGCCCGTGGTGCGGAACACTTACGTGGGCATCACCGGCGTGGATGCACCAGTCCGCGAAGCCGCAGTTGGCATGGGGCTCACGCCATGGCAACTGTTGTGGCACGTGGAGCTGCCGCTGGCCTCAGACGTAATTGTGGCGGGCATTCGCACGGCTGCGGTGATTACCGTTGGCGTGGCAACGATTGCCGCCGCTATCGGCGCCGGCGGACTGGGTGAGTTCATTTTTCGCGGGCTGGCGATGGTGGACAACAATGTGATCCTGGCCGGAGCGATTCCCGCCGCGGTGATGGCGCTCTCCGCTGACCTGCTGCTGGGGCTGATTCAGCGCACGCTGGTGCGGGTACACCAATAAGATGGACCGCCGCCGATTTGTCTCCGGATTGGCGTTGCTGCTGGCCGGATGCGGCTCAAAGACATCGGGAATTTCCATCGGCTCCAAGAATTTCACTGAACAACTGGTTTTAGGAGAG
>WNFM01121388.1_pt2 | contig 12600 bp, 10 predicted proteins | sample 5400271 | NCBI WGS metagenome assembly WNFM01 (sample SAMN13153352, study PRJNA577476) | soil metagenome | isolation source: 60 cm saprolite on Douglas fir-dominated hillslope | place: USA:California | collected 2013-09-17 | reverse complement strand
GGATAATCAACCTCGTATCTGCCGCCACTGCCCGGTCGAGATCCACCTGACCGAGTGGCACATCGATTGCCGGATGAAGCGGCAGATGCAGATGCGCCTCGCTTTGCATCGAAAGCGCAATCTTGGCCGCCTCCACCTCGCCGGCGATCTGATGCCCTTTGCGATGGCCGATGACATCGATCAGGCGGCGGATCAGATCGGGCCGATCCGCTGTCGCGACGAGCGATTTGAGGTACGTCAGATTCTGCGGCGTATAGAGAAAGGGAATCTTGTGCCAGGTCGCCAGGTCGTGAAACAGATGAAGTGGCATCGGCAGGTGTTTTGAACCAAGTTTGACGCCGTAGCCGAGATGCGGCATCGCCTGATCAATGCCAAGGCGGCGATCAAAATCGGTACCGCCGATATGGACACCGCTGCGGCCCAGAATATCGGCACTGCGATCCGCGCGACCCGCACGTTGTGGCGACAAGCGAGCAATAACGAAATCCGAGGTGCCGCCACCAAGATCGACGATCAGCGACAATTCCTCAGCCACCAGCGATTGTTCATAAGCCAAAGCCGCCGCAATCGGTTCCAGCTGCGTCTCGACGTGACGAAAGCCCTGCGCCCGGGCGATGGCAACGAGTTCGCTCTCGGCGCGTCGATCAGCCTCATCGTCGTCATCGACGAAGCGCACCGGCCGCCCCAGCACCACGCTGTCGATCTCCTGGCCGACACCCTCCCCTTCCAGATATCGTTCGGCAAGGGCCTTTACCTGTCGGACGAACATGCCGATGATCGCCCGCATCGCCACGTGCTTGCGCTGAATCAACGTCGTTTCATTGATCAACTGGCTGCCCAGTACACTCTTCAGCGAGCGCAACAACCGGCCTTCGATACCATCAACATAAGCGCCGATGGCCTCGCGTCCATACTTGACGCCGTGTTCTTCATAATCAAAGAAAACAGCACTCGGCAACGTGACGGCGGTCCCCTCCAACGGGCACAGGACCTGTCGCCCCTCGAGGCTAAGCCCAAGGGTAGAATTAGAGGTTCCAAAATCCAGTCCACAATATCGCGTTTGCATCAATCGACTCGGTTGCAGCCTGACAGTATCGCCACAACCTTGTTTCAGCAGCGTGGCATACCGTTTCCTCGATGCCCCTGCTGAGGCTGACGGTCGGTCGTCGCTGATTCAGGAAAGAGTGAGACGATTGGGAGGCTGGGTTTATCCCAGCTGGCACGGCAACTCAAGTATCGTTTCCAGTCCCCCTGCCACAGGCGATTCCTCAGACCGGCAGCACCACCATCACCGTTGTGCCATTCCTGGCGGCCGTCAATTTCGCGCCAACCTTGATGCAGTTCGACAAGCCGCCACGCGATAGCCAGGGCTGAGAGCGGCACCGCCCTGTCGTCGCGCGGTCATGGGTAAAACACCGTTTCAAACATCGCTGGAACGATGCCGGCATCCTTGACACAGATCTGCAGCGGCGTGGTTGAGCTTCCAGCGGCGAGGTTGAGCTTCACGGCATTGCTGAACAGGGACCTGAATCTTGCTTTCCGGCTATCCATCATAACTGGAATTTTTCAGTCATTCCTGGTCCAAAAATTGTGGCGTGGGCCGAAATGCAAGGCCAAGGCACCAGTCTCCACCCCAATTGGTGCCGTTCATTGAGGCAGGTAGCCCGCATCTATCCATTGTGGGTAGGCTGCGCATTGCCGATGCCTAAGGATTGGCTGCACCGAGACGCTTCTCCCAGCTCGGTCTGATGAGCGAGTTTTAAATGTACCCCCCGGGAACGATTTCATTGAAAAATCGTTGTCTATTTCACCGGTCTCTCGCTGTCCTGCCACTCTCTCGCGACCGTGATCGTGTTCCCATCAACAGTGGCCCGGAGCCGATGTGCTCCCTCGGCCAAATGGCTTAAGCCAAATGGCTTAAGATTGCGCAGTTAGGGCGTAGTTTCGCTGTCCCGGTCAGGAGCGACCCAGATGAAATTCGTCGTCTCGATACCTCTTTCCGCGTCGTGCGTCCTTGCCATATGGATCGTCGCCGCCATCGCCGCGGTAACCGACTTTGCAGTCGCGCAAGACCAGTCGACAACACCAGCACCGGCGACGTCGTCCCCACCAGCAGCACAGCCGGCCGCGCCACCACCTGCGACGCCGGCACCCGCCGCATCGCCACCCGCCGCATCACCACCCACCGCGTCGCAGCCTGCTGGCACCAGCAGCCCGGCGGTCGCACCTGCTGCGGCTCAGCCAGGCAATACCGAAACGCCAGCCATCGTCGTCGACGGTGGCGCAGCCGACACACTTCTCGGCAAGCCGGTGCAAAGTGCCACCGGCGATGACATGGGGCGCATCGTCGACGTGATGGTCGACCATACCGGCATGGTGCGGGCCGCCATCATCGATTTTGGTGGATTCCTTGGCGTCGGAACACGGAAAATCGCGGTGGATTGGCGCGTGCTGCATTTTCCGAAGGATGGCGGCATGGACAAGATCGTCGCGGAACTATCGCAGGACCAGTTGCGGGGCGCGCCAGCCTACAAACCAGGCGAGCCGGTGGTCATCGTCGGTCGGGCCGATGTTGCCCCGCCGCCGACACCGGCCCCGCCCACACCAACTCCGCCCACCCCAACTCCGCCGGCAGCCGCTCCACCCGCACCCATCCAACCCACACCCACACCGGCCAATCCCGCACCGCCGCCAGCGCAGCCACAATATTGTCCAGCACAAAAGAGCAGACCTGCATGGCGGACCGCACGGCACATGACCGTAGACTCGACCAGCGCCTCGCCAGTCCGCGAGGGCCGACCCAGGAGCATGTTCGACCTGTCTCCGCCCGCAGCCGTCGCGCCCTCGATTGGTTCGTCTTCTTCGTTGCCGATATTCAAACGGGGTTCGGCCCCTTCGTCGCTGTCTTCCTGACAACGCAAAAATGGACACAGGTGGATATCGGCCTTGTCCTGACGGTCAGTGGCCTCGTCAGTCTCCTCGGCCAGATCCCCCTCGGAGCGCTCGTGGATTCGGTCAGATCAGTTCGCACCGTCGCCGCCCTTGCCTTGGTCGCGATTGGTGTCAGCGCCTTCGCCTTTGCCGCCTGGCCCATATTGCCCGTTGTCTTCGCGTCACGCCTGCTTCACGCTGCCGCCAGTTGCGTCCTTGGTTTCGCGCTGGTTTCGCTGAGCCTCAGCCTTGTCGGCCAGAGCAGTGTGAGCGAACGGTTGGGTCGCAATGCCGCGTTCGCTTCCGCCGGGACGGGGATCGCCGCCGCGGTCATGGGCTTTTGTGGCCAATACCTGTCTGGGCGCGCGGTGTTTTTCATCGCGGCGGCTTTGGTGGTACCTGCCATTTCTGCTCTTTTCCTGATCAGAACCCAGGAGATCGATGCGGCGCGCGCTGCCACCCACGGCGCGACTGCGGCTCCACCGGACCTGGCGGCTGGCCTCCTGAGCCTGGCGCGCAACTACCCGCTCGTCATCTTCGCTATCTGCGTTGCCATGTTTCACCTCGCAAATGCCGCTATGCTGCCACTGGCAGCGAGCATGGTGACCCTGCGTTCAAGCCAAGCGGCAACGATCATGGTTGCTGCCGCGATAATCGTGCCTCAGCTGACAGTGACGGTGTTTTCGCCTTGGGTTGGGCGCGCCGCACAGCGTTGGGGACGGCGGCCATTTCTACTGCTCGGCTTTGCTGCGCTCTTTGTCCGCAGCCTGCTCTTTACTGTCACCAGTCAGCCGCATCTGATCGTGCTCATACAGATCCTTGATGGTGTGTCGGCAGCGGTTCTTGGCGTTCTCGTGCCGCTCACCGTCTCTGACATCACGCGCAGTGGTGGACATTTCAATCTTGCTCAGGGCACGACCGGCTGCGCCATGGGCATCGGTGCCTCGATCAGCACAGTTCTGACCGGCTATATCGCCGATAACTTTGGCAGCCACTTCGCCTTCATCGTCCTGGCAATACTCGCCGGGATCGGCCTCACAGCCGTTGCCTCCGTGATGCCGGAGACAAAGCCGCGATGGGCTATTGAACCTGACGCGTCTCAGCCATAACGCGATACACACAGCTTGCTTCAGCACCTTCGCGTGCGAACCTACAGATCCAGTCGATAGTTGACCGATATTATTCCGCCGGCTTACTCTCTCCTGAAGTTGATTTTCCAGCCTGTCAATCGATCTTGTAGGCTGTCTGTATCATGGTCGCGCGGGGATTGCGCAACCTCCGACCATCACATCGCAACCGAATTCAGGGCCCAGAATCACCTCACCATCTACCCTGGCCCTCCGACACGTGCAGAGACAGCAGTGTGGGGACGCCTCCGGCACATCGTGGAAATGATCGCCAAGCGGTCGCTCAAGAAGGGAGAGGAACCGATGCACACGGTTGATATCAAATCCGACTCACCGGCAACAACACCCGCAGCACCGACGGCACTGCCGCTTGGGCAATTCATCATCCCCGCAACGACGTCATTGCAGGAAACACGGCCCCGCACGCTGAAGCATGGCGACACCTTTGCCGTATTTGATCACAGTGGAGACGCGCTTGCGGTCCTGGGAAGCCCGGAAGGCCTCTATCATTGTGACACGCGGTATCTGTCGCATTTCTATCTCACCATAGAGGGAGAGCGGCCGATACTCCTCAGCTCGACATTACGTGACGACAATGCGATCCTCACTTGCGACCTCAGCAATCCGGATCTTTATGATCAGGCCGGTCAGTCGGTTCTGCATCATGACCTCATCCATATACGCCGCTCGCGCTTTCTCTGGAATGCAGCCTGTTTCGAGCGCCTGGCCGTGCGAAACTTCGACCCGAAGTCGCATCGCGTGCGGCTGGAAATCACCTTTGCCGCCGATTTCGCCGATCTGTTTGAAGTGCGTGGCACCCGGCGCGATCGGCATGGCCACCACCATCCGGCCGAGACACGGGCCGACGGCGTGATCCTTGCCTATACCGGTCTCGATGGGCGACGGCTTGAGACCAGCTTGCGTTTCGATCCCGTTCCCGCGCAACTGACGGGCCAACAGGCAATCTTCGACCTAGATCTGGCGCCCCACGAGACCCGGTTGCTCTTCCTGGAAGTCAGATGCGGTGCGGCCGATTCGACCCAGTCCGTGAATCGTGCTTTCTTCGGCGCGCTACGCAATGCGCGCCGGGCTCTCCGCACCTCATCCTCCCGCTCCGCAGCGATGGTGACGTCGAACGAGATCTTCAATGAAGTGGTGCGTCGCGGCGTGTCCGATCTCTATACACTGATCACCGATAAACCGGAGGGACCTTACCCCTATGCCGGCATTCCCTGGTTCAGCGCGGTCTTTGGCCGCGACGCTCTGATCACAGCGCTCGCAACTCTTTGGCTCGATCCAGCCATCACGCGTGGCGTCCTTGGCCATCTGGCGGCGAATCAGGCCCGTGACATCGACCCGATCGCTGACGCCGAGCCAGGCAAGATCCTGCATGAAGTACGTCGCGGCGAGATGGCAGAGCTCCGCGAAGTCCCCTTCCGCCGCTATTACGGCAGCGTCGATTCGACACCCCTCTTCATCATGCTGGCCGGCGCCTATCTCGATCGCACGACCGATTTGGAAACGATCCGGCACCTTTGGCCAAATATCAACGCTGCGCTGCAATGGATTGAGACCTATGGCGATCGCGACGGCGATGGCTTTGTGGAATACGGCCGCCGGACGACAGAAGGTTTGATCAACCAGGGTTGGAAAGACAGTCACGATTCGATCTTCCATGCCAGTGGAACATTGGCGCGCGGGCCAATCGCTGTTGCAGAAGTCCAGGCCTATGTCTATGGCGCTTGGCGGGCGGCAGCCGATATCGCGCGGAAGCTTGGCCATATGCACGAGGCCGCCGAGTTGCAGATCAAGGCAGAAACGCTGCGCAAGCGCTTTGATGAGAGTTTCTTCGATGAGGCGCTCGGCACATACGTCTTGGCGCTGGATGGCGACAAGAAGCCGTGTCGCGTTCGCACGTCAAACGCTGGCCACACCCTTTTTGCCGGCATTGCCTATCCTGAACGGGCACGTTCCGTCGTCGATACACTGATGACAAGCCCTTCTTTCTCCGGCTGGGGCATACGCACCGTCGCCTCGACCGAAGCGCTTTACAACCCGATGAGTTACCATAATGGTTCTGTCTGGCCACATGACAATGCCCTGATTGCGGCCGGCTTTGCACGTTACGGCTTCCGCCGGGAGACAACGCGCATCTTCGAAGGCCTTTTTGCGGCGTCGACTCATATCGACATGCGGCGTCTGCCTGAACTCTTCTGTGGCTTCTCGCGCCAACGAAGCCAGGGACCCACCTTCTATCCCGTCGCATGCATGCCGCAGGCCTGGGCGGCGGCGACCCCTTTGTGGCTGTTGCAGTCCTGCCTTGGACTCAGTTTCAACACGTCGACCGGACAAATCGTCTTCGAACAGCCGGCCTTGCCGGCCTTTCTCGATGAGGTCGTCCTGCGTCGGCTATCAATTGATGGCGGATCCGTCGACGTCGCCCTGAAACGTACCGGTATGGAGGTCATGGTCAACGTCCTGGCACGCAATGGCAATGTCCGTGTCGTGACCACCAATTGATGCCTGATCGGCTGGTGACAGTGCCTATCCGCCGGCAGGTCCGGCGGTCACCACATGCTCTTCGTATTGGGGCAGGCCGTCGGTGATGGTGAACCACCGCGCCTTGGAGCCAACGAAGATGTGCTTGGTCGGGCGGATGGTCGGATCGTCAACCAGGGTCCCCATTGCGACATGGACATAGGCGCCATCGCGGACGACCGAATAGAGCAGCGAGCCACACATCTTACAATGCGTGTCGTTGCCGTTTTCGTCGCCAAAGATCATGAGGTTGTCCTCGCCCTTGGTGATGCCCAGCTTATCGCGCTCGATGCCAGCGAACGGTTTGAAGGCCGAACCCGTGGTCCGCCGGCAATTCGAACAGTGGCAGTTTGCGGCGTAGACGAATTCGTCCGCCACTGCGTAATGGACCGCGCCACATAGGCACTTTCCGGCAAGAATGCGCTTGCCTGCTTTTTCCGGGTTTGTCATTGGCTCCTCCCTCTCGGCGGATAGCGGCTAGAGTCGAACGAGCCGACAATATTTCGACTGGCGCCGTGACAAAAGAGGAGCCCGGGCAACGCCGAATATCGCGACGGCGAATATTAGCTGGCAGTCGGTTCGATGATAGGTGCAACGGCTCATCGGCAATGCCCGTTGAGGCAAAAATCAAAAAGCATTCATCAGCCTGCAAACGATTGTCGTGGGTCAAGATTGCGTGCCTGTTATGCCAAAAGCAAAGGTGGCTTTTTGTGCGATACCAATCGATCTTAAATGGCGACATATTCTGAAGCCATTCGCTGTGCGGTAAGTCGCCGTGTGTTGTGATGTGCATTGTGTGGAAGGTTGCTGCTATCCTCAGCAGAAGGCTGAAACGCGGTGTCACCGGAAATTGGACCTGCCGTGACAACTTCCGTCTTAGCTAGCCGACGAAGCTGCTACACGGGATGACTGGATTATCGATTGATCCGACCAGACGATTGCGGGTTCGTCCGATCGGAACTCCTATTGTTGGCGTCCTGCCGTAAGCGGATTGAAGCACTGCGTCAGGTGACGCGCAAGGCGCATGACCTAATCCGGCACGGCAGCGTTAGTTACTTTCCCTTTGGCGGCGAGATCTTTGACTCACCGGCCCGCTCCATGGCCTTCATCGCTTCTTCTGGCGTCATCAGCTTGGTCGTCATCATATGCGAAACGTGGCCAGCCGCTGCCACCGTCAAGCTGCAAGCGGCAGCTGCCTCGTCATCGGGGAGATCGATGATCGCGACAAAGTCGTGCTTTCCAAAAGTCATGAAATAGCTATGCAGCTTGCCGCCAAGACTCTTCGCGAGCTTGCCTGCAGCCACCGAGCGGTCTTCCGGCTTTAGAGTCATGTTCTTGATCGCTTCCGACGTATAGCCACCCTGAAGCATGTAAAACGACATGGTGTAGCCTCCCCATTGGAATTGCCCGCCGTCGAATGGCAGCGGGGCCGATGGAAGGGGTCAGGCGATGCCAATTGGCATGACGCCAATGGACCCAGTTCCACGCATCAGCGTAGCGATATGGGTTCCTTATTGCAATTTACAGCATAACTGGGGCGAACCCCGGCGGTGTGGCTACGCGCCTGACGGTGGCGATCCGCCGAGACCGCGCTGCTCACCTGATCGGAGCGATCCATCCGCCAACTGGCCCGAGGTCAAATGGAGCGGGCCACCAGCATCACGTCGCGAGCAGATGCCAGGCTCCCCACCCCGCCGCTGATTGGTTCGGAGCGTCGACATAGAGAACCCATACCGTGACATCAGAAAGGATCACAAGCCATTGATTCGATGCGGATATATTATTCTAAGCCCCAAATCAATTTTTTTGCGGGTGCCGGGATGAGGTGTTCAGACCTATCAAATCACAAGATGGTTGCGGCCGATCCTACGCTTTCCGCGCCATCGAGCGTGAAGACCGCGCCCGAGGCATAAGCCGCCTCGTCGGAGGCAAGATAAACGTAAAGGCTCGCCATCTCCTCCGGACGCGCATGGCGCCGCATGGGTATGATGTCATTCACCTGCTGCAGCATGTCGGGGCTGTACTCCGCTTCCTGCATCGGTGTCATCGTATAGCCGGGGTTGACCGCATTCACCCTGATCTTGGGGGCGAGCTCGATGGCCATGGTCCGCATCATCGCCAAGAGCGCACCCTTGCTCGCATTGTAGTCGGCATACCTGCGATATCCCACAACGCCAGCCGTAGAGGCCGTCATCAGGATGGCCCCGCCTTTTTCCCGCATCATGTGGCGGGCCGCAAGCTGGCTTGGATAGAAAACGCCATGCACATTCACCCGCATGATGCGATCGAATTCCGCACGATCGATGTCGAGAAAATCATGGCGCACTGAAATGCCGGCATTGCAGATCAGGACATCGAGACCGCCGAGCGCGGATAACGAGCGCGAGAAGGCCTGATCGACGTCGCCGGGCTCGGCCACATCGACACGCACGACATCCGAGAGGAGTGGAAGCTCCGTCTTGATCGCAGCCGTATGATCCGGGTTGCTGCCCCAGACGCAGACCTTTGCCCCCTCGCTGAGAAAGCGCCGCGCGATCGCCGCACCGATTCCGGTGGAGCCTCCGGTGACAATCACCCGTTTGCCGTCCAATCTTCCCACTGCTGTTCTCCCCTCAGATGACGAAGCCGCGCGGCACCGGATCGAACATGCGAAGGACATGCAGTCCGCTGTGGCTTTCGACGGTTACGGAAAGTCCGGAAGCCGCCGCACCGGTGACGGCTATATCGAGGTCTAGAATCCGATATACATCGCGGAGCTTCTCCGGTTCCGGTGAATAGGCTTCAAGCTTCACGAAGCTTCCGCCACGCGGTGCTGTCTTTGCCGGATGCTCGCTGTCCGTCCAGTCAATGAAGAACGGCACAAGCGCACCCAAGCCATGATTCTTGATGCCGAAAAGCTTCCATCCAAGCCAATTGCCATTCGGCAGCGTTCGTCCCCCCGTCACGAGATCGCTGCCGTCGAGGCCTGCCGCGACCGCTCTCAGGCGCAGCTCCGCGAGATCGACGCCGCCGGCTGCCCAATGATAGAGCCCCGCCCCCGTGAGCTTCTGAAGTTCCGGGTCAAGACAGGTCACTGCCTGCGCGGAATCGCGGCCAAGGATTTCGACATAGGTATTGTCTGCGAGCGAGAGCAGGCTATTGCGCGTGCCCTCGCCGGGATGAACACCACCATAGACCGGTCGGCAATTCATTCTTTCGGCGAAGTAGCTCTCGCCTTCAATCGGATCAGCACAATACCAAACGAGATGATCGATTCTCATCATCAAGAGATTCCATACTGGATGAGCGACGTCGAATGAGCCATGTCAATCGAGCGTGACGACGACATTGCCGATCAGCCTGCCAGTCTCCACCGCCTCGTGAGCCTCGGCGATGCGATCGAGCGGGAAACGGGCTGCGATGCGATGTTCAAAGCTGGGATCGGCGAGCAGCGCGGTCGTTGCGGCGATCGCAGCCGCGCGGACAGGAGCTGGCAGCTCGTAGACGATGAACAGGGCCAGCTCGATGCCATGGACCAGCCAGGCGCCAAGCGGCAGCGAGGTCGTCCAATCATCCGAGCCATAGACCACGGCCAGTCCTTCATGACGCAGGTATTCGGCATAGCGTCCGGCATTGGCCGACAGATTAACTTCGACGACCCGGTCGATACCGGCGCTGTCGGTGAAGTTCCGGACCGCCTCCGCCAGGTCCTGGCTCCGGTAATCGACCACCGCCTCGGCGCCGGCAGCGTGCGCGATCGCCGCCTTTTCGGCCGAGCTGACGCTGGCGATCACCCGATAGCCGGCCCGTTTGGCCAATTGCACGGCATAATGACCGACCGAGCCGGCGCCGCCCGCAACCAGCATGGTTTCGCCTGGCCGCACCGGCCGCCAATGCACGGCGCGCCAGGCGGTCAGAAGCGGGATGCCCAGGCAGGCGCCGACCTCGAACGAGGCGGTCGCCGGCAGCGGCACCGCCTGTGCGGCCGGCAGCGACACGAACTCGGCCGCGGTCCCGAACGGGCGCCGCCACTGGCCATTCCACAGCCAGACGCGCTCGCCTATCCTGGTTGGGTCCACGCCGGCGCCAACGGCATCGATGATGCCGGCGCCATCGCTATGCGGGATGGTCAGGGGAAACCCCGGCGCCCGGCCACCGCCACGTCGCGTCTTGACGTCGGACGGATTGACGCCGGAAACCATGACCCGCACACGCACCTCGCCTGGACCGGGCTCCGGTGTCGGCTGCTCGCCGATTTTCAGAACGGTCCGGGCCGGACCGTTCTCTTGATAATAGGCTGCACGCATCGCGCCGCATCTCCCTGGCATTGGTGATCGCGGGACGGTAGAGTGAAGCGGTTCATCTGATAAGTACGCACAATTTTGTGCAGTAGTATCATGGAGGATACTATGGCGCGCGGGGTCCGGCCCGACTGGCATTATTGCGAGGTTGCCACCACGCTCGAAGTGATCGGCGGGCGCTGGAAGTCGGTGATTCTGTTCCACCTGATGGATGGCACCCAGCGGTTCGGCGAACTGCGCCGCAAGCTTCCCGGCGTGACCCAGCGCATGCTGACCCTGCAACTGCGCGAGCTGGAACGCGACGGCGTCGTCAAGCGCGTGGTCTATCCGGAAGTGCCGCCCAAGGTCGAATACAGCCTGACCGAATTCGGCCGCTCGCTGATCCCGGTCTTGATCGCCATGCGCGATTGGGGTCGCAGCCAGCGGGCGACCCTGCTTGCGACGCGGGAAGCGCAGGAGGCGGCCTGAGCCGGTCATGGAATCGCGCGGAGAGCGGTGAGGTCCGCCGAGTTGCACTTTTCGTCACCCGCCCCGTCGACTATCATTGTATCTGGGGGATGGAGACGCCATTGCCGCTGGATCATGATATCCGGATACGTGACTTCGGCACGCGGGTGCGGTTGTACCCGCAGGCCCCATTCTTGTCGGGCTTTGGCGATCCGGAGGTGGTCTGGCTGTCTCCGCCCGCCGGCACTGTACAAGCGGGTCCATCCGATGATCGGATGTATGTCGTCGATGCCATCGAGAAGACGGTCCCCTACGAATATCCCTACCTGCCTCCCTATCGGGGGGAGAGTTATCCACCGGTCGAGCCAGGGCCCGACGGACATTTCGACCATTATCCGGTCGATAGCCGCGAATTCGTAGCAGTGCATGTCTATGGCTCGCTGCGCCGCGTTCTGGATATTTTCGAAAGCTATCTCGGCCGGCCGCTCGCCTGGCAGTTCCACGAGAGTTACGACAAGCTTGAGCTCGTTCCGCTGATCGCCTGGGAGAATGCGCAATCCGGCTATGGCTATATGGAGTTTGGCCATGCCAGGGATGATGCCGGCACGTTCCAGCCCTACGGCCTGAACTTCGACATCATCGCCCATGAACTGGGTCACAGCCTGCTATTCGCGGCCATGGGGCTTCCGATCGAGGGACATTGGTCGGCGGAATTTGGCGCCTTCCACGAATCCAATGCCGACATCGTCGCCTTGGTGTCGGTCATGCATTTCGACAGCGTGCTCGACCGCCTGCTGCATTCGGCCCGCGGCAATATCTATACGCTTAACGAGATCAACCGGATCGGCGAGGTTTCGGAGACGCGGCAGATCCGCATCGCCAGTAATAGCCGCAAGATATCGGAGGTGACGACTGAGGTGCATGATCTGTCGCGGCCGATGACCGGCGCCATCTTCGACTTCATCGCCTATGTCTATGTCGAGGAACTCTTGCGCCGTGACCTGATCGGTGAGGATCTCTGGCAGGCAACCCTCGCCACCGATCGTCGGATCGAGGAGGCCGAGACCATCCAAGCCCATTTCGACAAGGCCTATGTCAATCGGCACTTCCAGTTCAAGGCAGCGTTGATGGAGGCGCGCGACATCGTCGGCACAAGGTTGACCGCCACCTGGCATCGGCTATCACCCACCGACCTCACCTATGCGGATGTCGCCACGGCACTGATCGATATCGATTATGAGTACAGCGGCGAGCGCTACCAGGAAGAATTGCGCGCG
>WNFM01098563.1_pt1 | contig 12600 bp, 13 predicted proteins | sample 5400271 | NCBI WGS metagenome assembly WNFM01 (sample SAMN13153352, study PRJNA577476) | soil metagenome | isolation source: 60 cm saprolite on Douglas fir-dominated hillslope | place: USA:California | collected 2013-09-17 | reverse complement strand
TTTGCGCCTGATGATATGATGCTGGCAGTGACGCTAGAACTACCCTCCAAGTCGTATCAAGAAATAATTCAAGGAATTCGCATCTGCAACGAAAAACGCCGGGCCAGTCAGCCGCTCGGGCAGAAGAGCGCTGGTTGCATCTTTAAAAACCCGCCGGGCGCCTCCGCGGGCCGGATGATTGATGAACTCGGGCTCAAGGGCTTCAATATCGGCGATGCGCGCGTCAGCGACCGTCACGCCAATTTCTTCGTCAATGCGGGCAAAGCCAGCGCGAAAGACATGCTTTCGCTCATCGTAGAAGTGCGCGAGCGCGTGGAAAAAGTTTATGCCGTAACGCTCGAAAACGAGGTGGTTGTGTGGAACGCGTAAAAGCAATCTCGCGTAACGCCGCCGCCGAGCGCGAAGCTTACCGCCCGGAACTCGTCGAAGACGAGCCGCGCTACTTGCGCCGCCAGAAGCCCGTCGAAATCCGCCGCAAAAAATTCGGTGCGAAAAATTTGTCGTCTTACCGCCGCATTTTCCTTTGGATTTTCATCGGCGCCGTGGTCATTACTGTTTCCGTTCTGGCCGGACGCTTTGCCCTCTATTCGCCGCAAATGCAGCTCATCAGATCTGATCAGATCGACGTAGCCGGCAATCACATCGTCGCGCGCGAATCGCTCGTCAATATCTTCTATGGCGACCGCGGCAAGAGCGTTTTAATCGTTCCGCTGGAAGAGCGTCGCGATAAAATTCGCGACATCAAGTGGGTGGAGTCTGCCAGCGTGCAGCGCATTCTGCCGAACCGCATTCGCGTCGAAATTACCGAGCGCAATCCCATCGCTTTCGTTCGCAACGGCAGCGAAGTCGCGCTTATCGATGGGCACGGCGTCATCTTGGATCGGCCCACCGATCTTGATGCGCGCTTCCCGATCGTTTCGGGAGTCACCGACGCGCTTCCGAAGGATGAAGCCGAACGCCGCATGGAGATTTACCAGGAGTTAGTTCGCGACCTGAACACGGTAAACGGGGATTCCTCGAATCAACTCAGCGAAGTCGATCTCTCGAACCCGAAGAACGTCCGCATCGTCATGGCCGGAATTCCCGGCGTGAACGCCACGCAAGCCGTGAACATCAAGTTCGGTTCGGGTGATTTCACTTCGAAGTACCGCATGCTGGTTGAAAATTTCGCACAGTGGCAGGCCAATGCCGGCTGCGTGCATTCGGTGGATTTGCAGTTTACGCGTCAGATCGTCCTCAATCCGGATTCATCAGGTTGCGGCGAACGCATCGAGGCAAAGTCGAAGTCGAGATAAAACTTTTTGGGGGCGGCGGCTTGTCGAAGAAGGACAAATACATCGTAGCGCTGGACATCGGCAGCACAAAAACGTGCGTGCTGATCGTGGAAATTGTCGAGGAGCAATTGAAGTTTCTCGCGCTCGGCGCCGCTGAATCGAAAGGACTGCGCAAAGGCCTTATCGTCAATCTCGATTCCACCGTCAGCTCGATTCGCCGCGCGGTTGAAGAAGCAGAATCCGTTTCCGGCGTTCCGGTCGAATCGGCGCTGCTCGGTGTTGCCGGTGGCCACGTTCGCGGCGTGAATAGCCGCGGCGGCATAACGCTTGGCAACCGGCCGCGCGATATCGAACGCGACGACGTGAAACGCGCCGTCGACGCCGCGCGCAACGTCACGCTTCCCGAAGATCGCGAAGTGCTTCACGTTCTGCCGCACGAATTTATCGTTGATGCGCACGACGGCATTCGCGACGCCATCGGCATGGTCGGCCAGCATCTTGAAGCGAACGTGCACATCGTCACGTCGTCGGTCATTGCCACGCAAAACCTCGTCACTGCCGCGAATCGTGCCGGAATCTTGATCAGCGACACCGTTCTCGAGCCACTCGCTTCCTCGGAAGCGTGCCTTACGCAGGACGAACGCGATATGGGCTGCTGCCTTCTCGACATCGGCGGGGGCACGACGGAAATCATCATCTACGGCGGCGGAGTCATCCGTCATACGAGCGCGGTCCCAATCGGCGGCGACCATTTCACGAACGATCTTGCTGTCGGACTTCGCACGCCGATTCCGGAAGCCGAGCGCATCAAGCGCCATTACGGCTGCGCCGCAGCTGCATTTTTGCACGAAGACGCGGCGATCGAAATCGCCAGCGTTGGCGACCGGCCTCCGCGGACGATTTTCGCGCGGATGCTGACGGAAATTATCGAACCGCGCGCGCAGGAACTCGTCGCGCTGATTCGCGACGACCTCCTGCGCTCCGGTTTGCTGAAGCAGATTCCCGCTGGTTTTATTTTTGCGGGCGGCGGCGCGCGCTTGAACGGCCTCGACGAAATGACCGAAGAGGTTTTTCATCTGCCGGTACGCGTCGCGGAGCCAAAGGGAATTCACGATTTGCCGGAGCAAGTCGCGCAGCCGGAATACGCGACGGCGGTCGGATTGGTTTTGTACGGGGCAAAAGCGCGGCGCAATGCGCCTGCCCGCGGCGGCATCGTCTCGAAGTTGAAGTCGATGTTCGCCGGAGCTTGAGTTTTGTTTGGCAGTTGTAGGGCCGCTTTCTGAAGCGGGCCGTTCGTGCAAGGTCGGAGTAGCGGTATGTTTGTGATTTTTTTGAAAATTTTCGCGGAGTTTTTCAATAAGACTTCGCAAACGGTCTTCCAGCCGGAAATGGGGGGAACGATGATGGCAAAAGATGCAGGCATCCGCATGAGCTTCAGCGAGGAGCTGTCTCCTGCAAAGATAAAAGTAATCGGCGTGGGCGGTGGCGGCTGCAACGCGGTCAACCGAATGATTCGCGCCAAAGTGGAAGGCGTGGAGTTCATCACGGCGAATACCGATTTGCAGGCGCTGAAACTTTCGCAAGCGCCGGTGAAGTTGCAGCTCGGCGCGAAACTTACGAAAGGCCTCGGCGCGGGCGCCAATCCCGAGGTTGGCCGAAAAGCCGCGCTCGAAGATACCGACAAAATTATTGAAGCGCTCGAAGGTTCGGACATGATTTTCATCACGTCCGGCCTCGGCGGCGGCACCGGCTCCGGCGCTGCGCCTGTAGTGGCTTCGCTCGCGAGCGAGCTGGGCGCGTTGACCGTGGCCGTCGTGACAAAACCGTTCGCGTTTGAAGGAAAGCGCCGCATGATGCAGGCCGAACAAGCACTGCAGGATTTGATCGGCGCTGTGGACACCGTCATCGTGATTCCCAACGAGCGCTTGATGGAAACCGTCGAACGCGGAACGAGTTTCTTCGACGCGTTTCGCATCGCGGACGACATTTTGCGCCAGGCCGTGCAGGGCATTTCGGACATCATTACCGTGCCCGGCATCATCAATCGGGACTTTGCAGACGTGAAAGCGACCGGATCGAATCGCGCGGTCGACGCCGCGAATCGCGCCATCGCCAGCCCATTGCTCGAAGACAATTCGATTCAGGGCGCGCAGGGAATTCTCATCAACATTTGCGGCAGCCCGAGCCTTTCGCTGCACGAGGTTCACGAAGCGTCGTCCATCATTCAAAAAGCCGCGGCAGAAAACGCCAACATTATTTTCGGCGCGGTGCAGGACGAAACGATGAAGGATGCAGTGAAAATTACCGTTATCGCCGCAGGCTTCAAGGAAGCCAACAAGAAAAACACGACGCAGCGTCCGCAGTTCATGCCGCGCACTTGGAAAGCCGGCCGCGAGGAAGGGGAGGAAACACCCGCAACTATGGCTGCGGCAGCAGGCGCCAAATCTGCCTTCCATCGCGACGTCGTTCAGCAGGTCAAGGAAAACGTCCGCGAAGTCGCCCGCGAAGTTCCGAGCGACGATCTGGACGTTCCGACGTTTTTGCGCCGCCAAGCCTCCAAGGCTTAATCGCGTATAGCGACCGGTTTTACCTGGCATCATCACTGTCTGTTCCTCGGTACTAGCACCCGCGCGTACCTTCGTTTTCGGTCGCCTTCTTCCAAAAAAATCACCGCCCGATGTCGTTTTTGCCCCTCCTCGTTCGACATATAGACAGAGCAGGGAAATGCTCTTGAGGAGGCGGTCATGGCGAGCCAGCGGACACACGCAAATGCACAGAAGGTCGCAGCGAAGGCGGTACCTGTATTTGTTGCGATTGTGGCGCTTTCCGGACTGCAGCAATCGGTTTCCGCGCTCTGCCTGTCGTTTGGCCCAGCCGCGAGAGAGTCTCTCCACGTGGTGCTGGCGGTGATGACCGCGATGTGGCAAGTGGCCGAGGGCTATTTCCTCGATTCGCAATCGTCTGCGTGCTGTCTTATTCATTTGCTGGTAACGGGAGGGCATCTCGTGCGGATGGCGATCGGAGCGGCGTAAGCGAACGCGCGGACCTTGACTAGTCAGCTGACTAGTCATATAGTGGCCGAGAGGTTGGAGCCGATGGCCAAATGGCAACTCCAGGATGCAAAAGCGAAATTCAGCAAAGTCGTCGATGACGCCGTCGCAAAAGGCCCGCAGATCGTAACCAAACGTGGCGTCGAGACGGCAGTGGTGATTTCCTTTGAGGAATGGCAGCGGTCGCAAAAGAAGGATCGTCCGACTCTCAAGGAGATCCTCCTTGCGCCAGAGCCGCGTTTCGATATTCCGTTGCCCAAGAGGACGCGGTATAAGTTGCGTGCCCCCGTGGAGTTTGATTGATTTCTTACCTGCTCGATACCAACGTCATTTCCGAGACTCGCAAACCACGCCCACACGGCGGCGTGATGTCCTGGATTGCGAGCATCGCCGAGGAGCAAATATTTGTTCCGGCTGTATCTATTGGCGAGCTGCAAATTGGAATTGAAAAGACGCGCGCGCAAGATCCGGCGCGCGCGGAGAGCCTGGAGCGCTGGCTCGCGTCTTTTGCCGCGTCGCATCAGATCCTGGCAATGGATGAAAATTGCTTTCGAGAGTGGGGCAGAATTTCGCAAAAAGCATCGAACACATTGATCGTCGACGCCATGATTGCCGCAACGGCGCGCGTTCATGAGCTGACCGTGGCAACACGCAATACCGGCGACTTTGGCCATTTCGCGGTTTCCGTCTTTAATCCGTTCACATACCGAGCTTAGTCTTTTCGCGCTCGCAACTCGTTGTTGGAGAAGAGCAGGCCATCGGGGCTCTCCAAAATGGCTCTTCGTTTGAGTGGTCATCGCACTTATCCTTCTTCCCCTGAAACGCGAATGGCGAACGAGACAAATTCGACGAAGAGGGCTGCTGGTGCCGAGCAACGGTCGGGTGCGGCGGACTGGGTGATTCTTTCACTGCCTGGATTGATTTGGGGCGCGTCGTATTTGTTTATTGCGGATGCGCTGGGCGCGATTGGGCCAGGTGGAGTGACGTTTGTACGGCTGGCAGTCGGGTTCCTGACGCTGTTGTGTTTTCCGTCGGCGCGCAAACCGGTACTGCGATCGGATTGGCTGAAGATTGTGGCGCTTGGCGCGTTCTGGATGGCGTTTCCGCTGAGCATGTTTCCGTTTGCGGAGCGGTATGTGTCTTCCGCGCTGACGGGAATGTTGAATGGCGCGAATCCGCTATTTACTGCGGCCGTTGCTGCTTTGATTGCGTGGAGGCTGCCGTCGCGGCGCGTGATGACCGGCATTGCGATCGGCATGGCGGGAGCGGTGGTGATTGCGTTGCCGACGTTGCATGAAGGCCGCAGCACGGTGGCCGGAGTGGGGATGATTCTGGCGGCGCTGGTTTCGTACGGACTGGCGCTAAATCTGGCGAGTCCGCTGCAGCAGCGGAATGGAGCATTGCCGGTGATTTTACGCGCACAGTTGGTGGCGCTGGTGCTGGTTGCTCCCATTGGGTTGCGCGATGTTGCACACATAAAGTGGGCTCCGGGCCCGCTTGCGGCGCTGCTCGCGCTCGGAGTGTTGAGCACGGGCATTGCGTTTGCGATTATGTCGATCTCGGCGGGAAAATTTGGCGCGACGCGGGCTTCGTCGGCGGCGTTTTTGATTCCGGCGGAAGCGCTGATACTCGGAGTGATTTTCCGCAACGAACATGTGGCGTGGATTTCGATACTCGGTGGCGCGGTGTGCGTCGCCGGCGCGTTGATTATGCGGAGCAGTCCTCCGGCGAAAAAGTCGTTAGCGGTTGCGGCGTCATCGCCGGCGAGTTGAGGGTTCCTTCCTGGCCGCAGTGAAGCGCTGGCTTTTTCCCACTTTGGCACTAGCGGAAGCATCGGTGTACGGCCTGCACGGAAATCACTGATTCTACTTGGGTTAGGGGATAAGGGACGGTCCGACGATCGCATTTTTCTGCAGAAACATAGGCAATCCAGATGGTTATCAAAAGAAAGGAGTTGCGGGCGTGGCAAAACGGATCGTTGTGAAAACGCGGGGGTTAGCCAACTTGACTTTTGAGGGGGCGGGGAAGTTGTGAAGCGATTTGAGGAAGCAGAACGAGGCGGGACTACGACTGTCACAAGGCAGGGTAGCACAGAACAAGGCACGTGTCAATACTTTTCTGTTATAGGTACTAGATTCGAAACGAGCACCATCCGCCTTGGAATCCTCTCGATTTGGCCCTTGCACCACTAACGCCCGAAAAGAAATCCGCGAATGTAGTTTGGTCGAAAACAATCTCTCCTCGGTTCGAATGATGCCGGGTAAGGACTCGCGATGCATTTAATATGAGTTCGCGGCGCTTCCAAATGCATGGTGGCTGGCGCCAATTTCCTTGCGGCAGGCCTCGACGGCCTGGAGCAACTGCAGGCTGAAGGCAACGCCATTCTTTGCGGTATCGCGGATCGCGAGCAACTCCTTTTGACAAATGAGCGGCGCAGATTCGAGCAAAAGCTCGGCTCGCGCGCAGATGACAGTGACTAGGTCGGTCAGTTTGTAGGCAATTTCCTCGATGCGTCTTGCACGCAGGGCGCGGATGCGGTTGACGTCTTCAAGCGAGAAGGCGCTTGTTGTGGAATTGGCAGAAGTCGCCGAGGAATCGCTCGATGGCGCAGGGAAGTGCGCGTTGGAACCGTCTTTCTCTTGCATTAAAGTCCTTCGTTTATATTGAGAATACTTGGCCGAAATTCGGGTATGGATATGCGATTGCCGAAACGGGGAAAAGTTTCACAGGTCAGATTATTTATGGAACGAGTGGGGGAGAAACTCCTGCGATTGCAATGACCAACTAGCCGGTAAGCATTTGGGAGAGTTCGCTGACGGCGGAGGAGAAGGCTGCTTCGGAGGATTGGCCGTAGGGGAGGGTGGTGCCGAGGCCAGAGTGGAATTCGTGAGCGCGGGTGGCGCGGATGACTTCCGCGAAGTTGGAAGTGTTGATGCCGCCGCCGGGGAGAATGATGATGAGATCAGCGGCGGCGACGACCAGATCAGACAGCGGGGCGGCGCCCAGTAGTGCGTTGCGTTTGCCGCCCGAGGTGAGGATGCGAGTGGCGCCGGTTTGGATGACGGCTTCGAGGGCTTTGTGGAGGTTAGGAGTTTCGTCGAAGGCGCGATGGAAGGTGACGGGAAGCGGACTGGCGATTTTGACGAGTTCGCGCGTGCGTTTGATGTCGACCGTATTATCGGCGTGAAGGATGCCGAGGACGAGGCCGTCCATTTTGCAGGATTTGGCGAGGTCGATGTCGCGGCGCATTTGAGCGAATTCGGAGTCGGAGTAGACAAAGTTGCCGCCGCGGGGACGGATCGCGCGGGCGTTGCGCATGAGTTCGGCGCTCGGAGTGACGCCACCGACGGAAAGATCGGAGCAGAGTTCGATGCGGTGTGCGCCGCCGCGTTCGGCGGCGATGGCGGCGGCGAGAGATTCGACGGAGATTTCGAGAAGTGGGGTCATGGGTTGAGGGATCGGTTCGCGATAAGGGCGCAATCGAAGACGGCCCGCTTCAGAAAGCGGGCCCTACAACGGCCCAGCAGCGGCGTTTGGCGCAGATAGTTTACGTTCATGATTTTTCCGCACCGGAGAAGGTGGACCAGCCCTGGCGGGAAAGGTTCCGGAAAATGAAGAGGCCGGAGATGCCGCTGACTATTGCGAGGAGCAAGCCGATGGCGAGACGGTGGAAGACCATGTGGCCGATGGAGAAGAGGGCGGAGTAGACCATGATGACTCCGGCGAGCCAGTTGGCGAAATTGGTTGAGAAATCGCGAACCTGAGGGAGTTCGGGACAGAGTTTGGCGATGGGCTGCCAGCCGTAAATGCTGGGATGGACGCGGCGATAGAAAGAGACGAGTTTTTCGGTGGGCTCGGGTTTGCTGAGGAAAGTACCGGCGAGCCAGAGAATTGTGGTGATTCACTGTTGCCCGAGAATTTCATGTTGGCGAGAACGAAGGTAAGAACGGCGGCGCCGATGGTGGCGACGATTTCGCTCCAGGCGTTGATGCGCCACCAATACCAGCGAAGGATGAGCACTGCGCCGGTGCCTGCGCCGATGCCCAGGACGATGGTCCATCCAGTGGAGATAGAAACGAGTTGGCTCGAAACCCATCCGCTAGCAAGGACGAGTACGACGGTAAAAAGTTTGCCGATGTTGACGTAATGCTTTTCGGTGCTGGTTTTGACGAGGAAGCGGCGGTAGAAATCATTGACGAGGTACGAGGTACCCCAATTGAGTTGGGTGCCGATAGTGGACATGAAGGCGGCGAGAAAGGCGGCGACCATGAGGCCACGGAGAGCGGGCGGAAGAAAATCGCGAAGGACCATGACGTAGCCCTGCTCGTGATTTGTGGCGAAGGCTTCGCTAGGCGTGAGGCCGCCGTGCGGAGAATAGAGCGCGAGAGCGACGAGAGCAGTGACAATCCAAGGCCAGGGGCGCAGTGCGTAGTGCGCGATGTTGAACCAGAGAGTTGCGCCGAGAGAATTTTTTTCGTCTTTGGCGGAAAAAATTCTTTGTGCGACGTAGCCGCCGCCTCCGGGTTCCGCGCCGGGATACCAACTGCTCCACCACTGGACGCCGAGGAAGAGGACGAAGGAGATGAGCGGGATTGTCCAAAGGGCTTCGCTGGTGAAGCCATGCGAAAAGTCTGGAAGGAAGTTGAGCGGATTGGCAACGGCGCCGCCTGCCTTTGCTGTTTCGGTGCTGACGATCTTGAGGCGCAGCGTGAGTGCGCCGATGCCGCCGATTTTAGAGACGGCAATCCAGGCGAGGACGATGACCATTCCCATTTTCAGAACGAACTGGAAAAGATCGGTGACGAGCACTCCCCAGAGGCCGCCGATGAAGGTGTAAATGCCTGTGAAGGGAATCAGCACGAAGATGCAGATCAGGAGAGCGGTGTGGTGCGGCTCGCCTAACGTGTAGTGAAACAAAGTGTGACTGCCCAATGCGAGTGCCCAGACTTTTCCGGGGGCGATGGCAGGGCCGAGGAGGACGGCGATGATGTCCACCATAGCGCGGGTGACCCAGCCGAGGATGAGGCAGTTCATGAGGAGACCGAGATAGATGGCTTTGAGACCGCGGAGGAAAGCGGCTGGCTTGCCGGAGTAACGGAGCTCGGTGAGTTCGACGTCGGTCATGATTTCGGCGCGGCGCCAGTAACGAGCGAAGAAAAAGACGGTCAGCATGCCGGTGAGGCATTGATTCCACCAAAGCCAATTTCCGGCGATGCCTTGCGTGGCGACGAGGCCGGTGACGAGGAGAGGCGTGTCGGCGGCGAACGTCGTGGCGACCATGGAAGTACCGGCGAGCCACCAGGAGACATCACGGCCGGAGATGAAGAACTCCGCGGTATTACCGCTGGCGCGGCGGCGGTAATAGATGCCAATCAAAAGATTGATGAGGAGATAGCCGACGATGACAACCCAATCGGTGGATGTAAGGGGCATGAGCCTCTCTCAGTCGTGCTATAGAGCACAAGGTTTATACCGTTTTCGGGTATGGTTTGCAATAGCGGCGAGCGAACGGGGCTGCTATATCGCGGATCGCACTGCCAACAGAGAACCATGGGCGGCGTTCCAAAGGATTCCGAGAACGGCGCCGATGTTCCAGCCCCATAGAAAAAGGCGCATTTGGGGCGGGGAGTAGGCGCGATTTTTCCAGAGGACGAGGGCGTCGGCGATGAAAAAGAGTGCGCCGAGCGCGAGGAAGGCAGTGATAACGAGATCGGCGAAATAGTGGCGCACGAGAAGTGATTCGACAACGAGGAGTGCGGCGATGAAGAATTTTGCGGGGATGCGACCGAGTTGGGTGGCGAGCGTATGGCGGCCTGATTTTTGGTCCGGCTCGATGTCCATGACTTCGCCGAAGACGTGAGAGTGCATGGCGAAGAGGGCGCCGAAGAGAAAAGTTTGCCAGGGAAGTTGAGGAACGCGATTGAGCCAACTGCTGAGGATGAAGATTAAAAGGTAGCTGGCTTGGATGAGGACGTCGAAGGGAGGACGGCCTTTGAGTGCGACAGGGCGCGCGTTGTAGACGTAGACGGCGAAGAGGAGTGTGAGGAACCAGAGAAGAATACGCGAGCCGGAATAGAACCAGAAAAGGAAGAGAAAAGGGATTTGCGAGACTGCAATTTGCCAGCGTAACGATTTCAGTTGCGGATCGGCGCCACGAGAGCCGAAAAGGTAGGTGCCTTTGCGGGGATTGTAGCGATCGCCTTCGGCGTCGACGATGTCGTTGACGCCATAGAGGAGGAGGCTCAGAGGAAAAACGATATAAAAAAGGCCGAGCCAAAACGAAGCGGCGCGAAAATCGAACGAACTACCGAGCGGCATCAGGTAAAAGAGGATGGTGGTAGTCCAGAGGCCCGGGCGAGAAACTTGAATGAGAAATTTGGCGGTGCAAAGAAAAGTGTTTTTGGCGAGCGATTGGGCGGGAGCTTGGGCGGTTACGCTCATCGAAGGGAATAGAGAAACTGTAACACCGCGACTACTGGGCGCACACAATTGTTGCTAATTGTTGTGAGGAAACTATAGGAAACCGAGAGATGCGTAGGTGGTGAGAGCGCAGCACCCGAGGGCGACGCCGAGAACGATTCCGGCGAGGACATCGCTGAGGAAGTGCATGCCGAGGACAATGCGGGAGAGCGCGATACTGAGCGCGAGAAAGACGAGCGCGATTTCGAGCGAGGGGTAGAAATAGGTGAGCACGAGCGCGACGGATGACGCAGTCATCGTGTGGCCGGAGGGAAAAGAAAATTTGTCGGGTGGCAGAACTTTGGACCAGCAGTGCGGCTCGATCTGGCAAGGGCGTGGACGCTGGCTGAGACGCTTGAGCGCTTTGAAGACAATGACGCCGACGACGGCGGCGAGAGCGGCGGAGCTAACGGCGGCGAAGCGTTGCGGGCCGCCGAAGAGTAGCAGAAGGATCGCGGTGGAATACCAGATCCAGCCGTCGCCGAGGCGGGTGGCGGCGAGCATCCAGTAGCGAATCCAGCGAGGCGCGCGCCAGCGATTGAGGCGCCGCATCAAGCGATGATCGCGGCGTTCTATGAATCCCCAGACGTTGCGGGCTACAGCCATTTCGTTACCTCGTCGTAAAACAGATCGACGATGAAAAATCAAGCTTCGTGAAAATTCGCGTCCAAATCCCAGAGCAGGCGCGGAGCGGTTTCGCTTGCGTTGACTTTCTTTGCCCAGGTTTTGCAGAAGCGAATTTCGTTGAACCAGTGACCGACCGTGATCGCCGGAAGAAGCACGGCGAGGGGAGACATGGCGATGGTCCACGGTTTTTCCTGGAAGAGAGAGCCGGCGATGCGAAAGACGTCGGCTGTGATCTTAGCGAGGCTGCCATGATCGCCGCGAATGCGTCCGCGACGTGCGCGGAGGCCGGCGAAAAATTCCTCGACGGTGCGGGCGCCGGGGACTTCGGTGTAGGTGCGAGCGACGCCGACGAGTGTGTGCGAATCGCTACCGGCGATTCCGATTTTGCCGTAGGAGACTGCGAGGCGCTCGGCTTCCTCGTTCGCGCGAGACCACATTTGGCCATTGCGCGTTTCGAGGGCTAGGGCGTACGAAGCGAACCACTCGAAGTCTTCGAGTTTGCGGGGACCGGTGAGTCCAGAGAAGACGTGGTTGACGCTATAGAAGATTTTGCGCTCCGTCAGGTACATCAAGAGCGAGATGAAATCGTTGCGCCGCTTTTGAATTTCGATATGCTCTCGATCTGTAATGCCGTAGGCACCCAGGTGGAGCTCGGTGCCGCTGGGTAGCGAGCAGGTGACCTCCTCGCTTAGGAAGAAGTCGGGGCGATCGCGGAGGATTTCGGCGGCGTCGATGGAGTCATGGTCGGTGACGGTGACGATGGACATGCCGAGGCGTTTGCAGCGGTCGTAGACGGCTTCGGCGTCGTTGTAAGACTCACGACAAAAGTGGCGGACGAATGCTGTGTTGCACATGCCGGAAGCTTTGGTGTGGACGTGAAGGTCGCATCGCATGATAAAAGTATGGCGAGAGGATATGAACAGTCTGTGAAGAGGTTGCGAAATGTGGGTGAATGTGCCTATGTAACTTATTGAACAAAATAGACTTCCGGAGTTATCCACATGGCATGGAGCGTGCCGGGGTTGAAAGATTAAAAAGGGATGACAGAATCGCAACATGAAAAAAATACTGATTACGTTTCATGACGCGGGCGGTGGGCATCGGAATGCGGCGGTGGCGCTGCAGGCGATGGCGAAGGCGCAAAACCGGGATTGGGACGTGGAGCTGGTGCAGTTCCAGGAGCTGACGGA
>WNFM01357754.1_pt3 | contig 12602 bp, 9 predicted proteins | sample 5400271 | NCBI WGS metagenome assembly WNFM01 (sample SAMN13153352, study PRJNA577476) | soil metagenome | isolation source: 60 cm saprolite on Douglas fir-dominated hillslope | place: USA:California | collected 2013-09-17 | reverse complement strand
GCGACGAACCGTCGATAGTCGTCTGCCGTCAGCACGCCGCGACGGACGAGGAGCGACCGGATGACCCCGTGCATGGAGGGAAGGTGCGCATTCTCCGGCGCCGCAGGCGCCATCTGCCAAGCATCATGAATGGCGGGTTGGCGAACGCCGGCCGAGCCGTCTGGAGTCAGTGTCTGGACCGCAAGAGCCACGCCGCATCGTACGACGAAGGGGCTGTTCTACGCCTGGTGGAGACTTCGACGGCGGAAGGCAGAGGGCAGCGGTGATGGCGCGACGGACTTCGCCTTTGCACTGCAAGACTCTACGTTTTCTCGAAGACACCCATCTTCCGGAACTTCTTGAAGCGTTCCTCGCGAAGCTGGGGCGGCTTGAGTTTGAGCAGGTCCTTGAGCGCCTTCTCGAGATAGGGGGCGAGGATCTCCGCGGCTTTGATGGGATCGGCGTGGGCACCGCCGGAAGGCTCCGGAACGATCTCGTCGATGATGGCCAGGCGTTTGAGGTCCTGCGCCGTGATCTTCATGGCCAAGGCGGCGTCGGGCGCACTCGCGGAGTTCTTCCAGAGGATGGCTGCACAGCCTTCGGGCGAGATCGCCGAATAGACCGCGTGTTCCAGCATGAGCACGCGATCGCCGACGCCCAGCGCCAGTGCGCCGCCGCTCCCTCCCTCCCCGATCACGGTCACGATCACCGGAACGTTCAGGGCCGCCATTTCGCGCAGATTCACGGCGATGGCCTCGGCCTGGCCTCGTTCTTCCGCACCGACGCCGGGGTATGCCCCCTGGGTGTCGATGAAGGTGAAGATCGGGAGATTGAACTTCTCGGCGAGCTTCATGACCCTGAGGGCCTTGCGAAACCCCTCCGGGCGAGGCTGGCCGAAGTTGCGGTGGATCTTGTCCTTGGTGTTCCGGCCCTTCTGATGGCCGATGACGGCGCAAGGCTCCCCGCGGAAGCGGGCGAAGCCGCTGACGATGGCGGGGGCATCCGAGAACTTGCGGTCGCCGTGGATCTCCGTCCACTCCTCGAAGAGAGCGGCGATGAAGTCGAGGGTATAGGGGCGCAGGGGGTGCCGCGCCACGAGGGTTTTCTGCCACGGCGTGAGCTTTGAGTAAATATCCTGGGCGACTTTGGTAAGCTTGACGTGGAGCTCATCGATTTGCGCCGCATCCGCCTCGGAGGCGGCGGCCTCCTCGATCTGGCGCCGGAGCCGGAGGATCGGCTCTTCGAACTGCGTCGGATCTGAGCTCATGGTGCGACCCTAACAGATGAACAGCATGCCCGCAACTGAAGCAACCGAGACCCCGGAAATCGCTCCGGCCGCCCCAGCCGTTCCCGCGCTGCCGTTAGAAATTCACGCTCAGAACGAGCGGATGCGGCACGTCCCGTCGATCGATTGGATGCTCCAGAAACTCGAAGGCGACACGCGTAACCGAGTCGGCCTGATGCTCGACGTTTTCTACGCTTCCTCAGGGGATGACCCGAATCACGCCGCGCTCGATGGAGCATTACGCGGGCTCTGTCGTACCATCGATCGATTGGCCGACGCGGCCCGTCACGGCCGGAACAACCACGCTCCGAACGAGATCGGCGCGCACTTGCGATGGTCCCTCGAGCACGCCGCCGCGAACCTCCGCGGCCTCGACGGAGAGACCTTCGGCCGCCGCGCGCCGTTCCATCACTTCGAACGCTCCAGGTCGGAGCCCGTCTACGGCGCGTTGCTGTCCGTACTGGCAGCGATCGACCGAGCCCTCGCCGTCGCCCGTGCGGTCGATGCGTCTCTCGACGAACGCCTCTACGCGCACCTCGTGCAGCTCGCGACGCCCATGCGTGTGGAACCGATGGGGTAGTTCTCAGTTGTCAGTCGCGTAGTCCGTTGGAACCACTGACAACGGCTTCACCTCGCCACCATCGACAATCCGCACGAGGGCTTCACGGTCGCGCGCAGCGCGCGGATGGGATCCGCGTCTAGCCAGGCGATGCGCTGAGTGGCGAGCCTGTTCCGCAGCAGGTCGGTGGCGGTCTGCAGCTTTGCCTGACTGGAGACATCGAGGATCTCACCCCATGTCGCCTCGAGCTCGGGGCGCGGCCCGGTCAACGACCACACGAACAAGGGGACGCCAATCCGGTCGAGGTAGCGGCGAACGGTCCGGCCGTCATAGCGACTGCCATCGACTCCGCTGCCAATGACGAGCACGACCGCTCTGCGATGTGCTCCTGCCATCGCCTTCACTCCAGCCACGGCCACAGCATCGGCGTACTGTCGCTTTCTGGCATCACCCTTCTCGCCGTGGGAAAAGAGGAGACCCCAGAGCATTCCGCCCTGCTCCCTCCCGAAGTCGCCGGAGAATGGGAAGAGGACGGCGGTGGGCTGATCGGCCGCCTGCACCCGTTCGGCGACGGGCCAGATCAGGCGGAACCGCGTGTCCGCGTCGAGTGTGGCCGTACGCTTCGTCACTCTCTGATCCGAGGCAACCCGGGCCGCTGGAGGAAAGAGCGAGCGCACGGCATCGTCCGGGCTCGGGTCCCGGACCAAGATGACCAGCGCTTCGCTCTTCTCGATCGCCTGCACACGAACGGGACTGCCGTTGGAGACAAAGCAATCGTCGAGCGATGCGGGAAGGGTACCGGTCTCCACGACCGCCGTCGCCGTCAGCTCCGAACCGGTGGTGTCCGGCAGCGTTCCGCCGAAGACGATCTCCTTCCTGGCGCTGCCGCTGCTGAAGTTCACATCCGCCGCCAGGACATGCGGCACCGTGAGGTCGAGCCGTGGCAACGCTCCCCTTCCCTTTTCGAGGGACACGGGTTTGTCATCGAGCGTCAACGCGACGCGCTTCGGTTGTTCTCCCGTGAGGTGTCGCCAACGCCCCTCAGCGCCCGTCGGTGTGCCTGCCGGGTTGTGCTGCAGGACGATCTCCGCCTCAGCCATGGGCCGCGGGAGGTTGATGGCCTGTGAGGCGCGGCCCACTTCCTGCCCGCTGGCGTCAAAGCCGATGGCCACGAGCTCCTGCGGCTCGAGGCCACTCCCGAAGTCGACCGAGGTGTGCCAGGGGGGCGAGCTCAACGTGGACACGGGCTTGCCGTCGAGTTCCATTCGCATGGCCACGACCACCGGATCGGCTTTCAGCTCGATTGGCTGGCGCCCCGAGACGAGGCCGAGGTAGAGCGTGAGGAAGGCGATGTGAGCCATAGGCAGTTGTTGGTTGGTTCTTAGTTGGTAGTGTTCGGCCCGCCAAGGTCGCACTGAAATCTATTAACCGAAGCTGGTCAAAGAACCGATGATGCCAGAGACTAACAACTAACAACTGAGAACTAACAACCGGTGCGTGAACTTGCAGTCACGACCTCAACCCTTACAGAATATTGATCGGATCGACGTCGATGATGAAGTCGACACCCTTCCATCGCCGGCCTGTCATGACTGACTCCACCGCGCGCCGCAAGGCGGTGCGCTGGGTCGAACGAATGAGGATCTGGTAGCGGAAGACCCCTTTGATCCGCGCCATCGGCGCGGGCGCCGGCCCCTGGATCCGCGTTCCGGCAAGTGGACGCGCGGCGTCCTCGAGACGCCGGCCGCACTCTAGTGCGGCGCGCTCGACGTCAACCAGGTTCTCCCCTCGGAAGACGATGGCGATGAGCGCCGTCAACGGTGGATAGTGAAACGTGCGCCGGAACTCGATCTCGGCCTCGTAGAACGCCTCATAGTCGTGCCGAGTGGCGTGCTGGATGGCGTAGTGCATGGGGAAAGCGGTCTGAATGAGCACTTTGCCCCGCAGTTCTCCCCTCCCCGACCGCCCTGCCACTTGCGTCAAAAGGTAAAAGGTCTTCTCGGCGGAGCGAAAGTCAGGATAGCCGAGGATGGCGTCGGCTGTGAGCACTACCGTGAGCGTGACGTTGGGAAAGTGATGTCCCTTGCTCAGCATCTGCGTACCGATGAGTGCCTGGGTCTCCCGCCTGCGGAAGCGGTCGAGGATGCGTACCAGCTCCCCCTTCCTCCGCGTGGAGTCGCGGTCCAGGACCTCGCAGGTGATCCCGGGGAAGTCGCGACGGAAGCGCTCTTCCACTTTCTCCGTGCCGAAGCCGATGGGTTGCAGTACCTCGCCACTGCACAGCGCGCAGCGCGCCGGGATTCGGACCCGAAAGCCGCAGTAGTGGCAGACGAGCAAACCGTCGCGGCGATGGACGGTGAGCGTGACGCTGCAGTCCTTGCAGCGAAAGTCGTGGCCGCATTCGCGGCATAGCAGATACGGCGCGTACCCGCGGCGATTGATGAGAATGATTGCCTGCTCGCCCGCCGCGAAGGTCTCGGCCATGGCGCTCTTCAATTGCCCGCTGAAGATGACGAATCCCTTGTCCTGCGTCTCCGCCTTCTCCTTCCTGAGGTCGATGATCTCGACGTCGGGAAGCGGCCGTGCCTCGACACGCTTGGTCATCCGCAGGAGCGTGTACTTGCCGCGGGCAGCGTTTTCGCGCGACTCGAGCGACGGTGTGGCCGAGCCGAGGACGACTGGAATGTTGCGCAGCTGGGCGCGGACGACCGCCAGATCGCGGGCGTTGTAGCGTGGCGTCTCATCCTGTTTGTACGCGGCGTCTCCCTCCTCGTCGACGACAATCAGGCCGAGGCGTTGGAAGGGTGTGAATAGCGCTGAGCGGGGCCCGATGGCGACGTCGACCTGGCCGCGGCGGGCTCGCCACCATTGGTCGTAACGCTCGCTGGCCGAGAGGCTGCTGTGCAGGATGGCGATGCGCTCTCCGAAGCGCTCCTTGAGACGCGAGGCGAAGACCGGCGTGAGGGAGATCTCCGGCACGAGCAGAATGGCCTGTTCTCCCCGCCGCACGGCGTGGCGCATCAACTCGATGTAGACCTCGGTCTTCCCGCTTCCCGTCACTCCCTCCAGCAGAAACGGCGCGAACGTGCCGAGCGTGCGTTGGACGCTCTCGATGGCCGCGAGCTGTTCATCCGAGTAGCGGATCTCCGATAGCGCCCCGGCATCGAGTCCGCTGAGGAAAGCGTCGAGCGTATGCCTCCGCGGCCGGCGCTCGATGCGCACGAGGTCCTTCTTCACGAGCGTGGAGAGTGTCGACGCACCGATGCCGGCGGCGGCGAGCGCACCCACGGACAGCTCACCGCCGCGCGCAGCGAGAAGGGCAAGAGCCTCTTCTCCTTTGCCGCGTAACGGCTCGTGGGCTGCCGCAGCGAGCATGACGAAGCGGTCGTAGCGAACACCTTTGGCGTCCTGAAAGCGATCTCCGACAGCGGCGAGGCCGGCGTCGCGCAGCCGCTCGATGGCTGTACGCGACGAGGCCTCCACGGCATCAGCGAACGAAAGCGGCCGCCGTCGCAGTTCCTCCACAAGCCTCAGGTCGCCTTTCAGGATCCGATTCTGCGCGAGGGCTGATGCGATCATCCCCTCGTCCGCGGTCAACGACACTTCGCGCTTGCCGCGCGACGCCATGTTGGCCGGCAGCGCAACGCGCAGCATCTCTCCCAGTGGCGCGAGGTAGTAGTCGGCTCCCCAGCGACAGAGGTCGATGATCTCGGGGATCAGTGCCGGCTCGTCGTCGTCGAGGACGCCGAGGATTGGCCGGAGCTTCGTGGACCGATCGGGCGCCGTGTCATGCAGTGCAACGACGAAGCCCGTCGTCCGCTTCGGTCCGATCGGCACCTCCACCCGCGACCCGAGCCGGACGCCATCGCGCATCCGCTCGGGGATGGCGTACGTGAAGGTGCCATGTACGGCCAGCGGGATGGCAACTTCTGCGAGCGGCGCGATTCCTTCGGAAGAGGGCACGATGAGGTGCAAAGTGTAGTGGTTAGTGGTTAGGGAACCGCTGCGCAACTCATGAATCTCGCGAAGGAATGTTCGTACCGCCCCTCATCCGCCCTTCGGGCACCTTCTCCCGCAGGGGGCTTTGCACATAAAGTCGCGAAACTCTCGGAGCGCCGGCATCCTGCCGGCTGGCTCGGCGGCGGCCGCACAGGGGCGGCAAGATGCCGCCCGGCCAGCCGCCTGGAAGGCGGCGCTCCCCTGCCGACTTTATGTGCAAAGCCCCCACAGGGAGAAGGCTCTAACGAAAACAGCTCTCCCCCGCCAGGAGCACAAGCGGTAGCACATCGTCGGGGAGCGAACAGATTGGACTAGGCTCGGGCGGAGCGTAACGTCACCGCCAATGAACGCGGCTCCAACCCTCTCCCTCCCGGGAAAGGGCAGGGTGAGGGGTCGGATGTAACTTCTTCCTTAGCTGTAATTGGGGCTCGGGGCGACGGGTCAAGCGGTGACCGCGTTTCTCCGTCGAAACAGAGTTGCAAGTAACACGACTGCGACGAGGCTGTACGCAGCGATCTCGCCGGGCGTGAGCCGGTTGCGCGGTTGGGTGACGAATGTCATCTCGTAGGCTGACGCGTCCTGGCTCTGGTTTGCGATCTGCGCGCCTGCCACCACCACTCGGCCGTCGCCGTTCGTTCCGGAGATGCGAAGTAGAGCATGCGCGGGAACTTTGTCGCCGAACATCTGATGTACGTCTGCGACCGTCTGCATGTGTGCATCGACATAGAGACTCGCCTCGGCAACCACGCTGCCCACGGGATCGAGAAGCTGCGCCTTGACGGCCAGGGGCTGGCCAGTGACCTCCACGAGGTAGACCTTGTACCGCGAGTCTGCCGGCACGATGCCCTGCATCACCGTGTCCTCACCGTTGCCGATGGCGAACTGCGCCGGAATGGCCGCGAATGAGGAGGCGACCGCGGCGTCGTTGGTCTCGTGTGACAAGCGGCTATAGGTCCGCGCCGTGGCGATGATGTCCTGCGTGGACTGCACCCGGATCGCCCCCATGGCCCTGCCTTCCGTCAGTCCGGGACCGACCTGGTCCGCAATCCACGTCTGGCCGGGATTGACGCGCAGAGCGATCGTGCGCGGATTCAGGTTCGTCTCCCCCGACCGGTAGAACGCCAGCGTCACGTCGGCCGGATGTCCCGTGGAGAGGTTCGTGATCCAGATCGCAGTATCGAACAGCCTCCCACCGCTTCCCACGGAGCTTCCAGCAGCGGGAAGGATGAGGTCACGCCCGCTATACGCGGCAGAGAGAGGGAGAGCCAGCGCAAGGGTCGTTGCTACGAACAGGGATCGGAGCATGGCGAGACAGTATGCCTGTCGTCGAGGGTCAGAGTGCAGAAGGCGAAGGCGATCAGGAGGCGCGGCCTCGGCTTGACCCACCCGTGCGGTAGACGTCGTAAGAATGTTGAATTGAGACCCCTCGACGCGCGGCCAGTTTCATTCGACATTCGACATTTCCCATTCAACATTCGTTTCTGGCCAGTCTGGGGAGGAAAGCGCGAGCAAGCACCGGCATGGTCACTTGTCCCTGCGCCACCGAAGACGAGGTCCGAGTAAAATCCCAGCATCCTCGTGCCCCTCTTCCTCTACCTGACTGCCGCGGTCGTGCTGCTCGCGCTCGCGCGGCGTCTGGTGAACGTCTCTCTGCTTGCGGCTGCAGTGCTCGTGCTGCTGCCTCTCGTCTTCACTGGGCGGGCCCTTCTCACAGGAAGGATCTATGCCCCCATCGATCTCGCCTATGCGTCGGAGCCCCTATCCTCCATGGCGCGCGCGGTCGGCGTGACGCACCTGGAGAATGACGCACCCTCCGACGTCTACGCGCAGTTCGTCCCGTGGAACACCGCTCTCCGCTGGTCCCTGGCCCATCACGAGTGGCCGCTGTGGAATCCCTTCGAGCTTGGAGGCGGAGTGCTTGCCGCTGCGGCCCAGTCGGCTCCGTATCACCCCCTCACCCTGCTCGGTCTCGCCATTCCTCAGGCGGGCGCTGGGCGCTCTGACCTTCGAGGCGACGATGCTATTCTTTGTTGCCGCGCTGACCATGTTCCTGCTGGCGCGCGAGCTCGACCTGGCCGAAGTCGCCGCCCTCTTAGCTGCCGTGGCCTGGGCGTTCTCCACCCATCTGGTGACGTTCGCGCACACCGCGCATGGGAACGCGGTGGCCATGACGCCGCTGCTGATGCTGGCGGCGCGCCGGGTGGCGCGCGATGCGACCACGCGGAACACTGCAATCCTGACCGCCGCCCTCACGCTGCTGATGCTCTGCGGCCACCCGGAGAGCATGCTGCATGCGGTGTTTCTAGCGACCCTCTTCGGGCTGTTCGAGATGCGTGGTGGCGCTCCGCTGCGCACGGTCGGCTACGCACTCGCGGCGGGTGTGGCGACACTCCTCCTGACCGCTGTCTTCGTCCTGCCCATGTTCGACGCCCTCTCCCAGACCCGCGAATACCTGCATCGCACAGCCGAACCTGCCCCGGGTGTTCAAAGGGCAACGCTGCGTCACGTTGTTCACCTCTTCCCTCAGCAGTTCGTGCCGTTCGTCGAAGGGCGCAGCGGGCTGGAGGCCGCGGAGCATTCGCCGGCCATGCGCCATCCATGGGCCGGCAGCGGATACGTGGGTGCCCTGGCGTTCGCTCCGGCGATGTATGCCCTTCGGCGCGCACGCCGACGGACGACCTGGTTCTTCGCCGGCGTAGTCGGACTGGGCTGGCTGGTGGGATTGGAGATGCCGGGCATCTACACGCTGTTCCTGCACTTGCCGCTCTTCTCCATCGCCATCAACACGCGCATGATCTCGTTCGCGGCCCTCGGCACGTCGATGCTGGCCGGCATCGGCCTCGATGCGTTCCTTCGCGATGGCGACCGCAATGCTCTCGCATTCGTCGTCGGCGGGACCACGACGGTGATCGCCATCGCCGTGACGGCCATGACGCCGTCAATGCTCGACTCCGGTCTGACGCAGAGCTTCATTCGCGTCGGCGCGACACGTGAGCTGGCGCCATTGCTGCTTGCGTTTGCCGCTTGTCGTCTCCTGCCGTCTGCGCGCACGGCCTGCCTCGCCCTCGTGGCGCTCCTCATCATTCAACGCGGTGGCGAGGCGGGCGGGCTGCAGCCGCTGGTCGACCCGCGAGCGTTCTACCCTCCCATCGCCGGCCTCGAGCACCTGCCGCGCGATGACGCGCATCCCTATCGGATCGTCGGCCAGGGGACGTTGCTTCCTCCTGACATTTCCGCCCACTACAGTTTGGAAGACGTTCGCGGATATCAGGCCATGACCTTCGCGCGCCTTGCGGCGACATTCCCGCTGTGGTGCCGGCCACAACCTGTCTGGTCCAACCGCGTCGACGATCTCACTGCGCCGATGCTTTCGCTCATGAACGTCCGTTATGCACTGGCCGTCGCGGGCAGCTCCACACCTCAGGGTTGGGAACATCGCGGCAGCTACCCTGGCTTCGAGCTCCTCGAGAATCGCGCCACACTGCCCCGCGCGTTCATCCCGGCCATCGTGCACGAGGGTGCGCAGCCGCAGGACGTCGTCGGAGCGATGGCAAAGGCACGCGACTTCGGCAGCGAGGCCTGGGTCGAGGACGGTGGCCCGTCATCGACGCGGACCAATGGCACTGGGCGAATCACCATCGAACGTCGCGGATCCCGTCTGCGGCTGGGGATCGAGCTGGACAAACCCGGCTGGGTCGTGGTCTCCGAGCCGGCCTGGCGCGGCTGGCAGGCACTGGAGGGGGACCGTTCTCTGGAGTTGCACTTCGCCGACCACGCCTTCCTCGCCTTCCGCCTCGACGCCGGCTCACACGATGTCCGCATGGTCTACCGACCGCGATCGTTCGTCGTGGGAGCGGTGATCAGTGGGCTGTCTGCGCTCGTGATTCTGATGGCATGGGTTCTACGGAGCTGGCTCTCGCGCGTGCGATTCTCACTCCGGAAGCACGATTCATAGTCGCCTGTAAACTTCCGGCCAAGCGAACGTCTCTCCCGCCAGCACACGTTCGATGAGCGCGCGGACGTCGGTCCTGAGCCGCGCCAGATCCCACCCGCGATCGTCGGCCACGAGTGCGATGGCCTTCAGCGCCTCGGCCAACCGATCGGCGGCCGCTCCCCTTTGCCCTCGCTCGAGATGATGCGCGCCGACGGCGACTTGCAGAAAGACCCGCGCAAACGCGACCTCGCCCCGCACCGCCTCGAAGAAGAGATCCTCGAACTCCTCGGAAGCGTCGTAGTAGTCGTGCGCATTCAGCGCCTGCATGCCTTTCAGGAAACGCGGATCGTCGCCGATGTCCATTCTTGAGGTCAGAGGCCGGAAGTCAGGGCAGAGGTGTGCGGCGCGAAGAGTTCGCGTCATAGATATCGGCATCGGCGATCGCGTTTCGGCTGCATGAACGATGACAGAATACAGAACGACCGGGCTCGCAAACGATGACCGAAGACAGAAAACGAAACAAGGGCGCTGGCGAGCCCACCTCTACCTTCTGCCCTCTGCCTTCTGCCCCGCCGCAACGGAGCGGCACAGCCGAGTTCCTCCGAGGCGTTCTGGTCATGACCCTGTTGCTGCTGAACATCGTGCTGTGGGGCAGTCTGGTGTTTGTCGTCGGACTGCTGAAGATCGTTGCCCGCGGTCCGCTGCGGCGCCGCGTCATCCTCACCGCTTCCTGGCTCGGCGAGCATTGGGTGGAGGGAAACAATCGCATTCTGGACAGCCTCCTGCCCACGGTGTGGGACATCCGTGGCATCGAGGGGACGCGCTACGACGGCCGCTACCTCATCATCAGCAACCACGTTTCGTGGGTGGACATCATCGCCCTCTTCCGTGCCTTCCACGGACAGGCGCCGCTCATCCGCTTCTTCCTGAAGTCGATGCTGGCCTGGGTTCCCATCGTCGGCATGGCCGCGTGGGCGTTGGAGTTTCCCTTCATGAAGCGTTACTCCCCCGAGTACCTGGTCAAGCACCCCGAGAAGCGCGGTGCCGACCTGCGCACGACACGTCGCGCCGTCCGCCGCTACCGCGACATCCCCGTGTCGATTCTCAACTTCGTGGAAGGCACACGCTTCACGCTGGACAAGCACGCCGACCAGGACTCGCCGTACCAGCACCTCCTCCGTCCCCGCGTCGGCGGCATCGCCTTCGTGCTGGCGTCCATGGGCGAGCAGCTCGACGGCTTCTTCGACGTCACCCTCGCCTACCCCGGCGGCGACATCCACATGTGGGACTTCGTCACCGGCCGCGTCCCGCGCATCACCGTCGACGCCCACCGCATCGAGATCCCAACGGAGTTCTTCGCCGCCGAGATCACCGAGCTCGGCCCCGAACGCGATCGCTTCAAGGAGTGGATCGACGAGGTGTGGAAGAGGAAGGACGAGAGGTTGGCGGGGCTGATTGGTGAGTAGAGAGTCGAAGATGGTGCAACGATTGGCGCTCTTGTTCGCGTGCATTGCCCTGGGCGGCTGCTGTCGTCCAGGAGAGTGGTGCCCTCCCCGCATTCATCCAGATTCCGGACCGCAAGCCATCCTCAAAGGTTTCCCTGAGCCCGGCTCGTGTATGCCAAAGGCCGACCGTGTGTACGTCTCGTTCATTCATCGGGCCGGTGACCTCTGCGTGGCTACCTTGGCGTACGGCGGCATCGCCTACTCGACCGACAAGGCTTGCAGGACTGGGATTGTGCTGTCAGTGGAAACTGATGATCCCCACTTCCGCACGCCGGAGGGACTTCGGGTGGGGGCCAGCGTCTCCAGTTGCCTGGACGCCGGAGGGGTTCTCATCGATACGGGCGACGTGGTGCTGCCCTCAGGCTGGATGGCTGAAGTTGCGCCCAATTCTGAGCAACATCCCTGGATCTGCCGCTTCGAGAAGAGCGTTCCCGCGAGCGATCGGGACGCTGCTACTGGTCGACTAACTAAACTAACTAACTAAACTAACTAACTAATCTAAGTAGCCTAATCGTCCCCTACTTCAACCGAAACCCTTCCGGAATCGAGACGTCGGAACTAGAGGCGGTGTTCGTCGCACGGAGGACTTCGGTCAGCGAGTCGAGGAGTGAGTTCTGCTCGCCGGATTGACCGTTTCTCTCCGCCTGGCGTTCCTTTGCCTTGCGCATGAGACCACCGAAGATGGAACTTGGTGGGGATGACGAAGCGTTGGCGTCGCTGCCCGGCTGGTCGGCGGTGGCGGGGCCTGGGACCAGCTCGAAGGTCATCGTCGTACGGATGGCGCTGCCCTCGAACTTCCCGCGGTGCTCACTCATGGTCTTCATGGCCTTGGTGAACGCCGGTTGCGTGGCCATGGCGGGGGCCATGCGGAAGATCATCGTGTCCAAGGCGGAGCCGTAGACCTTCTGCATGTACCTGCGCTCGAACTCTGCAAACTCCCGCATTGCCTCGAGGCGCGGGCCCATCCACATATCGGACGTCAGCACGTAGCCGCCGGACTCCTCCAGCTTCTTCCCCTTTTCATGGACCGTCACGGTGGCGATCTCCTCGTGCGTGTCCCAGCCGTTGATGGTCTCCTTCTTCTTCCCCGAGCGCATGTCGAAGTCGATTTCCCACTCCGGACCCTGCGGTTGGTCTTCCTTCTTCGCGCGTTCGGAATGTTTCTCCGCGCGGGCCTGACTCTCCTCAAACCGGCGGCGCAGCTCGTCGAACGTCGTCACCGTATAGGTCTTGTTCGCGAAGTCGATGTTGTAGACCTTCTCGGCGTCGAGGTCGATCAGCTCACCGCGGTCGCCGGTGCGGTTGAGCTTCCGGTTCCCCTTGATGGCAGTCGTGCTGGTC
>WNFM01089898.1_pt1 | contig 12602 bp, 12 predicted proteins | sample 5400271 | NCBI WGS metagenome assembly WNFM01 (sample SAMN13153352, study PRJNA577476) | soil metagenome | isolation source: 60 cm saprolite on Douglas fir-dominated hillslope | place: USA:California | collected 2013-09-17 | reverse complement strand
TGGTTTCACCTGCACTCGTGATTCCGCTGCCAATCGCCCCCGCAGGTTGATCGCCTGCTCCGCCGACGATAGGTGTGCCAACCTTGAGGCCCGTTGCCGCTGCACCCGCCTCATTGACACGGGCCGTAACATCCGGAGACTCGCATAAATCCGGTAGCCAACTTCGCGGAAAATCGAACGCCGCCAACATCTCGTCCGACCAGGCGCGTTTTGCAATGTCCATCAATCCGATACCGGAACCGTCCGCTACATCGGTCACATAGGCTCCGCTCAGCCGGAAGCGAACGTAATCTTTGGGCAGCAGAAAGCGTGCGATACGGCGGAACGAATCGGGTTCATGCTCACGTAGCCACGCCAATTTTGGCGCAGTGAATCCCGGCAGCATCAGGCTCCCGATAAGCTGGTACAGCTTTTTCGCGCCGACCTTCGCTGTGATTGCCTCGCACTGTGGGCCGCTGCGTTGGTCATTCCACAGGATCGCACGGCGCACCGGATTGCCGTCGGCATCCAGCGTGGTTAAGCCGTGCATCTGTCCGGTCAGGCCAATTGCAGCGATCTCGTCGGCAGGAATGCGGCTGGTTAGATCGCGCAGCGCATGGCTGGTAGCGTGCCACCAATCGAGCGGGTCCTGTTCCGACCACAGCGGATATGGTGTCGAGAGTTCGTGAGGGTGGCTAAAGGTAGCGACAACCTTGCCCTGCTCATCAATTGCCAGCGCTTTTGACGCGGTGGTGCTCACGTCCACGCCGATAAAATATCTATTAGCCAACTTTTCTTACCTCTTGTGAAAGAGAAAATAAGGGCCGATTATAACGTTGCCGATACGGCGAGAGGGAAATCAATTATCACCCGACTCTGGCTTTGTATCTGATGTAGGCGCTTCGGTTGGTTGCTCATCCTTATCGGGAGTATTGGCTTGTTGCAGCGGAGACCGGAGCGACGTTGGGCGGCTCGGCTTTGTGTCATCCGATGAAGTCGGCGGCTCGGCTTTGCCGTGGAGCCACGGCGGGCGAGGCAGGTGTCCAGAAATCGGAATGATCGGTGTATCGACGACTGGCGAGGACGCTGGAGGGAAAACCGACAAGTCCACAGTTTTTATTTCATCAGGACTTGAAGCCGCTGTCGATGGCTGAGCGACCTCTAGCAATGTGCTTTGCGGACCTGTTGGCTGGATCGTTGATGCTTCTGATACAGGTTCCACCGGCGCAGCCACAGTCGGCGGCGTGGATGGAGGTGTCTCGGCAGGTTCAAGCGGCTTGAGTGGCTGCGTCCCGACATGCTTTTGGATTTCCTCAAAAGCGTCCGCCGCGCGAATCGCTTCGGGTGTGCTGATCCGGCGTAGGGCCGCTGCCGCAGTGCGTTGGACAGCCTGATGTGGATCGTTAAGTGCAACGATGAGCGCTTCCGTTGCCCAGCCCGCCTGCAACTGACCGAGGACCGCCGCTGCGTTCCGCCGGACCTGCCAGTTGTCCCGCCGCAGCGCGCCGAGTAATGTCACGACAGCGGGCGCACTTTCCAGCTTAAGCAGTGCTTCAGCGGCAGCCAGTCGGGCTGCATTCGGCATCAATGGATTGCGGAACAGGATCACCAGCGGCTCAACCGCCTGACGGTTCCCTAAATCCCCCAATGCTCTACACGCAGCCTTGACATCTTCAATATTGGAACTGCCAAGCATCTTGGCGAGGCCCGGAATATCCTTGTTCTGTACCAGATGCTGAATGTGAACATCACGATCCAGATATTGGAGCGTAGCGGCAATCGCAGCATGGGCCTGCCAATCCTGTTCGCCTGCCAGCGCCGCCTGTAAAGCTGGCACGGCCTGCCACGCATCAAGCGCACGCAGCGCTGCCGCCGCGCCCCGGCGTGTGGTTGGCTCAGGATGGCGCAATGCCTCGATCAGCGCACCCACATCTCCCTTGGATTGAAGTGCCCAGATGTTGGGGATAGGAGTTGGCACAGTCACCTTCTCATGGCTAGTTCAGGTCTGCGTACAACATTTTAGCACAGCCCACTGCAAATGATTTAACGCCGTAGAATTATGCGCACGCCGCGATCCCACGTCCACCAGTTCCAGGCCCAATTGACCAGCACATTGAGCCGGTTCCTGAAGCCGATCAGGTAGATTAAGTGTAAGCCGAGCCAGGCGACCCAGGCCACATAGCCACTCAACTGTATTCTATTAAAGACCCAGGCAACGGCCTTACTCCGCCCAATCGTTGCCATGATGCCACGATCATTGTAGCGAAATGGCTTGAGCGGCTTGCTCTCAATTGCCGCAAGTATATTCTGTCCGGCAAGCGTGCCCATCTGCATGGCGACGGGAGCCAGTTGGGGATAGGGCTGCGCCTTGTTGTCTAACAGGTAATTGGCGTCGCCGATCACAAATATGTTTGGATACGCCGGGAGTCGAAGAGTAGGTTCTGTGAGGAGTCGCCGCCCACGTTGGCGCTCGACCTCGATCCCTTCCAGTTCCTCCGCCTGTACTCCGGCGGCCCAGATCAGGGTATGCGTCGTGATCTTCGAGCCATCTTTGAAGATAACTGCGTCATCCGTTGCCTGTGCGACGGCTTTGTTAAGCTGCACATCGACACCCAGACTTTGAATCTGGCGTAATGCGCTTTTCTGCAAATGTTCTGGGAATGCTGCCAGCAGTTTATCGGTGGCCTCAACCAGAATAACGTGCGTCTGACGGAAATCGAGCGCGGGGTAGTCTTTGCGCAATACCTGTCGGAACAACTCGCTCAGCGCACCGGAAAGCTCCAAACCGGTTGGCCCACCCCCGACGATCACAAAAGTTAGAAGTGCTTCCCGCATGGCTGGGTCTGATTCAGTAGTAGCCTGCTCAAACATCGTCAAAATGTGGTTGCGCAAGGCAATGGCTTCGGTCAATGTTTTCAACCCGAATGCGCGTGACTGAACATCTGCCAAGCCAAAATAGTTTGTGACTGTTCCTGGGGAAAGGATCAAATAGTCATAATTCTCTACGCGTTCGCGTCCATCCGTTGTGACGCGGACGCATCGCTGTTCGGGATCAATGTGCGTCACTTCGCCGAGTTCAAAATTGATATTGTGTGCCCGGTGGGTAATGCCCCGGACAGGTGCAGCAATTTCCTCTGGTTCAAGCCCCGCTGTAGCAGCCTGATACAGCAGCGGCAGAAAGGTATGGTAATTGTTGCGGTCAATGACTTGAACGTCTACCGGTTTATTTGCCAGCGCCTTTGCCGCACGCAATCCACCGAATCCTGCCCCAATAATGATGACCCGTGGTCGAGAAGCCATTGATCACTTAGGTGCTGGTAGCCAGCAGCGTGCTTCGCGTGAGCGCCTGGTCAATCTCATCGGAAGTTACATCATTGAGAATTGAATATGGCAAATCGTTTTTCCTGGCATAGTCCGGTAAAGCGTGAGCCGCCGTCTTGACTGCATCCTGTGGTATCTGATTGAGCCGCACGCCTGCCGCTTCAAGGGCGGTTCGCATCGAGACCGTGTCTTTATTGTATAAAGCTGATGCCAGCAGAATCCCCGGCCCTATCCGCTCAGCATGTGAAACCGCAGGATCGGCAGTCACCACTTCTGCAAAGATGTGTTCGATGCCCTGGGAAGCTCGCCGATGTCCAAGCTGGCTGTCCAGCTTAACGGTCATACAGATCAGATCGATCAGCGTGTGTAGTGCGTCGGGATCATTTTTAGCGAGTGCTGGCGCGGCCTTCAAGCCCTGCGAAGCCAATCCCGCTGCCAGACTCAAGGCCCACGGTATCAGCTTTGTGTCGGGCGTTGTCTTATTTTTCTGTGCCGCGTATCCCCAATCCAGAAGACCCGTCACAATTGACAGCACCTCAACGATTCCGGATGCGCGTGTTTCTGGCGGAGCAGCCTTGAGCAGTTCCATGTCCAGGATAACTTCGGTAGCGGGGCCAGTCTCTTCTGTCGTCACAGAGCCAGCATCATGCAGTAGGGCCTCCCACGTATAGGGCGCATCGCTGCTAACCGCAGTCGGAATGATAATCAGCGGTTTATTATTGATCGACGCCGCGACCTTAGCCACGTCGATGAGCAGCCCATCGCCCACAGCATAAACCACCTGCACCGGCGCAGGCAGATTCTTGGCGAGGTATTCCACAAAGTCGTAATCATCGCGGGTCGGCTCGGCCTGGATGATGAGTGGCAGTTGCTTGATGGATTTATTCACGTTTGCCCAGGTGGCAGACTGTGTAATCAACGCGGCAGGACGTGTTTCATCAACGGTGCTTAACCGACGGAAGCTGATGCGTGGTAAAGGCCAGACATTCATAAGAGCGCGTCTCCGGTGTAGATACCGCTAAAAGTCCTAACATCTGAGAGTTTAATGCTGTTTGGCGGGAACGTCTAGTTTTGGCGGTGAGGTTCCGATTCCGTCACAAAAGATTTCCGAAAGCAGCAAGTTATCGTTTTGATTGCAAATTTCTTGCGGCTAAATCAGGTACATTCCACGTCTCTTTACTTGAGTTGTGCATAAATGTCCCAGACATATAATGATTGTGATTATTACTGTAATATGCCAACTGACAACGCTACCTTACGTGAATTCCTTGCAGTTGGCACTAAACACGTTGGCGCTAAACATGGACATTTCACGATGAGCGCGAATGACGCACTTGATTTATTTGCCCACATATTCTTTGTTGCCCTGGGTGCCATAGCGCTGGTTGATTTTGTGCGGCATCGAGATGTAATACGACGCGATGTCGCTCTATTGTTTGGCTTGCTTGCAATTCCATTTCTTATTCAGCTTATTGCCCGGATCAATGGACAAGAAGTATCTAAATCGGCAAACGACATTGCTATCCTAGCGCTCCTTTTCGAGCCTTACCTTGTCTTACGGCTGGTGAGATATTTACGGTCGATGCCAGTCTATATGATGCGCCTGGCGGTATATGGCATGATAGCAACCGTCATTGCTGGGATCGTGTTTGGTCCCCGTGTTCCGGCAATTCCGGCTGTGATAAGCCCACTTTACTTTGGCGGCCTCAACTTGTATGCGATGGTTGGTTTTGTGCGTGGCGCTCTGAAAACCACTGGTGTAGCGCGCCAGCGTTTGCGATTTGCCGCTGCCGGTTCTGGCCTGTTCGGGCTGATATTTGTCGCCGTTTTATTGGCAAGTGCCTTTCCTCTACAAAAGGAGGTGGCGCTTTTGTTAGTGGAGGTACTCGTTATTGCTTGCGGAGCGGCATTTTACATCGGTTTTGCTCCGCCACGTTCGCTGCGTCGAACGTGGCAACTGGTTGAAGCTGGTAATTATCTGGCAGCGTTGAGTGGCAAATCGCTCAACGAGCGCCTCAATATTGCAGAAATCATGACGGACCTGTGTCGCGTTGCTAATCGAGGCGTTGGAGGGATGACCGCCGGAATAGCGCGAAAGGGTATAGCTAACCAGGAATGGGTCCTGACTTATACCGATGAACTTGTGCCAATTTCGCTGGATAATGCCGAAATTTTAGCTAGGGCCTGGGATAGCAACATGGCGACATCCTTACGTGCCTCAGATCGTCTTGGTGACGGTGACCGGCATTTGATGACAACCGTCGGCGCAGATACCTTACTGGTGACGCCGATTGTCACAGCAGAGGGAACATGGGGGATATTCCTTGTCTTTTTGAAATATAGTTCGCTCTTCGTTGAGGATGATCTCCATTTCGTCACCCTTTTGGTGAAACAAAATGCCATTTTATTGGAAAATAGTACGCTTGTTGCGCGGTTACAAAACAACTCCGTTCAACTTGCGACAGCAAACCGCGAGCTAGAGGCATTCAGTTATTCAGTTTCTCACGACTTACGCGCACCGCTACGCGCGCTGAGTGGCTTTAGTCAGGCTCTTGAAGACGATTACAATGATCGATTGGATGCAGAGGGCAAAGACTACCTTCAGCGCATTCGGGCGGCTAGTCAACGTATGGGTCAATTGATCGATGATCTGTTACAGTTGTCTCGTCTGTCGCGGACTGAACTGCGTCGCACTGAGGTCGATCTGAGCGATCTGGCACGTCAGATCGGGCTAGAACTACGGGAAAAATACCTGGAGCATCCATCAGCGTTTCGAGTCGAAGAGGGTTTACTCGTAAACGGTGATGCCCGGTTACTTCACATCCTGCTGACCAATTTACTGGATAATGCATGGAAATATTCGAGCAAGACGCTTGATCCGCAGGTTGAGTTTGGCTACATGAAACAAAATGGCAAATCAGCTTACTTTGTGCGGGATAACGGTGCAGGATTCGATATGGCCTACGCTAACAAGCTGTTTGGCGCGTTCCAGCGACTGCATACGGCCAGCGAATTCGAGGGCACTGGCATTGGCCTTGCCACGGTTCAGCGCATTGTTCACCGCCATACCGGAGAAATCTGGGCAGAAGCAGCGGTTGGCAAAGGCGCTACATTTTACTTTACGCTTGCAGATGTAGGGAATCAATAATGGAATTGAGTGTACCGAAAATCCTTTTGATAGAAGATAACCCCGACGATGAGCTATTGACAGTGCGGGCTTTTAGGAAAAGTGCCCTCAAGTATGAGCTAAGTATCGCCCGCGATGGCGCAGAAGCTTTGGATTACCTCTTTGGCACAGGCGCTTATGCGGACTGTGACGCACACGATATCCCACACCTGATATTGTTGGACCTGAAACTCCCAAAGATCGACGGGACAGAGGTTTTGGAACACATTCGACAAGATGAACGCACTAAACTGATTCCGGTGGTTATTCTTACATCATCGAAAGAGCAGGAAGACCTGATTAAGAGCTATAGCCTCGGCGCAAACAGTTGCGTTCGCAAGCCAATTGACTTGAATCAGTTTATGGATGCAATACAGCAACTCGGCTTATATTGGCTGATGTTGAACGAAAATGTACTGAGGTAAGTTACCTCGAACGCGCTCGGAAGGCCCAGATAGTCACCGATAAGGATCAAATGTCTTACTGTCGACGTATCCCGCTTCACTTGCGGTGTCTTTCTCAGCAGTATTGAGCCGACCACGGGCAAACTGAAATGCGTTCATGGGTTGTACAGTATTCCTCGTGGCAGCAGCCAACCCGAACGCTGGCATATTCGCGTAAACGTTTTCGTACTTGCCCGGTTCAATCAGATACGTTTCGTGCCAGATGCCGACAGTGCCATCCCCGCCAACTTTCTGGTTGAAACTGCGCCAGGCTTCCAGGTGCGGATCGTTCTTGTCCCTCGCGAACCTTTCCAGGTCATCGAAACTTCGCCAGTACGAGATGAGCACGGGCATCAGCGGCGGAAACCTGAAAAACAATTCGCCATGTAAGTAACCCTTTTCGGGATGTTCACTTAGCACTCTCAACATGGTGGGAAATGCCTGGAATATTTCTATCCACTTGCGGACCGCAAATGGGCGATTGACGCGCATCCCAATGAGGAAAACGACGAATGGCTCTTCACTCCGAGCCGTCATCCTGCCCGATATAACACCTGCTGGAACTGTCTGCGTAGCCATCATCTCAAAACCTCCAAGTCGACCAATCTTATATGGGATTAGTCATATATAGGACGTATTTATGATATAATCGAATCAAACACTTTGTCAAGAGGAATCAAGAAAAAATGTCCCTGTCGCACGCAATTTTAGGCTTGCTTCAATGGAGGCCAATGACCGGCTATGAATTGAAAACTGATTACTTTGATGGCTCGATTGCCCATTTCTGGCCTGCCGACCAGGCGCAGATTTACCGCACGCTGGATAAAATGACTGAGCAAGGATGGGTCGAGAGCCAGATCGAGTACCAGGAGGATCGACCAAATCGGAAAATCTACACGCTTACCGACGCGGGCCGCACCGAATTGGCCCGCTGGCTAACGACGTTTCAGCCGCTGCCTGTCAATCGTGAGCCGTTTCTGATCCAGCTATTTTTTGCGAATCAACTCTCCAACGAGACTATCATCGACCTGTTGGACGCACAGCTAAAAGCGCATCAGGAACTGCTGGCCCATTACGAGGCCATACCGCTGGCGAGACTGGATGATCCTGATATCAATCGAGAGCAAGCCTTGCAACGGCTTACCTTAGAGTTGGGCTTGCGCATCGAGCAGACGTACATTGATTGGATAAAAGCCTCTATCGAGGTCGTACGAAAGTTGAATGCGAATTCTGCCGAGGAGAATTAATCTATTAAATAAACGGATATACCCCTCTGCGGTGAGAGGGGTAAGTAGTGAGGATTATTCTATTCCAACGGCTTCTCAGCTTATCGGTTCCTTATAGATAACGTATTCGCAAAATTCATCGCCGCAGGCATGGCAGCGCGTTTGGGTGATGCGAAACTCGTGACCATCACTCACCCAGCGCAGCGCTTCCTGAAGGATTCCCGTGGCGACGTGACAACACGGCTTATCGGTATGGCGTTCCCAGCACATCGAACACTTCTTGATTGTATATAAGAAGTGGTCATCGTACTCCTGAACCGTCGAGGCTTGGTCGCTGAAATTCGAGAAGATAGACGCCACAGCGGGCAACCCCATTTTGAGCTTAACATTCATCGGTAGAACACGAAAGGCCAGGTCACCCGCACCAGCAAGTGCGCCAAAGTTCTTCAGCCCCTGGGCGAACAGAGCACGTCCAGCACGTGAGGCCAATCCGCGCCCGCCACGAACGCCATAAATGTCTTCCAATGATTGGCACAGGTGAGAAATATGGGCGAAATCAACCTGGCGCTCAAGGTTTTCGGGTGGGCGTGTTGTCGTGTATTCGCTAAGCCCTGCGTGCTTCAGGACAGCGTTGAGACCATGCTTGCCCATCACGTCTTCGAGGGCATCCAGAAAAATACGCATCATCTTATTCGGGTAGTACAACCCGCTCAGTTGCATCGTGGAGAGAACTTCTACCTGTTGCATTGTTCTATTCCTTTCTATATTGGTTAGTAGACAACGAGAGAGTCGGATTGGTACTCGGCAGCCAAACGCGCGCGTGCTCGCTGGACCCAGCCCTGCTGCATTTCCAGTTCCATGTCGGTTGCTTCGAGCAAAAGTTGCTGGTGTGTCGTTGAAACGCTCAATTGGGCGTTATGCCAGAAGCGATGCAGTTTACTGTACGATTGCATCTGCGTTTCGTACGCATCCAACCAGGACAGAATATCTTCGCGGCTCAGGCGCTGCTCAGCAAAAAGAAACTTGATAAGCGGAATCTCGCGCTGGTTCAACATCTCGTCATTCGTGAATGGGCCTTTGAGCCACGCATCCAACACCGCTTCGCCGTCCGTGGTGATTCGATAGGTACGCCGCAGGCGTGTGTGTACTGCCTCAACCGTACCTTCGATGATGCCCCGTTGTTCGAGCCGTCGCAGGGCAGGGTAAATCGACCCCGCGCTGGTACGCCAACCGTTCGCATGATCTCCTAACGTTTGAATAATAGTGTAACCAGTCTGCGGGCCAGTGCTCAGCAGGCCCAGGATAATGAATTCTGTCGTCGTGAGTTCCCGTTTATCTGTCATCTTTCCCTCTTTTCGGAATATATCGACCAGCTATATTGCGTTTCGTAATATCACGTTTCGTTACATAGTAGATGCGTTCTTTAATCCAGTCAAGAGGGCTTGCGACTCTTTTATAGGTTCTTTAGGGCGTTTTTATAGGAGGCAGGTTGGTGCGATAATGCTAGAGGCGCGCAATCATTGGTCTTTGCCGCATATCATAGGGAGGATAGACGAATGCCCCAGACACCTCACATTGAGCATCACTTTACAGCGAGCGATACGATCCGTGACATTATCATTGGCATGTCGGATGGCCTGACCGTGCCATTCGCGTTGGCAGCGGGCCTATCCGGCGCATCCGCATCAACTGTATTCGTCGTCACGGCAGGCCTCGCCGAGATTGCTGCTGGCTCGATCTCAATGGGACTCGGCGGCTATCTGGCAGCCCGGAATGATGCCGATCATTACGGAGCTGAACGCCAACGTGAAACCCAGGAAACGATTGATATGCCTGAAGCCGAAAAGGCAGAAGTGCGCGCAGTTTTCCGCACCTACGGTTTGACCGACGAACAGAGTAAGCCGCTCGTCGAAGCGATTGCATCCCGCAAAGACGCCTGGGTCGATTTCATGATGCGCTTCGAGCTTGGCCTGGAAGCACCAAATCCCCGGCGTGCTTTGACCAGTGCGCTCACGATTGCAGGCGCGTACATTGCAGGCGGATTTATTCCACTTTCGCCCTACATCTTGTTCGCCAATATCCAGACGGCCCAACTTGGATCGGTTATCACGACATTGACTGCGCTGGTGATTTTTGGCTATATCAAGGGTCGCCTCACTGGAACACACCCTGTGCGGAGCGCCTTGCAAACCGCTCTGGTAGGTGGGCTGGCAGCGACAGCGGCGTTTATCATTGCCAAAGCGATTTCGTAGGATGAATATCTTGCAAGTTATCGATCTTGATCCAAACAATGACTCTGTGATCTCACAGGTAGCGCAGTTACTGGTGGATGCCTTCAGGGAGCATTGGCCGGACGCCTGGCCTACGCTTGAATCGGCGATAAACGAAGTCCACGAGTCATTTGAGCCGGACCGTATCAGTCGCGTTGCCATCGATGAGCACGGCGTCATTCTCGGCTGGATAGGAGGGATTAGCCAGTACGACGGAAATGTTTGGGAGCTTCACCCGCTCGTTGTTCATCCAGAACATCAGGGCAAGGGTATTGGGCGGGCGCTCGTGACTGATTTGGAAGATCAGGTGCGTCAGCGTGGTGGTCTTACGGTATTACTTGGCAGTGATGATGAAGACGATATGACGACGCTCTCCGGTATCGATCTTTTTTCGGATGTCCCGGCACATATCGCTAATATCAGAAATTTACGCCGCCATCCGTATGAGTTCTATCAGAAGCTCGGCTATGTCATTGTCGGCGTTGTGCCCGACGCCAACGGCCCCGGCAAACCCGATATTATTATGGCAAAAAGCGTTGCACCGATTTCTTGACATTCTAATTCAACTGCGCTATTCTTTCAGAACACTCGTTCTAATTGTATGGAATAGGTAGGAAACTTCAATGGCGAAGGAACCAAAAGAAGCTGTTGCGACTGGCACTCCGCGTGAGCAGGCGCTCGATAAGATTTTGCAGGATTTGACCAAACGATTTGGCGACGGAACCATTGTGCGCCTGGGCGATGCCAATCATTTGCAGGTCAGCGTCATCCCAACCGGGTCGCTGGCAGTAGATATTGCGCTCGGTGTCGGTGGCATTCCGCGTGGGCGTGTAACCGAAATCTATGGACCGGAAAGTTCTGGTAAGACAACGCTGTGCCTTCATACGATTGCGGAAGCACAGGCCCGTGGCGGCATCTGTGCTTTTGTGGATATGGAACACGCCCTTGACCCGACCTACGCCGAACGCATCGGCGTGGATGTGAACAATCTCTATATCGCGCAGCCCGATACTGCTGAACAGGCGCTTGAGATCACTGAGTCGCTCGTGCGATCCGGCGCGTTGGATGTCGTCGTACTGGACAGCGTGGCTGCGCTCGTGCCAAAGGCCGAGATCGAGGGCGAGATGGGCGATAGTCACGTCGGTCTGCAAGCCCGTCTGATGAGCCAGGCGCTGCGTAAGCTGACGGGCGCGATCAAAGCGTCTAACTGTGCGATGATCTTTACCAACCAGTTGCGTGAGAAAATCGGCATTATGTTTGGCAACCCTGAAACGACTACTGGCGGACGGGCGCTCAAGTTCTATGCGACGATTCGCATTGACATTCGGCGTATTCAGGCCATCAAACAGGGTGAGGACGTGATCGGAAATCGCACCCGTGTTAAGGTGACGAAAAACAAAGTCGCGTCGCCGTTCCGTCAGGCCGAGTTTGACATCATGTACAACGAAGGCATCAGCAAAGAAGGCGATATCCTCGAACTGGGAACCAGTATGGGAATCATCGACAAGCGTGGCGCATTCTTCCGCTATAACGATGGAATGCTCGGTCAAGGCCGCGAGAATGCCAAGCAGTTCCTCCGCGAGAATCCTGCGGTTGCTTACGAAATTGAGATGGCGATCCGCGAGAACAGCGATTCACTGCCCGCTGGAACATTCGCCAAGGCTGGTGACGGAGAAGGCGAAGTCGCAGCGGCGGTTGAGGACGAATAATAACGGCGTAAAGGCTTGGGTTGAACACTGTACTTGCGCTAATGTAGACAGACTTGCACAAGTCCAGAACACTCTTAATATAGCGTATGGCCCATCACTTGTGTACAATGTTACTGGTGATGGGTCGTTATTTTAGAGTAGGGTTTATGCAAGCAGAAAATCTGGAAACTCCCCCAGCAGAATCCGTACAGCCACCTCAAGAAAAATCAAAGAATGAGCCTCAACCGAGCGATGTGATCACAATCAATCAGAGCACACTGTACTACTTTTTGACGGGTGTGTTGTTCTTCATTGCTGGATTTGCCGTGGCGTGGGTAACGTTTGCCAGTCGCAGCGATGATATTAAAACGGCAGCCTCTGGTGCTGCCCAGCAAGCGGTGCAAACTGCCATTGCGGGGATAGTGGTTGGGCAAAATACCGCGCCCACACCTACGCCTATCCCTCGCCAGGACATAAAATTCGATGCTGACAGTCCGACCTGGGGAGCG